>ENA-UERG01000120-UERG01000120.1-human-gut-metagenome-genome-assembly--contig:-NODE-120-length-70402-cov-12.014106_pt1 | contig 70402 bp, 57 predicted proteins | sample MGYA00242954_ERZ507954 | MGnify/ENA primary metagenome ERZ507954 (study PRJEB26167, sample SAMN06115478) | human gut metagenome | host: Homo sapiens | place: China:Sichuan | collected 2015-01-21...
CCACTAAGTGTTTTTTTTCATAATTTTTAGGAAGGATATAACGTATTGGCATTTTTCCCTTGTTGCCAGCATTAACATCAGGGATGTCAGCTCCTCTTATGCAATAAGAAACCTCAGTATTATTTCCACAAGGATTATCTTTTCCCCAATCTCCATTACGCATGGCTACGACCAATTCTTTAAGAGGTACACTATCCCATGCTTTACATTCTGGTGCATCAATAAACCAAGACTTGAAGATTGCCTTTGCCTGTTTTTCCAAATTATGGTTTATTTTAGAAATGTTTTCTATCTTTTCGTCTAAAGCAGATAATACAGAAACTATACGCGATTGTTCATTCTGCGCAGGTACCCAGACCGGGAAATTCATTATTTGCCCTTTATCACCTCGCGGCATTTTAGTCCCCTTTGCTCCTGCCATCATATAATCAAAAAAAGAATCTGAACTCAAAAGATAATACAAGTAGCGTGGCAAGCAACCGTTTTTTGCAACAAAGCAAAGAACATCATTTGAAGCTCCTGCCAGTTCATTGGCAAAATAGATTTTTTTGAAATATGGACGAATATTAGAAACCAAGACATTTTCTGGCAAAACCTTTGTTACATTGTCTTGAGTTGGCAAACCTGCCGCTTCAGTAACGCCGCCTTTATTGGGGAGCATATTTTCCGTTGAAAAATAGCATTTAGTATCTATTTCAGCAATAGAAATTTTTGCTTTGCTATAATCGGCATAATCCGACAGCTTTTCAAGTTGATTATTCTTCATCCCACATACCTCCGGTGAGCAATTTTTACGTTACTTTGATTGACCAGAGCATAACACATGGTCGTATCAATCTTTTTATGCCCAAGCAGACGCTGGACTTGTTCAATGGGCATACCTTTATCAATCGCACGTGTCGCCAGTGTTCGCCGGAAACGGTGCGGATGTACATTTTCAATAGCAGCGATCCTCCCCAGCTTCCTGAGCAGAAATTCAACTCCGCCGATTTCCAACCGTTTGTGCGGGGATCTCAGCGAAACGAAAAGAGCCGGGTTATCGTCTGTTCTGCTGTTCAAATACTGCCACAGATGAATCTTTGTCCGGGCATCGAAATAAACTTCACGTTCGCTACTGCCTTTCCCGAAAACAATGCATGATCGTTCGTTGAAGTTAATATCTGTTCGGTTCAGCTTGACCAGCTCTCCGACACGCATCCCGGAGGAAGCCAGTAGTTCCACCATTGCCAAGTTGCGAACTTCCGAACAAGTATCCCGTAAAACCTCGATCGTTTCGTCGGTAAACGCTTCTTTAATAATCTTTGCAGTCTTGATTCGGTGGATGCGTCGGACCGGACTTTTAACGATATAATCTTCATCCTCCAGCCAGGCAAAAAAGCTGGAAAGAATACGGCGTATATTGTCAATAGTAACTTTGCTGACATTCCGTTCCTGTTGGTATTCTGCCAGATACAGCCGAAGATCGTCGGTGTCAATCAGCGTTATTTCTTTTTTGATCCAGGCAAAAAAGCGACCTATTGTTTCCTGATAATAAATGACCGTTTTCCCGGAACAGCCTTCTATTTGCTTTGCCGAAATAAACATGGTCAACAGGCGATTATTCGCTTCTTGTGTATTTTCAACAGGCGAGACCGGTTCAGAGATCTGGTATTTTTGCAGACAGCTCCGCATAGCGGTCACCAGCTGTTCTTTCTGGCGATCGCTCAATTTTCCGTTCATAGCCTGTTGAATTTCCTTCATCAATTTTTCTTTCATATTGTTTCTCCTGATTTATGATGGTTAAGGTAAACTGCACATATTATATCAGGATACTCCGCTAAATTGCTATTTAGATTTCTTTCTGGTCCGGTTCAAGTGTTGGATCGTCACTTTCGTAATAATAAGAGTAATCAATGCCCTTCATGAACATTTCACGGTCGTTGATTTTTCGAGTCAATGCCGGTTCAAGCAGTGCTTTCAAGTCTGAACTGTCAGTAACACTTTTCCGCATTGCTTCAAGATAAGCGTTTTTATTGACTTTGCTCCAGTCGATACACTTTTTGAGAGTACGTTTGAGCATCAAATCCAGCCAAATACGGGTTGATCTGCCGTTCCCCTCCATAAAAGGGTGGGCAACATTCATTTCCACATATTTATTGATGATTTCATCAAAAGTAGTCTCCGGCATATTTTCGATATTAGGCAGAATGGCATCGAAGTAAAGCGCATTGGCAAAAGTAAAGCCGCCTTTACTTATGTTTTTATCGCGGATTTGTCCGGCGAAATCGTAGAGTCCGCCAAACAGATAAGCATGGATTTGCTGTAAGCACTTTACGCTGCCCGGTTCCAGACTTGCAAGCAGTCCGCTTTCAAAAAGGGCGTAAGCCTTTGTGCGGCTTTTTCCGTCAATGGTATCGTCGCTGTAAGTAAACCATTTAATAAACTGAACTGCATACCGGCTGGGGATATGTTCTACAAGCACAAGAATATCCTGCTGAGTGAAACAATCTGTCAGGTAGCGTTTGCCGTCTGCCGCGGTCATTTTCAGTTGACTACAATTTGTAGTCAACTCAGGATGAGACTTTTTCAGGCGGGTTTTCAGCACGCTCCAATATTTTCTCGGATTTACACTTTCGGTCAAAACTCCGACAATATCTGCAATCGAAAATAACCATTGATTAGCGGAATCATCCCATGCTGCCCGCACTTCCCGGTTATTAAAAAATCGGATCGAAACTTTCTGGCTCATACTTCAACCTCCGACACGTCAATTTCCCCGGACATCAACTTGGGCAACAATGCATCCCGTAACTGAGCCAAAGACTGCATCTCAAAGCAATTGTTTTTCATCTTTTCCAAGATAGTTTGTGCACTAAAGTGAAAATCATTTAAAACACTATCAGCTGGTGAAAATATTTCAAGTGGCTCCAAAATAGATACATATAAGTTTTTCTGCACACTTCCGACTGCTAAATCAGAGAATTCAGCTTGACGACTTTTGAGATAACAGTAAATAAAAGCCAGCCATTTTTTTTGTTTAGGGACAATATTTATCACGGCTCTATTTCCACACATATTATCTGCGACAATCCCAAGCCTTCCTATTGTTCCTGATTTACTGATAGCAATAGAATCCTTCGGAAATAACAATGCACTCTTGCCAGCGCTCGCGAAGCCTTGTTCAGTTAAAGTTCGACTGGTCGAAATAATAAATGATTCGTTTATATCAACAGCACGTAACCATTTCACAGATCCATCAAAATATTCAGGTTTCGTTTGTGTTGGATTTACATACCCCTCTTGAAAAGAACAACATTCTTTTAAGGGAACTTTTTTGCCAGAAAGATTATCATAATTGCTGGCATAAAGAGCATAAAGTTGTTCTTCCAAATTATGGTTTCCATAAGCAGAAAGCAGGCACAAAGCCATAAAAATTGTCACTATAACAATTTTCATGCGGCGATCCCCTCCAAATTATGGTTTATCTGAGTGTTCAGCTCAATTTTTTCGTCAAAGGCTGAAAGAACTTTGGCAATCTGGCGTTGTTTTGAAATATCGGGTAATTGAATAACTTGCTTGGATAGAGTTTTTACTGAAAGTCCTGGCTGTGCGGACTGCCCAGATAGACGACCAAGATTCAAGGTTCCCAAAAGGTATGATAGATATTTTATATCACTTTTTTCATTTGCGCACACAACGACTGCATGTTCAGTCATGTATGCCTCTCCGCTAAAGAAACGCACATTTCCGCAAAAAGCTCCCTGTCTGCCTATTATAGCACACTGACCTTCAAAATTCTTTTTGTCTGAATATCCACGCAATCCATTACCACCAAACACTGGATATATTCCATGTTCGCTTATTTCTTTGGCAGCGATTCCTTTGCCACTACTTAAACGAGAGCAAACCTGTCCCAACTCAAACTGATAATATTTCTTTAACATCCCGTCGCTCATTTCATTCCACCTCAAATCCAATAGCTTTCAGGTTCTTTTTGATCTCGTTTTCCAGATCATGGGATTTTGCGAACAGTGCCGAAAGTTCGGTGGTCAGGCGTTCCATTTTTTCGTCGAAAGGTTCGCCGTCATCTTCCTGTTCTTCAATGCCGACATAGCGGCCCGGAGTCAGAATATAATCCTGTTCGGCAATCTGGGCTGTGGTGGCAACAGCACAGAAGCCTTTGACATCTTCCAGTGTTCCGTTTTCGTAGGCATCAAAAGTTTTTGCAAGTTCCTGAATATCTGCATCGGTCAGCATACGCAGTTTCCGGGAAACCATTGTTCCCATTTTGCGGGCATCAATAAAGCAAGTCTTTCCCTTCTGCTTTTTATTGCGGCTCAGGAACCACAGAGAAACAGGGATCTGGGTCGTATAAAAGAGCTGTGTCGGCATTGCAACGATACAGGAAACCAGATCATCCTCAATAATGTTTTTGCGAATTTCGCCTTCGCCGCCGGATTGAGAGGAAAGAGAACCATTCGCCAACACCATGCCAATCTTGCCGTTGGGAGCCAGATGGTGGATCATGTGTTGAAGCCAGGCAAAGTTGGCATTGCCCGACGGCGGCATACCATATTTCCAGCGGACATCATCTTTCAGGCGATCTGCACCCCAATCTGAAAGGTTGAAGGGAGGATTTGCCATCACAAAATCAGCTTTCAAAGTCGGGTGGCAGTCGTTGAAAAAGGTATCTGCGTTATAATTTCCCAGATTTGCTTCAATGCCCCGGATCGCCAGATTCATCTGCGCCATCTTCCAGGTGGTCGGGTTGGAGTCCTGACCGTAAACCGAAATATTGTTGATATTGCCCTGGTGGTTTTCCACAAACTTTGCCGACTGCACAAACATTCCACCGGACCCGCAGGCAGGGTCGTAAACGCGGCCGTTGTAAGGTTTCAGGAACTCGACCAGCGTTTTCACCACACAAGCTGGCGTAAAAAACTCTCCGCCTTTCTTGCCTTCCTGTTCGGCAAACATAGCAAGGCAGTATTCATAGGTGCGGCCCAGAATGTCGCGGGTGTCGCCATGATCTTTCATCTTGATATTGGTGAAAAGGTCCACCACATCACCCAGACGGCGTTTGTCCAGTTCCGGGCGGGCAAAGTTCTTCGGCAGGATACCTTTCAGCCTGATGTTTTCCTTTTCAATCAGAATCATGGCATCGTCAATGGTTCTGCCGATGTCCGGAGTATGAGCGGCTTCCGCAATCTTTGCCCAGCGAGCTTCTGCCGGTACGAAAAAGACGTTGCAGGAAGTATATTCATCACGATCTTCTGCAAAATCCGGATCTTCTTCCATCAATTCATTGTAGCGTGCGTCAAACTTGTCCGAGATATATTTCAGAAAGATGAGCCCAAGAACCACTTGTTTGTACTCAGCAGCGTCCATGTTTCCGCGCAGAATACAAGCGGCATCCCAGATTTCTTTCTCAAAACCAATATTTGCAGTGTTTTCTGACATCTTTATATCTCCCTGAGAGGTTATACATCCATAATATATTATCGTTACCAGAACATCTAACGTCCACTCTGTCACTCGTTGTTAAATTTTTTTCTACTTTTTTCAGGACCTCCTTTGGCGAGCCACGCCTCAATATGGTCCTTTTTAAATTTCCAACATTTACCCATCTTCATAGACGGCATATCATAGTTGGCGATCCAGCGGGAAATCGTATCATGGCTGACGCCAAGATAAGTGCAGATTTCCTTCATTGAAAGCCAGCGGTCGTCCATAATAACCTCTTGTCGCTATTTGCTTTTTATAGGTACAAATTTCCATCATATAAAAGATAGCACGCATTTTCAAATTTTCAAACGCATTTCTACGCAAAACTACGATTTTTCCAAGATAAGCACAAAAGGACCGATCTGAACATAATGTCTGTACTGGCTGAAACAAAACAATTTTTCCAAAGTGTAAAATTTGCACTTTGGGGTTGCACTTTGATATTATTCTACACCATACCTCATTACCGTTATCAGGAGATCGTCGCAGTTATCCGACTTGGCCTCGGTAACGAATGCGTCGACAAATGACTGAAGATAATCGGCTTCACGCATAACTGCCCCGCAGCGGTCCTATATGGCAAAAGCGTTCCCATCTTCTCCAATCAGGCGTACCTTGACGTTGGTGATCGGGACCAGAAGATCATCCTCGATTTCGGTGGTCAGGCAACGATTCCGTAAAACGCGCAGAAAGGTCTTTACCGTCGCGAACTGATTTGTCCGGGAGCCGTTGATCGGATTCACCGATCCGGGTCAACGTGAGCCCCATAAAGGCGCCGTTTCTGTTTTATCGTTCATATAAGGATTGTCGCGCATCATTCCCTATACAATCTCTCGCGCTGTTTTTCCGATAATTACCACGCCACAATTCAGGATTTTTCCTTCAGGTGTCATTTCGTTCATTCTGATTTTCATAGCTATTGAACACCACAAAAACAGGCAACTCTGAACGAATAAAATGGCTGTCATAATTGCTTGTTCGATTTATAAACATTCATGACACGGAAACACAACCGTTTTTCCGAAAATAATATTTTTATGTACGGTTATTTTCGTCTTTTCCGTTCCAACGCTTCATCTGCCATTCTACCGAGTTCCTGTGCTGACGTGTTTTTCAGTATTTGAAAAAGCCGATTTCCAGCCTGCTGTTTTTTCTGCTGCACAGGAGGAATACTTTTTGCCGGTTCAGATGCAGGGAGTGCCGCCGTTCCAAGAGTGGATGATTGAGTTTGAGGTGTTGACGAAATAACGGGATGTTCCGCTGAAATTGCGTTTTTCTTTCTCAATGCCGGTGGGCGTTTCCGCTTTGAGGCTCGCTGTTCACGGACTTTGATGAAACGCATGACTGTGGTTCTCGCAACGTCCAAGCCTTCCGCTTTCAGTCGGCGCTGGATTTCGGCGGCAGTCAGGAGATCGTCATACCACCAGTCCAGAATCTGATCCGTGAACGGGATCAGGCAGCTTCTAAACGCTCCGGGGTGCATTCTCGCGGCTTTCGTTTGATTCATTATGAATCTCTCCCTGTTCATTCTTAATTCGTGCGTAATTTATGCCTTATTTACACCTATGTCAAGTGCGTAATTTTATTCCATTATCATATTACGCACGCATTACGCATGCAGAGAGCGTAATGCGTGCGTAATCAAAAGCCTATCGGCCACGATAGGAAATTGCGTCAGCAAAAATCTATTTTTGCGGCTCTTTTCCCTCTTTTTCCGGAAAACTTTGTTTTTCCGGTTTGCATTTTTCCGGAGGGAGTGATATTCTGTATGCGGGGTGTGTGGAAAGGTATTTTGTTTACAGCGGCAAGTATCAAAGCCACACGTGGCAGAGGTGCGGATTTCTATCGTCAGCACCTTGCCAATAATGATTACTACAGCGAGGACGGCAGAGTCGAAGGAGTCTGGCGGGGCAGTCTGGCATCCGCGTTTCATCTTGACGGCACTATCGTTCAGCCGGAGGCTTTTTCGCTTTTCCAGCAGAATCTCCATCCGGAAAGCCGGGGTAAACTGACGCCGCGAAACAATCCTCACGCGGTGCGGTTCTATGATTTCCAATGCTCGGCGCAGAAGTCCGTTTCGGTGATGTCATTGTTCGATTCGCGTCTGGTCGAAGCGCACCGGAAAGCGGTTGAAGTCGGGATGCGGGAGCTGGAGCGGTTTGCGGCCGTCCGCATCCGCAAAGGCGAATCGTATGCAACGAAGAATTTCGAGTTCACCGGTAAGTTCATCTATGCGCAGTATCATCATGACAACAGCCGGCTGCTTGATCCGCAGCTTCACACGCACAACGTGATCGTGAATGTGACGCAGGAGGGGAACGGGTCGTTCAAGGCACTGGATCCGTCGCAGATGTTCAAGGCGATCCGTTATGCGGGTAAATCCTACCAGAATGAGCTTGCCTGCGAGTGCCGCCGCCTCGGTTACGCGCTTGAAATGAAACGAAATGGCAAAGGTGAAATTACTGGTTTTGAAATTGCCGGAGTTCCGGAAGAGGTTCTGATACGCTGTTCTCAGCGCCGTCAGCAGATCGAAAAAGGGATTGCCGAGTTTTACGAAAAGAATCAGCGGTATCCGACAGCGAAGGAGATCAAGGCGATTACGCTGAAGACCCGTTCCCGGAAAATGCTGGAACGGACAGAACAGCAGGTTCGTGAACATAAGTTGTCGCTTATGACCGATGAGGAACGGAGCCGCTTTACGGATATGGCGTATGAGGCGGAACAGATGAGTTTTCTTCTGCCGTCGCGTCCGGTTCAGGAAACACCGGAACAGCAGATTCAAAAAGTCGCTGAGCAGCTTTTCGAGCGGAGCGCCGTGCTGAGCGAAGACGCATTGCTGGCGGAAATCCAGAATCAGAATCTCGGTAACTGCAATCTGGATGAACTGCGAAAAACGCTTGATTGCGTTCCGGGACTGGTGAATCTTTCCCGTCCATCCGGAAATCCGTATTTCACCACGGAAACGAATCTGAAGCAGGAGAACTATGTCATCGAAACAGTCAATGCGTTCCGTGATCTTCTGCCGGAGATCAGGAGTGAACGAAAGCCGTTCTCCAAACCACCATTCTTGTCGGGCAATCATACTGCACAGCGCGAAGCGATTGAAACGATTTTGGGTTCAAAGTCTCCATTTGTTCTGTTTCGCGGTGTTGCCGGAGCGGGCAAGACTTCGACTTTGAAGGAGCTTTGCGAATGCTTGAAATCCGGCGGCGTGGAAAATATTCAGCTGATCGCTCCGACCAATTCGGCGGTGGATGTTCTGAAAAAGGAGAGATTTACAAACGCGCAGACTGTTGCAAGTTTTTTGCAGAATCCGCAGGCATTGCCGCCGAAGGGGTCGTATCTGATTATCGACGAATCCGGATTGAATTCGTTGTCGCAGGGGGCGGGGATCATCAAGCTCGTTTTGCAGAATGACTACCGGGTGTTGTTCGTTGGCGATGCCAGACAACATAACTCCGTGGAAAGCGGCGACTTTTTCCGGCTGCTGGAGGAACATACACAGATTCCGAAAGCGACGCTTACACAGATTCATCGTCAGCAGACAGCGGAATACCGTAGGGGGATTGAGCTGGTTTCGGCAGGACTGGCTCTGGAAGGTTTCGAGACATTGGATCAAGGTGGTTTTGTGCGGGAGGGCAAGGGCAGATACCTGGAGGAAGCGGCAGAGAGTTTTATGGAATTGACGGATCAGGGGAAAAATCCGCTGAACTGTATTGCGGTCAGCCCGACGCATCGGGAATGCGACGCGCTGACTGCGATTTTGCGCGAAAAGCTCAAGGCTGCCGGACAACTCAAAGCGAAAACGGAGCGAAACATCGTTACGTTTCAATCGTTCGGCTGGACAAAAGCGCAACTTGGCAACATTGCAAATTACCAGCCGGGAATGAAGCTCTTTTTCACGAACCGTTTAAAAGGAATAGGAAAGCCAGGCGAAATGGTCGGGATAGAGCAGGTCAAGTCATCAGGAGAACTCGTTTTGTCCAATGGTTTGACTGTAAACCCGCGCACAATCCGCAGCGCGGTTGATGTGGGAGAATCAACGGAACTTCCGGTTGCCGAAGGCGATCTGGTCCGCTTCACGGTGAATTTGAAAACGCCGGAATTCAAGATCAGCAACGGTTCGCTGGCGATTGCCACGGCGACGCCGAACGAATATAGTCTGCTGGATGCGGAACGGCGGATAACGGGAACGGTCTGTTTGCCGGAGTCGTTTCATGGAATCCGGCATGGCTGGGTGATGACCAGTCATGCTTCGCAGGGAATGACTGCTGATCATGTGGTGGTTGCGGCGGAAAAGATGTCGAAACAGGCGTTTTACGTCGGTTGCTCCCGCGGACGTTTCAAACTCGCGCTGCATCTGCCCGACCGGGAGCGTTTCAAAGAGGGACTGTTGCGAATTCCGACGGAGCGTTTGTCCGTTGCCGATCTGGTCAAATCCGGTGAAATCGAAAAACCGAATCTTGAGCATCTCAGGCGGATTCGGGAACAGTATGATCCTGATCCATATCGTCTGATGCGTTCCTGCCACCTCAAAAGAGTAGTGGCGAAGTTGCGCCGTGCCGGACGACAGGCAACGGCGGCTGTCATGTCCGTTATCCGCTTCAAGCTCTCCAGTAAATGTCGCAGGAATTATGTCGCATCGCGCATGGAGGAATATCAGAGGCAATTGCGGAAAATCAACGTACAGGCGCAGGAAAGGAAAATGGCGGAAACTCAGGCAACGTTGCAGGAACATCGAGTCGTTGAACAGGAAAGTCCGGCGACAGCAAACGAGATGAAACGGAACAGACCGCGTCCCGTTCGCAAGGGACCGGAACGATAATCAACAAGCAAATATGGAGGTCAGCAAAATGAACAATGAACGACAGAAATACGTCGGGTGGGAAGCCGTTCAAACTCCGGTTCCCCGTTTGAGAATCCGGACCGATGAAGGGGAACATTTTCTTATTCCCTGGCACATGATCTCGTTAATCAAGGCAGACCTGTCGCTCAAAATGATCGAGCTGCACACTGTATCTGGATTGCTATTCTCTATTGTTTCCCGGGAATCGTTGCAGAGTTTGCTATCCCATCTGCAAGTCGAATGTGTCCGGGCTGTCTTTCCCGCCGATGGTATGAAAATTGAACTCAGAACACCGGAAGTGTCGGGCATATCGGAGTAGTTTACAGTTCTCTGCCATGCGGTGATTTTTTCCTCGCAGGCGCATGAGTTTTTTTCTTCTCATGTTTGCGTAACACTTCCTGACGTTTTTCCTCCGGGATTTTGAAAAGCATATCAACCAGTTCGGGAACTGTCACAGGCTCAGTTCTTCAATGCTGTAATCGGAACCACAAAGACACCGTCTGGTCTTTGATATGCAGCATTTGCAAGACCGCATATGACAATCAGGGTAGACGCCGGAACGCCATCTGCTTGTTTGATTTTTTCATTGATGGTCAGCAGGTTTTCTGCCGCTTTATCTATCTGATTGGCTCCGAGCTTAATTTCCAATGCACACCAGGACTTGTCCGGCAGTTCAATTACCGCATCAATTTCGTTATCTCTGTAATCACGGTAATGATACAATTCTCCATCGAAACAGTTGGCATAGATCCTTAAATCCCGTTCACATAACGCCTCAAACAGGAAACCGAAAGTCTCCAAATCCTGAATCAGTCCCGCAGGAGAAAGCTTCAATAAGGCACATGCAAGGGACGGATCTGCCAGATGACGTTTTTCCGCCTGTTTTGTACGGATTGAAGAACGGGCACCTGGTGCGAAAGGAGGCTGATTATCTAAAAGAAAAAGACGACGGAAAACATCAAGATAAGTACTGATGGTGTCATCATCCACATCTTCCGCATCCACAGCCTTAATGTCATTTTTCAGGGTTTTATTCGTGGCAGTCGTACTCTCATTCCGTGCCAGGGATTTCAGCAACAAACGCATTTTATGCACATTCAGTTTTGCACCGTCGAGACGATAAACGTCATTTTCCAAAATAGCGTTGATATATTCCGCAGCCATCAAGCCAGCTTGCTTTTCAGGCACGGTCAGATTGCCGGGCCAACCGCCGCGAACAATATATTGCGCCAGTTTGAGAAGTTCAACTTCCCCTGTTATTGTCGGAGAAAGTTCACCCCGGCACAAATCTTTCAAAGAAATGCTTCCGGAAGAAAAACCCGCCTCAAACAGGCTCATCGGACGCATCCGGAGCCGCCCGATACGACCGGCTCCACTATGCAGAATTCCTTTTCGATTCGGGGTAGCCGAACCGGTCAGGATAAATTGCCCTTTTGCATTACGGACATCAATTTCAGCACGCACAGCATCCCATAAGGGCGGGACTTCCTGCCATTCATCAAGTAAGCGTGGAGTACTTCCGGTCAAAACAGTACGAGGAGACATCTCGGCAAGATGCTTGTTCTGAAAATTACCATCAGGATCGCCTAGAAAAAACTCACTGTTGCAATGTTGGGCGGAAGTCCAAGTCTTTCCACACCATTTCGGACCTTCTATAACAACCGCACCGAATGCACTCAAGTAATCTGTCACGGTCGTGTCTATCAACCGCGGAAGGTAGTTTCTCTTTTGCATAAGTATACTCCTCAATCAGTCTGAATCCTTTGGGTTGAAATATATTATATTCGGTTATATTTTGCAAGTGGAATCGGTCATATTTTTAAATTTTGTTCGGTATTTTTTAAAGATAACCTCTATTATAGCACTTATTACCGACTGATTATGCGAAGGGAACCAAAATCTGCGAGTTCTGTTTTTGTCCCGGTAAAATAAGTCACCATGATTTGCGTATCTTTATCCATGACATTTTTCTCTTTGATTTTGGTATTGGCTAAGGATAATTCCCATTTCGGCATCCAGATACGTTTACGGATACGGAGCCGGGGCAGCGTCACATCACCGTAGAGAGTATGAAATTCCACCCGGTCTGCATAACTGGTCGCCGTGATTTGAGCGTCATTCAATAGACTTTCATACAGCCCATGATCCAGATTTCTTTCGGCAAGAGCATCAAATTGGGTTGTCAAAACGTGCGTTTGCAGTTCTTTCAGGTTTCTGTCGCTCATGGAACTGTTCTTCAGCTCCATGACCTTCTGCAAAAGCTGATTGCGTCGTTCCCTGTTGCGTGCCAGCAGACTTCGCAACTGTTCTGCTGTAGCAAGACCATCCAGAAACATTTCATGAAGCTGTTCCTCCTTCGTCGCCAGATTTTTCAACTCCACGTCATATTCCGCCAGTTTCTTTTTCTCCTTCAGCACTTCCGAAGCCTTGCGAAAGCGCTCAATCAACGCAATGGAAAGCAGCGGATAGATGGCATCATAAAGAGCAGGTTCTCCACGGGAACCGGATTCAAAACGAATCCGGCTGTTACGGCAATTTGCATGATTACGGTCAAGGGTCTGTTTATTGCACGTATAATAAATTTTTCCATGCTCCAGCAGGCAGATCAATTTTCCTCCGCATTCCCCGCAATAAAGTCTGCCGGATAATGGGAGCCAGTGTTTCTTTGCTTTCACATGATATTTCGCACGCTTCTGCGAAATGATTTTCTGAACCTCCTGCCACTGCTCGAATGAAATAAACTCCTGACCACTTATCTGGACATTCTTGATCAATTCGCCGCGACTGTTATACTGATAACCGCAATAAATTGGCTGTTTTGCAATGGCATAAATCGAACTTTCATAGAAAAAGATCTCTTTCCCCCAGCGTTCGTTGCAATCCCGGATGATTGCACGGTAAGGACGATAGGCGCAGATGTTGTCATAGACGAAGCGGATGATTTCAACCCATTCGGGAATCACTTCAATTTTTCCGTTGCCGAGGTAGCGAATGCCATACATTTTCGCATCGCTGCAAAGTCTGCCGCTGTCTTTCTTGATCCGAAAAGCGTTGATACTGTTCTGCCGCTTTTTCTGCAAATCCTCATATAAAATCTGATTTTTGATCAGTGTAATCAACTGCTGATCGAACTTGCTCAAATCAATCGTTCCACCCTGAACCTGCAGAACTTTGACATTATTCTCCTTGAGAAGCTGATTGATATGCCCCTCCAAAAAACTCCCGTTGATCGGACGATACAACCGAGTCAGCTCGTTAACTAATACAAAATCAACCTCGGAAAGTTTGAGCAATACCTGACTCAGCCCCAGACGGAAATCCTTTTTCGTACTTTGCGTGAGACTCCAGTTTATATAGGCTTTGTCAAGCCTGGCAATTTCCTCTGCACCTACCGGATAAGTCTCCCCGCTGGTATTCAGGTCCTTGTAAATGCCAATGACTTCAAGTTTTTCTTTTGCCGCCAGTTTCTTGCAGTTGGCAATCTGCGCCTCTACCGACTCTGAAAAATCATCCTTCCCGCTGCTCTGCCGTGCATAAATCAACGCTTTCATTGCTCAATTCTCCTTCCGCTTTTTTTCTTGTCATCGCTAATATACTGCATATAAGTATATTTGACAAGTTGTCTTTATGGTTATCGCGATCATCGCCATTCTCGCCGGAATCCTTCTGCCGGCGCTGAACCGGGCCCGCGAACGCGGCAGGTCGATCTCCTGCCTGTCGAACCTGAAGCAGCTCGGACAGGGCTTTGAATTCTACGCCATGACCTACAACGACTATTATCCCCGCAGCTACGGCACGATCGGCGGCTACACCGGTACGAATCTCTTCTGGCAGCGTCAGATCTATCCGATGATCTTCTCTTCGCTGAGCGCCGCCGGCAGCGAACTTCAGGCGTTCGCCAAAACCAGGCTCCACTGCCCCTCCGCCCGGCCCGTCGAAGGCGAGTGGCAGGAGTGGACAGTCATCACCTCCTATGCGATGAACGCCTATCTCGGCGGCGTCAACTGGGACAACCACGCATTCCCGGATGACCGCTTCTGCAAGCGGAACAAAATACGAACCCTCTCGCAGGCGTACCTGCTGGCCGAAGACTCTTCCGGCAACACGGGGAACGCCTACTGCCTGTACTCCTACGACTTCAACCTGCCGCCGAAAGTCCAGACGCGCCACACCAACTCCGGCAATTTCCTCTTCGCCGGAGGAAACGCGCGCTCGGTCACAATGGGGGAATTCACCCACTGGGACCAGTGGAACGGGCTTGAGATCGGCCAGGGCGTTTACCATAACTGTTACTGACCCGGCGGTGATTGCCATGAAATCCGGACTCATCTGTATCCTGCTCGCACTCGGTGCCGTTATTTCCGGCGGCGCGGAGGAAAACAATCTCAAATTCTACGCCTCGTTCGACCGTTCCGCGGAGCCGGAGCTCGCCCTCGACGGCGCCGGGCTCCGGGAGGCCGGAAAGCTCTCCTTCGTCGAAGGAAAATACGGGAAAGCGCTTCACTTCAGCCGCAAGGATTCGCCCGGCGACCTGCAGTACAACCTCGGCGGAATTTTCAGCCGGAATGAATGGACGGTCGCCATGTGGGTCAGGCCCGATCAGTCCGGGAATGCGAACTACGGCAGCCGGGAACCGGGGCGTTACCTCTTCCGCACCAACCTCGGCTGGGAGTGCGGCAACATCTTCGCCGGATTCGACAACTGGGGCAAATTCATCCTGAACCACTTCGACGCGAAAAACCGTTACCGCGGCGTTGCGTTCTCCAGCCTCGGCTTCGCTCCCGGCGAATGGGTTCACCTCGCTTTCGGCTGCCGGAACGGCAAGCACCGGGTCTTCATCAACGGCAATGAAGCCGCCTGCACGAAAAACGAGGATGTCACCGAGCCCGGCCCTCTCCAGACCGTTCTCCGGCTCGGCAGCATGGACTTCCGGGCCGGAGACCAGTTCGAAGGCGCAATCGACGAGTTGAAGCTCTTCGACAAGTGCCTGACCGCGGAAGAGGTCCGGGAAGCGATGGAATCCACACCCGGCAGGGCCCGGCGCAAAACGCTCGTCTACGATCCGTTCGAAGGCGAAACCGCGCCGGCGGGGGCGGGCTCCTTCACGGCCTCGGAACTGGTCTTCCCGGCCGGCGGCGGCGTCAAAATCATCCGCCACGGCTATGACCGGCGCGGCAGCCTCGTGCTGGAGCGGATTCCGGGGCTCGGAGGCCCGGCCGTATCGTTCTCCTGCCGGTTCACGCCGGAATGGAACGGCGCCGACGACCGCGAAACGCACGGCATTCTGTATGCCGACGCGCCCGGCCTGCGCTGCGAGCTGGCCAAACGCGGCGAAAAACTCGCATTCACACTCGCCTCCGGCGGGAACAGGCACGAAATCACGCTTGACGCCGCCCCGCTGAAGAAGGGAATCCCCGCAACGATCGCCGCGGGATTCGATCTCGTTTCCGGGGAACTTTACCTTGCGCTCGACGGAACCGTCGAACGGAAACGGACAGCGCCCGCCCCCCCGTCCGCCGCCGGGGCCGCAACCGGAAAACTCGGAGTCGGCGACCTCCCGGATACCGACGTTTACGCCCGGACGCAGGCGGAAGGAACCATCGCGGAGCTCTTCGCGGTCGACGCATTCGTCCTGCCGGACGAGCTTGCCCGTCTCCACGCGGCCGAACGGGCGGCATGGGAACGCAAACGGGCCGGAGAAACCCTCGCCCAGCTCCCGGTCCGGCCGGCGGAACTCCCGCTGTGGTCCCTCAACGGCGCGGAAACCGTCTCGACGGCGACCCGCAGACGAATGACGCTGAATGCACTGTGGCGCTTCCAGCTGACCGCGCCGGACCGGCCGTTCGATGTCCGGAACTGGGAGTATCTCGCCGTTCCGGGCCGGTACAGCGGCCAGGGCAACGGACTGGCCGACTGTGAATTCTACCGCCGGAACGCGCAACTCGCCCGGCTGCCCCGCAATGCGGATTACCACGGCCGGTCGCCCTACGACTATGTGAGCGGTTATTTCGAGCGCGCCTTCCGCGCTGATCCCGCCTGGCGCGGCAGACAGGTCATCTTCCTGCTCGACGAGCTCAGCAGAAGCCAGAAGGGGACGCTCTACCTGAACGGCCGGAAGCTGGCCGACCTGCCGGAAGGCGCCTTTTTCGAAATTCCGCTGCCGGCCGAACGGCTGAAATTCGGAGAGGACAATTTCCTGACCATCCACGCCGTCGACGACGGAGGCTACTGGAACTGGCGCGGAATCAAAGGCGACACCGCGCTTCTCATCAAACCGCCGGTCACGGCGGAATATCCGGGAATCGTCACCTCCGTAACCCGGAAAACCATAACCTTCGAACTGACGCTGCGAAACCGCTCCGCCGCCCCGGCGACTCTCCGCGCCGAAGCGCGAATCGCGGGCGGGGACGCTCCGGACGCCTTTGTCTCTCCGGACGTCACCCTCGCCCCCGGCGAGGAGAAAACGATCTCATTCGGCGGCAGATGGGAGAATCCCCGGCTCTGGAGCCCGGACACCCCCCATCTCTACACTGCGCACTTTCAACTGAAAAGCAGCTCCGGCATCCTCATCGACGAACCGGAGCCGGTCCGCTTCGGCTTCCGCGAATTCGAACTGCGCGGACGCGACTACTACCTGAACGGCAGCAGGATTCACCTCTTCAATCACGACGGCTGGGCCAACGCAAGCTCGGACCCCGAAGAAGCGCGCCGCGTCGCCCGGACGCTGAAGCGTCTCGGCTACAACAGCGTACGCACGCTGTTTCCGGTCGAGGCCAAAGACAATTATCCGGACAACATCATGCGCATATGCGACGAAGAGGGGCTGCTTCAGTTCGTGAACCTCGACGGCGTCACCGGCCGGGAGTTCGCAATCTGGAACGATCCGGAGGTCCGCCGGAATCTCGAAACGAGAATGGCCGCATCAATCCGCCGCCGGCGCAACCATCCTTCCTGCGTCATGTACTTTCTTTCCAGCAACTTCCTCGGTTACGGCTGGGATTACCATCCGCTGAAGATGGCCGACGGCTATCTGCCCGCGTTCCAGAAAAGCCGGGCCGGCATCTGCTCCGAGGCCGTGAAGATCATGCGGAAATACGATCCGTCCCGCCCGTTCTTCTTCCAGGCGGGCGGCAATTTCGGGCCGGTCATCACCAACAACGCCTACTTCTGCTGGTGGCCGCAGGCCGAACGCAACGCATGGCCGGAGGTCTGGAGCGCCATCGGAACAAAACCGCTGCACATCATCGAAACCGGATTCCCCTACATCCGGTCGTTCTACGGCATGGACCTGCAGTATCCCGGGGAAAAACCGCTGTTCTACCATGAAAACCTCGCGCGTTACTACGGCCCCGCCGTCTACCGGGATTCCGACCGGGAAATGCTTGCCTCCACCGCCGCCTCGACGCAGGGCAAAGCGGCCGAGGTCTACTATGACGCCCCCTGGCACCAGAAGCTCCGGAGCGACCTGCTCCGGGAAACAATCCCCCTCTGGCGCAGCTTCGGAATTTCCGGCATCTGCCCGTTTTCCGAAATCCACTATGCGTTCCGGAAACATGCACCGCACCGGACCAGCCACACCGCCAAAGCATGGGAGGTGGAGGCTCCGGAATTCCGCCGCTTCGGCTGGACCCCCGACCTGCGGAAAATCCAGTATCAGAGCGATATCGACTCCAGCCGGCCGCTGCCCGCCGCTTCGGCGCTGGCGGACGCTCTCGCTCCCCGGCTCACCCTCCTCGACGGAGGGGCCGCCGCGCCGAGCGACAGACGCCGCAACTACTTCGGCGGCGAAACGCTCCGGAAAGGGCTCACGCTGATCAACGACACGCAGGCGGAAACCCGTTTCGAAACCGGCTGGCGGCTGCTTGACGCGGCGGGAAAAACCGTCGCCGGGAACCGGAAAGGAGAGCTCCTCGCCCCCGGGGAAACCGCCCGGCTGCCGGTTGAAGTCAAACTGCCGGCGGTCGCCTCGCGCAGCAGCTTCCGGCTGACCGCCGCCGGCGCGGCGCGTGCCCTCGAAATCACCGTATTCCCGCGCCCGGCGGCGCGGCGGGCGGACTCCGTCGCCCTGTACGACGAAAAGGGATTGACCGCCGCCGCGCTGCAGGCCGCCGGGATCACCTGCCGCAACGCGATCGGGCTCGACACGCTTGACGGCATCACCCTGCTCACCATCGGCCGCGAGAGCCTGACGCCGGAGTTCGCATCCTTCGCCCTCCGGATGCACCTGAAAGAAAGGATCGACGCCGGAAAACTCAACGTCCTGTTTTTCGAACAAACCCCCGAAGCGCTTGCCGGGCTCGGGCTGCGCGCCAGACCGGTCTACGCCCGCGAGGTGTTCCTCTCCCCTGCCCTGTCCCTGCCCGGCCTCTCGGACGGCGACTGCCGGGATTGGGCCGGAAACGGAACGCTCGCGCCGTCGGAGCAGCCGCCCGCGCCGGAAACCGAAGAAAGCGTCGCCAGCCCGCTCTGGCACTGGAGCAACCGCAATATGGTCGCAAGTTATCCGCTTCGCCGCCCCGTGGAAGGCGACTGCCGGATTCTCGCCGCCTGCGGCATGGATTTGCTCTATACGCCGCTGCTCGAAATGCGTTCGGGCGCGGGGCGGATCGTCTTCTGCCAGCTCGAGATCTCCGGCCGGAGCGAGCCGGACCCGGCGGCACTGCTTGTCGCCTCGGGCCTCGTCACGGCCTATGCCGCCCCGAACCCGGAAAGAGGGGAAACGGAATTCCTTGCGCCGGCCGCCGTCACCCCGGCGGAGACGGCCGGTTATCTCGAAAAAGTCCGGAACGGCGCCGTCCTGCTCGCACCGCCCGGCAGCGGCCCGCTTTTCGGCCTGCGCGAAAAGACGGAAAACGTCAACCGGTTCGCCTTCACTCCGGCCGGGAAAGCCCACTGGCCGGACCTGACGGAACGGGACGGCTTTCTGCGTGCGCCGCAGACGCTCACCGTGCTCTCCGGCAAAGGACTCATCCCGCTGACCCTCCCGGCCTTCGCAGCCGAACTCCGGTATGGCCGGGGCAGAATCATCTTTCTGGAAACCCCTGCCGATCCGCAGCGCGAAGAGAGAGAACGCGGCCGGAAAAACGGCCCGGATTCCTCTGCGGAATGGAGCGCCGAGATTCTGGCGGAACGCTTCGCCCAGCTCAGAAACCGGATCATCGCCGCCAACAACCCCGGACTGCCCTCGACGGCGGAACGGCTCGAACGCCCGCTCGCCGCCGGGCAGCAGCTTGATTTAAGCGGCCGCTGGGAGTTCAAAGCCGGAGACGGCGGAAAGCCGGAAACGGTCGTCGTCCCCGGCTTCTACAACCTCCAGCTGCCGCACCACGAAGGATTCGTCGGAATTGCCGAATATCGCCGGACAGTCACGCTGCCGGAACATTTCCGCGGCCGGGAACTGCTCCTGGACCTCGGCGCAGTCGACGACCTCGACGAAAGCTTCGTCAACGGCGTGAAAATCGGAGCGACGGGCGAGGAGACTGCCGGATACTGGGCTGCCCGGCGGCGCTATCCGGTCCCTGCCGATCTCACGCAGTCCGGCAGGCTCGATATCGTCATCCGGGCGGAAAACCTGCGCGGGAACGGCGGCATCACCGGCCATGCCCGCCTCCTGCTGCCGGAAAAAGACGAAGACGCATCCGAGTATCCCTATACCGGGCTGAACGCCCGGTACGACACCGAAACCCACGTCCGCTGGTAAGCGGCCGCCGCGCGGATCAGAGGTCCTGAACCGCATGATCCGCCGGCAGGTCGCAGCCGGACCAGATCTTCACGGAGCTCCACGGTTCGGCCGGGGCGCTCCAGAATTCGTCGCTCTCCGGCAGGCCGAGCGGCAGGAAGGCCGTCGAAGCCAGGTAGAGGCTGCCGGTCGAAATGTATATCTCGCCGAGTCCCGGCTGGTGGCCGCAGAGGCCGATCCGGAGCCAGCCGTTTTCATCCCGGGTCCCGGGGGCATCCAGCGTGCGGGCGACGACGGCGGAAAGCGCTTCGCGGACGGCGGACGGATGCAGCTCCTCCGGCAGTTCCCGGCGCAGCGCGATCGCCGCCAGCGCCTGAAACGCGCCGCAGCGGTAGGCGATGGAGCGCCCGACCGCCGGAAACGACCCGTCCGGCGCGATCAGCCGCTCCTGAATCGCCGCATACCGGCGCATCCGGCGCAGAACCCGGGAGCGGAGAAGCTCCCACTCCTCCGCGTCACCGGCAATCGTCTCGACGACGTCCAGCATCATCGGCTGGATGACAAAACTGTTGTAATAGTCGAAAGCGAAGTTGCGCCCGTCGCCGTAAACGCCGTCCCCCTTGAACCACTGGTCATGCTGGCGCAGCGCATACGCCATGCGGGTCGAATCGGCCGGAAAGCCCATCTTCCGCAGCGCCGCCTCGACCATCGCGGAGAAAAGCAGCCAGTTATTCGGCCCCGGCGTGATGACCCGGGAGCGGATCAGCAGATCGGCCGTCAGCTTCCGCAGCTCCGGCGTCATGCCGCCGATGAGCCGCCGCGGGGCGCGCACCAGCGCGTGCGCGAAAAACGCGGTGTCCACCAGCAGCTGCAGATTCGGTTTCGGCTCGTCCGGCGGCGCCCAGAGGTAATCGGGGGAAGCCGGATCGACCGCCGCGGCGACCGCCTCAAGCGTCAGCTCCGCATACCGGCGGCGCAGGGCGCCTTCATCCGAGCCGTCCGGCCCGAGTTCAAGCCACGGCGCAATGCCGCAGAGCAGCCGCCCGAACGCCTCCATATGGGTGCAGTCGGAACGGAGCGCCGCGGACTCGACCGGCATCGCCTGTTTCAAAACCCTCTGCCGAAGCGCCTCCAGAACCGGGTCGGCCATGCGCCGCAGCTGCCGGACCCACTCCTCCCGCCGATTGTTCGCCATTGTCAACGACCTCTCTTTTCATTGGTGACAGGCACACAGTGTACGAAGAAACCCGAAACCGTAACGGTTCCGGGGCATAAAACGTTTTTTCACCTCTTCAAATCCGCCCGGCCCTCTCCGCTTCAGAGTTGAAATCCGTCGCCGGAGATGACCTTCAGCTGGCCGGCCTCCCCTTTCAGCGGAGCCGGGGCGATATGGAATGCGGGCGAAACGGGGCCGAGCTCCGCCGGAGCCGACGCGACCATCTGGCCGTTGATATAGAGCCGCCGGCCTTCCCAGCCGGCCGCGTAGGTCATGCGGGTCCACCGGCCCGGCGGCACGGCTTCATTGGTGCCGATGGGCTCAAGCCACTTCTGCCCCTGCCGGACCCGGTGACGCACCGAGGGGCGTCCCTCGGCGTCGAGCCGGAACTCAAGCGTCAGGAAAGAGCGGTCCAGATCTCCGCCGGTCAGAATCGTTTTGCCGAAATCCTCCTTCTCCGGGCGGAACCAGTAATCGACCGCGCCGGAGAGGTCGCGGACGCCGGTCGCCAGACGTTCCCCGCGCACCGCAGCTTCCGCGGAGGGTTCGGCCTGCCACGGCCCGGCGGCATCCGGAGCCGGCAGGAGCACCCCGAGAACCTTCCAGTTCTCCGGCTTGGCGGCTTCCGGAATCAGGTACTCGACCGCCGGGCCGGATACGAGACGGTCGCCGGGCCGGTAAACGCCGATGCGTTTCTGCCCGGTCATCGTGACGCGGGAAAACATGCCGAATCCGGCCGGAATCCGCCATTCGTGCTCCTTTTCGTCGTCGCTCCAATGCGCATACCGTTTTTCCCCGGAAGACGAGACGAACTCAAGCAGAAAGCGGTTCGGATTCTCCTCCGCCCCGATCCGGCGCGAGAACCGGAAGCCGGCGAGCGCCTTCGCCACCGTCTTGAGAGCGACAGCGGCCGGCTTCTCCATCAGGAACGGCGGCGAAGTGAAGAGCCCGTAGTTGTGTTCGCTGTTGGTCGCGTCGCCGCCGTCATTCCAGAGGTCATAATAGATATAGAGGTCGATTCCGGCCATAAGCGAAAGCAGCGCCGCGCGCGGCACGCGCAGAGCCTGCCCGTTCTCGCCGTCGTGCTGGGTTGCGCTGAATCCCCATTCGCTGCAGACGATCGGCGGCAGTTCGCGGCCGGGACCGCGGTATTTCCGCATCAGTTCGCGCAGCACGGCGACATCGTCGAGCACCTCCTCCGGCCGGTGGCGGCGGTACGGGTGGAAGCTCACGGCATCGACATAATCGAACAATCCGGCCTTGAAGCAGGCCTCCATGTATTCCGGGGCGACGCGGTAAGCCGACGGGCCGAGAATCACAGCCTGCGGGTCCGCCTCGCGCATCGCCGGAACCGCGGCTTTCACCAGTTCCATGTACTCGCCCGGATCGTTGCCGGGCCAGAAGCCGCTGTTGTTCGGCTCGTTCCAGATCTCCCAGATCACGTCATGCCCGGCGTAACGCCGCACCAGCGCGGCGGCATAGGCGGAGTAGGCCCGGCGCCCGGCCTCGGAAATCACTTTCTGCTCCGGCTCGTAGAGTTTGTTCGCATAATCGATGATGGCGAGCACGCGCAGGCCGCGCGCTTTCGCATCGTTCATGAGCTTATCGACCTGCGAGAAGTCATAGACTCCCTTTTCCCGCTCGACGCGATCCCAGGTGATGTCCATGCGGAGCCATCGCATATCGAGCGACTTCAGCGCATCCATGCCGGACTCATGGTCGAAGAAATGGATGTTGACCCCCATCCCCTCCGGAACAATGCGGTTCCGGTCGAACAGTTCACTGCCGCGAAAATCGGCGGCAGCCAGCATACAGCCGGCTGCCATGCAGGCAAGAAATATCGGAAACTTCATTCTGATTTCCCCGGATATCGATTACTGACAACGGAGCTTTCCTCCGGACAACCGGCATACGGAACAACGAAATCACGATATTCCACGAATGCCGCACCTTCCTTTAACATGAATCCAAAGACAATTGATGTCAAGCAGCCTCATGCAAAAATTGCGTCATTTTCCAACTCTCCGGTCCGGCGGTAAAAGATCCGGATAAAATAAGAATTGTTCTTGATTATATCTTAAATGAATATTATATTGATTCAGATTCAAAATTCAAAATCATTCAAACCGGATTGTCATGCCTCCCGAGATACATGCGGAACCGACAACACCCGTTACGACTCCCGGGTGGGAGCGCACGGACATTTCATCTGTGAAAAAGGCGGAAGGATTCCGGACTTCGACTGGCCGGAAGGCGCAATGATTCCGCAGGAAGCGCTGCCGGAAAGGTCACCCATATGGAGATCCGGATCGTCGGACTTTGCGGACAGTGTTCAGCCGCCGGGCGGCAAAAACAGTTGTTTCCCCTAACCATAATCAACAGAAGGGACGGAAAACATGAGAAGCATCACGAAGTTCGAGCTGCAGTACGCGCACCGATTCTACAAATTCCAGGGGGAGGCCCAGTATCTGCACGGCCACACCGGCGTCCTGACGATTGAGGTAGAGGATGCCATCGAGCCCGGCGTCAACATGGTTTATCCCTGCAACGAGATTCAGAAAGTCGCCTGGAACGTGCTGAAAAACTTCGACCACGCCCTGGTCCTGCGGGAAGACGACCCGCTGCTTCCGGCCATCCTCGACGTCTACGAGAAGCAGGGGATCAGGAACGGCGCTCCCGCCAACAAGATGAAGGGGGAAGCTTTCCGGACCGGGCTTGCAACCGCCTATCCCGACTGCCGCCTGGTCGTCACCAAAGAGACCATGACGGTCGAAGGCATGATCAAGATCGTCTACGATCTGCTGAAGGACAAGCTCAACATCGCGAAGATCACCTTCACCAGCGGCGTCAATGCCGCCGCGCAGGAGTACGCGCCGGGCAAAACGATCGACCGCTGCCCGCTCTGCGGCGTCGCCCTGATCGACGGCGTCTGCCCGAAGTGCGGATACAGGAAGCACTGATCCGGCAGCGCCGGTTCCGGACAGGTCATGCTGCGCCGAATACCATTCGCCCCGACCTGCCTTTCCGCTTTCCCGGCGGAAAGACAGGTCGGGGCGGACTTCATGCAAGAACCGGATTCACTCCGGTCACAGAAACCGGCCGGAAGGGAAACCGAGTTACCCTGACTTAACACGTTTCGGCATAAAACATCTGAAAAAAGCTGAATTGCAAATATCAATAAACTGCACTTGATCTCGGAAATTACAAGTGTTCAGCCGGGAAATAGAATTTATATTGGTAAAACGACTGTGCATGTGCTCTTCCTCGAAAATCGAATTTCAACATTGAGTTAAGATTTCCAAATTTCCCGATTGGATTGCCGGGATCGCTTTCCGTATCCGTTCATCCGGCCAGTTCCACCATTGCAGCTCCAACATGCGTGCCACAGTTGCTTCATCAAAACGCCTGCGGATCGGCTTTGCCGGCACTCCTCCGACAATCGTATAGGGCGGAACATCTTTGGTTACCACGGCACGCGTCCCTACGATGGCTCCGTCACCTATCGAAACGCCGGCGAGAATGACCGCCTCATAACCGATCCAGACATCGTTTCCTATGATGATGTCGCCTTTGTTGTCCCAGGCCGAAGCCACCTCTTTCCGCTCAAGTCCCCATTCTTCAAAAAAAATCGGGAACGGATAGGTCGAGAGTGAATGCAGCGTATGGTTCGCGCTGTTGAAGATGAATTTTGCTCCGCAGGCAATCGAACAGAATTTGCCGATGATCAATTTATCATGGTTGACCGGATACTGATACAATACATTGTTTTTCTCGAATAATACCGGATCATTGACGAAATCATTGTAGATCGTATATTCGCCGACCTGAATATTCGGATTCGTAATGACCTTTTTCAGATAAACCGTTTGGGTATCCCCGGTTCTGGGAAAGACGGCATGATTCATTTTCAGACAACTCCTTTGCTTTTTCCGGATTTCGGCTTTGGCGGCCAGGTCGAACAACATGGTTCGGCATTCAGCTGATATTCATCATCAATCAGATATCCCGAGAAGTGAGAATGGTTCCGCCGTCCCGTTTCATGGAAACCGGCACGTTCATACATTATTTTGCGCGAAATCATCAGGTCGCCGGCCGCGACAATAATTTTGCGCGGATTGTCGAAAAAAATCTGGCAGCATATCAAACAACATGCCGCGTGGAAAATCGGGGCTCCTTTCAAAATGACACTTCATTTTTGCCCGATGATCATCGTACTCATGCCGTTTTCATTGCCGGAATGCGGGAGCGCGACAAAACCGCAATGCTGATAAAAATCCCGTTGTCCTTCCGCCGCAAACAGTTCACAGCTTGCCCGCCAGCCGTCCGGAACGTCCCGGGCGATCCACTGCTGAACGGCCAGCATCAGGAACGTTCCTGCACCTTGCTTCTGAAATTCCGGCAGGACAACGACTTCCCGCACCATATACGCCATGGCGCGATCACCGATCAGTCGAGCCATGCCGATCAATGTTCCTCCATTGTAAAGTGAAAATGTGACCAATGAGTTCCGCAGCGCCGCGGCGCTCTGCTTTTCGGACGGCATTTCCCAGCCGGCCGCACATCCCAGGCGGTTGAATTCCGACGCGGTCAGAACATCGGTTTTGACGGAATAATGTTCCGTTCCAAGCAGTTTGACCGGAATCCAGATCCGGCAGAGATAGTCGTCTTTCTGCGAATCCTCCGGAGTTTCGCAGCAGCCGTACTCCTCAATATCCATGCCGTAAATGCGTTCCAGACCGCCCGGCCACTCCTTTTCGATTTCAGGATAGGTGCTCTGAATGGACTTGGGAAGAGCGCCGCGGGCTTCGACCTTCAGCCACGTTTGCGCGGGAATGGTGCGTACTTCAAAGCCGTCCGGTATTCTCGTCAGATCGGGACAGTTGAAAACGTGACAGACCGTTGCGCCGTCAGGCTTTTGCTCCACTTCGCAACGATTGCCGATGCCGTAATGGAATGTTCCGCCGGCGCTGCCGCCAAAACAGATGCCGAATTGTCCGCAGGCGATTGCGCCATTGCCGCTCCGGTAGTATTCCTCCCAGAATTTCGGAATTTCCTCCGCGGCATTTTTTGCATCAAACGACCGAATTTTTGCTAAAACGGTGAACTCCGGTACACACTCTATTCTGTAATTCATTTCTTACGATCCTGTTTTTGCAAATTTTCAGCGGCATATGCGGTTCGCACCGGCGGTCGGTGGGAATGATGCCGCGACAGGCTTGCGCCGCGTCGTTGACGATCTCATAAACGGTTTCAAAATCATCCTCCGCAACCGGACGGATCGCGCCCATGCCGAGGCAGAGCTGTCCTAACCTGACCTGTTTCGTTTTCGGCGGGAAATTCCGGCGATACCGCAAGCGGGCCGAAAGCGGCAATGAGCGGCGGTGAGCCGTCTTTGCGGACGCTGGAGCCTTTCACATAGAAAATCCCCCCGTTCCGGTCTCTCTTTCAGAACGCCGAATGCATGTTTTTCTCGACTTCGGCGATGGCATCAAGCAATTTTTTCATCGGTTCCGCCTGCGCTTCCGGGACATACTCGAAGAAGCCGGAGAGCTTTTCACACGGATATTCCGCGCACTCCGAACAGACCTTCACCTGCTTTCCCCCGACGCACTTGCGGATTTCACACGAATGCTCGCAGTGATGGCATTTGCGCCCGCCTTCGGTCATACAGCCGTCGCAGGGAATCAATTCGGCCCTGATGTCATCGCAATGATACCGTTTGCGCCAGTCGGCCGCAACGAGTTCAAGTTTTTCAGGGCTGTTTTCCTGTGTGGCGCGATAGGCGTCGCAACGGGAACAGACCAAGCCGCAGGGAGCAATATTGATTTGCATTTGATTCAATCCTTCCTTGAACAGATTTCCATTTGAATTTCATTGACATTTGCGGGGCGTTCCGTGAAATTCGCATACGCTCCGGCGACGGGTATTCCGTTCTCGCGCATGATCCGGCGTATTCATCGGCCGAATAGAGCCGCGGCGGACATCCTTCTTCAAAAAACGGATGAGGCGAAGTGCTTCCATACGGAAAATCCTGCTGTCCGCAGAGCAGAATCCGTTCCAGCTTATCCCGCTCGAATTTTGACAGCGTAAGTCCTTCTCTCCGCCATCCCGGAGTTGGCTGGGGAAATGGGTATCGGCAAAGTCGCCGTTCATCAGATCCATCAGGTGCTTGCCGCCGGGCTTCAGGGAACGGGAGATGACTTTAAAATTTTATTATTTTCAGCCTATGGTTCGTTTTACTGCGACGAGTGGAGAGGCACTTTATGCGAGAGGGAAAAAACCATGCCTTTCAGATTCATCAATAAAATGCAGCTCTCTTATGCCAGGCAGTCTACAGCAGGCAAAAAAAATGGCGGAGAGAGAGGGATTCGAACCCTCGGTACCTTGCGGTACACCACATTTCCAATGTGGCGCCTTCGACCACTCAACCATCTCTCCGTTTACCGAAACCGGATTTCTCCCGGCTCAGCGCTATTCAATATAGCGCCTTTTTGCTCTTTTGCAAGCCGGAGCAGACGAAATATCGCTGAAAATCATGCCTTCCCCGCGTCATCCTCCCCCAGATAGAGCGAATGGTAACGAACGAAATAGCCGGCGCCCGAACCGACCGTGACCAGCACGATGCCGCAAAGATATGCGATCCAGACATACCAGAGACGGATTCCGAACCACTTCTCCTGCTGCAGGTCGAACTCCCAGACCCACGACGCACCCGCGATCGCCAGCATCAGCATCTGGAGCGCTGTTTTGAGCTTTCCCCAGTGATCGGCAGAAATCACGACCTGCTTCTTCGCGGCCAGCGTCCGCAGCCCCGTCACCATGAACTCCCGGCAGAGCACCGCGATCACGATCCAGGCCGGCATCAGGCGGCATTCGACCGCGATCAGCATCGTCGCCGTCACGAAGATTTTGTCCGCCAGCGGGTCCATCAGCGCACCGAAATCGGTCACCTGATTCCAGCGCCGCGCGAGATAGCCGTCCAGCAGGTCGGTCCCCCCGGCGATGATCGCCAGAATATAGGCCCCCAGACGGATTCCGAAACGCACTGTTTCGGACGAAATGAACGTCTTGTCCGCCACCGTGGCCAGCACCACGAAGACCAGGACAAACAGAATTCTGCTGATCGTCAGCATATTCGGCAGGTTCGGCAGTTTCATACGATCTGTTCCTTTCCAAAAATCAAAGCTGTTCCGCAGTAAACTCGTAGCTGTCGGCCCCGGTGATCCTGACCGGGCAGAACTGCCCGGGCCTGAGCCGTTTCGCGTGCAGGAGAAGAATCCGGTTGTCGATCTCCGGCGCATCCATCATCGCCCGGCCGACCGCAACCCGGCCGTCCACATCATCGACGAGCATGCGGACCTCGCGCCCGATCCAGTTCCGGTTCACCTTCCGCATGATCTTCTTCTGAAGCTCCAGAAGCCTCTTCGCCCGCGTCTCGGCGAGCTCAAGCGGAATCTGCCCCGGCAGCTTCGCCGCCGGCGTCCCCGGCTCGGGCGAGTACGGAAACACCCCGCAGCGTTCGAACTTCTGCTCTTTCACGAAAGCGGCGAGCTCCTCGAACTCCTCGTCCGTCTCCCCCGGGAAACCGGTGATGAAGGTGGTGCGGATGGTCAGATCCTTCACCTCCTCCCGCAGTCTCTCCAGCAGCGCAACCGTCTCCGCCTTCGTCACATGACGACCCATCGCCTTCAGAATCCTGTCGTTGATATGCTGCAGCGGAATGTCGAGATACGGCAGCACCTTCGTCCCCGGACGGGCCAGGAATCCGATGAACGAATCCGTGTAGTGGGCCGGATGCGTGTAGAGCAGCCGGATCACGAAATCCCCCGGAATCGCGTTAAGTCTTTCGAGCAGCCGCGCAATGTCCTCCCCGTCGCCCGGACGGTCGGCGCCGAAGGCCGTGATATCCTGCGCGATCACGAGCAGCTCCTTCACGCCGGCATCGACGAGGTTCTTCGCCTCGGTTTCGACCGACGCGATGCTCCGGCTCCGCAACACGCCGCGGATTCCCGGAATCGCACAATAACTGCAGCGGTTGTTGCACCCGTCCGCAATCTTCAGATAAGCCATGTGCGGCACGGTCAGCTGCAGCCGCGGCGTGGTGTGGTCGTAGAGCCAGAGCGGTTCCCTGCCGCTCTCCGGAACGCGCTTTTCGTCGAGCAGCGCGGCGATCCCGGCGACATCGTTGACGCCGGTCCACAGGTCGACCTCCGCATAGCGCCGGCGGTAATCGCCCGGTTTGTCCCACTCGGTCAGGCAGCCGGCGACGACCACGGTCCGGCCCGGACGCTCCTTCTTCCAGACGAGCGCCTCTTCGATCGCCTCCTCCGCCTCGCGGCGCGCGGCCGGGATGAAGGCGCAGGTGTTGATGACATAAAGGTCCGCCTCGTTCGGATCGAACGCCAGCGTGCGGCCGGAGGTCAGCAGCGTCCCCGCAATCACCTCGGTATCGACCAGATTCTTCGAGCAGCCGAGGCTGACCATGTAAACCGCGCTTCCGGCCGGACCGGAACTTTCTTCACTCTTTCTCATGACAGGTTCTTTGCTTTCACTTGATTCCAGATCGCTTCCGTCCCCTGACGGTCGGGAGCGATGACCACATAATCTTTCTGCCGCCAGCGGTGCGGCCCGTTCTCCAGATAAAAATTGCCGCCGGAGACCACATCGAGCCCGAGCTCGCGGCCGTCCGCGCCGCGCGCCTCGAAACCGGCCAGCTTCAGAAGCGGCATGCCGCCGGCCAGATCCCACAGCTTGCAGTGCTGGATCATGCCGTAGACCTTCCCGCGCAGCAGGCAGTCGTAGACGCCCACACAGGTGGACCAGACGAAAAGCTGGTTCGGAAACGAAATCTCCCAGCCGCGCGCCGCGTTCTGCGCCGCGCAGACCGGCGCGGCGGGCGTATAGCGCATCGGTTCCGGCGTGAACGGCTCGACTTCGGGCGCCCCGGAGAGGACGCGGCGGGCGCGGAAAATCGAACCGCGGCAGGTCAGGAACGCCTCGTCGCGGGCCGGAAGACAGATCGCCCCCTCGGTCAGCATGCCGCCGCGCATATACCCGAGCGAGATGCCCCAGAGCGGAACGCCCGCCGCATACGGCGCAGTTCCGTCGATGGGATCGACCACGAAGCACTCCCCGGCAAGGGCGGCGGAAATGTATGCCTCGTCACGCCGGTCGACGGTCTCCTCGCCGATCAGGTAAAGCGCTTCCGCCGGACGGTCGAACCGGGCGGCGAACAGCGCTTCGATCTCGCGGTCGGCCTGCGTCACTGGCGTGTGGTCCGCCTTGATTTCGAGCGGCGGATCGTCATAATAGCGCAGTGCGATCTCTCCTGCCTCCCGGAACAGTGCCAGAACGGTATCGATTTTCCAGCGGTTCATCACTGTCTGCTGTTGTCCTTTACGGTATTGCTCTCGCTCGCCGACCAGGAGGTGCCGAGCCAGCCGGAGAGCCGGTCGGTGTAGTAGGTGACCCGGTCGAAGTCGTATTCCTTGAATTTTTCCGCATGTCCGTCCGCCATGCAGAAGGTGAAGCCGCCGTGGCGCGGATCCTGCTTGTACGGGGCGGCATTCTGCGTATAATTGTCCTGATCGCTGTCGGTTTTCGTGAAGAAGTCGGAACGGCTCTCTTCGACGAGGATGATGCCGGCGGCGCCGACCCTGGCGCGTTCGAGCAGCACCTGCCGCCAGGAATAATCCCGCGCCATGCCGGACTGGTGCCTGATCCACGGCTCATGGACGTTCATCGAATACGAGAAGTCGCGCTCGGCGTCGGCCGGACAGTGGAAGAACTGTTTCTGAGCCCCCTGGTTGACCCGCAGCTGGTTGGTCCAGCCGCGCACGCCGTCCTCCCAGTCCGGCGCGTTTTCGGGAGTCGGATAGGTGCCCCGGAACCCTTCCTGATACATCGCCATCATCATGCCGATCTGCTTCATGTTGCCGAGGCAGTTCGTCGCTTTCGCCGCATCGCGGGCCCGGTTCAGCGCCGGCAGCAGCATCCCGGCCAGGATTGCGATGATCGCAATCACAACCAGAAGTTCGATCAAAGTGAAGCATGTCGCGGATTTTCTCGGCATTTTCGTTCTCCTTCCGGTTGCTTTTTCGGTGTGACGTGGCTTATTATAATACATTATGTACTATATGGCCGCCGCAACCTTTTTTCAAGCGCCGCAGGCTGAATTCGCACAAAAAGTTATAAAAATCTGATAATTCAGAAAATTGAATCAATACAGGAGAAAAATCCATGCTGAAACTCGCCGCATTGTTCGGGGACAACGCCGTTCTGCAGAGAGACCGGGCCGTTCCGGTCTGGGGCTGGTGCGCACCGTTCCGCCGGGTCCGCGCCACGCTCGGGGACGGGAGCGCCGAAACCCGTTCCGGCGCGGACGGGAAATTCCTGCTCCGCTTCCCGCCGATGCCGTCCGCCGTCCGCCTGACGCTTCAGGTCACCGAGCTCGAAAGCGGCGAAACGGCGACGGCGCAGAACATCGCGCTCGGAGAAGTCTGGCTCGCCTCCGGGCAGTCGAACATGGAATTCAAGGTTTCCTCGCTCGCCGACGGCGGCGCGGAGCTGAGACGGCGGGCCGACGCCGGTGAACTCGACGCGGTCCGCATGCTGACCGTGCCGCGCAATGCGCTGCTGACCCCGGCCCGGGATGTCGACGCCGCCTGGCAGACTGCGTCGGCGGCCACGATCGACGACTGGAGCGCCGTGGCCCTCTTCTTCGCAAAGAAGCTGGCCGACGAGCTCGCAGTTCCGGTCGGCGTTCTCGCATCGAGCTGGGGCGGCACGATCGCCGAGGCGTGGACCAGCGGCGAAACCCTGGCGCGGAATCCGGATATCGCCAGAGCTTATTCCGAATACCTGCTCCGGACGGGCAGCACCGAATACTGGGATTCGCTCTCCCCCGAGGAGCTCGAAATACCGATGCGCAATTTCGAAACGGCATTGTTCACCCACCTGCCGCCGGAACCGGAGAACAACGGCTTTTCCGCCGGCTGGGCGGAGAGCGCCTACGACGACTCGAACTGGGACCGCACCGCCCTGCCCGCCCAGTGGAAGGAGTTCGACCTCAATACCAACGGAACCGTCTGGTTCCGCCGCAAGGTAGAAATTCCGGCGGAATGGGCGGGCCGCGAACTCATTCTGACCCTCGGCGCCGTCGACAAGCACGACATCACCTACTTCGACGGCGTCGAAGTAGGCCGCACCGGCAGCGGATACGACACGTCGTGCTGGGACGTCTGCCGGGTCTACCGGATTCCCTCAGAACTGGTCAGGCCCGGACTCCGGGTCATCGCCGTGCGCGATTACTCGTTCGCCTACGACGGCGGGCTGACCGGCCCGGCTTCCGGCATGAAGCTGGCCCCGGCCGACGCGGAGCGCGAGAAGATCTCGATCGCCGGCGAATGGAGCTACAAGATCGAAACCGATCTCGGCCCGGCCTTCCCGCATCTCTCCGGCATGGGGCTCTGCTGCCCGAACTCGTTCTCGATCCTGTTCGACAACATGATCCGCCCGCTCGTACCGGCCGCGCTCCGCGGCGTGATCTGGTATCAGGGAGAATCGAACGCGATCCGCTTCCACCAGTACGAGAGGCTCATGCGCGACCTCATTGCGGACTGGAGATTCCATTTCGCCCAGGGCGACATCCCGTTTCTGCAGGTTCTTCTGGCCGGATACCGGACCGCGATGGACTACGACCCGAATTCGGAATGGGCGCCGATCCGCGAAGCGCAGAGCCGCGCCGCCGCCGCGACCGGAAACCTCGTCGCCTCGGCGGTCGACGCCGGCGATGCCGCAGACATCCACCCGAAGGACAAGCAGACCGTCGGGGAACGCCTCGCCGCCGCCGCCCTCATGCAGGCATACGGCGGCAAAGAGGAGGGTTCCGGGCCGGTATTCCGCTCCCAGACCCGTTCCGGCGATGCGCTGCTCCTCTCCTTCGACCATGCGGCAGGCGGGCTCATCGCGCCGGACGGCAGGCCGCACGGCTTCTGGATCGCCGGAAACGACCGGGTTTTCAAACCGGCCGAAGCCGTGATCGCCGGAGTCAAGGTCGCCGTTTCAAGTCCGCAGGTTCCGGAGCCGGTCGCCGTGCGCTACGGCTGGAGCGACAACCCCCGGTCGGCCGATCTGCGCAACAGCGCCGGACTGCCGGCGCTGCCGTTTCGAACCGACAAATTTGATGACGGTGAAAACGAATGACGGAGGCGATCCGCATCCGTCCGGCCGCCGAAGAGGACCTCCCGGAGCTCGTCGAACTCCTGCGGCAGCTGTTCGAGCTCGAGCAGGATTTCGAGCCGGACGCATCAAAGCAGCAGGCGGGCCTCTCGCTGATGCTCGAATCGCCATTCGCGGAGCTTCTCGTCGCGGAATGCGGCGGACGGGTCGCCGGTTTCTGCGGCGTGCAGCTCCAGATTTCGACTGCGATGGGAAGCTATGCCGCCCAGATCGAGGACCTGGTGCTGCACCCGGAGTTCCGGCGGCGCGGCATCGGGAGCCGGCTCCTGGACGCGGCCGGCGCGTGGGCGAAACAGCGGGGCGCCCGGCGGCTCCAGCTCAACTGTGACGACCAGAATCTCCCGGCCATGCGCTTCTATGAGGCGCGGAACTGGATACGGACCCATCTGTTCAACTATTTTAAATTCAATTTTTAACTGTGCGGAGGCGCCTTCCGGGTTGACTTTTCCCCCGGAAGGTGTTATTGTGATACTCATCCGTAAAATATGAAACAGTCAGCCATCCATGTCAAAATAAGGAGAATATGGAAAAATGGAACATAAGAAAGAGATTTTCGCGGACGGCATCGGCCAGATTCACTTTGCGGGCGGCATGGTCCGTTTCGATTTCGTGACCCTGCAGCCGAACGAAAACGGCGCGGCCCCGACTCCGGTGGTCAACGAACGCATCATCATGCCGCCGCAGGGCTTCCTCGGCGCGTTCAACTCGATGCAGCAGCTCATCGACAAGCTGCTCGAAGCCGGCGTCCTGCAGAAGAACGAGCAGGCCAAGTAAAAGCCAGCCGCAGCCGATCGCTTTGCTGCCCTTCCGGAGTGTTCCGGAAGGGCTTTTTTTCTGTCCTCGAATCTCCCGAATCAACAATAGAAAAATATTTCAGCAACAAAAGGATAATTCATCAAAATCCATAAAATCAAATATATTTTCATCAAATTCCGTTAAAAATGCGCTTCCCCGTTTGCATTTTCCCGCAGGTCCGCTACATTAGCAGACAGAACCGCCGCGTCCCGCCGATGCGGCGGAAGAGAATCCTAACAAAGAGGGAAGGGAAAAATGAAAAAACTGTATCTTTCGGCTCTGGCCGCCGTTTCCGCCGTCATGGTCATGACCGGCTGCACGACCGTCAACAACAACGACGCGGCCAATGACTTCAAGGCCGTCATGGTTCCGGCCAAATTCGAATCGGTCATCACTCACAAGGATACCAAGGTCAGCGGCGAAGCCCAGCTCAACGTGCTTTTCTCGGTCTTTTCCTGGGGCGTCAGCGAATTCGCGGACCGCAGCTTCGAAAGCAGCGACAACGGCATCGGGCTCTTCCCGAATCCGTACGCGCTGGTCAAGCAGGCCGCCACCTTCGACGCCTGCAAGAAGAACAACTGCGACGTGCTCCTGAATGCGAAGTATGAAATCAACACCACCGACTACTTCGTCTTCAAGATGATCAACTGCAAAGTCTCCGGGTATCCCGGCGTCGAAACCGGAATCAAAGCGGTCAAGTAACCGGACCCGTTCCGTATGAAAATACCGCGGCGCTTTCCCGCCGCGGTATTTTTTTCGGGCGCCGGCTCGGCAGCCGGAGCAAAAAACGCCCGGCAGGGGCTGCCTGCCGGGTTCTCCATCCTCACTGACCCGGGTCCGCGACCCGGATGGCATCCGTCACTGCACCTTGATGCGGTGCACTCTGGCGCGTTCGGCCTTCGGAATCTCAAGCGTCAGGACGCCGTCCCTCGACTTCGCGGAAATCTTCTGGACGTCAACGTCCTCCGAAATCCGGAAGTTGCGCTTGAAGACGACCGGGCGGCCGTTCCGCTTGAGCGAACTCTTCGCAGTCATGGTGAGAACACCGTTCAGAACCTCGATGTCGACCGTTCCGGAATTCGCCCCGGGGACCTCGAACTGGACCGTAACCCCGTTCTCCCCTTCCAGGATATCCACCAGCGGAACCAGCGTCACCGGCTCCGGCATGACCTGAACTTCATCCTTTTCGTTTTCCCTGACATTTGCGGTATCCATAATCCTCACCTCCTGCTTACTGAACCTTGACCACATGAGCCTTGTCGACGGCCTCCTCTTCCCGCGGAAGCACCACGGTCAGCACACCGTCGTCGTAAGTCGCGCTCGCCTTCTGCCCCAGCACCTTCACCGGGAGCTTCACGGACTCTTCGTAGCTCATGGTCGAGCGTTCGCGGCGCAGATAATGCTTCTCCTCACCGCCGTCGCCGCGCTCTTCGCTACGTTCGGCACGCACGGTCAGAACGTCGCCGAGCATTTCGACTTCAATTTCGTCGCCGCGGCAGCCCGGAAGCGGAAGCGTAACCTTCACCTCCTTCTCGCCGACCTCCACGTCAAGCATCCTTCCGCCGATCCGGTCGGACATCCACTCGGGACCGAAATCGGCAACCTGGTCGAATACGGAACGAAACAGCTCGTTCAGACCGCCCAGCGTCGCCGGCAGCAGGCCGTCGTTCCCATTCCATCTCGTCATAATATTCATATCAATACCTCCTTACGTTCGACTCCCCATGTCGATGCTTTCGTATCAGCACAAGGCATGCCAAGTCGTTTCATCCCCATGCCATATCCCTGCCGGACAAGCAGATCGGGACAATTCGACACAATACCGCGACAAAATGTCCCCCCGGCTGTCACACACGTTTCTCTCCGGCCCGGCAAAAAAAGCGGATTTTTTCCGTATCACTATTGCATTATTATGAAAAATACACTATAATATACACAGAAGCACACAAAAGGAAACCGCATGGAACAGGCGATTCTGAAAACCGACATTCTCTACGACCAGCTGCGCCGGGAGCTCTCGAAATACGCTCCGGGCGACAAGTTCATCACCAGCCGCGAAATCATGAAGCGCTTCAACGTCAGCCAGCTCATCGTGGACCGCACCGTCGTGAAATTCCGCACGGCCGGCCTGCTGCGCGTCGTACCGGGGCGCGGGACGTTCGTCACCGAGGAAGTCGGGCGCCTGAATACGGAAATTCCTTCAACCTTCCTCTTCGCGGTCCCGCGCTGGAACTCTTCGGACCTGACTCTGATGGAACGGCATCTCGCAGCCGTGCGGGAGAAATACCTGCCGACCCGGATTCTCGTCCACTCTTACGATTACAGCGAACGCGTTCCGGCCCGCCTGCCGCTCGAGGAGGAGAACGTGGCCGGAGTCGCCATGCTCACCAGCGCGGATTCGTGGGACTCCGCCGCACTGCGGAAACTCGAGGAATACGCCTCGCGCGTTCCGCTGGTCATCATGAACCGCCACCGGGGCGACACCAGGCTGCTGTCGGTGGGTGTCAACGACACGTTTGCCGGAAGCCTCGCCGCGGATCATCTGTTTCAATACGGGCACCGCAGCATCGCCGTACTGGTTTCCGAGCCGCCCAACGGCGTGATCCGCGAACGCCTGAACGGAGTCCTGACCTACGCCGAGCTTCACGGCATGAAGTGCAAAGTGCTCGATTGCGGCGTCCGTTCCGGCGATTACGCGCCGGACAAAACCTATCGCCACTTCGCCGGAGTGCTGAAGCGAGGAATCGATTTCACCGGGCTGATCGGCATCGCCGACTCCCTCAGCGGAGCGGTCAACGCCTGCCACAACGCCGGAATCCGGATTCCCGAAGAACTCAGCGTCGTCAACATCGAACCGGGACAGTCTGCGGAAATCCATCATCCTCCGCTCGATTGCGTGGACGTCAACCTCGAAGGGCAGATCGACGCGATCCTCGAAATCCTGAGCCGTCCCGACCGGTACGCGCCGGACAACAACCCGTTCGAATACTTCAAACCGGCCATGGTCGTCAACGGCTCCGTGCGGAATCCGGCACAATCTGACGTATAATAGTTAGTATGTTATATAGCCGAGCAGGTGTATTTTTTCTTTAATATCCTCCTGTTTAAATAGTTATTGTCTTTCGGCAAATCCGGGTGCGGGCGGTTCTCCTGTTTTTTCGGCCTCCGGCGGCTGCAATGTTCCGGCTGCATTCAGTTCGCAAGCCCCGCACGCTTTGTCCGAAGCTTCACAGGGAATATCTTCCCCGCATTCCGTTTCTTACACTCATGCGGCGGGCATGTCATCATGCAGCAGCCTCCGCCCGTACTTTTGGCCGGGACTGCCACGCCGCAATACATTTTCCCCTGTATTCCGCTTCACTTATTAACTATTATCGGACGGAGTACAATTATGCAGAGAAAAAGCTTCACCCTGATCGAACTTCTGGTCGTTATCGCCATCATCGCAATTCTCGCCTCCATGCTGCTGCCCGCACTGCAGCAGGCGCGGGAGCGGGCTTACAGCACAAGCTGCATCAGCAATCTCAAGCAGCTCGGAATCGGTTTCCAAATGTATTTCGGCGAAAATCAGGATTGCGTTCCCTACGTCGCCGACAACGAAGGCAACATCAACGCGGGACAACCCGTCTGGTTCAGGATGATCGGCTTCAAACCCGAAAACGCCGCCAACCGCAATCTGCTGTTCTGCAAGAAGGATGCAAAAAATATGGCATATGGAACCGGAGACTCCGCCGTGACGGAAATGCAGACGGGCTACATCAGCTACGGGTTTCCGTGGAGAATCTACAACCGCTGGTTCGGCCCGGTCAACACCGGCAAGATCAAGCGGACTCCTTCCCGGCTGATTCTGCTGACGGACTCGATCGCAACGAATTCCGACCGCGGATATTACGTCATCCACTCCAACCGCGACAACGAGGGAGCCGACCCGCGCCACTCCGGCGGCTGCAACATCCTCAATTTCGCCGGCAATGTCGATACCGTCCGGGCCCCCACCAAATCGATCCTCTACAACGATGAACGGCTTGGAAACTTTTTCTTCAACGGCACCGTTTCCACCACCAGCCCGAACCGCTGGGATTTCCGCAACAACAAATAACCCTTCACTGCGAGTCGATTCACCATGAACAAAATCCTGCTCTGCGCCGCGGCGTTCGCCGCCGCCCTGCTGCTCCCGGGCGCCGGGACTCCCGCCGCCGCTCCGAAAACTGCGCCGGACTTCCCGCAACAGGCCGATCTCTGGATCAACGGCGGTTCTCCGGTCAAAACCGATATGGGCCGGGAACGGGTCGCCGATTCGTTCTCCGGGACGATCCTGCGCAAGCTGGACCGGCTGCCGGAAACCGGAGAATTCTCCGCCGTCTACGAGTTTCAGGTCTCCCGAACCGGTGAATATGACTTTTTCGCGGCCCTGATCGCACAAAAACGTCCGCACTCCTCCCCGGTCGAATTCCGCTTCGACGGCGACGGCTGGCGTGAAGCGCCGGCCACTCCCCCCGGCGCGCCCGCATGGGGCGTATCGAACGCTGTCACCTGGACTCCGCTCGGCAGCCGGAAGCTCAAGGCCGGAAAGCATACGCTCTCTTTCCGCATCACCCGCCGCGCGCAGCTCGGCAGCTGGAGCTTCATGTGCGACGGCATCGCCGGCTTCCGGAAAGGAGTCTGGAAAAACGCCTCCATCGACGGCTTCCGCGCTCCCGCCGACATCACCCCCGGAACGACAGCCGTCGTCACCTATCGGCAGGCCGGAGAAGCATTCCCGGCGGAACTGCGCCTGACCTTCGCGGGGGAGCCGGCCGTCTCCCTCGGCGTCATGAGCCGGAATGGGGAAAACCGTTTCCGGATCGACCTGCCGGAACAGCTTCCGCCCGGCCGTTACCGCTTCGAACTCGTCCCTCTCGACGCTCCCGGCACGGCACTCGCCGGAACCGGGGCCGAACTGCCGCGGCCGCCCGTGCCTCCGCCTGCCCGGCTCGCATCGGCCGAACTCGACGGCTGCCGGTATGCGCTGAAATTCGAAGAGGGGCGGACCGCCCCGGTCCTCGCCATGGCCTTTGCGGAGGACGGCAAACTGTACGGCGCATTCCGCCTTGATGCCGCCGCGGGCGACCTCCCCGAAGCATTGACGGAACTCGCCCGCGGACGGAAGATCGAAGTCCGGTTCCGTCCCCTTCCGGCCGCGGCCGGAAACCTCGTTTCATGCCGGCTGGCACTGCCCGGACCGGCCCGGAAGCTGCCGAAGCCGGTCAACTACGGCGGATTCACGGACCGCGACGGAGTGCTGCACACCTGGTACATGAACCGCGAATTCGAATATATCTTCGATGGAGAACGCTATTTCCCGGTCGGCGGCATGTGGTGCCCGGACACTCTCATCAGCCCGGACAACGATCCGGCCGGAATCGCCGCCCGGCTTGAAAAGGACCTTGCCACCCTTCGCGCGATCAGGCAGGGCGGCCTCGACGACGTTTATCTGAATCTTTCGACCCAGGCGCCGCTCCGGGTCCGCCAGCTCTTCATCGACATGCTCGAACGCGAAGGCATTCACTACGGCTACCAGTTGACGGCAGGCGGCGGAAGCGCCATCCCGAGCTTTTTCATCACGCGCGACCGGCCTGACGCCCCGGGCAATTACCGCGGACTCACGCGCGGCACCTACGCCTCCGGCAGAATAACCGGCCGCTTCCCGGCCGAACAGAAGCTTGCGGGCCTGCTCGTCGTCGATCCGGCCCGGCCGCAGAACGGCGCGAAATTCGCGGCCTTCACCGACAAGGTCGGCAAAGACCTGCGCCACGGCATCATCGATCTCGAAACCGAACAGGATTTCGACAAGCTGCGCGAAATCACCTTTCCGATCGAACTCGATTCGCCCGACAACAGCGAAGTCATTCTCATCCCGCTGCTGGAATCGAAAATGCACCATGAGAACCTCTGGGACGCGGAAGAGTTCGCCGCGCTGAAAAAACGTCTCTCCTGGATCGGCAGGATCAGCTGGGGCGGAAAGCTGCGTTTCTTCGTCGACCCGATCAGGAACGAGACCGACATGGTCAACGGCACCGAAAATCTGCGGCAGTACACGCCGGCAATCAACCGCGCCTTCGCGGAGTACCTGAAGAAACGCTACCGGACCGTCGGCAAGCTGCGGCAGGAGTGGCACATCCCGGCCGGTTCCTTCGAGGAGGCCGCCCGGCTGATTCCGCTGCGCACGGACCGGCGCTGCTTCTGGATCGACCCCGAAACCGGCAGGATTCTCGAGGGAGACCCGGACCGGACCTTCGCCTGGATCGACTATCAGGAGATGATCCGCATCACCTATGCCGCGCTCGCCGACGAAATCGCCGCCTATCTGAAATCGCTGGTGAACGTGCCGGTCGTCTTCAAAAGCGTCGGGGTCATCGGGGAGAAGATGAACGTCAGCCGCCGCTACCTCGGCTACGACGGCGTCGGCTTCGAATGCTACCTGAACCAGGGAATCCCGGGCGAAACCGGCGGCGGCGCATCGCGCGCCGAAGCCGAAGCCTCGGAACATACGATGTGGAAGGTCGGCACTGAAATCGGCCACAGCGCGGCGGTCGGCAACGACGGAACGAAATTCTTCAGGGACGAAGCGGAACTGCGCGGCATGGCCGAAAATCTCGCGCGGCTCGGCGTCAGCGGCTTTTATTTCTTCGGATTCGACCTGAAACCCGGAAACCTCTGGAGCAACCACAACTACCACGATTTCCCGGAAGGACTCGCCTGGGCCGCCCGGATCGACCGGGAATTCGCCGCGCCCGGCCGGAAGCCGGTCGCCGCGACGCCGCGGAATTACGTGTTTCCCGGCGGCAGCACCTGGTGGTGGTGGATCACGCGCCACATGGCGTTCCACGGCCGGGAACAGAATCTGATTCCGCAGTCGGCGCGCCTCGCGGCGAAACCGCTCGAATGGTACAGCTCCACCAACACCCTGCCGGAAGAGTTCGACGCGGTCATCATCAACTGCCCGAATCCGCCCTTCTCGCGTTATTACGCGGAGGAGATCGGGCGGGCGCTCGAAAGCGGCAGGCCGGTCAGCTACGTCGGGAGCCGTTCCGACCTCGGAACGATTCCCCGGCTCGACCGCTTCTTCACCGAAGAGACGATCCGGTTCGCGGACGGCTCGACCGCCCAGGTCCTGAAACCGCTGCCGGGCGCCGTCGTCCTCGCGGCGGAAAACGGCAGAGCCTGGGCGCTCCGGGCCGGAAACCTGACCATCGTCAGCCGGACGCCGGACAAACCGCCCGTAAACCGCGCCGACGATTTCCTGCGCTATCTGTCGGAGTTCCCCGACTGACCGTACCCGTCAAGACGGCGGGCGAGACGGCGCCGGACCCGTCCCGCCTCACGTACGGCCTCCGGGGAGACGGTCCCGAAAAAGCGGCAGAGCAGCAGCAGCTTTTCGCCGACATCGCGCCGGTAGCAGCGGAGAAGCTCCCGGCGCGAAACATGGTCCGGCAATCCGTACTTTTCCCGCAGAAAGGCGGGAGTAATCAAACTCCGGCGCGCCAGGAAACGAATCTTCCCCCACACGCCGAGCGGCCGGAACGTCAGCTCAAGCCCCAGCTGCCGTTTCGACGAAAGGCCGGAAAAGGAGCAGCCGCCCAGCAGCCGCAGATCGTCGAGGAGCTGCCGCGGAAACGTTCCCCGGAACAGCCGCTCCCCTTCCGGGAAAAAATCCGGGAACGCCTCGAAAATCAGCGCCGGATCGGTCGGCAGCCGCAGCTCCCGGCGCAGCTCCGAGATGCGCCCGGCCGAAAGGCGGTGTTTCTTCTGCAGGAACCCGAGATCGAGCAGCCGCCTCGGAAGCCCCAGCCAGCCGTCATGACGACAATGTTCAAGCAGAATCAGCCAATGCAGCTCCGGTTCAAAGCTCGCGGACCCGTCCGGCAATTCGCGGACGAACTTTCCGAAGGCCGGAGGCTCCGGCCGGTTCCGGTACGGATGAAACGGGTTCAGATGAATCTCGGCCATGCGGCCGTCCCTGTTGTACAGCGCCGGCAGATGGTGGTCCGGCGCAATCCCCGGCATGGTTCTCCACTCTCCCTCCGCCTGCAGCGCCGCGTGAATCTCCCGCACGCCCTCCGGCAGCCAGAGATCGTAATCCCCCTTCGCCCGCAGCACCGGTGACGGGTACGCATGGTAGGCGAGATACGCCCCCTTGAGCGCCACCGGGCGGCCGCCGAGCTCCGCAATCCTCTTCCGCAGCCGGTTCAGCGCGACGCCGTAGCCGAGCTCCCAGGCCGAAACGGCATGATAGGAGCGCCCGAACTCCTCCCGGAACTCCGACGGCAGCGCGTTGCGGAAAAAATAGTAAAAACAGTGCGAGAGCCGATGCGCCCCGGCCTCCCGGCAGAGCCTCCGCTTCTCTTCGGCGGAAAGCCGTTCGAAACGGGCGGCGGGGTCCGGGGCGAACGCCATCCAGCCGAGTGCGGCGAAAAATCCGTCACAATCATTTCTCATAAATCCGTCCTTCCTTCAGCTCAAGACGGCGCTGCGCCCGGCGGAGCGTCGACTCACGGTGCGATATGACCAGCACGGTGCGGCCGGCAAGCAGCTCCAGCAGAAAATCCATCAGTTTCTCCTCCGTTTCGCCGTCGAGGCTGGCCGTCGTCTCATCCAGAATCAGGATATCGGGATCGCGCAGGATTTCGCGCGCGACCGCGAGCCGGATCCGCTCCCCGACCGAAAAGTTGACGCCGTTCTCCTCCAGCGGGGCGTCCCGGTCGCACTCCGGCGCATTCAGCCTCGCCCCGAGGCCGACAAGGCCGATCACCTCCCGCAGGCGCGTTTCGGGAACCGGCCTGTCTACTCCGAGCAGCAGATTCGCGGCGAGCGTACCGGTCAGAAACTCGCCGGTCTGACCGATATAGCCGATCCGCCGGCGCAAAGCCCGCAGCCGGTACTCCCCGGCCGGACGGCCGTCGATCAGGATTTCGCCCGATTCCGGCCGGAAGAAGCGCAGCAGCAGCCCCGCAATCGTACTTTTTCCGCCGCCGCTCGGACCGCAGAGCGCGACAACCTCCCCCGGACGCAGCTCAAACGAAAGGTCCCGCAGCACCGGAACTCCGGGCAGGTAGCCGAAGCTGACGTGCCGGAATTCGATGCGCCCTTCGAGCTTTCCGGGTTCAACGCCGTCTTCAAGGTTCTCCTCGGGCAGCAGGCGGTCAAGCTGCATGACCCGGGCAGCGGCCGCGGAGACCGAATGGAACTGGATCAATCCGCCGCACAGCAGCTGCGACGGCGTGAACACATAGTCGAGCGCCCGCAGGAGCGCCCAGAGCCCGCCGAGCGTCCACCGCCCTTCGAGGATCATCCAGACGCCGGCCAGCAGCAGCGCGCCGCGGCAGCCGCCCGGAATCACCCGGAGCAGAACCCGGAACCGGCAGCCGAGACGGAACCGCCTGATCCGCAATATCATCTGCTGCTCGAACTCCCGGCCGAGCCGCTCTCCGCGCTTCTCCTCGGCCGCGCTGCTCTTCAGCAGCCGGATTCCCGAGAAGGTCGACTGCAGCGTGCGGGAGTTCGCGGCATTCGCCTCGCTGACCGCCAGGCCGACCCGATAGTGATCGCCGCGGAATTTCCGGTAGGCGAGAAGATACAGCGGCAGAATCAGGACGACAACGGCGCCGACCCGCCAGTCAAGCACGAACAGCAGCGCCAGCCCGCCCAGCAGCCGCAGCGCCGACGACAGAATGCCGGTCATGCCCGCCGAATACAGAAACTGCATTTCGTCGATATCGCGGGTCAGACGCCCGGCCAGATAGCCGCTGCCGTGGCGATGGAAAAACGAAACGGGCAGATCCAGAAGGCGGCGGCTCAGCCGGGTTTTGAGCGTCATGGTGATCCGGGCGCCGATCGAATTCTCCCCGATCGACTCCCCGGCGGTGCAGAGCCGGAGCAGCGCCCCGGTCAGAACGGTCAGAATTCCCCAGAACCAGACCTGCGGACGCTCGAGCGCGGTGAGCGTATTGATGAACTGCCGCTGCACGAGAGGTTCCAGATAAGCGAACGACGCGCCGAACAGCAGCAGGGCGCCGATTCCGGCGATCCGCCATGCATGCGGCCGCAGATACGGTTTCAGAAAGGTGAAAAGTTCGCCGGCGGCGGGCGGCGGCGGCTCCGGCAGTCCGGAATTCTTATTGCCGTCCATGCTCCGCCCCGTCTCCCGGAACCGGATAGAGCCGGTTCAGTTCATCCGCCGAATAGAAAAAACGCCAGCCGCGCCGGAGCCGCCAGCCTTCGCCGTCCGCCCGGCGCACCGCCGCAACCGTATCCCCGGCATACAGCAGCCCGCGCCCGGCGCGCGAAACCAGCCGGAGGCCGGGCCGGAACGGCCGCAGAAGCGGGCGCAGCCGTCCGCCGAGCGCGGAAACGACGCCACGGCAAAAACGGCGGAACCGGTTGATGCGGAAAATGATCCGGCCGACTGCGCCGCCGTGCACCCGACTGCGCCGCCCGCGACGGACTCTGGCCGCAACCAGCATCGGCATCTGCTCCGGCGTGACCGGCAACCGGTCCGGCCGGGCGTTGTTGTCCCCCTGCGTGCGGAAAGAGTTTTCCCCGCAGCCGACGATGCGGTGCACCACGCGGGTGCGGGAGCCCGGCGGCAGAAAACAGATCACGTCGCCGCGCTTCAAGGAGCGGAACGGCTTCGGTACCGGCAGCAGCCGGTCCCCGGCGCGAAATACCCGGAGCATGCTGCCGCCCCGGTAATAAAAACCGCCGTTGATCCCAGTTTTCAAATCGATATCCTCCTGACCCGGCCCTGCCCGATGAAAACAATATACATTCTCCGCCCGGAAAAATCAACCGGGCAGCCGGATGCGCCGTGGCAATTCCTCCGGACCGTGCTATAGTATTCTCCGGCAACCGGCAACCGACAACCTGACCGATGAGGGAATACGATGCTGAAGGAAATCTTGTCTCGCACGGAATTGATCGAACGGCTCAACGCTCCCGAACACCCGCGCTGCTATCCGCCCGGCTCCGACCGGGCGCGCTGGGCGCGGCTGCTCGATTCGCCGGTCCGCAGGGCGTGGGCCGAAGAGTATCTCCGCGCCGCCCGGCAGCTGAAGGACCGGCACGGCGGCGAACCGCTCTACCCGCAGCTCAGCGCGGCCGACGCGCTCGCCTTCATCCGCAACGGCAACCGGGTCGATTACGAAGCGGGCTATTTCCTGCGCCGGTCGCGCCTTTCGCTGTTCACGATGGCCGAGTGCATCTCCTGGAGCGGGGAATTTCTTCCGGAAATCATCGAGGGGATCTGGCAGCTTCTCGGCGAACTCTACTGGGCGCTGCCGGCCCACTGCAGCTACCTGCCGGGCGATCCGATGCCGCGGCGCGACAAGCCCGCCGCCGACCTGTTCGCGGCGGAGACCGGCGCGATCCTCGCGGACCTCGTCAACCTGCTCGGCGGCAAACTGGCCGAGGAGTCCCCCGAGCTGGTCAACTGGCTCCGGGCAACCGTGATCGAACGGGTCATCGACCCTTTGAAATTCGAACCGTGGTGGTTCGGCGGGGCGAACAACTGGACTCCGTGGTGTTCGGCGAACGTGCTCGACGCCGCCTTCACCTTCCTGAACGGAGAGCCTGTCAGGCAGGCGCAGATCATCGAAATGCTGCTCGGCCCCAACGACCGGTTCATCGCGAACTACCCGGAGGACGGCGGCTGCGACGAAGGCCCCGGCTATTTCCAGGTTTCGGCGCTCTGCCTCATGCAGTTCCTCGACGAACTGAACCGCCGCACCGACAATGCTTATCTCGACGTCATGCGGCAGCCGAAGCTGCGGAACATGGGCGAATATATCGTCAAAGCGCACCTGACCGGCCCCTGGTTCCTGAGTCCCTCCGACTCGACGGCGAAGATGACGCCGAACGCCAACGCCGGGCTGCTCGCCCGCTATGCGGAACTCTCCGGCAGCGAACTGCTTGCCTCCTATGCGCGGGAAGCGCTTTACGGATTCGGGCCGCGCCGGGAGCCGCTTCCGTGCGGAGCAGAGAAGAGTCCCCTCAAGCTGAACGACGCCATCCGCAACTTCTGCTGGGCTCCGGCGGGAGACGCCCGGCGGAAGGTCCGTTATCCGGCGCTCGGCGCGCTGCCCGACCTTCAGCTTTTCGTACTCCGCGAGCAGCCGGAGGATGAGTTCCGGGGAACCATCCTGACTTTGAAGGGCGGCCATAACGCGGAAGGGCACAACCACATCGACGTCGGCCAGTTCGAGCTGTTCCGCGACGGCGCGCCGGTCATCGTCGACACCGGCACCATGTGCTACGACCGCTTCACCTTCAACGAACGGCGTTACGAGCGCTGGTGCTACAACGCCGAGGGACACAACCTGCCGCAGATCAACGGAGTGGTCCAGCTTGACGGCGGTGAGTACAAGGCAACGGTTCTCGCGGCGGAGCCGGGATGCGTCGAACTCGAACTCTGCGACGCCTATCCGGCCGGCTCCCGCATCGCAAGCCTGATCCGCAAAGCCGAGCTCTGCCCGGACGGCGCCGCGACGATCACCGACACGCTCCGCCCGGCAGGAATCGCCGGAACGGTCCGCCTGCCGCTCTACTCCGCCGTCGAACCCGTGAAACGGCCCGACGGCAGCTGCCGCCTCGGTTCCGTCGAGCTCCGGACCGAAGGGATCGCCGTCGAATCGGTCGAAGTCATCGAGCTGACCGATTCACGGCTGATCCATTCGTGGGGCAGCCGGCTCTACAAACTCGTCCTCACCGGAAAGCAGCCGGAGTGGAAGCTTCTGTTCTCCCCCGTCCGCTCCTGATGGAAGCGGGAGAACGGCAGGCGCTGTTTCCGGCCGCGGCAATGCGGCCTGGAAACGGCGCTTTTTCATCCCCCGGCAACCCGGAAATCGAGACCAGGACTGCCGACCAAACCGGACGCAGCGCCGGCGCGCCTTCAAGACGGACGGAACCGGCAGTCGTTATCTATTCGAGCCTGGTCAGCCGAACTGCGGCCAGAAGTTATCCGCAAAGTTTTCGCGCTTTTTTCCGGAACCGGCATTGACATGCTTCACAACAAAGTTTATATTGAGTAAACTTCAATGTAAACAACGGAGTATCGACGTGACTGTTCTGAACAATGGAGTGACCGGCCACCGCGGAAATCCCGAAGCGGCGCCGGAAAACACGCTGGCCGGCTTCGCAAGCGCGATTGCGCTCGGGGTCGATTTCCTGGAGACCGATGTGCACGAAAGCGCGGACGGCGTGCTCTTCCTCTGCCACGACGCCACGACCGGGCGCACCTGCGGCACCGACCTCGCAATCGCAGAAACGGAAGCGGCCGAGCTGAGGAAGCTCAATGCCGCCCATTCGTTCCCGTCGGAGCGTTTCGCGCCGATTCCGACGCTCGGTGAGCTGCTCGCGCTCGTCGCGGCCAATCCGCACATCCGGCTTTCGCTCCAGCCGAAATGCCCGGCGGTCGGTGCGATCTGCGCAGCGGTGGAACGCGCCGGGCTCGCCGGCCGCATCGCCTTCAACGACGGGAACTTCGAGCTGCTTATGGAGGCGAAGGAGCGGTTGCCGGAAGCGCTGATTTTCTACGATACCCGGGATGTCGAACAACTTGAATCCGGCATCGGGAAAGCGGTTGCCGCCGGCTTTTACGGCCTCGTGGCCCATCAGGACAGCCTGAACCGCGAACGGGTTGCGGCGATCGCCGAAGCAGGGCTTGAGCCCGGCGTCTGGACGGTGAACGACGAAGCCGCCATGCGCCGCTTTCTCGACATGGGCGTCTACCGCTTCTACACGGACTGCCCCGCGCGGCTGCTGAAGCTGAAGGAGGGCCGCTGAAATGCCCGGACGGCTGAAACAGGTCCGCCAGGTCTTTCTCGACATGGACGGAACCATCTACCACGGCGGGACGCTGTTCCCGACCACGATCCCGTTTCTCGATTTCCTGAAGGAGCGCGGAATCGGCTATGCGTTCCTCTCCAACAACTCCTCGTTCAGCACGGCGGAGTATGTCGAAAAGCTCTGCGGGATGGGCATCGAAAGCGGGCCGGAGAATTTCTACACCTCGACCTGCTACACGATCGACTATTTGAAACGCAAGTGTCCGGAAATCAGGAAACTCCACCTCTTCGGAATGCCCTGCATCCGGCCCGAATTCGAAGCGGCCGGCTTCGAACTGACCGACACGGAGCCGCAGGCGGTCGTGGTCGCGTTCCACCGCGACTTCCACTACCGCGATCTCTGCCGGGCGGCCTGGTTTCTGCGGCAGGGGGTGCCGGGCTATGCGACCCATCCGGACGTCTTCTGCCCGACCGACCTCCCGACCTGGCTGCCGGACTGCGGCGCGGTCACGAAATGTCTCGAAGCTTCGACGAATGTGAAACTCAAAGTGCTCGGCAAGCCCGATCCCGGCATGCTCGTCGAAGCGGCGGCCCGCCGCGGCGTCGGAACCGGCGAGTGCCTGATGGCCGGCGACCGGCTGGCAACCGACATCGCGCTCGGCGTCAACGCCGGAGCGCTGACCTGCCACATTCTCGCCCCGGGCGCGGATCTCGTTGTGCCGGAGGGAATCCGCCCCGATTATCAGGTAAATAACCTCGGTGAACTCAAAAGGATCTGGGAACATGTATGATGCAGTCATTGTCGGCGCCGGAGTCTCCGGCGCGTCGACCGCGTGGCAGCTGTCGCGCTACGACCTGAAGGTCGCGCTGGTCGAACGGTGGGCCGACGTCGGCTTCGGCGTCTCGAAGGCGAATTCGGGGATCATCCACGGCGGTTTCCACCACTCGGCGCAGAAGACGCTGAAGGCGAAACTCGAAATTCTCGGCAACCTGATGTTCGACAAGCTTCAGTACGAGCTGGATTTTCCGTTCCACCGCAACGGAATTCTCGTCGTCGCCTTTTCGGAGGAGCAGATGCCGACCGTCCGCAAGCTCTATCTGCAGGGACTCGACAACGGCGTGCGGAATCTCGAAATGTGCGGCCGCGACCGCCTGCTCGAGCTCGAACCGAAGCTGAATCCCGAGGTCGTCGGCGGCTTTTACGCGCCGAACGGCGGTACGATCGAACCGTACCGCTATGTGTTCAGCCTGGTCGAAGCCGCGAAGCGGAACGGCGTGGAGCTCTTCTGCAATTTCGAAGCCGTCTCCGGCGAATACAGAAACAACCACTGGACGCTGACCGCCGCGGACGGACGGACGGTCAAGGCGCGTTACGTCGTCAATGCGGCCGGGCTGTTCGCCGACAATGTTTCGCACATCTGCGGCGCGGAGGAGTTCAAGATCCACGCCCGCAAGGGCGAAGAGTATCTGCTCGACCGCAACTCGAAGGCGCGTCCGCAGCGGGTGGTGTTCCCGGTTCCGAGCCGGGAGTCGAAAGGAATCCTCGTGATTCCGACCGCCGAAGGCACCACGATGATCGGCCCGACCGCCGATCCGGCCGAAGACAAGCTCGACACGACGACGAGCGCGGACCATATGCAGCGGATCGTTTCGCTCGTGAGCCGGATGGTCAACGGCATTTCGACCCGCGACGTGATCACCTCGTTCGCCGGGCTGCGCCCGGTGCTCGACAGCGAGGACTTCTATATCGACCTGTCGAAAAAAGTTCCTCATTTCGTGCAGGTTGCCGGAATTCAGTCGCCGGGGCTCACGGCCTCCCCCGCCATCGGGGAGTATGTGAAGGACCTGCTCAAGCAGGACGGCCTCGAACTGGTCGAAAAGGAGCGGATCGAGTACCGGAATCCGCCGCGCCACGAGCTCCGCAACGAGACGCCCGAGGCGCTCGACCGGCTCCATGACGCCGATCCGGCCTGGACCCACATGGTCTGCCGCTGCGAAAAAATCTCCGAGGCTGAAATCGTCGAGGCGGTCCGCAAGGGGCACACGACGCTCGACGGCGTCAAGTTCTACACGCGGGCCGGGATGGGCCGCTGCCAGGGCGGTTTCTGTTCGGCCAGAATCATGAAGATCATCAGCCGCGAAAGCGGCATACCGATGGAGGAGCTGACCAAGAAGGGCGGCAACAGCCGCCTCCTCGGCGGCAGGCTCGGTGAAATCACCGTCGACACCAGTGAAAAGGAGAAGGCAGAATGATCCAGCAGGAAACCTGCGACGTCGCCGTGGTCGGAGCCGGCGCAGCCGGACTCGCCGCCGCGGCCGAGATTGCGAAACATCCGTACCGGACCGTCGTCCTCGACCGCGAGGAGCAGCTCGGCGGCATCCTGCGCCAGTGCATCCACAACGGTTTCGGGCTACGCTACTTCAGGGAGGAGCTGACCGGGCCGGAATATGCCGACCGGGTCGTGGAGCTGGCTTCGAAACCGAATGTCGCGTTCCGGACCGGATGCACCGTGACGGAGATCAGGCGGCTGCCCGACAGCAGCTTCGAACTCATGACGCTGTCGGCGGCCGACGGAGTGACGTACCTGAAGGCCCGGGCAGTTTTCCTCGCCATGGGCTGCCGCGAGCGAAACCGCGGCAACCTTGCGATTCCGGGCAGCCGTCCGGCGGGAGTTTTCACGGCCGGGGCGGCCCAGAAGCTGCTGAATACGGAAGGAATGCTGCCCGGCCGGAGCGCGGTCATCGTCGGTTCGGGCGATATCGGGCTCATCATGGCGCGACGGCTGCGCTGGAGCGGCGTCGAGGTCAAAGCCGTCATCGAGATCATGCCGTATCCGTCCGGCCTGACCCGCAATGTGGTCCAGTGCCTGAATGACTTCGGAATTCCGCTGTACCTCGAGCATGCCGTAGTCAACATCGCCGGAAGGGAACGAATTCAGCATGTGGACGTCGCCCCGCTCGACAACGGCATCCCGCAGCTTGACCGGCAGTTCCGCATCGGCTGCGACACCGTGCTCTTCTCGGTCGGGCTGATCCCCGAGAACGAGCTTTCGGTCCGGCTCGGTGTCGAACTCAACCCGGCGACCGGCGGAGCGGTGGTCGACGCGAATCTGCAGACCAGCGTGCCCGGCGTCTTCGCCGGCGGCAATGTGCTGCACGTGCACGACCTCGTCGACTTCGTCTCCGAGGAGTCCGCCGAAGCCGGACGGTCGATCGTGAAGTACCTCGCCGGCGAACTCAGAAGCGAGGAGAACCGCGCCGCGGTCGAGTCGAATTTGAAATATGTGATTCCGAACCGGTTCAACCACGGCGAAAAGTGCACCTTCTCGTTCCGGCCGCTCATCGTCAGCGACGCCGCCACACTCGAAGCAGAGCTGAACGGCCGGCCGATCTGGAAACGCAAATTCACGTACATCAAGCCGGCGGAGATGCTGAAGATCGACCTCTCCGCCGAGCAGCTGAACGAACCCGGAACGCTCGTGTTCCGGCTGAAGGAGGAGGCGTAAGAGTATGGCAAAGAAACTGATCTGCATCAGCTGCCCGATCGGCTGCCGTCTCACGGCGGTCCGGGAAGAGGGTTCCGGCGAATGGAGCGTTTCCGGCAACCGCTGCCCGCGCGGCAGAGTCTATGCGCAGAACGAACTCACCGATCCGCGCCGGGTCGTGACCGCGACGGTGTCCGGCAATTCGACGCTCATGCCGCGCATCCCGGTGCGGACGAGCGAGGCGCTGCCGAAACGGCATATCGATGCTTTGCTGAACCGGCTCTACCGGCTCAAAGTCGAAATTCCGGTCAAAAAGGGCGAAGTCCTGATCCGCAACGTGGAAAACAGCGGAATCGATGTTATATTTTCCTGTGATTGTCTGAAATAACCAAGGGAGCTTTGACCGATCATGGCTGTCAGAATCGTGGCGCACCGCGGCGAATCGCTGATCGCGCCGGAAAACACGCTGGAGTCCTTCACGCTGGCCTGGGCGCGCGGCGCCGTCTGCATCGAAGGCGATTTCCACCTCACGAAGGATGGCGAAATCATCTGCATGCACGACGACAATCCGCTGCGCACCTGCGGCGTGGACCGCCCGGTCTCGGCGATGACGCTCGCGGAAATCAAGGCGCTCGACGCCGGCGTCAGGAAAGACGAAGTCTGGAAATACACCCGGGTCCCGACGCTCCGCGAGGTGCTCGAAACCATGCCGGAATACGGCGAAATCTATATCGAACTGAAAAGCGTCGGACCGATCGTCGACGCCCTGAAAGCGGTTTTCGCCTCCGGCCCGTGGCGGCCGGAACAGCTGACCTTCATCGCCTTCGACGAAGCGACCATCTGCGAGGTCAAAAAACTGTTCCCGGCCCATAAAGCCTACTGGCTGACCTGCAACTGGACCGGCGACTGGCAGAATCACGGAGAGGCGGAACTTTCTCCGAAAGAACTGGCTGCCAAGCTTCAGGAGCTCGGCGTCGACGGCGTCGACATCTGCGCGACGGATTTCCTGACCCGCGAGTACGGCGATGCGCTGCACGCCGCAAACCTCGGTTTCCACGTCTGGACCGTGGACGATCCCGCTCAGGCGAAGCGCATGGTCGAAATCGGCGTCGACTCGATCACGACCAACCGCGCGAAGGTCATCGCAACGGAGCTTCAACTGATCTGATATGAGACTGCTGCACACGTCCGACTGGCATCTCGGCCACCTGTTCTGCGGCCGGCGCCGGGACGGGGAGTTCCGCGACTTCCTCGCCTGGCTCCTGGAGCTGATCGCCCGGGAATCGGTCGACGTGCTGCTGATCGCGGGGGATCTCTTCGACACGAACACTCCCGGAAACGCCTGCGCCGGAATGTACTACGACTTTCTGACCCGGGTTCGCCGCGAAAGCGGCTGCCGCCGGGTCGTCATCACCGGCGGCAACCACGATTCCCCCTCATTCCTGAATGCGCCGCGCGGGCTGCTCGACGCGGCATTCGACATCAAGGTGTTCGGTGAAGCGGCGGAAGATCCTGCCGATGAAGTTGTTCCGGTGCCTGACGATGCGGGGGTTCCGGCGCTGATCATCGGCGCCGTGCCGTACCTGCGGGACGCAGATCTGCATATCTCGAACTGGGAGGAGAGTCCGGCCGAAGGAGACGCCGCCCGGCGCCGGGGATTCCGCGCACATTACGCCCGGGTCGCCGAAGCGGCCGAACGGCTCCGCGCCGGGAGGCCGATTCCGTTCGTGCTGACCGGACACTTCGCGGCGGCGGGCGCTCCGGTTTTCGAGGGAGACGGCGTGCGGGAGTTCGTCGGCGGGCTGCGGCAGGCGGACGAAAGCGACCTGCCGCCGTCGGCCGACTATATCGCGCTCGGACACATCCACCAGTCGCAGCGCATCGGCGGAAAAGAGCATATCCGCTACTGCGGATCGCCGCTGCGCATGAGCTTCGCCGACACAAAGCCGCGGGAGCTCCTGCTGGTGGATTTCGACGGGCGGCAGGCCGAAGTGACGCCGGTTCCGGTGCCGCAAACCCGGGAGATCCTGACGCTGCGGGGAAACTGGGAACAGATCGCCCCCGAACTCGAAGCGCTCCGGGAACGGCCCGACGAAGTGTTCTGCCGGGTGCTGGCCGCCGATCTTCCGCCGCACGCGCTCGCCGCGGCGCTCGGCAACATGTTCGCCGACAGGCGGCACAACTACCCGCTGGTCGCCCGCTCCCTCGTCGCGCCACACGAAACGGAGCGCGAAGTCCGGAGTGTGGAAGAGCTGCGGACCATGACCGAAACCGAGGTGTTCCGGCTGCTGCTCGACCGGCGCGGCATCACCGGCGAAACCGAACGCAGACAGCTCATCGACGCCTTCCGGACACTGCTGGCCGAAATGAGGGAACGGGAGAAACAGCCGTGAAAGTCGAAAAAATCCGCCTGAAAAACCTCGCATCCCTCGAAGGGGAGTGGGAACTCGACCTGACCGGCCCGGCCTACTCCCGCAACGGTATTTTCGCAATCACCGGCGCGACCGGTGCCGGAAAGACCACGATCTTCGATGCGATCCGCCTCGCGCTCTTCCGCCGCACGAACCGGCTCGACAGCTTCGCCGGGGAAAACGAGATCATGACCCGCGGCACAGCCGAATGCATGGCACGGATTCAGTTCAGCATTCCCGGCGGCCGTTATGTGGCGACCTGGCACCAGACCCGTTCGCGCGGCAGGGCCGACGGGCGGCTTCAGCCCGACCGCCACACGCTCGAGCGCATGAAACCGGACGGCTCGCTCGAACTCCTCGCCGAGCGGCGCAAAGAGACCGAAAAAGCGATCCGCGCCCTCATCGGCATGGACTTCGAACACTTCTCGCGGGCCATGCTGCTGCCGCAGGGGGAATTCGCGATTTTTCTCAAGACCCCTCCGGCAGAGCGCTCCGACATTCTCGAACAGATCACCGGCAGCACGGTCTACAAGCAGATATCGGCCGAAGCCTATGCGAAATATCATCTGATGCAGGAGGAGCTCGATCGCCTGACAGCCGGAGCGGAGGCGATCCGGCTGTTGCCGGACGAAGAGCGCGACGCCCTCGCCGCGCAACGCGCCGGGCTGAGCAAAGAGGCCGCCGGCCTCGCCGCGCGCGCCGGGGAACTGGAGCGCGCCGTCGACCTCGCAGGCCGCCTCGCCGGACTCCGGACGGAGCGTTCGAAGCTCGCAGCCGAACTCGAAGCGGCGGAACCGGAGCTCGAAACAGCCGCTGCCGCAGCCGGGGAAGCCAAAAAGCATTACGACGACGCCGCCGGACGGCAGGCGGCCGTGCGTCCCGCCATCGCCGCGGCGCGGCTGCTCGACGCCGCCCTGCTGCGCGGCGAAGAGGAACTCCGGAAGCTGGCCGACGCCCGCCGCGCCGGGGAAACGGCGAAACGGGAGGCGGACCGGGAACTCGAGCTCCTTCGGCAGAAAATCTCCGGAACGGAAAGCGAGCTCGCCACCGTCACTGCCTACTTCGAAGCCCGCCCGGAAGAGAATCTCCGCCTCGAACGTTACCCGGTCTGGCTCGACCGCCTGAAAGCGTCCGAAAACAATCAGTCGCTCCTCCGAAAAGAGCTTCGGCAGGTCCGGGAGGCCGAAACGGCGCTGGCCGGGCTTGCTCAGCGCCGCGATCCGCTGCAGAAGCGGCTTGCCCAAACGGAGGCCGGGCTTGAGCAGCTCCGGGCGGAACGGGAGCAGCTTGGCGGCAACGCCGACGCCGGTGCCGGGACGGTTCTGCAGCTGACCGTCCGCAAACTCAAGCTCGAAGAGCTCTCCCGCCTCGCGGCGGAGCAGGCGGAGCGCCTCCGGCAGCTCGATGAAACGGCGCGGCGGAAAAACGAGCTTGCGGCGGAACAGGAACAGATCGCCCCCGCCCGCGCCGCACTCGAAACGGAGCTGGCCGGGCTCGACGCCGAAAACCGCATCCCGAACCTCGCGGCCGAACGCGCCGCGCTGCGGGAGGGTTCCCCCTGCCCGCTCTGCGGCGCCACCCATCATCCGCATGCCGGAATACCGGCGCCGACCGCATCCCGCGCCCGTGCGGAAGCGATCCGGACGAACCTGCAGGAGCAGCAGATCCGGCTCGCGGCGATCTCCGGCGAACTGCGTTCGCTCGACGAGCAAACGGTCCGGCTGCGGACCGCAGCAGCAGCGGCGGCGGAACGCCTCCGAACCGAATGCGGTTCTTCCGATCCCGCGGAATTCGCCGGAAAGCTGTCGGAACAGCTCCAACGCTGCGCGGACGAACTCGAAGCCGCGCAGCGCCTTCAAAACGAGCGGACCCGCCTCGAAAACGCCTTCCGGAAACTGGAAATTGAAAAACAGAAGAACCGGGACGAACTCATCGCCGCCGAACACGAAACGGCGCTGGCGGAGCAGCAGCTGGCCGCGCTCCGCCGCCAATTTGAAGAGACCCAGCGCCGGCAGAAGGAGTCGCTGGATGAACTGCGCGCCGAATTCACCCGTTTCCACCTTTCATGGAACGACCTGTCGCAGCTCCCGGATGCTGTCGCAGCCGTGGAGGAGATGTTCCGCCGCAGCCGCGACATGCAGGAACGGGCATCCGGGGCGGCGAGCCGCCTGCGCGAAGAACAGAATGAATTTCAGCTGCGTTCCGGCTTCCGCGAAGAGCGGATCAGGCGCCTCGCCGAAACGGCGGCGGAGCACGAGAAAAAGGAAACGGAGCTTCTTGCATTGCGCCAGGAACGCGCCGCGATGCTCGACGGGCTCCCGGCGGACCGGGCCGAACGGCAGCACGAAACCGCCGTCGCCGCCGCGCGCCGCGCCTTCGAAGAGGCCGAGGCGGGACTTCAGCGGAAACGCGAGCTCCACACCGTCCTCCGAACCCGTTTCGAGGAAACGACACGCCGGCTGACCGCAGCCGAAGCCGAGCTGGCCGCGCTCCCGGCCGATTCGCGGCTCCCGGAGGAAAAAAGCGCCGAAGCCGCCGGACTCCGGGAGAAAGCGCGCAGGCTCGACGAGGAGGCCGGCGCGCTCGGGCAGAAACTCGAATCCGACCGTGAAGCGAGGGGGCGGCGACAGGCCGAAGAGGCGAAAATCGGCGCCTTCCGCAGCGAAGTCGAGCGCTGGCGGCTGCTCAACGAACTGATCGGCAAACAGGACGGCGGCAAGTTCCAGCAGTTCGCGCAGTCGCTGATCTTCGAACAGCTGATCGCGCTGGCGAACCGCTCGCTGCGGAAATTCACTGACCGCTACCGGCTGGTCAGCATCGAGGATTCACCGCTCGATTTCAACGTCATCGATCATTATCAGTGCGACGAGATCCGTTCGGTGCGGAACCTCTCCGGCGGCGAAAGTTTTCTGGTCAGCATGTCGCTGGCGCTGGCGCTGTCGCAGACGGCCGGCGAAAAGCTGCGGATCGACACGCTCTTCCTCGACGAAGGCTTCGGCACACTGGATGAGGAAACGCTGTCGCACGTCCTCGCACAGATCCAGTCGCTGCAAAGCGAAGGGAAGCTGATCGGCATCATCACGCATGTTCCGAACATCGAGACCTTTGTGCCGCTTCAGATCAGGCTCGCCCCGGCAGAAAGAAGCGGCCGGAGCCGGATCACCGGCCCCGGCGTCTCGGCCCTTTCCTGAATGCGGCGGGAAACCGCAGACGGGAGCAACCGGGTCCGGATGATAAAGCCCCGCTCCCGCAACGAAACAGGCAAAATCAAGCCGCCGGCGCGCGGGAGGCTCTTTCCGGCCAACGCGTCACTGCCCGAATTCGAGCTTCAGCGTGACGATCTCGCCCGGTTTCGCGGTCACGGCGAACTCGCCGCCGCCGAGCTCGCTCACCTCCGTTTCGTCGAGGCGGCAGAGTACCGCGCGGCTCACAGGGCGCGCCGTCGAAACCGCCGCCGAACGCATCCCGCGCTCGAAATTGACCAGACGCAGGATCACCGCGCCCGGCGCACCGTCCTCCGCCGGCTTCAGGCTGGTGAAGGCGAGCCCGCCGGAGACGGTGATGAAGCTCTCTTCATTCCGCCCGGCGATCTCTTCCGTTTTGAGCATATAGTTCGACACCGGCGCGCGCAGCTCCTGCATGCGCGAAAAGAGCTCCGTAAAGCAGCTCTCCGGCCCGAAGCAGTCGAGCGCATATTCGAAACAGCGGTCGCCCTGCACCTGCCCTTCCGTCTCCCCGTTGGTCTGGACGGTGCGCCCGAAGGCGCGGAGCAGCGTGATGACCAGCGACCCGTTTTCATCGGTCAGGGCGCCGCCCTCATGGATGCCGCCGCGCGACAGGAACGCGATCCCGCCCTTCTCGTCGCGCTTGCCGAGAACGCCGTCGAAGTTCTTTTCGATCATCTCCGGCTCTCCGAACGACTCCGACCACTTGCCTTCCGTCCGTCCGGCCGGACGCTCCAAGTGCGCAAAACTCTGGCTCAGGAAATAGTCGCCGGAAATCCCGGTCGGAACCAGCAGCTGGAGCCGGTAATCGCAAAGATTGTTCCGAACCACGGTCCGGCAGTTCGCCACTTCGCTGCCGCGGTCGATGGAGATTGTGGTGACGATTTCAAGCGTAACGATTTCGTCGCTCTCCGCAAGTCCGGCATACGCCTCCCGGTTCGTCCCTTCGCAGCGAAGCGCGCGCGGAACGTCATAGCGGCGGGTGATCTCGAACTCGGCACGGATCGGACCATCCTGGGTCAGAACGACTTGCGCGTTCCCGGCCCCGCACACGCGGCGGTTGCCGACGGGCCGGACATGATTCCAGCCGTCACCGATCTCGCGATCGATGCGGAAATCGTTCATCCTCCGATAACTGCGTTTGCTCCGCAGGTCGGTCAGGTCGAAGGTGCCGTCCGGGTTGACATCGAGCCGGATCAATCCGTTCGAGGCTGAGAGCGGCGTCACGGTCAGCGTGTCGAAGCTCCGCATGAATGCGTCGGTGGGCCGCACCTCGATGCCGCACCAGCCGCACGGCGGCAGTTCCGGCGCGCAGATGACCGTATAGATGTCGTACCGGCGGCTGTCCTGCCGGTAGAATGCACGCAGCTGATTGCTGCGCACCGATTTGAGCTGATACTGGATTTCATTCCCGGCAGCATCGTAAAGCCGGAAGCAATTCAGAAACTCATACCCGAACAGCTCCCCCCGGCGCTTCGGATACGGATAGGACGCATGGGCCGGGAACGGCAGCTCAAGCTCCATCGTCCGCCGGACCGGACGCGGCAGCGGGTTGAACAGCCGCAGCGTGTAGCAGCCGTCCGCGGCGACCGCCTCGCGCTCCTTGTCGTCCTTGAAATTCTGCCGGATGCTCGCATAGATATGCTTCCCGGTGATGCGGGCGCGGTCGATGAGCCGGAACTCTTCGTCCAGCATCCGGTCCAGATTCCGCACTTCGTCGTAGCGGCAGAGCATCGTGCGGTGAACCTGATCGACCGAACAGCCGCAGATCGAGTCGTGCGCATGATTCTGCAGAAAATGCTTCCAGGTGTAACGCAGCAGCGGCAGCGACTCCACATCCCCCGCCGCCGTCCGGATCGCCATTTCCGGTTCGACGGAGAGTTCCAGCTCATTCTGACACAAATCATTCGCCCGCTTGAGGTCGCAGCGGGAGCTCAACGTCGAGCTGATCTGCCCGCCGCCGTTGCGTATCCCGTCGGCCGGGTAGATCTGCTCGCCGACGATCACCGGCAGCATCTCCGCACCGAATTCGCGGTCGAAGAGCTCCGTGTAATCGGTATGGATGATCTCCGCCTCCGGATAGAGCTCCCGGATGCAGCGGAACATCTTCTCCGTCTCTCCAAACGGCGTCGCGTGGTCGAATGCGTCGGAGAGGACGAAGACATCGCCCCAGTTTTCGGTATCCTCCTCGACGAACTTCCTGAACTTCTCCTTGAACGCCGCCTCGTCGAGAGGCACCGGCAGCATGCCGCGCACATTCAGCGTAAAATCCGAATAACCGGACCATCTCGACAAATTCAGCGTTTTCAGCCGCGTCCCGTCCGGGCTTTCCCACAGGACGAAATGGCCGCCGTCTTCACCGCGCGTTCCGCGCCAGACCACGGCGCCCTCGAAGCCGAATCCCGCAAAGATCTGCGGCAGCTGGGCGATGTGTCCGAAGATATCGCAGGCATAGCCGACCGGCCACGCCCGGGCGCCGTATTCCGCCGCAATCCGGCGGCCGGCCTGCAGATTCCGGATCATCGCTTCACCGGAAACCAGAAACTCGTCCGGCATCACGTACCACGGGCCGACGTTGAGCCGGCCGCTCCGGATCAGCTCCTCAAGCTTCGGTCTCCAGTCCGGCCGGATCTCCGTGATGTCTTCGAGCACGATCGTCTGCCCGTCGAAGGTGAAACGGCGGAACTCCGGCTCGGTGTCGAAAATCCGCAGCAGCTCACGCGCCGCGTCCACCAGATACTTGCGGAATTCCTGATACGGCTGGTACCATTCGCGGTCCCAATGGGTCGAGTTGAAATAATAGAATTTCATGATTTTCTCCGGGGTTTTAAAAAGTATAATCCCGGATTCGGCAAATTCCAGCCCGGAATGAAAAAAATCTCCGCAAAATGCACGCCGCAGTTCACGGAGACGCCGCCGGAGGGCTGCCGCCTACCTGCCGCCTTCACCGAAGTAGCTCTTTTCGAACTCCGCCGCCAGCACCGACATCTTCTCCGCCGTCGCGGGGTCCACACCCTGCTTCGATTTCATCGCCTCGACCAGCAGCGCATGCAGCAGCGTGAGCTCCCGGATGTATTTCTCATACCCCGGATCGCCTGGAGCAAGCGGTTTCAGCCGCTGGGTCATGAAGTACTGAGTCACGATGTCCCGGAGCTGGTCCGCATGATCGTCCTTGTTGATGATCCAGCGGGTCAGCTGGTTTGCGTCCGGCTTCTCCGCCGCCCCAAGATGGCCGATCTCATGAATGCTTTTGCCGATGGTGCGGATATGTTCGTGAATCATCTTCATCCGCATCGGGTCGTCATAAATGCCGCACGGGATCTCGCAATGCGCGTAAATCCGGAACCCGGCCGCCGCCATGACTCCGAGAACCGCCAGCACGACCAGACTTTTCTTCAGTTTCATCCGTTCCTCCTCTGTTTTTCCGCCGGGAAACCGTCTCTTCTCCGGCGCCCGGCTTACAATAGCACGTACCGGGGCGGAATGCAACATTGACAGGCGGCCCGGCGCATGCTATATTTCTCCGTCAGCCAGGAGAGGAGAAAAGCATGAAAGAAAAGATGGAGTGTTTCGTCCCGGAAATCCGGATCCCGGAGTGGCTCGTAACTTATGCGGAAAAACTTTACGGCCAGCCGCTCCCCTCCCCCGAAGAGCGGGTCCGCCTGACCGTGGAGCTCGCGGCGGAAAATGTCCGGCGCGGTACGGGCGGCCCGTTCGCCGCCGCCCTCTTCGACTGCGAAAACCGCCGGCTCCACTCGATCGGGATCAACGTCGTGCTGAGTTCCGGGCAGTCTTTCGCCCATGCGGAGATGACCGCCATCGCCGCCGCCCAGCGGAAAACCGGGCGGATCGACCTGGCCGGCTTCGAACTCGTATCGAGCTGCGAGCCGTGCGTCATGTGCTTCGGCGGAATCCTCTGGAGCGGCGTATCGGCTCTCCTGTACGGCGCTCCCGGCCGGATGGCCGCGGAAACCGGCTTCGATGAGGGCGACAAAGTTCCGGACTGGCACAACTCGCTCGAATCCCGCGGAATCCGCGTATGCGGGCCGCTGCTCGGGGAGGCCGCCCGCAAACCGTTCGAACTCTACCGCAAGCTCGGCGGCGTCATCTACTGACCCGCACCGTCCCGCCGGGTCAGTGCGGAGCGAGGAACGGGAAGCAGGGCAGATTCCGGGCAACCGAATAGAGAATGATCACGGCAGCGACGCAGAGCGCGACGGACGGCTTCGCCGCCAGGCGCGGCTTCCACGCCAGCAGCCCGGCCAGCGCCAGCAGCGGAAGCAGCAGCGCGTTCATCCGGAAACACCCGGCGACATCGCCGTGCAGCAGCGCGTGGATTCCGCGCGTGCCGCCGCAGCCGGCGCAGTTGAGCCCGGTCAGCGTGCGGAGCGGGCAGCCCGGCAGCCAGGCGCTTTCGGCCGGATCGACGAAGTAAAGCAGCACCGCCGCCCCCGCCGCGGCGACTCCGGCCGCGCCCCAGAGCAGCAGTTTTGCCGCACTCCTCTCCCGCATGGTCAGAACGTCCAGCCGACCGGCCGCGGGTTGGCCCCGGGATGGCGCAGCGCGCGGCAGGCCGGACACATGAAGTTGTCGAGCCCGTAAATCCGGGCCGTCCGGTCCGACTGCCGCAACGTCACGATCTCCCCCTCGTTCACGACCGGCCGCACCGGCGAATTGTCGGCGATCAGAATGCCGGGACCGCGCACGACTTCGATTTCAATGACCGAGCTCTCCGAGAGCACGAGGTGGCTGACCTCCTCGGTCGAATTGCTGAACGCCAGCCCGATGCCGACCCGGAATATGCTGTGCGTAATGCTCTTGTAATAAGCCGTGCTGCCGTGGACGCTCGCCAGCCCGACGCCGTCGCCGACCACCTCGTTCGCATAAAGTTCGCCGTTGATGCGGACCCGGTAACGCAGCGCGCTCGAACGGTCCATGTTATGAAGAAAAACGTCGTTCAGCGCATGGAGCGTCACATCGCGCACCGCGCCGGAGATCATCGGCAGCGGCAGCAGCCGGGTCCGGCCCGCCCGGAACGCTTCGAGCTGGATGCGGCACTCGTGGCGCGGGCAGAGCGGCGCCGTGCGCGCATCGCGGACCGGCAGGATCGGCAGCTGCGGGTAATCGCGCGCCGCGCCGAGCAGCGCGCCGTCGCCGCCGTGCGTGACGACGAGCTCCGGCGTCTCCCCCTCCCCGGCTTCGGCGAAATCCGCGAGAGCCAGCAGCGGACGGATGTCTTCGAGGTTTTTGCCGACCAGTCTGATCTTCATAATTTCACTCCGTATTGGGCCGTGGCGGCGACCGCATAAAGAATGGCCGCCGCCGCGTTGCCGACATTGATCGACGCTTTTTCCCCGAGCATCGGCAGCCCGACCAGGCCGTCGACCTCGGCCAGCGCCTCGGGAGAAACGCCGAGCGCTTCGTTGCCGAACACGAGGCCGAGCGGGAATTCATACTGCATGTTCCATGCGAATACGCTCTCCGGCCCGGGTTCGGCCGCGAGAATCATCGCATATCCCTCCGTCCGCAGGAGACGGACGGCGCCGGCCGCGTCCGGCATCGTGCGGCAGCGCACCATCCGGTCCGCCCCCATCGCGGTTTTGGCCAGCTTCGGGTGCGGCGGCGCCGGGGTGTAGCCGCAGGCGATGATTTCGGCGCCGAGCGCCTCCGCGATGCGGAATATGTTGCCGGTATTGTGCGCACTGCGCAGCCGGTCGAGAATCAGGCAGATTTTCATTCCCGTAAAATCCTTTATCCGGGGAGAGTGCGTGAAAATGCTCCGAAAAACCGGATTTGCGGTCGCCCCGCCTGTTAAAATAACGCTTTTGTCCGGTTTTGCAAGCAGCCGGGTTTGATACTCGGGGATTTTGATGGTATATTAAATAAACATCATATCAATCATCAGCCCTTGAAATGTGAGGTCTTGCGTATGCCGAAAATTCATCCCTCCGCCATCGTTTCCGACGGCGCCGAGCTCGACGACAGCGTCGAAGTCGGTCCGTTCTGCTTTGTCGGTCCGAACGTCAGGATCGGCGCCGGTTCGCGCCTGATCGGTCACTGCAACATCGACGGGCATACGACGCTCGGGCGGAACAACGTGATCCACCCGTTCGCGGCGCTCGGCCAGCCGGCCCAGGACCATGCGGTCGTCGAAGGCGAAGCGACCTACCTGAACATCGGCGACAACAACATCTTCCGCGAAGGCTGCACGATCCATACCGGCACAAAGCCCGGAAGCGAAACCCGGATCGGCAGCCGCAACATGTTCATGAACGCAACCCACGTCGCCCACAACTGCATCGTCGGCAACGACGTGATCTACGTCGGCTATGCCGGCACCGCCGGATACTGCGAAATTTTCGACAACGTCCTGATCTCCGGCCTGGTCGGCATCCACCAGTTCTGCCGGGTCGGGCGGTTCGCGATCATCTCGGGCGGCTCGGTCTTTTCGAAGGACATTCCGCCCTTCATGATGGCCGAAGGGCGCAACGGCGGCGTGAAGATGATCAACAAGGTCGGGTTGCAGCGCGCCGGATTTTCGACCGAGACGATCTCGGTCATCAAGCAGATTTTCCGGATCTACTACCGCAGCGGGCTCATCCCGACCAACGCGCTCGAACGGATCCGGACCGAATTGCCGCAGATTCCGGAGGTGCGTGAATTCATCCATTTCTGCGAAACGAGCAAAAAAGGCGTCATCTCGGCCCAGGTCGAGGGGCACCGCAGCTGATCACCATAGACAACCATTTACCATTTTTGAGGAGTTGAACCATGTTGCAGGCATTGAAAAAGAATCCGAAGTTCACGCCCCGCCGCGGTCCGGTGGTGCTCGCCATTCTCGACGGCGTCGGCTACGGCAAATACGCCGACGGCGACGCCGTGAAGCTGGCGCGCACGCCCGTTCTCGATGCGTTCATGAAGAACTGCCCCGTCACGAAGCTCAAGGCGCACGGCACCGCGGTCGGCATGCCGTCCGACGACGATATGGGCAACAGTGAAGTCGGCCACAACGCGATCGGCTGCGGCCGGGTCTTCTCGCAGGGCGCGAAGCTGGTCGAAGAGGCGGTCGAATCGAAGAAGCTGTTCGCCGGTGAAGTCTGGAAAAAGCTGATCGAAAATGTAAAGCAGCACGATTCGACGCTGCATTTTCTCGGCCTCTTTTCGGACGGCAACGTCCACAGCAACATCAATCACCTGAAGGCGATGGTCGAAGAGGCGAAGAAGGCCGGCGTGAAGCACGTCCGCATCCACGCGCTGCTCGACGGCCGCGACGTGCCCGAAACCTCGGCGCTCGAATACATCGATCCGTTCGAAGCGTTCCTGGCCGAACTGAATAAAGACGGCTTCGACGCCCGGATCGCCTCCGGCGGCGGCCGCATGGTCATCACCATGGACCGCTACGGCGCGAACTGGGACATGGTCCGCAAAGGGTGGGAGGTTCACGTCCATGGCTGCGGCGAAATGTTCCGGAACGCCCACGAAGCGGTCGAAGCCCTGCGCAAAAAAACCGGCGCGATCGACCAGGACCTGCCGCCCTTCGTCATCTCCGACGACGGCAGGACTCCGGTCGGCGCGATGAAAGATCACGATTCGGTCATCTTCTTCAACTTCCGCGGCGACCGTGCGCTTGAGATCACGAAGGCGTTCGAGGCCGAACAGCTCGCCGAGTTCGACCGCGGCATCCGTCCCGACGTCATGTACGCCGGCATGATGGAGTATGACGGCGACCTCCACGCGCCGAAGCTCTATCTCGTCAATCCGCCCGAGATCGACCGGACGATGGACGAATATCTCTGCGCCACCGGCGTTCCGCAGCTCGCCGTCAGCGAAACCCAGAAGTTCGGCCACGTGACCTATTTCTTCAACGGCAACCGTTCCGGAAAATTCAGCGACACGCTCGACGACTACGAGGAGATCCGCTCGGACATCGTTCCGTTCGAGCAGCGCCCGTGGATGAAGTGCGCCGAGATCACCGACCGCGTCGTCGAAGCGATCGGCAGCGGCAAGTACGGCATGATCCGCCTGAACTTCCCGAACGGCGACATGGTCGGGCACACCGGCAATATGGAAGCGGTCATCGTCGCGATGGAGTCTCTCGACCTCTGCCTCGCCCGGATCAAAAAAGCGGTGGAAGAAGCCGGCGGCGTCCTCGTCATCAGCGCCGACCACGGCAATGCGGACGATATGCTTGAGCACGACAAGAAGGGAAACGTCAAGCTGGACAAGGCCGGCGCCCCGGCCCGCAAAACCAGCCATTCGCTGAACCCGGTTCCGTGCATCGTCTTCGATCCGGAATCGAAGAACGAATACAAGCCCGAGCTCCGTGAAGGGCTCGGCATCAGCTCGCTGGCCGCGACCTGCATCGAGCTGCTCGGCTACGAGCCGCCCGCCGATTACGATCCGAGCGTTCTTGTGTTCAAATAAGCGTCACGGCGCGTCAGCGCTGCGCCCGGCGGAGTGTCAATCTGATGTTCGACACGCCGCCGGGCCGTTTATTTCCGGACCAGTTCGTAAAGCATGGTCTGGCCGAACGGATTGAAGACATTCAACCGGGCGGAAGCGCGCCCCTCGCGCAGCGTGAGGGGAACCGGAGCCAGCCGTCGCCCCGCCGTATCCAGCGCATAAAGCTCCGCCCCCTCCCCGGCCGGGAAAGAGACCTCCGCCGTTCCGGCCGCCGCCATGTGGGGCAGCTGCCCCCAGCGTTCGATGAGGGTCATCTCCGGCGAAGAGAATTTCGCCTTGAACGCCTGCGTGTCGGTCAGGTGGAAAAGGAGAATCCGCCGGGACTCCGCCAGCGGCCGGCCGTCGCGGGAGAGCGCGGCGAAAACGCCTCTCCCTTTCAGGTTTCTTACCTGCCAGAATTTACCGGAGCAGTTCTCTCCGGATGGCAGAATGAACGCCTCGCACTCCGGCGTCAGCACGGAAAAAGTCTGTTTCCGGGTATTGGAGAAAATCTGACCGTTTGCCCCGTCCAGCCGCCCCGACTCCAAATCGATCAGATCGTCCGACACCACACGAAGCGCCTTCAGTTTCGCGAGGAAATCGTTCCCTTTCCGCCGCGCATCCAGAACCGGCAGTTTTCCGCGATATTCGGGGAAGTTGTCGCCGGTGTCGATCAGCGCGACCGTATCGGGGGGCAGACTTTTCATGGGATCGTCCGTACCGTTTCCGACGATGCCTCCCAGCCGCACCACCCGGCCGAGACGGCTCAGCGACATCGAATACTCCTGTCCGGCGATCAGGCCATCCGCACTGCCGATCACCGTGACAAGCGCCGCCGGAGCCGGACGGACGGAACCGGAGCGGAACAGCGCCGCCCCCAGCTGGTTCGACAAAGCCTTGACGCAGTCGTTGGCGATATTGAAGTGGTTGGCGACAAGATCTTTCGTGATGTCTCCATTCCAATGCGACCAGGCGAACTGGCAGAGCATGTCCCACCCCTGAAGTCCGGCATAAGAGGCCATCATCAGCGGCCCCTCGGCCCGGAAGACATTCGGTTTGCAGAAATCGAATTCCGAGACGCTGAACGGTTTGCCGAAAAGTCGCGTCAGGAAGATTTCATCGGGCGATGTGCCGTGGCTGACCGCCGAACGCTGGCTGCACGCTGATGGTACATCGTAAGTACCGGAAGGCCCCGCCCAGTAGACATGGTTGTCCACGAAATCGTATCCGCTGCGCATCACCGAAAGCATCGGCCCGGTAAGCATGTTCGAATCGGCCAGAATGCAGGTCACTCCCTGTTCGCGGACGAACTCGACCATCTGCCGGGAACGGCGGCGGTAGGTTTCGAGCAGAAAGGCGCTGAAAAGCCGCTGCCGCCCGTCTCTGTCGTCCGGCTCCCGGAGTTTCTTTGCGGCGAGCCATTCGAGGTACGCTTTCCGGTAATGCTCCCTCACCAGCGGCGAAGCTTCGGCCGTCTTGTCGATATTGCCTTCGTTGATGATATTAATCGAAATCAGCACCGGGTCATCCTTCAGCGCCAGCCCGGTGTAAGGGTTCACATGGTTCAGGAACGCCCGGCAGTACTCCTTCCAGTTCTCGAACACCGAGTCCATGATCCAGAACAACCCCTTGTATTCGCCGTATGCGATCACCCGGTCGGGAAACTCCGGAATCTCTCCCCGGCCGGGGACCCGGGAGACATAGAGGTCGGTAGAGACATAGATGCCGCGCTTCTTCAGCGCCGCGATCAGGTACTCCAACTGGTCCATCCGCTCCGGCTGGAGGCGGGTGCTCACCGTATCGGTCAGCGGCTCATCGTGATGGTGAATCCGGATCTGGTTGAATCCGCAGGCCGCCATCCGGTCGGCGAAGCGGTCCGCCTGCGCCTTGTCCAGATAAAAAGAGGTCCCGCTGATGTTGGTGCCGTAGAAGCGGACCGGCGTCTCCGGACGATCGCGGAACACCAGCTTGTCGCCGCGGCGGACCAGCGGACCGTACTTGCCGGCCGGTGCGTCGAGCGTGTCGGAGAAGTCCAGGATCGACCCTTTTTCGATCTCCTTGTAAAATGGGATTTCGCGCCATTCGTCACCGGCGATGATGAAGTACGGCGCCACCTCCGAGCGCGGCGCCTCCCAGTCGCTCACCGTGGCGCCGACGATCCCCCAGACAGCTTCTTTCGCGGAACGGAACTCCACCCGGGCGACCGGGAGCGGACGAAGTGCGAAACGGGAGCGGAAAAGCCCGACGTATGCGACAGCATTCTCCGCCGTCCAGACCACCTCCCCATTGGGATACTGCGCCGGCCCCCACCAGTTGCCGACCTCGCGGCCGCCGCGCACCTCGAACGTGTCGGCGGAGCCGTCCCGGTAAGTCACCTTCACGCTGCCGACCTGCGGTCCCGGCCAGGCGATCGCGTGGAGCAGATAAAGCGTTGTACCGGAAACGTTCTCCGGCACCTCGCATGCGGCGGCATCCGGGAACTTCGGGCGCGCTTTGCCGGCGAGCATGATGCAGCTTCTGCCGCCGTTTTTTGCCGGGTCGATGACGTCAAACGTAATCCCCTTCATGACCTGCCTGCCGGGCGTCAGCATCCGCAGATCATTCTCCGGCCCCTGATCGGTCCAGCCGCCTTTGCCGTCACCGGCAACGTCGTCGGCAAATCCGGCATTCACCACCCTGCGCAGGTCGAGGGGAATGCCTTTCCCCTCGCCGCATCGGACCGTCAGCGCCAGCGAAGCGGCAGTGATTCTGCCGAAACCGGGCGTCAGTCGAATCCGCACGGTATAGCTCGGCAGCTTGTAGGCCCGGTTGTCCTGAATATGCAGTTCAAAGTCACCGCGAAGCGAAATCCAGCCGTTCCGGGCCGGAATTTCCAGCATCGCCGCCCGCCGGTGAACAATAAGCCCTTTCTGCTCCTCCCGGGGCAGCATGAAAGGCTTTCCATCGATTTTCAGGGTGTTCCCGGCGTATTCTTTTACCGGCAGCCGTGTTTCGAGGCTGAGCGAAGCGAGTTCCGCCGGTTCGGTAAAGGAGACATCGGCCCGGTAACGGAAACTCTCCCCTTCCGGCGTCAGCGCCAGTTTGAGTTCTCCGGCCGGAAAATCCGGGATCGTGACCCGGAAGGCGGCGGAATCAGTTCCGCCCTCCCGGCGGTGAAAAACGGCATCGCGCCAGCGGCCGTCGTAGGAGAACGCAGTCCAGCTTTTGTTGACGAAAGTGACGAGCCAGGAAGTGCCGTCCAGTTCCAGGGCGCCGAATTCATTGAGCCGCGGAGCCGTCCCGGCAGCCGAAAGCGCTCCGGCCAGAAGAAGAATAAAAAGACAGAAGAATTTTTGCATGGAAACACCTTTTCTCAGAGTTCGTCGATTTTGACCATGCCGCCGTTGCCGGTGCCGTTCTGGTACTCCGCTGCGCGGATTTTCCGCACGGAGCCGTTGGCGCGGAAGAGCGGCGCCTCCCGATTGGAGTGGGAGATATACGCATCGCGCCACAACAGCGTGGTTCCGGCCGAGCAGATGATCAGCATCTCGCGGGAGAGCTTGTTCAGCGGCCTGCCCAGCCCCGTGAAGCTCCAGCTGGTGCAGACATTGCCCGTCTGGCTGTCGCGGAGAAACAGGTAATCGGTGCGGCGCCTGCTGCTGTGCATCCACGCTTCGGGATCGCCGTTGCCGGAAGGACAGCGAAAGATCAGCGGCCGCGGACGCGAGTCCGTTCCGTCGCAGATCTGCGGCCCGCCGACATAAGAACTGACGCGCCCCAGGCCGATGGTTTCACTGGCGTAAAGATTCCACGGCGTCGCGCCGCCGTCGGAATTTTTACCGGTTTTGGGCAGCTGTTCGCGGTTGTCGTTCGCATACATGGTTACGCCCGTGCCGAGCTGCCTGACATTGCTGACGCACTGTGTGGTACGGGCGTTCTCCCGCGCTTTATTCAACGCCGGCAGCAGCATCGCCGCCAGAATCGCGATGATCGCTATGACAACGAGCAGCTCAATAAGAGTAAACTGCCTTATACGACAGTATGCGGGGGCGTGTCCGCCGCCTCCCCGCCCGGCGGAGAAAATGTAAAAAAAACGAAACGCCGATGATCTGAAGCATACGGATTCTTTTCTATTTACCTGATACATTTCGTATTCCTCCTTAAAATTGGTTATTGTCCCAAAGGTTGTGAGACACATTTGTAATTTCCAACGCCGATAACGACGTTACTGATAATTTCCATATGTTTTGTCAGTAGTCCCTCCATGCTCCGGTATTGGTGAATCGTTACAGTAAGGAGTTTTTTTGTTGTCCACCCATCGTCATGCTCGTATTCCGATCATTTTACTTGCGCGGTCACGACTCACTATGGATTCTCCAGTAAAAATAACTTGGTTTCGCCGTGTTGCATGTGAAACATAAGACGATCTACGATTTGCACTTCATTCGAAATCAGATCAATGAGTCGTCGTTTTCTCGGAAGAGTCAGGCATTTATCTCCAGTGGTAACTGCATGGATCATGATAGCGCTTTCCGAGACGGAAAATACATCATCGCAGGAGAGATAAACGTGAGCTCCTGCCTCGGCGAACCGCGTACGTAACTCACGCGCAGAAATTGTCGGAATCAATTCTGTGCCCGGCGGCAGAGAAACGAATGCCTCCTGAGGATTTTCGGGAGGGCGGAAGTAAAAAAATGTGCACTGGTCACACCTGTCCTAACAAACTTTTGAAGGGGTGAAAAAAGTGGAGCCAACTTGTCCGTAATAGTATATTACGGTTG
>ENA-UERG01000127-UERG01000127.1-human-gut-metagenome-genome-assembly--contig:-NODE-127-length-68991-cov-25.604607_pt1 | contig 68991 bp, 106 predicted proteins | sample MGYA00242954_ERZ507954 | MGnify/ENA primary metagenome ERZ507954 (study PRJEB26167, sample SAMN06115478) | human gut metagenome | host: Homo sapiens | place: China:Sichuan | collected 2015-01-21...
GTTTTTCTGCAACAAATCTTCTTCATAAAAGTTCCTCCTTTTGATCCGGTGCCCTTTCGGGCTGCTTCACTGTTCAGGTGGGCCACCCCGTCACGGTGGCCGTGGGGAAATCCTGTACCGACACAGCGGAAATCTGCATGGGGCCGCTCCATGTCAGGGGCCTTGTAAATCCCTGCACCAGATGCCGCTCCACCGGAGACCCCGGCTTGTCGCTCCGCACGATGGAAATGAGTTCATTCTCGTTTAGGTGCATGATCTGACTGCACGAAACCGAGACGGACTTTTGCAGTGCCGCGGACCGTTTCAGTTTCCATACAGCCAAGTCCTCGCACTGTCTTTTCGTGGAATATCCCGCCGCCCGGTGGCGCACGGTTTTGCGTCCAATCCGACTTACATTCGTGCTGCTGGCCGGGTCGAGGTTCTGCGCCCGTGCCGCCACCTGCGGGCTGTTGTTCACCGCCTCGCCGATGACGATGAAATCGTTGTACACTTCCGTATTTTTCTCCGTGTACTCCGTCCCCAGCAGCTCCGCCTCGCTTTGGGAGAACTGCCACGCCAGCGGCTTGTCGCTGTCCAGAATATCGTCCTGAGAGGGGTCGATCCGCAGTGCGCCGGAGGCATCGTACCCGATCCACGCCGCCAGCATTTCCGCAAGGCCCAGGCACACGTCTGCGTAGCTTCCGTTGTCGCTGTCCACACGCAGGGTGTAGGGTGCGTCCGTCAGCTTGGCCGTAGAGCCGTCGGGCAAGGTCTGCGTCTTGCCGTTATAATATTCCGTGAATACCGGCGGCACGTTGTCCACCGGTTCCCCGTTTCCACGGTCCAGTTTTAAAAGGGCTGCAATGGGGTCAAATACGTTTACCCCCGCTTTCACTTCATAGGTCCCTTCCAGATAGCCGAAAAGCGTTCCGTCCAGATCCGACCATTTATCCACCAGATCGTATTGGGCCGTCCGCTTGGCCGGTTCCAGCGTTTCCACCGGGTCCTTCACCAGAAAGACTCCCTGCTGGATGTAAAAATCCGTGCCATCGCTGAGAACCAGCCCTTCGTCCAGTGCGATCCGGTTTCCGAACCACACCCGGTTGATGTTGTAATCGAACGTGCCGTCCAGATTCGCCAGCATCACCGAAGCCGTCCGCCGCTGGCCGTTGTTCAGATTCACGGACAGGCTCCCGTCCGCGATAAATGCCCCAGGGAAGCGTCCCGTGGGGTTGTTGTCCAGTGCGAAGGCCGTGGAGCCGTCCGGCTGTAAAAACCGCAGACGGCACAGCTTAGTAAAAGGCCGGCGCAGCATCTTGCGGTAATCGTTCATCCGTTCCGCTTGGGTCATCTCTGCATCGCCTCCCTTTTATGCAAACAACGCGTCGTTGGATGTGAGCAGGATACGCGCCCCATCCGCGGAGCCGATCTCCACCCACGGCAGCGTCACCGTCTGCACCTGCTGTCGGCTGCCGTCCATGGTGCTCATGGAAATGGCCCCTCCTGCCCGGATCTGCCACAGGTCTCCCCGCCGGTCTTTCAGGAACAGGGTGTCCTGCGTGGTCGAGAGGGCGTACACGGCATCCCGCACCTCGTTGGTGTCCGTATACTCCCCACTGGGCAAAACGTGTCCTATGGCCGCTGAGAGCGTCCCGGAGCGGTAATCGCTGGGGGAACTCTGCACCGTGGGATACCGGGTGAAGTTGCTCAGCACGCCGGGGGTATTGTTGTTGCTGATCCCGCCGCTGGCCACATTCAGGCTGAACCGGAAGATCGCCGCCGGGTGATAGGCGCCCTCTGCGTCCTTGGTGCATTGCAGAACCGTCCAGTCCCAGAAGATGGGCGTCACCGCATCGGAGATCAGGGCGTTGGTTACGATCACGTCCGCGCCGTTCGTGTTTTTTCCGAGGCCGAACATATAGTAGCGGTAGGTATCCTGAGACACCGCCTTGCAGTCCCAGATGGCCCGCTCCGAAAGGGGCGTCTGCGCCACAGGTTCCAGTGTGGCGTCTCCCTCGTGGTAGCGGTAAATAGCAAAGCCCGTCAGCGTCCCGGCAAAGGTCAGGTTGCCCGCCTGTAAGCCGCCGCCGGCAAAATCCGTCTGAAACAGCGTGTTTCCGGAAAACGCCCCCGGTGTCCACCCTTGAAAGCTCAGTATCTCGCTGAGCACGCCGTCAGAAAGGGTTTCCCCGTCTACCCACAGATAATCACAGGTCTGCACGCCGCCCAGCGTCAGCGATGTGATCGTTCTGCCCGTCAGGTCTGCCGTTCCGGTAAAGACTCGCAATTCCTCGTGTTCCTGAATGGGGAACAAAGTGACGGACGGGAACAGGGTGGTCAGGGGATAAATGCCGCCCACCAGCGTGATCTGCCGCAGATACACCCGCCCGTTTGAAATGACCACTGTAAATCGGTCTGTCTCTCGCAGCCACGGAAGCGCCTGACTCCAAACCGTGCTGCCCCCCACCGTCAGTTTGCCGCCGCTCTTGCCCAGTGAAAGCACCGCTGAGGTATCTCCCATGCCGATGGTCACAATGGGGTTGTCCCGCGTCACGTCCACCGTTCCGCTCCACACAAGGCTCCACGGCTGCGGGTAGCTCATGGGCTGACCCGTCACCTCGTTCCATGTGACGCTGCCGCCGCTTCCAATGCTCAGTTTTCCCCCGGAGATTGACGTACTGCCCGCAGCATTTCCGGGGATGGAGTACAGCCCCGGCCAGCTTACCCGGATGCCGGATTTCCTGCAGTTGGGACACGCCACCACCGCGCCGGAGACTTCCGTGGTATCGTAGGCCACCCGGAAGCTCACCCAGCCGGTGTCCGCCTGAACGCCGTTTTCCGTCTGTACCTGACAGCGGACGGCGTAATCCGTGTCGGAAAACAGGCCGTCATACTCCATCCGCAGTTCCGCCGTGCCGTAAATGCGCCCGCTGTCATAGAGAACTGCTTCGCTGTTCCCTGCCCGCAGCGTCCATCGCACCCAGTTCAGCGTGTCGCCCTGCGCCTGAGAATAGGCCGCCGTAAATGCGTACTTCCGCACCGTCAGCGGCGAGGGGATGGCGGCCACGGTCAATACCGGGTCCGCCCTTGTCAGAAAGACCGATGCGCTCCGCTGGGTCACGCTCTCCGCGTCGGTCGCCCCCCACCATTGCTTGATAATGAGCTTGTATTGCTGCCCGTTCACCATCCCGGCCCCGCTCAGTGCGCTGGCCGGAATGGTGTAGGTAAATAGCATTGTGTTCCCCGCGTAATCCGTTCCGTAGAAGGGGCATCCATCCGTCAGCTTTCCGGTAGTGTATACCTGCGTGGACGCCGCATCGTTTTTGCAGATCGTCAAGGAAAATGCGGTCATAGCGGAGTTGCCGTTCACCTGCCAGCTCACCGCCAGCGGCTTTGTGATGTCAACCGTGCCGTTTCCCAGTTCCCCAAGGGACGATGGATAAATATTCGTTGGTTGGAATAATGCCATGCGCCCGCCTCCCTTAATTTTTGTAGAGGCCCAAGTTCCCGGCCCCGTGGTTCAATGCCTGCATGACCTGCGCAACGGTCAGGCGGTTGGCCGCCTCCGCCCCGATCTGAACGCCGTTCACGCTGTAGCTGTCTCCGTAGTGGTCATAGCTGGTTCGGCTCATCACCGTCTTTCCCGGCATAGCGCCCCCCCGCTCCGCCGCGCCGTACAGCCACCCAAGCTCACTCATCCGCTTCTGGAAGGTGCTGTCTGCACTGGGTTCCAGCATCTTCTCCGCCAGCAGCGGCGGGATCACGATTTCGTCCTGACTGGTGGCCTTGATGCCGCCCAGCCCCCGCAGGATGCCGCCGGAATCGTACTTCTTGTACGGGTCCTTGCCGCCGTACTTATCGTTGATCTTGTTCTGCCGTTCCGATTTCAGTTTGTCGATGGTGGCCTGACTGGCGCCGTTCTTCTCTGCGTTCTTGATGGCCAGGGAGTAGTCCACGTTGCTGTCATAGCCCTTGTTGGAAGAACCGGAGGAATTGTTTTTGGAGGAAGAAGAACCGCCGCTGAAAGAACCGGAAGAAGAATTGCCCTTGGAGGACGAGGACCCGCCCCCGGATGGCTTGCCGCCCTTGTCCGGGTCTACCCCGCCGTACATGGCATTGATCTTGTTCTGCCGCTCCGTCTCTAACTGCTTGATTACTCCCGGTCCGGCTCCGGCTTCCTTGGCCTGCTTGATGGCAAGGTTGTAATCCACGTTCTTGTCATAGCCAACGTAGTGCATTTCATTTCCGTTTGCATCTACCTTGGTGTAAATTCCCGACAGGTCATCGCGGGCCGCTCCTTTATGGACATTGGTCGCGGAAACCACATAGCCAAGTTCGTCATAGGTGATCACATAGCCGTTTTTCTCAACCGTTTTACCCGCCAGTTTTTCATCCCGGCTGGTATCCGGGCCGGTGTACTTTCCCTTCGTTCCTTTCCCGTAAAACGTTGTGTCCTTGAAGTTCAGGTTGGCGTCGCTGCCGTCCGCCAGCTTCCAGCCGGAGGAACCGGCGGGAATAAACCCTTCGTTCATCTCCGTCTGCGTCCAGCCGCCCCCCGGATTCTTCGTGTAGTCGAAATGGTAACCGCCAGTCACGCCGGTCGCCCCGTTCACGCCAGGAACCTCTCCCGGCTGACCGGGGATCTGCCCGCCGTTCACAACGCCTGCGATATACTGGTTCAGCTTGCCCAGCAGGATGTTGACCTCCTCCACCTGCTGCCGCATTTTGGGCGTTCCGTTTCTGGCAATGTCGCTGAGAATATCGTCAATGGTCCGGGTGGGTTCCTGCAGACTGTCCGTGATCCGCTTCCACTCAGCCTTTAGGGTGTTGTAGGTTTCTTCGATCAGGGTTTTCTTGGCTTCCAGTTCGTCAATTTCTCGCTGAAGGGCCAACTCCCGCTCGTACTCCGCCAAGTCCTCCTTGGCCTTTTCATAGGCATCCTGCGCGGACTTCACGGACGATGCGTTGGCTTCCCACTCCCACTGTCCGGTTGCGGCGTTGAATACCCGCACCGTCCGTTCCTTCTGGGCTTCCAGCAAGGCGTTCTGCTTTTCCAGCACCGCCGCCTTCAGCTGTTCCAGCTTCAGGGCTTCGTCCTCGGCCTGCTTGGCGTCCTTCAGTGCGGCGATCTGCTTGTCGATGGCGTCAACCTGCTTGTCACGGGCATCCGCCGCTTCTTCCAGCTTTTTGTTGACGGCATCTTCCAGTTCGTCCCAAAGATCCTTTTGCAGTTCTTCGATCTGCTTGGTGATCTTCCAGTGCTCCGTGGACAAGGCGTTGATGTCCGCCTGACTGGCCCCGATCCGCCGCATATACTCCGCCTGTGCGTGGAGCGCCGCCTGGATCTGCCGCATCTTATCGATCTGGTCCGCCGTGCTGTCCCCACGCTCCTGCATGAGGGAAAGCTCCGACTTCCGCAGGGATACGATGTTCTTCAGCCGTTCCAGCTCCGCGTCCTTAGTGAATTTTCCCGTGGACGATGTGGTGGAGGACGTATCCACTGTGGAGGTGGTATCCACCGTCCCGCTGTCCCGCCCGGTGTCCGTAAACATGGACTTGTAGATCCGGTTCAGAACGATGGCACGGGCTTCGTCATAGGTCTTGGCCTTTCCGGTCTGCAACAAGCCTTTGATGGTTCGCTCTACATCCTGCGTCTTGGCGGCACCGATCATGCCCACGGAATAGGCGGCCGCCCCGGCCTCGGTGGCCATCTGCCGCAGCGCCCCGATCTGCTGACTCAGGTTCAGCTTTTTCTCGTTCAGAACGATCATCCGCTTCACCAGATCGTAAATCTGGTCCCCGGACTTCCCCGCCTGCCGCTGTACCTTCAAAAGCCCCGCTACATAGTCGCTCATGGGCTGTGTGGCTTTGTTGACCTGTGCCAGAAATGCCTTCAGCACGTCATAGTCCGCCTGTTGGGCGTCCGTCAGCTTGCCGTTGGCCTTGATGGCTTCCTCGTAGGCTGCCACCTGCTGTTCCGCCGCCGTTTTTACGGCGTAGAAATCGTTGATTTGGTCCTGTTGGATGCTTCGCCCGGACTGAAGCTGGTCCGTGTACGCCTTGGCCTTGTCCGCCAGTGTTTCGTAGGTGATCCCCAGCCGTTCCAGATCTGCCGTGGTGCTGATGGCCTGTCCCGTCACCAGCCGCAGCTGAGCGATCATTTCCTCCGTGGATTTGAAGGACCGGCCCACAAATTCATCGTAGCCCTTCACGCTGCCCATGGACGTGATCGTGGTTCCACCGGCTCCGCCCACGGTCTGGGCCTTCTTCTCCGCAATCGCCGTCAGGTGCTTGATCTGCTGTTCCAGTTCGGCGTTTTCCGCTTCCAGCGCCTTCTTTTCCTCGATCAGCTCCGGCGTTAGATCATGCCATGGAATTGCATAGATTTCTTCCAGCCGCTTCTTGTTTTCTTCTAACTGGGTGGTGTTGGTCTCGATCTCCGTGTTCAGCGCGTCAAGGCTTTTCCGGTAGTCCTCCGTCGCCTTCCACACGAGGCTGAACGCCCCTGCCGCCGCCGCGATTGCCAGCAGCCACGGGTTCATGGCGATCCCCGCCGCCGACAGCTTTGCAAATGCCACCGTCGCGCCCTTGGCCGCTGCTTTCAGCGCCAGCATTCCCAAAACCGCAGTCCCGGAAACCGCCGCGAAATGACCAATGTCCGTGTTCAGGACTTCCACCGCGCTGATCAGCACGTCCAGCCCGCCCTTAACGGCATCGGCGCTCACCATGCTCTGGATGAACTCCGTCCATTCGTTTTTCAAAATGTTGGTTTTGCGGGTCCAGCTGTCCAGTGCGTTTTCAATTTCCTTGTCCGCACTGCCTACGGCGTTGGCGTAGTCCTTCAGCATGGACTGGTACATATCCCAGTTCTGGATCAGGGCCAGCAGTTGAGAGGTCCGCAGCTTGCCGCCGATGTCGCTGACCATCTCCATCAGCTTTTGTTCGGTCAGGAGCCCGTCCTTCATGCTCTGGGCAAGGCCCCCGATGGCTTCCATGGGGTCAATGACCTCGCCGGTGGCCTTCGCCGCTTCATACGCAGCCGAGGCGTACTGTCGGATCACATCCTTCAACCCGGCGATCTCCCCGGTGGTCCACGTCACGCCTTCGTCGATCTCGGTTTTCGTGTCCCCCACGATGTTCAGCACCAAGGCCCGGAAGGCTCTTGCCGCTTCGCTGCCGCTCCGCTGGGTCACGGCGGTGATCGTACCGATGGCCGCCGTCAGCTCGTCAATGCCAACATGGGCCTGTGCCGCCACAGGAGCCACGGTCCCCAAGCCCTCCGCCAGCTTTTCAATGCTGGTGGCGTACTTGTTGTCGATCTCGTTGGCCCCGTCCAGCACCTTGGTCAATGCTTCAATGTTGCCCTTGTACTGATACGCCGCATCCACGGACAGCAGGAATTGCTGGGCCGTTTCCGCATTGGTGTCGCCCACCAGCTTTGTCTTGGTGGCCAGCTCCGCCAGTGCGTCCGCCTGTTCGCCGTAACCGGCACGGGCAAACGCCGCCACGGAGTTCAGATATTCGTCCGCCGCTTCGCCGTAGGCCGATGCCGTCTCATACGCCCGGTCCCGCAGTTCCTCCATCTGCTCCGCCGTAAAGCCCGTCACCTTGCGGACCGTCACCATCTCATCGTCCACCGCTTTCATGGTGGAAATGGCATCCCGGAAAGCCCCGATGGTCTTGGAAACGATGGTGCCCACCACTTGCCATTGCAGCATTTTCAGGTAGGCGTGTGTAAAACTGTCCCCTAACAGGTTGGTTTCCTGGGTCATCTCCTTCGTGCCCTTCTGGACCTTATCGGAGGTGTTCAAAAACGCTCTTTCAAATACGCCGGCACTGTCCGCCGCATTCTTGGCGGCATTCCCGATGCCAACCATGCCCTCGATCTGCCGCTGGATCGATGTGGGATTATAAGGGGTGTTCTGCGCTGCTCTGGCCTGCTGCTGTAAATAGGCGTTGGCTTGCCGGGTGGCTTTCAGTTCTGCGGCGGCGGCTTTCTCCGCCGCTTGGGCCTGCTGGCGGTAGTTCCGGGTCACGGTCTGCTGGGTCACAGCCAGATCCCCCGTCTCCTTGTTCAGCGTCGCCACCACGCGGGTGGTCTCTCCCAGCCGTGCGGAGAAATCCCGCACCTGCCGCGTGGCCTGCCCGTTTGCGTCAAAGGTGGTGGAGACTTTCTGTAAGTTCCCCGCCAGCTTCCCGGCGGCATTGGCCGCGCCGTTCAAGCCCTGCGCCGTACCGTTCAGATTCACCTTTGTGGAAGAAACCGACGCAACCTCCTGCTTCAGCTTTGCGATCTCCGCCCGGACCTCCGTAAAATCGGGTACGCCCTTAAAGATAATTTGTGCCATGCTTCACCGCCCTGCCTTTACTTCAATATCCTTCGTCACCCTCCCGGCCCGTGTAGCCGTTGGCTTCGATCTGTAATTCTGCGTCCTGTTGGTTCATGGCCCGTACCAGCGTTTCCTCCGCCCGTCCGCCTTCTACCAGCTCCGTGACAAAATTTTCAAAAAACGGTCTGGGCGGGGGGCGTCTGGTCCAGTCATAGGGCGGGTCCAGATGCTCAATGCGCCCGATCAGCGCGTCTCCGTTCAGCGGGCTTTCCACCTGTTCGCTCTCGCCGCTGGGCTGGTAGTCCATGGAAACGCTGTCCTCTGTCACCGCAAACTCCGTGTTGCCGTCAATGTCGGCCAAGCCGCCATATTCGCCCCGCCGGATATATTCCTTTGGGTCAAATTTTTCGTATACGTCACCCTGCACGTGCTCGAAAAGGCATTGAGCCAGATCCTCCCGCAGCGTGGGCATGGCCCCCGCCAGCGCCGCCTTGAACCGCTGTTCCAGTGTTGCCATGTCCTCGTCCAGCCCTGTGATCCTGGCAGATGCGCTCCCGCTCATATCCCCGCTCCTTTCCGTCAATTTCGTGACCTCACGAAATTGGTCCCAGGCATACGCCAAAGCACGAGATCCTCATGCTCTCCCGTGCGCCGGGGATCAAAAAGCGGGGCCGACCGCCGGGTTTCCCCGGCAGTCAGCCCCGCTCGGCTCATCCTATCCAACGCTTAGGATAAGGCGTTTTTGGTGTGTTCCTTACTCGCCGGTGACTTCCAGAACCGCCTGCGCGGTGTACTTGGCAGCCCCCTCGGCGGGATACTGGATGGTGATGCTCCCGGTGCCCTGTGCAGTCCCGGCGGTCACAATGCCGTCGGCGGAAACGGTGGTCCCGGTGGCAGTCCCGGCGGTCACGGTGTACTTCAGCAGGCTTGCGGGAGAGGGCGTCACCAGTTCCCCGTTTTTCATAACCAGCTTGGCATTCACGGGGGCAGTGCCGCTGGCAGCCACGCTCACCACGCCGCCGATCACGGCGATCCCAGCCACCTCGTCGCTTTCCTCGTCGGGAACCAGCACCACGTAGGCGGAAGTGCCCATGCCGCCGCAAGCGTCGCACTCGGCGGAGATCACATCAGCGTCCTCGTTGATGGCGCGGCCGGTGATGGTGGTGGTGTCGTAGTTGGACTGGTCGCCGGTGGTGTTGGCCCCTTCGGGGTTCAGATACAGGCGGGGTACGATCAGGTAGGCCCAGCCCCAGCGGGTGCCCTTGTTCTTGCCGGACACGTTCTGGTATACGGCGATCTGCGCGGTGAAGTGGACGATGCGGCCATTAAAGGCGCTGTGCACCACGCCCACCTGAGCCGCGGGTTTCCGGGCGAAGTACCACACCTTGTAGCTTTTGCCGCTCTCAGCGGTGAAGCCGGTAATGGCGCCGGTGGCGGGGTCAATGGGATAAGGAACGCCGCCCACAGAGTAGGAGGAAGCCGCGCCCACCTCCTGCACGTAGCAGAAAATGGAGGAATAGCCGTACTGGGCCACAGGCACCAGCTTGCTCACGTCGGCCTTCAGGGAAGTGCCCGTGGCCTCCACCGTCTGACAGACGGGAGAAACGGCGTTGTAGCTCACGGTGCCGCCCACAGCCATCATCTTGCTCATCAGGTCGAAGTCCGCGCGGGTGAAGTTCACCTGCGTGTCGGAATCGCTTGCAATGATGGTGGCGATGCCGTTGCCCAGACCGGCCCGCAGAGGGTCGATGTTGCCGGAGAACTGGATGTTACCGGTGGAGAACTTGTCGCTCTGGCTCAGAACCTCGCCGGTAACAGGGTCCTGAAGCTGTGCGGAGCAAATGCCCTTAGGGTAGAGTCTCTTGTCAGTAAAAGTGATCATGTCTGTTCACACTCCTTTTAAGTTTGTTCCTTGTTGTTGGTAAATTGACTCAGCGGGGTCATGGCCCCCGCGTCCTCACGCTCCCGGTCATAGAAAAGGTGGGGTACAGGGTTCCCTCCCTTCCACTTCACGCCGTTGCCCTCCGAAATGCCGCAGATCAGATAATCCGCCGCCCGCTGGATGGCTTCCTGACGCCGTTTCAGCTTCAGCAGGGGCCATTCGTCCATCTCTGTTTCCTCACAGCCTGTAAACAGGGCGATGGAGGAAAGCAGACCGGCCGGGTCCCGGCGCAGCTTCGGCCCGTTTCTCCGGGCCAGCTCCGCCTCCGCTTCCAACAGGTCCGGGTTGGCGTCCTCATCCGTCAACTCAATGCCGTTCTGATAAGCCAGAATAGCCCTGAGTCGCTGGAATTGTACCGGGGTAATGGTGATTTCTTCCTCACCGTTCCATGTAAAGCATATCCCCTTTAAATCCATTGTGTTTTCAGGTGAAAGTTTCACATGAAACAGGCGGATGCGGTCCGAAAGGCTCCGGCCCTCCCCCAGCCGCAGCGCCAGCGCCAAAAACGCCAGCGCCCGGTTAAAAAGGCCCACAGGTTCCTCCCCCCGCTCCATGCTTTCCAGATCCATGACCCAATAGGCTGTCAGCAGAGGCATGACCGCATAGCGCACAGGGAGCGCCTGCTGGATCACGTCAATGGCGGGTCTCGCCCGCTCAAATTCCTCCTGCTCACAGACCCGGATGGGCCATAGGGTCAGTCCGGCGGTTTCTACGGGTTCGTAACGGTCCGCCGCCCGCTTGATATTCCGTGAGAGTTCCATTCCTTTAATTCATCCTCTCCAATATCTGAAATTAAATGGCAATGCCTGCGGTGGCAAACAGCGCCGCAATACAGGCCCCGGCGATCAACCAGATCACTTTGTCCACGAGGCTGTCCCACCGTTTGGCGGACTTCCCTTCCATCTCCGTCATTTTCTCATCGATCCGGCTTACCTTTGTCCCCATTTCTTCCTGCTTGGTTGCCATTACCTCTACGCTGGCAGTCAGTTTGATCAGCGCCTGCTGATCCCGCTCCACATCGGCCATGCGGTGATTCAGAGATTTGATCTCGTGCTCGTGGCCCTCTATTTTTACGGCTGCTTCTTCCATGTTCATGGTGGCTGTCCTCCCGTTGTGAATTTAGTAGTCCTCAATGGTGTCCCCCATGGCGACTTCGCTTTCCGCCCAATGGATGCTCATTTTCAGTTCCCGGCCTACCACCGTGCCCGTCTGGTCATAGACCGGGCGGCTGCCGTTGTCTGCGTGGGCGATACGGGAGAAGTCGCACACGCCAATCCCCGCTATGTTCACCCCGTTCAGTGCTTCGATGATGCACTGCTCCATATCGTAGGCTCTGGAATATGCCTCCGTTTTCGTGGTGGTCTCCTGATTCACGTTGCAGGCAATTACAAAGGTAATGCCGATCCGCGCGTCAAAGGGCGTCTGTGAAAAAATGCGGCCCAGATAGCACTTGATCATGCTTTTCGCCTCCGTCTGGGCTTCCCCCCAGAACTTCTGGGCGTAAAGGCGATACCCTTTCGGGTGCTTGCGGTGCTGGGTGCTGCTGTCTACCACAGGCTCGTTCCCGTCAAAAAGAAGGCTCTGCTTTTCCTTGGCCGTGGGCAGCCGCTCTCCCAGCGGCTTGGCCCCGTCATGCCATAGATATTTCATCAGCCGGACACGGGGGCGGGTGTTGTCATCCACCGGCTCGTAGCCGTCCGGCAGCGGCAGGTCCATCAGATAGGTCAACAGCTTGTGGGGGATCTCCTCCGCCCCACGGAAGGTCAGAAACGACGGCATAACTCTTTCGTATGGATACGTAGGACTATTGAATTTTCTGTTCATTATGCCCTCCTTGCTTGTGCGCTTGGAGTAAAAAACGCCATCTCCGGACTCCAACCCAATTTGTTGATGCGTTGCTTTACAAGATCAAAACTAACCCCAAATTGATCACACCATTGTTTCATTGTTTTTGTTTCGCCGTTGTATTCAATCAGATGGTTGTTCCGCTTATTATTGGATTGCTCTTTAGGGGTAGCCCACCGGCAATTCTCCGGGCAGTAGTTGCCGTTCACGTCAATGCGGTCTATGCTCAAATCGTCCCGGTAGCCGTTGGATAGCGCCCAATTCCCAAACGCTTCAAAACTGTTCCGCCATTCTTTGCAAATGGCGATTCCTCGACCGCCATATCTAAAGTAATGTGAAACATTTTGATTTTCGCATCGGTCTATCATGTTCGACCAAATGCGATATAGCCGAGTTTCGCTCATCCCATGGGTAGTGTGTGCGTCCCTCGCTAATTCTTTTGCTTTGCATCCGCAGCTTTGGGTGTGCCCGCTTCGCAAATGCCCTGTGGTAACAATGATTTCTTTCCCACAATCACACTTGCACTTCCATTGGATGTGATTGCACTTGCTTTTCCCAGCATATTCAATAACAGTTATTCTCCCGAACTTTTTCCCCGTGAGGTCTAACCGTTCGCTCATTGTGCGCCGTCCTTCCGCTTCTGAAAGGCCGCGTCAAAGGCGCTCCGGGCCTCCTTCAGGTCATTCAGCGTCTTTTGCACCGCCTCCGGCGTCATGCTCTGCGCCGCAAGGTCCTGAAACCGGCTCACGGGATCGTTCATGGCTTGCAGCATCCCGTAAATCTCCGTTTTCAGCATCTTTTCCAGATCGCGGTAATCCGCCAGCAGGTCAAAGGCCTTGTCCCGCAGCTCCGGCCCTTTCCCCTTCATGCGGTCGATCTGGTTAAAAATGTGTCCTCCGGCCCACCGGTCATAGTCATCGGCGGACATAAGGTAAGTTTCTCCCTCCACCGGCTCAAAGTCCTCTCCCAGATACAGCTTCACGAATCCGCCCATGAGATACCGGCTCCGCCGCTCCACGTTCTCCTTGAAGTAGGGGAGTACCTGTCCCCCCTCCACCCGAACTTCCATCCGGTCAAAGCACCGTCCGGCGCACTCCGCCGCAAACGCCGCCTTTTCCATCAGGGGCACATAGTCTCTGGCTGCCAGCAGCCCTTCCTCCGTCAGCTTTTTCCATTCCATATACGTCATTCCTTTCAGATTTTTTGGAATTTCTCACGGTTGCTTTCTCGCAGGGGGCACAAGGCCGCCTGCGGCGTGTTCTCCCACTGCCCGGTCACGCCGCACAAATGCTGGTGCCCGCAGATAGGGAATTTCTGCCCCGGCTGCATCTCACACAGCAAGCTCACCGTTCCGGGCCGCTTGTAAGCGTATGGACACTTCTCTGCCATCTCACAAGCCCTCCAATTCGATCTCCGCGCTGACGCTCTCGCCCTCGCATCTGGCCGTCACCGTCAGCGGTTTTGGGCTGTTTCCCCAGCATCTTACTGTCAACCGGTTTTCATTGACACTCACGCTGTAAGAACCCTCTGCGGCTCCCTCATAGGTCCACTCCACTGCCGCGTCCTGTCGAACGCCGCCGATAAACAGCGCCGCCTCCAAGGTCTCTACATCGTAGGGGGCCATATACCGGGGAACCTCGTTCAAAAACCGTACCGCCGGTGTTTTTGCCGCCGATGCCTCCACCGTCACGGCGAAGGTCCCGCCGTAAGTCCGGTTTTGGTCCAGCACCGCCGTGATTTGGCAGGTACCCTCGCCTACCGCTGTTACCACGCCTTTGCTGTCCACCGTGGCCACGTTGGTGTCGCTGGAACACCATACATAGCCGATGGGGTGTTCCTCCGTGTTCTCCACCTCGGCCCCGTTCCGCCGGGAAGCAGCGGTGAATTGGAAGGCATCTCCCGCCGTCATGCGGGGCGCCCCGGTGACAAATACCGCCCAGGAGAAGTTCTTCCCCCCTGCCACCTTCGCTTCCAGATCGTCGATCTCGTGGTTTGGCTCCTGCATCCGGGCGTTGAAATACAGCAGGTGTGTGCTCTCATCGTCACCGGTAAACTCCTGCGTCACGTCGGAGTAGCCCGTGATCTGGTAGGCCCGCCGCCCTAAGATCAGGCGGCTGTTCTGGTCCAGCTGCTCTGTGTTGGCGTTCCGCTGGCAGATGATGTTGAAATATCCCTGCATGATGAGGGTCATTTCCTGAAAATCGTTGGCTGTGGCCTGCGCCAAGGACTTTTCCACAAGGATCGGTTCTTCTCGGATGTTCCCGTACCAGTCCAGAAACCGCCATACGGCGTTGCACCGCCGCATGATCCCGGTCCCTATTGCGCTGGACAGGTTGGAGGGGTTCGTCACCAGCCAGTAGGAACCCATGGTCTCCACCTTGGCTCCCTCCGGGATGTAGTCTACGCTGGCGTCCGCCACCAAAAATGCCTTCTGGTCATCGGTCTTTCGGGTAAGGCTGACGCCCTGCTTGGTGGTGTCGGAGAACCGGATGCGCTTTGTGCTCCACTGGTAGAAGTCTCCGGGAACCAAGCCCTGCATCCGGGCCGTCACAAAGTCCGTGGCGTAAGGAGCCATTTCCTCCACAAACCGGGCCGTGGCATCCGCAAAATACTGCCGCTTCCGGTCCCGGTATTGGGTCGGAGCGTTGGTCGCCCTGCCGTTCCCGCCGCTCAAAAGGCCGATGTTTTTCATGCCGTGCTTAGCGTCCGCCATGTGGCTCCCTCCTTTCAGATCAGCTCCATCTGCCGCATAGACCGGTGGAACGCCGTTGCGTACAGGCAGTCCTGCTCATACTTCCGCAATTCCTGATTCAACAGCCCCCGGTTTTGCAGTTTTTTCTTGCTGCCCTTTTCCATGTACTGCGGCTCGTTAGGTGGGTTAAAGCTCCGGTCATGATCCTTTGGCGCGTCGCTGAGCCAGTTGCGGAAAAACCGCTCGTCCCATACGGAGGCTACGCACAATCCCAACAGCCGCTTTTGCTCCGCCGTCAGGTCATGGGCAAAGGCCCCGTCGGTGTAAAAGTCCATTTCGTACTGCAATCCCGCGTCCATCTGGGGAGGGAAGGTCACGGTCCCGGTCTCCGGGTCATACACCGCCTCTCCATACGGTACTAAGAGCACGGACCCGTCCGGCTGCTCCGCCCGCTGTGCGCAGGAGAATAATTCGTAGCCGGTCATCCCCGTCTCTACCTTCGTTTCTTTCGCAATGCTCTCCAAGGTGGAGGCCCATGCACTGTCCCCGTAGGCGGGTTCCGTCAGTCCCTCCTTCAGGTAATCCACTATCTCAGGGGGACGGTTGAATACCGGGATCGCGTTTTTCATGTACAGGCTCATCCGCCGGAGGAACCGCGCAGGGCTTTCCGCCGCCTGATCCGTCAGTCTCACGTCATCAATAAAAACCATGGCATGGTCCGAAATGATCTCGCTCCAACTCGTTCCCATAGCCGCCCCTCCTTACGTTTTTGGAATGTATACCAGCACGGTCCCTCCTGGTTCCGCGTCATTCATGGCAATGCCGTCGGCGTTGGCGGAGTCCGTCCCCGCCCCGGTCGCCAGAATCACGTTGCTTGGGTAAAGGTCCGCGCTTGGGTACAGGCTTTCGCTGGGATACAGCCCTGCTTCCAGCTTCACATAGTCTCCGATGTTAATTTTTTTGCCGCCGGGGTTTACGGGAAACTCCCGAAAGGTCCCCGCCGCGCATAGGTAGTGGGCTTCCCCGCCGCCTTGCTTCGGCAGTGTTACCCGCTGTACGGCGTTGTATTTCACGCCTGCGATCTTCACGCTCGCCTGCCATTGCGGCAGGCTTCCCGGATCTCCGCCGATGTAAATGAAATCTCCGTTCCCCGTCCCGGTGGACAGGGGGATGGATAAACGCCCCACGCCGCGGTATGTCTTGTGGTTCACAATGACGGTTGGACTTGGCATGAAGCGTTCTCCTTTCTGTTATTTGCCCCTCCCCTGTCTCTGGGAGAGGGTTTCCAAAGGGAGAGGGCCGCAGCCCTCGCCCTTTGTGCCGTTGGGGGTCCAGGGCGAAGTCGGAACGCCCTGGTGCTTTTCTTCCGGGGTGTGGGGCGGGTTCTTTTCCAGAAAAGAATGCGCCCCACATCCTTGACATGGGAATGTCCCCTTGCGGGAGCAAGCCCATTTAGGAAATACTCAGTACCCCATCCAGCAGCGAGATCGTCGGCAGGGTGGTGGTGCCGGTGATCTTTTGGCCGTTCACATAGGCTGTCTTGCCGGAAAGAATGTCCCCGGCGGTGGCGTCCGCGTCATCGGTGTCCACCACGGAGGCTTTACCGTCCACGCCCAGAATGGTCGCCCCGGCCTTGATGTTGCCGGGAATCACCTTTCCTTGCTCCGCCTCGGAAATCTGAACGGTGCCGCCGGAGGTGTAGCCTGCGGGAATGGTAACCGTTCCGTCCACCGTGGAAATGGTTCCGTCGGTCTTGCCGTTGTTCGGCATAGAACCGCCGATCAGGCTTCCGTTGACGTATGCGTTTTTCCCGGCCAAAATATCGCCGGCCGCCGCAGTGGCGTCACTGGTTTCCACATAGCGGGCGTTGCCGCCTCCCTCCTGTAAGGGGAGCTTGACTTCTCCAACGCCCTCATACGGAACTTTGTTGATGATTACATTTTTCTTTGCCATGTTACCGGTCTCCTTTTAAAAATTTTCGACCCCATCAACCGTTTTATATGGGGGTTGGACTGTTAAGTTACGGTGATCACGTCTCCGCTGTAAGTGATTTTCCCGTAGTCGCTGGGAATCGCTTCCACGATCACGCGGGACAGCGCCGCGTAGTTGGCATCCGGCGTCACGATCTGCTGGACGCCGGACGGCACCACGGTTTTTTCCTGATAGACCCGCCCTTCTCCATCGGTGACGTTCAGAACCACGTCCTGAATGTCCATCACCATGGGTTTGAAGCAGGTCTCCGGCGTCAGTGTGGAGTGTTTGTTCGCCATCAGATCACCCCTTCCACGATGGCCTTCCGCACGTTCACATCCGGTCCCCGGAAGCCCACCACCTCCTGATGGGGCAGTTTCATTCGTCCGCCGGTCTCAACGGGCCGGTCAGGCAGCTTCAGGCTCTGTTCCGGTGAAAGGGAGAAATACCACTGCCCCTCCGCGTAGGTCAGCCCGCCGCCGGGGTAGAACTTTGCAATGCCGCCAATCTTCAGCACCAGGAGTTCCACCATCTGCGGCTCGATCACAACATTGTTCTGCCGCACCACAATGGGGATCAGATAGGAGTCTCCCTGCATCGCCATTGCTCTGTTCCCCCCTTCGGTTCAAAACTCTCAGCCGGTCCAGTCGGCCTTGGTCTCCCGGACGTCGATATGGGTAAAACCTTTTTTTGCGTAGACCCCTACGCCGCCCCAGTCCGGCATCAGCTGCCGCGCATAAGCCGCTACCGCTGCCGGGGTCTTGCCCCGTACCACAATGTCAGCCGCCGTGCCGTAACAGTGCTGGCTGTGGGCTACGCCGCCCACCTTGGCGTTGTACTGCGGCGTCCGATACCCACTGTTAATGGTCACAGTCACGCCGAAGCGACTGCGGATGCTCTGCAAAACCATCACCAGCCGGGGGGCTACCAGCACGGTATCGGAGCCGTCTTTGCAGGCAAATTCTTTCACTGTAAAGTTTGTGGACAGCTTCTTGCCGCCGTCCTTCGCCTTACTGTAGGCATTGATCTCTACGCTCATAGGTTCTTCTCCTTCCGGCTCAAATGCGTCCCCGCTTTTCAATTTCCACACCAGAAAGAACGGGATCACCCGTCCGTCCCCGGTAAAGCCCTTGCCCTCGCTGTCCATAAAGCAGGTGCTTCCGCCGCCGTCCATCATGATGGCGTTGTCCCAGCCGGACGCGGCCAACAGGTCACGGAGCTGTTCCGGTGTCCGCCGGTCCTTGCTCACATAGTAGGCGAACCGCCCATCCTTGGTGCCGATAGCCGTCCGGGGAGCGCGGTACTTCATATCAGCCCCGCAGTGGATGGGGCTGATCTTCTTCCCGCCGATAATGAGGTGGACACACTCCATGTAATTCCGGTCCCCGTTGGGCACGGTCTTCACGCCGAAGTCCTCGGGCGTGTTCCAGCTGATGGCCCACGCCCGGTAGGCCGGGGCTTTGTAAACCTTTCCGTCTGCCTTCAGGTGGCAGGCGGGCTGCTGGTTCCGTAGGAAAATGGAGCCATTGCAGATCGCGTCCCCGCCCGCCTCCGCCAGCATTTTCCGCAGGTTGGCTGGGGTGGAGCGGAGACGTTTTCTGTTGAAATAAATCCGCACCCATTGGAGGTCCTGAAGCGGAACTGTCCCCGCTCTGGTCATTTTCTCAGGTTCTTCCGGCTGTAGCAGTAGCCCAGACTGTCGTAGCTCAGCTCCCAGTGGCCCACGGTAATGGTGGTGTCGGCGCGGCTCTCGTCCCGATCCATCACGGGGATGGCAGTGCCGTAGACTCCGCCGCCAAGTGCCTTGTTGGAGTACCGGATAGGCTTTCCGTCGCTGGCGGTCTCATACAGGCCATCCTTCCGGTCATCCTCCGCGGGAATGAAGCCCTCCCGCATTTCGTCCTTAGTCCACCCGGCCACGCCGCCGTCAGGATTCAGGTGGAAGTTGGCACCGGCCTCCTTCAGGGCCTCGTTGATCTCCTCAATGCTCTTGCCGGCAGCCTTGCCCTCAGTGATGATCTCAGCATATTTCTTTTCCATGATTTGTTCTCCTTTTAAATCAAAAAATGGTTGTTGATCCTATCTATGTCCCCCTCGTCCTCGCCCCGTCTCCCGTCCTATGGGAGAGGGTTTCCAAAGGGAGAGGGCCGCAGCCCTCGCCCTTTGTGCCGTTTCAAGGGGGTGTGGGGGGAAATCGAAATCCCCCTGCGTTTCTCTTTAGGGGGCCGGGGGGACATTCTCTTTTCAAAAGAGAATATCCCCTTGGCTTCCGCTGGGAGCCCCAGCCCTTTGCGGAAGCAATTTTAATTACTCATCTGCTTTGCGATCTGGTTCACGCCGGTGCTGGCCAGACCGCTTACAATGCCCACTGCCACGGCGGTGAGATAGTCCGTTGCGGGAAAGTCTGCCATAATCAGCATCCCCACCACGCCCAGAACGCCGCCGGACACGCCCACAACAATGGGAATCCACTTGTTCTCAATGGCGGTGGCCTTCACAGCCATGCCGATCAGGTAGCAGATCACCGTAATGACCGCTACGCTTGCAATGCCAAATCCAGAAATATCCATGCTCAATTCCTCCTTTTAATCTTAGTCCTCTTCCGCTGCCTCCGCGCTGTTCAGCGCGTCCAGCACCGGGCGGAACATTCCCTTCCGCCGGGGGTCCTCCTTGGGTTCTTCGGCATACCGGGCCTTGTTCTTCGCATTCAGCTTCTTCAGCAGTTCCCGGCTGTCGGCGCTTACCTCACCCCGCTCCCATGCGTCATAGTAAGCCTTGGCCACCATCTCCTGATGCTCCGTGCAGAGATCGTCGAAGATGTCCAGCAGCTTGTCCCCCATGGTCACGGCGCAGCGGAAAGCCGTCTCGTCCAGCACCTCGCCCTTGCGGTATGCGCAGTGGTACACCGCCCGTTCCGCATCGGTCATCCCGGAGAGCACCACCAGCCACCGCCGGTCAATAAGCCGTCTTGCCGTCTCGTCATAGAACCGGCTCCACTCGCTCTTGGGCACCATCACCGTGCCGTTTTTCCCGGTCACGGTGCCGTACATCCCGTTGGGGCCGAATACAGCCAGATTATCGTCCGCCACCGGGGCGCACCAGCGGAGCGTCACTTTTTCCGTGTCCGCCATCACCTGTACCACCTGCGGCTTAACCTCCGCCATAGCCTTTGCAACGGCCTCCGCCGCCGCCTGTTTGGCGATCTCCGCTACCTCATCGGCTGTATAGAGCTTTTCGGGTTCCTTCTCCGCCGCAGGCGCCTTCTGCTCTGCCACGGGCGCAGCCTTTGTCTGTTCCCGCAAGGGCTGGTCGGCTGCTTCCAGCTCCTGGGCTTCAATCCCCGCCGCCACATCTGCGGCCGTCCGTTTCTCTTTTGCCATCTTTGTCCGCTCCTTTCAGATACAAGATGCTTTGTTTTCTGTTGCGCTCCGCCCTCATGCAGACTTTGCGCCATATCTGCGGGAGAGAGGGTTTCCTCCCTCCCGCTTTGGGTCTTACGCGTTGATGACGGCCATGCGGGACGCCAACACGGGGACACAATCAATAGACATAGATACAACCACATCCAAACTCATGTCTGCAGCGGTATCGGGACGGATCTCCAACTGAATGGGCGTGCCCTCTTCCATGCCGATGTACATGGGCTTGTAGCCGCCGGCGGGCACCAGCCAAATCTTGTCGGCGGGCACAATGTCGATCACGCTGGTATTCTGGGTTCCCGGCACAATGGCGGTGTCGATGGGCATCAGGTTCATGCCCATGTACTCGCCCAGGAAGCCGTACCGCGCCCAATCCACGCCCAGCATGGTAGACAGGGCGGCATCCAGGTTCACGGTTGAGGCGTTCACCACACCGCTGGGCAGCGCCTTGGTCAGGGCGGAGGGACGGCCAATGGCCATCACGTTCCGGTAGCGGGTCCCGTTCACAACGCTTACCCGCTCACCGGCAGTGACCCAGTTTGCGGAGGTGTTTGTGAAGTTCATGTTATTGGGCACATAGGCGGTGTTGCCCGTCATCTTGGTCAGGGTGCTGATCCACAGTGCGGTGATCTTGGAGTACATACCGGCGGCCAGAGCGTTGAAGAACTGACCCATGTCGGCATCGTTGCCCACCATCTGATACCACTTCACGCTCACCCGTGCGGTGCGCAGACGGGGATTCAGGGTCACGCTCTTGTTGAAGAGGGTGTTGGCGGGCTTGGAGCGGGAAGCGCCCCAGCTGTCGTCCTCAAAGAGGAAGATGTCGTTGGACATGATGTCCAGTTCCTTGGTCTGGCCGATGGGCACGGTGGTCATCTCGGCCAGCCAGCCCAGCCCGGAACTCATAACGGTGGGCAGCATGGGGGTCACGATCTCGGTGACGATGCCGGCCAGAGTCTTGAGGTACAGGCTGTCGCTCATAAACTTGCGCTGGTTGCGGCGGAACTCGTCCAGATCAGCGGGAGGAATCTCGCCGCTCAGGGCGCACACCCGCTTGGCGCAGAAAAGCAGCAGGTTCTTCTGAAGGTTGCGGTTGGTCATGCTGTAACTGTTCTGCCCCTCGCCGTCCGCCAGCATGGCGGTGAAATCGTCGGGCTGCTTGGTCAGGACCCGCAGGGCGCGCTCATCCCGGCCCAGACGCTCACGCATCAGCAGACGGCCGCAGGTCACGATGTAGGCCCGCTCACGTTCCGCGTTGCTGAACTCCTTGGCTGCGCTGTCATACACATCAGGATTGATGCTGTTCAGTTTGATTGCCATGATTGTCACTCTCCTCTCGTTTCTCAGCCCGCTGCCGCGTCAACCTTGCAGGCCAGCACGTCCACGAACTCAAATGCGCTCTGTGCGCCCTCGGTAAAGGTGCCGCCGGTGGGCTGAACCTTGAAGTACGGAGTCCCCACGTCGGTGGGCGCGGCGTTGGCGGGCACCAGCAGGCCGTTGGCAATGGTCAGGAACTTGTTGGCCCCCAGAGCGGTGGACAGGTTGCCGATGCCGAACCGGTAAATCTTGTTCCCGTCGAACACGATCTTGGTGAAGGTCACGGGATAGCCCTTGGGAGCGGGCAGGCCCAGCGTGTTGGCGCCAACCTTGTAGAGGTTGCCGGTGGCGGGGTCCTGAACCATGTTCACGTCGTAGGGGTTGCAGGCGTAAATGCCGTCGCCCTCGCTCTTCACGGCAGCTCCGGTGGCCTTCATGTTCCAGCTGTTGCTGTTCTTGATGGTCACGGTGGAACCGGTGGGGCCGACGCCCACATAGCCCTCGCAGTCCATCAGCTCGTCCTTCACGCACAGGAACCCGGCGGAGCAGGTCTCGTCCGCCTTATCGGTGTTCTGGAACTTGCCGGTGATGTTCAGGGTCTCGTCAAATACGCGGTTGGTCACGCGGGGCCAAAACGCAGTCTTTTCAATGTATGCCATTGTGATTCACTCTCCTCTCGTTTCTCAGCCGTTCATGTGGCTCAGCATCTCCATGATGCCGCCGCCCTCGCCGCCGTTGGTCTTGGGGTTGTTCCATGCGAAGGAATGCTGCTTGGCGGCCATTTCCTTCTTGCGCTTCTCGGTCTGTGCCTTGCCGTGGGCGGCCATCAGGTCCAGCACGGCGCGGTCTGCACCGCAGAACTTCCCGTCAGTCTCCATGGCGGCGAACTCCTCTGCCCGGTCACACAGGCCCTTGGCAGTCTCGGTCATGTCGGCGTCGCCTTCCACAGAGCAGGCCCGGATGTCCTCCAAAGCGCCGTTCACAGCTTCCTTCACGGCCTCCACCCGGCGCTCATGCTCGGCGGCCTCCATGGTGCGGATCTTTTCCTCCGCTGCTTCCAGACGTGCCTGCAGTTCCTTCACGTCCTCCGCCTGCTGCCCCTTTGCGGCGCAGGCATAGTCCACGATGTCGCTCACCTCTACCGTAGCCTCCACGCCCTCGCCAAAGGGGAAAGCTGCCGTGAGATAAGCGGGCTTGATGCGGCTCTCCACCACGGTGCCGTTATCCTCCGCGTTAAAGGCGTAGGTATAAGCGCTGCCGGCAGAGTCCACGAGGCCAACGTGCATCCCGTCCTCGCTCAGAGCGACCACGCGGTAACCCTTGAACTTTTCGGACATGGCCTCCATTGCCTTCTTGCTCATGATGTTCACTCCTTTTCTCTTGTTCGTTTCGTTGCTTCCCTTTCCGGGGTCCAGAGACGCCGCCCGCAGTTTTAATGTCTTAAACTCTTCCTGCATGGCACTCAGCGCCTTGATCCGCGCCCCCGGAATTGCCGGCGGCACATCGTCTCCCAACACGGTTACGCCGAGACCTGCCCAATCTGTAATAATCTCGATATCGCCGTCCATGTGGGATTTTTTCGTATCGGTCTCAGCGGAAACATCCATGCGCCCTGTCCGCACGATTTTTTCCACCAATTCCGGTGCGTAAAACTGGAATAACCGGCCCTTTGCCCTGATCCACTCGTTCCCGTCCTCTTCCACAATGGAAAAGTCCCTGGGATCGTCGGATAGGGTCCCTACGATGCGCTCCGCCGTTCCGTCCATAAACGTGTAGCCCTTCTCGCCGGTGTAGGGGTCCTGCACTTCTCGCATATTGTGTCCGTCCCCCACCTTGCGGCCCACATAAGCACACAGAATGGGCTGACCCACAAACGTCAGGTAGTGCTCCCGCATATTGCGGAAATCCCAATGATTCTCATTCAGCCCGGAGCGCATGACCCACAGCTCCACGCCGAACTCGTATTCGCTGAGCCGCTGCATGACCCGCAGCTCGCCGGACATTTTTACGTGCTCCGGCGGGGTTCCTCTCGTCCGAAACGGCATGGTCACGTCTCCTCTCCGTCAAACAGCTTTTCCACCCAGTTGTCATAGTTGGTGGCGCTGCCGTCGGTCTTGTCATACATCTGCCATGCGTAGAGCATGGTCTCGTAGCTTTTGCTGTTCTCCATCTGAAGGTTTTCAAATTCCCTTGCCAGCGGATACAGCCCCACTTCTTCGCTGGCGGCTACGCAGTCCCGCAAGGCGCCCTCAATGTCCTCCAACAGCCGGATCACCTCTCTGAAAACGCCGTCCATGTCCTCCGGCCGCTTCCGGTATTCCGGGGTCTCCGGGTATTCCTGCATCAGGTGCCGCTGGTGGAGAATGTCTCCGATCACGTCAAACCGCTTGGGCTGTTCGTGGGCCAGACGGTGAATGGCGTCCGCCGTGTGTACCAGTCCAAACTCCACCAGAACCCACTCCTTCAGCGTGTCCAGACCCCGTGCGGCGTTCTGGTATGCCGCTGTGGCCCGCCTCGCCGCGTCCCGCAGCGGGGAAAAGCGTGGAATTTCGTAGTTGTAAATGTCCCGCAGCTTTGCCATGTGATTTCCTCCTCTCGTTTTGAAAAAAGCGCTGCCCACGCCGGTCATTCCGGCGTCAGCAACGCTTTGCTCCTCCCGCTCACCGCTTAGAGCGGGGTGCTCTGTTCACTTTTTCTTCGGCTATCCGCCGTAGGTGTCAATGTCCGCCTCCTGCCCCTCGCTGGTCACGGTGCCGTCCCCCTTGGGTCTCCCGCCGGGGTTCAGATCGTGGGCCGCCTGGGGCGGCAGTCCGCTTTCGGACTGCTTGGCGTTGTAGCTGGTCACAAGGGGCAGCCGCTTATCCATGATGCCGCTGGCCTTGATGGCGTTGGAAATGCTCAGATCGTCCAGCAGGGAAAGATCGTTCATGGCCATGTAGATGATCGTCTGGGGCAGAATACCGAGGGTCATGCCCTGCTTGGCCTCCTCCATCCGCTTTTCCTCGGTGGAGAGGGTCCCGAACAAACTGAACCGCCACGAATATTTCAGATTCAGCTTGTCCATAATGGCCGCCATCATCCGTTCGTAGCCCCGGTATACGCACTCCGCAAACTTCCCTTCGATTTGCAGGGAGATTTGAGCGATGCCCGCCTTGGGGTCCTCCGTGGTGGGTACGATGGCGGACAGCCCCGCCTTGTTCATGGCGTAGCTGTACCCGGCTGCGGAAATCTTGGTGGCGCTGGGTGCTTCTGCCAACTGGTGCATTTTGATGTTTTCCACAGGGGCCGTGAACCAGCCGATCCCGCTGGTGTTGCTCTCTGACAGCATTTGATACCACAGGTACTCAAACAGCCGCCGTCCCGCGTCTGAAAGCCGGTAATCGTCCTCTGTGCTTGTAATTTCGGACTTATCCTTGTAGGGGATCTCGCCGGTAAACAGTGCGATCAGGGGGTTCTGCACCAGTTCCAGCTGGATTTGCTCGTACTGGGCCATCTGCACCAGAGAGAGATACAGCCCCGCCAGCGGGGAAATGGCGTTCCGGGATACATCGTCTGCCTCAAAGGTGAAAATCTTGTCCACCGGCAGCGTCACCCAGTAGAACCACCGCCCGTTCTGGGAATAGACCTCCGGGTCTCCGGCCAATCGGCCACCGGTCTGCTTCCTCCGCTGTTCCAGCACGTTCAGGTCCACCCGGTCCCGCGCCGCGAAAATCACCCGCTTCCCCGTGCCCTCCGGTGCCCGCTCCGCCGATGCGTAGAAGTCATCCAGATAGGGCAGCAGCAGGTCTCCGAACTGCAAGGGGTCCGTCCCCGGCTGCATAAAGTACATCAGGTTCATCGCCACCGTGTATTTCGACACGTTGTTGAACCCAACGATCTTTACCCAGTCGCTGGGGAGCTGCTGTAAAAAGGCGTGGTTTACCTTGTTGTGGGGCTTGTCCACGCTGATCCGGGGATAGTAGAAAACCTTCCCCTCCTGCAAGACCTGCCCCGCGATCTCATGAGCCGTGGCTTTGGGGTCCAGCGTTTTCCGCAGCTTGTCCAAAAGCTGCCACTCCCGCAGGAAGTCCTCCCGCTTCGCTTCTTTCTCTGTGGCGTACTCCGGGGCAATGTAGCTGTGGTAGGTCAGCATTTCCGTGTACACCTTCCGGGTGTGAAACAGGGGATACGCCGTCCATTCCAGCGCGTGGGCCACCTGCCGCAGGCCCTGTTCGTTGCCGTCCGGTGCGGTGAGCATCTCCGCCACCTTGTCCTTGCTGTAATTCATCGGCAGGGAAGAAATGGCCTTTACGCGGCGGTTCTGAATGTAGGGGTTATTCCGGGTGTAGGTGTTGCTGGCCGCCCGCATAAATGCGCTGCTTACGGCGTCCATGGGTAGATCGCCGTACTGTGCCGCCAGTTCCCGTAGCCTTCCGAATATCTTCGGGTACGAGGCGAACTGCACCGACCTCAATTCAGTTTGCAGGTCCATGCTCCCCGCCTCCCTTCATGCGTTCCCGCTCCTTCTGCAATTCCCATTCCAGCCGGTCCAGAGTGCTGACCCATTGCTTCTCCGCTGCTTCCGGCGTTACGCCCGCTTGGGCCGCCGCTTCTGCCAGGATCATGGTGTTGCAGTCCGCCAGCCACAGGCGGTCCCCGTCTGTCAGACGGTCCAGGTCTGCCCCGGCCACCTCCACTGCGCCCTCCGGCTTTTTCCGTCCGGTGAGATACAGCAGAATGTACCCTGCGCAGATCCGGTAAAACCGGGTGTCATACGCGATCTCTTCCGTTTTCCGGGTCCGCCCCATGGCGTACAGCCGGTATCGTTTCTTCCGTTGAGCCATTGTCAAAACCTCCGGCCTCCCCGCCGCGCCGTCACCAGCCGTCCGCTGCTTCCGGTGCTGATAGGCGGGGTCTTTTTGTCCTCTTTGAACCGATCCAGCGCCGACGCCCAGTCGCTCTTGTTCCTGCCGTGGATCTCCGTCAGCAGTTCCTCCCGCTCGATCAGCTGGGCCAGCCGCAGGGCATATTTCGTGGCGGACCAGCTATCGCGTTGGATGGCCTTGGAAATGCGCTTCTCGCTCATCCCCGCCCCGCTGGGCACCAGCTTCAGGTTCTGGATCTGGCCGGACAGCTCCCGGCACTTCTGGTAGGGCTGTGCGAACTGATAATCCCGGTCATCGTCCCGGATGCGGTGCAGCCGCTTGTATGCCTCTACGCCCTCGTTGGCGTTCAGGGTCAGAAGTTCAACGTTGTGGTGCTCAAACTCCGTCTGTGCGTATTTCAGCATTTCAAAGTCCGGGTCCGTCACGCCGGTGCCGCCTGCCTTGATGGGGTAGATCACCGGAATGGCCCCCGGCAGCTCCGCCGCCGCATAAGCCGCGTGGTTCTTCACACACAGGGGCGGCAAGCCGTCCCCCAAATCGGTCATCAAATCTTCCAGCACCCCGCGCCCGTACTGCCATGAGTCGATGGCGATGTAGGTCTGGCTCCCGTCATAGCAGAACCGGTTCCAGATCGCTTTCAGCCGCCGCGCCTGCACTTTGCTCTGGTCAGGCGGCGGCCAATCGTCAATGTAAACCAGCTGCTTCAAAAAGCGGTCCCGTTTCAGGTATTCCCGCTGCCGCATCAGCTTCAGCACCACGCAGGCGCATTTCGCGTTTTTCGAGCCGTCCTCATAGGAAACGTCATAGCCCACGATGTAAATAACTTCCTCCGGGTCCAGCTTGGGGTGCGGGTCCTTGCAGCAGTGCTCCGTCTCCATCACCAGAAGCCGCTGAGAATCCGTCAGCACCTCGTCACTAAGCACGGGAAACTCGTCCGCGCCGGTGTACCGGCTCTCCATCTCCCGCATCCATTTTTCCGCAGACAGTTTTTTCCGCTGTTTCAGTACCCATGAGTATGGGCGGATCTGCTGAAGTACAACGCATTCCCAAGAAATATCCATAGCAAACGCGCTCTCACCGGCAGCCATGGCCTTCATGGCGTCGCACCGGGCCTGAAACGCCGGGTTCTGCTTGCGTCCAGCGCTGGTGATGGAGTGATCCTTGTACGCAACAAAATTGGGGTCGGCTTCTCCGTTGATGTTGTGCAGCAGACGCACCGCTGGCATCACGATCGTCCCGTATGCCTCGTGGTCAAAGGGTTCTCCATCCTCTTGGGCAAATTCCTCCGCCGTAACCGCGTGTATGTTGTCGCCGCGCATGGCTGAGATATAAAAGGCGCTGCCGCAATCCGTCTCGATCTTGAAATCGTCCTTGCTCTCCGCCGTGACCCTCCAATGCGCTGCCAGCGTCGGAAAGTCTTTTTCGATTTGGCGAAACGTTTTGCTACCGATGCTGGCCATCTGCTTGTAGCTTGGACCAAAATATGCAACCTGTGTGGCCGGCCATACAACACCGTTCACCATCTCGTATTTCATCTTGGAATAGGTTTTTGTAATGCCTCTGGTTCCCGTAAAAGCCACGCTGGATTTTCTTGCGTACACCCGCTCCATAACCCTTTGCAAAATCTCGTCTCGCGCGTAGTCCGCGTTCTCCCCACGGCAGATATCTAACAACTTGTCCGGGAACCACCGAAATGTCCAGATCAGAAAGGCCCACCAGGCATCCTCATAGTTCGTGTAGTCTCGCTCCGCTGTTGGCTTCACGCTGACCCAGCCCTGTGAACTTGTCCATGCCTTTCCAGCCCGCCGCGCCATGGTTCCTCCTTACCGCTTTTTCTTCGCCGGAGGCATCTTCACAAGCCCAAGCTGCTGGTATGCCTCCTTTTCCTGCTCGTTGGGTTCCTCCGCGAACTCGCCCAAATCGTCCCGCAGCCGCATCTCCGGCGGCAGGGTGGTCAGCTCAGGCCGCCCCTCGTTCTGCCGCATCCGGTTTTCGTTAATTAAAATCATTTGCTCCGCCGCGTCCATGGTGTAGGGGTATTTGCAGGATCGCCCAAACAAAATGCGGAACATCTCGTCCGGGTCGCATTGCTTTCCGTTTTTCAAAAGCCCTTTCTTTTCCAGCGCTTCCACCAGACTGTCGATCCGCAGATCGTCAATGGGCTTCGCGTCCTTTTTCCGCAGTCCCTCGCTGGACAGGTTGTCCTGCACCATCTTGTTCAGCTTAGCCGCCTTGTCATATTGGCCGATGGCCCGCATCTTGTCCCGGTCCAGCGTCATCTTCGCGCAGTCCCGCAGAATAAACTCCTGCTTCACGCTTACGCCGCCCGCCGCCATCAGGTCGCTGGACAGTGCCTCATAAATGCGGTCCAGTTCGTCATAGTCCTCAGAGGTGTAGGGGTTCTTTGCGGAGTTCTCGCCCCAGTTCTTCCGCTGCTGTGCCGTCCCTACCTTCCGGTTCCGGGCGGACTTCTCGTTGCCCACCGCTTTGGTAAATTCCCCGGCGGACAGTCCCTCGCCAAAAATCTTGGTAATGTCCGTCAGCCCGTCCAGAAAGCCAAGGGGTTCTCCCCGTCTCGTGTCCAGCTTCTTCAGCCGCAGGTTGTCCAGATAGGCGATCCACTTCTCGCCCACGTCCGGCTCTTTTGGAACCGCCAGCATATCGAAAGGGCGGTCAAATTCAATACAGCAGTAAAAAAGGGCAAGGCTGTCGCTGGTGGCACGGGCAATGGCGTCATAGCGTTCCTGCTGTGCAGTCAGTTCCGCTGTATCCATCGGTTCCAGTTCCATTTGCGGCCTCCTTCCCCTTGAAAAAAACAGAGAGTGAAAAGAATTTATTTCTTCTCACTCTCTATTATTTCACAAGATTTTCCCGATTTGGTAAACTTTAGTAGCCACTTGAAAAATTTTTTATTCCGGCTCCAAGCCAAGGATGTAATCCACACTCACGCCGTAAAAATCCGCCAGTGTGATCAGGGCCGACGCCTTCGGTTCCTTCATGCCGCTTTCGTAAAATCCTACCATGCCGTGGCTCATACCGCAGTATTCCGATACCCGGCGGCTGCTTATGCCTCTGGCCCGCCGCAATTCCCGCAGCCTTACTGCGTAAACCGGCAGTTCCTTGCGGTCCTCAGTCCTCTCCATCGTCCCCCTCCCCTTCCAGCAGCTCGCAAAGCCGTTTCAGGCGCCGTTCGATGCTTTCCATCTTCCAAAGCAAAGAAAACAGCGCCAGCAGTGTGCAGGCGTATACCGTCATGGCAATATTCCCGCTGCTCGCCTCATAGACCGCAAAGCCCGCCGCCGCAAACAGGAGCACAAAATTTACAAGCGTCTCTGCCATGTCCTCCGCCCCCTTTCTCAGACTGCCCGGACCTCTCCGGGCAAAAAGTTCTCCGTCACGTCCCCGCCAAGGGTTTTGGTCGTCACGGTGATAAACCGTCCCTTGGGGTGTACCCATGTCACCCGCCCCGTCCGCATCGGGCACAGCTCCACGCTTGACCGCTCGCTTTTCGCCCGCTCCACCGGCAGCGTCTTGAACTTCGCCTCTACCGTCTGCCCGATCTTCATTTCCGTCCTCCATACGTCACTTTTCTCAAATCTTTGTACCGCTCAGCGTGCGGAATCAGCTCCGCCTTATCCCGGATGATCTCTTTCAGCACCCGGTCCATATGCTCCTGGTACACGTCCGCCGCCGGGTTTTTGTAGTCCAGCGCCGGCCTGTATTCTTTTCTCACTTCTGCCCATGCTTCGGTAAGCCTCATAATGCGGTCATAGCCCCAGCCCTCCGACTGGTGAATCGCGATTTGCAGTGTATCAATGTCATACTGCGAGGTTATAACCATCGTTGCCTGAAGCAGCCGGTTGGTCTCGTTCTCCCACCGTTGCAAGTATCCAGATTGTTTGGCCATCTTACTTCCCCCTTAACAAGTGCAGTTTCAGCCACAGTGGAATGTCGGCGGTTAAAATGCTTTTGAAATAAAACACGATAAGCGCAATGCCAGCGGCTATAACCATCGTCCAAAAGGCTATAATCAGCCAGTCTTTTCGTTTCATTCAGTACCTCCGCCCTTTCTCTTGCCATAGCTGCAAAAATCGTCCGGATGTTCACGGTCGAGATGGACTTCACACCATCCCGTTTTCGGTTTGTTGTATGACCGACAATTTTTGCACCGCGTCACGACCACGGCATCCGATGTCATATCAATTTTCCCGCAGTTATCACACGTTACGTGACACTGGCTTTCGTAAACAACACTCATGGCTTTCTCCTTGTCCTGATCCATGTTTTAACAGCGGTGAAAGATGTGAAGCATTTCAGGCGGTTGATGACTTCATCGAGCACTGCGATACAACAATGCCCATGCTCGTCGTATGGCTCTTGAGTTTCTTCATATACCGTGTTACGGTATTCCTCTATGCACTCAACCGCAGACACAACAGCATTGATCTCCGGCTCCCTCTTGTTCCAGTTGGACACAAGTTTCTCCAAGAAGATCTCCTCGTTGTTGCAACTCCCGAAATGAATCTGCATCTGGCCGAGGCAGTTTTTATCGTTGCACACAATGGCAAAGCCATTTTGAATGCTGACAAGTCTCGCCGTTTTGCCGCAATATGGACATCTTTCCAACTCCATACGATGCCTCCTATCGGAATTTTCGTCTGCTTTCAGGATTTCGTCAGCATCAATCAGCGTCGCCGCGCAGTGGGGGGCAAAAGTTTTTGTCTCCTTGTGTTTACAGTTTGTGTCCATACGGGTTCTCCTCTCCGCTCATCATTGCCAGCATCTCTCGTACTTTCGGCGGAAAAATCAGTTCTTCCATACGTGCCGCCATGATCTGCCGCACAGCCTTTTTCCCCAATGGCGGTTTCTTCGGTGGTATTTCTCCCCGTCTTGCCGCTTGTGCAACAGGGTTATTCTTTGCTGCCCATCCCATGCTCAACCTCTCCTTCCGTACTTTCGCCGTCCATCTTGGCCCTCTCAATCTCAAGCGCACGTTCACGAAGGTCTCCGAATCCGTACTCATCCTGCCAGCCCAGCTCCGCAGAGGCTTTTTGGCAACTCTCACATAGATAACACGTCCACGGAGTTCCATCAAAAACACAACTGCGTTCCATCATAGTCCCTCGGCAAAATTTTCGCCCGCACCCAAAGCAAACATGGTCAACCCTCGTTTTGACAACTTTTCTTCCAGCAACATCCATGTGTTCATCCTCCGTCATGCACCGTTGTGTACTTCCAAATCAGCGTGTTCAACTTTCTCAGCCCCTCCATGGTGATTAGATCCTGCTCGCACAGCTCGTCCCGCAGACGTTCCAGCGCTTCGATTGGGGCCACGTCGGCGGCAGAAATGCGAATGACAGCCGCTTTCAGACAGTCAAGCATCCGATTTTGTGCAGGGCTTCGGCATGGGCTGCGCTGTCCCTGCACAGCTCTAAGCACTGCTTCCCGCTTAATGTATTCAGCCATCCTCATCCCCTCCAAATTCCGCCTCGTACTGTTCTGGCGTGATAATCTCGATGTCCTTTGCGGAATAGCCCAAGGTGTCGAGGCACATCAGCTCCGCCAGTTTGTCTTTGTCAATGGCCGCCGCAGCGTCCTCATAGGATACGCCGGATTTTGCCTCAAAGCTGATTTGAGCGCCAAACGCCCCGGCTACGCTAAAGCAGATTTTATATTCAGCCATTGTCATTTCCTCCTTCATTCCCATGCGCACACTCATCAATCAACTCGTTCAGTCGTTTAAGCCCTTCTATGGTAATTAGGCCCTGTGCGTACAGGTCATCCTGCAAGCGCTTAAAAGCGTCTGCCGTGTCTTTGGCGCATGGAAAGCCTTCAGCAAAGTGTTCCTTTGCGAAAACGTCCGCTTCCGGCATGGGAGCCACACATAAACGGCTGGTGTTGTTAATGTATTTGCCCATTGTCAGTCCTCCTGTTCCATTCCTTAGCAGCATCTTCTTTCGTGTGACCTCGCCTTGCAACGGCCCCACAACTCTGACACTGCGCGAAATACCGATAGTACAAATACTCGTTATCATCCGCAAGTATCTCTACACCTTTATATCCGCAAAACGGACACGGTTTTAGGTCATTCATCCTTCATTGCCTCCAATGCCGCTTTGGCTTCCTCGCTGGTCAGGAATATTGTTTTACCGATGTCACTATCCTTGAATGAGCCGTTGCCGTATTCACAGTCGCAGTAGCACTCACCGGAACAATCTTGCGTCCAGTTGTTAAATGGGCATCTCTTACAGTCGGCACCGTCACAATCAAACGACACAAGAAACTCAATACCCCCGCTGTCACACAGGTACATTTCGTCGATTTCGCACTTGATGATTTTGCCACTGGCAGCCCACACCGTATCTCCCACCTTGCACGGCAGCACCATCAGCCGACCGGCCTTGTCGGCCTCGGCCAGATCGCGGATGCGATTGAGCAATGCAAGCTGCTCCGTCAGCGTTTTCGATTCTTCCAGCGCGTAATCAAACAGTTTTTCCAAAGCGGTTACTTCTTCCGGCGTCCGCCCCGTCTCCTCATAGGCGGCACATTGATTCGCACAGTCAATGAGAGGGATGTACTCGCTCTCATAGTCAATTCGCGCTGTGTGCAATTCATTGATAATTTCGATTGCTCTATCGCTGTATCGCTCCATCATCCCACCTCCTCCGGCGGCTCCGGCAGCGGCATCCACGCCAAAGCACGAGCATTTGTTCCATTGGCAACTTCACCGCCCCAGCTCCCGTTGTTTTGATATCCGAGTGCGTAATTTACAAACATTCCATTAAAGTCTCCATATCGGAAATACTCACCCCAACACAGCACTTTCCGAAAATTCTCCGGCAGCCGCTCCTCCACCGGGATCCAGCGGGGCACCTGCCCCCGCAGCTTTTCAATCTCTTTCTCCTGCGCCTCAATCCGGTCGGCGGCTTCCGCCAGATCATCGCCCAAGGTAATGGGCGTTTCCACTGGTTCCCCTCCGCCCATTCTGCGTGCTCACGCAGAGCATTTACGAGGTTTGTATCTCTCATAGTTCCTCCCTACATTTCTTCATTCAGCCAGCTTGCCCATGTCACCATGCGAGTATCATCGGCACTGGATAGCTTCTCTGGATATTTCAGATCAAGTGAGCAGCCCTTTGCTTCCAGCGCGTCATCCACGGCTTTTTCGATCAGCTCCCCCAATCTGGCTGCGTTTTTTGTGTAAAACTCAAAGTTTGTCATTCCTCAAACCCTCCAAGAACTTCCTGTCCCGGCAGAACGCCGTCCTCCATCCACCAATGGAATACATCCACGCCGGATTGCCACTGGCACGGCAGGCCGCGCTCCCTCCTCGCTTTCAGCATCCGATCAAAGGCCCGAATATACGCCGCCTTGATTCTCGGATAGCGAGCGAACTCCATAGTCCTTGCTTTTGATGCCATAGGACAGCCTACGCAGCCGACCCGGTGGAAGCCCTCGCAGTACAGCGGGTTCATGGGAATTTTTTCAATAGCAGCATAATCCAGTACCTCATTGTCCTTCCAGTCGATGATGGGGTTCACCACCCGCTTCCCCTTTAGTTGGCACGTTTCAAATAATCGGCGATCCTCGTCATTATCGTTTGATAGGATCAATTTGCTTTGTGGCTTAGACGTTAATACCTCTAAACCGCCGCGGCGTTTCCTGGCCGTGGATTCCGCCCAGCGAACACCTGTAGCGATGAACCGATCCTTGCCTCCTCCCTCTTTAAGGGCAGCGCAACAGTACCGCACCAGGCGTGTGGGCGGCATGAGCTTCTTTTGAATCAGTTTCCACATGGTCATACGGGAGCCGTCCGGCTGAACATGCTTATCTACGGTACACTTCACGCCCTTTTCCTCCAACCGGCGGAACGTATCGTACACATGGCGCACCGTCTCCGGCGCGTCCGCCGTGGTGAGGGAGTGCAGTGTTTCAAAGGGGATGCCGCTTTTCTCGGCCAAGTGCAGAAGCACATCGCTGTCCTTCCCGCCGGAGTAGGTGATCACCAACGGTTTTTCAAAAAGCCGTAGGCTCATATCCGATGCCGCTTTCAGCCGCTCGATAGCGGTCTGCTCCAAATCGCTCATAGGTTCTCCAATTCCCCGCCGCAGGCGACGTAACCGGCGAGGGCAACAAAGCAATCGCCCGTTGCCCGGTTGCCCTGAATCCGTGCGATTTTCAGCAGCGCCATCATCATGGCAACGTCCTTCGCCGTAATCGTGTGCCCGGTGTATACCGTCCAGTATTGCCCAATCAGGCCGAAACTGTCCTCTGGCGTTCCGTAGTCGGTTTCCCTTCCTCCGCACACGCACTGCTTGGCAGCGGCTAAAATCTCTTCACGGGTCATTCCTCCACCTCCGCAAGCCAGAATTTCCGGCAGCAGTTATCGCACTCAGCGTAATGCCATTTGCACAGTCCCCTTTCGTCCTTATACACGTGAGAAAATGCGTTCGGGCATATTGCTAGGACACCGTCTTTCGTAGGCTCCGCTCCCGGAAACAGCTTCAGGAACTCACTCTGCCTGGTTTTGACGGGGTGTTCCTTTGCCCATTGCTCAACTGTGGCAACCATACCCTCGGCATTTTCTTGGTTATAGTTGTGGTTTAGGAAATAATCTTCACACACTGTTGTAATCGGGCAAGTGTCACACTCGCCCTGTGCGTTGCACATTCTGCTTCGTTCTTTCAAAAACTCAACAGCATCCATCATTCTGCCTCCCCTTCCTCGTCCAATTCGTTGAAATACTGGCTCCCGCAATAGGGACAGCCCACCTTCCGAAACCGCTCAAAAAAGCAGTCCGGTCTCGGCTCCGAACCGTCTAAGATCAGCGGGGCTTCAAAATCTGCGCCGCAGGTTTCACAGTGATACATGGTGTTTTCCTTTCTCCGGGCGGTAAACATCTCCCCGGTTCCACGCCTTCGTGGCGCAGTTCAGACCGTGATATGGTCTGGTCCGCGCCCCAGCCAGTCCCGCCCGCTTTCCAGCAATGGAAAGATCCTGTCTAACAAGGTGAACCACCTATCACACAATCCACGGGTTCTACTTCATTTCCGTGAATTTTTGTGACATCTCCATAATGCTTCACCTAAATCACCCCCTCTTGCATTTTCAAATAATCGTCTCGTTTTCTTTCCCTCCGCAGTTTTCGTTTGCACCGACTTAGAAAATCCGCGTCCATGTGCATCTCCCGGCAAATGTCCGCCGGGTCTGTCCGTGCTTCCAGCAGCTCCCGCAGCTTCTGCATTTCCGCTTCCCGTAGAAGGGGTGGCCGCCCGCCGCGGCTGGTAGTCCGACCTCCGCCCGCGCAGTTCACGCATTCCGCATAGGGGCAGTGGTTCAGGCAGTAGTCGATCTGGCTCTGCCGGTCATGGGTGCATATCTCAATGCGGTCTTTCCCGTCCGCGCTGTCCCATGGCAGCACGGCCCGCACGATCACAGTTACGGTCTCCACCGGGCATATCTCCTTTCCGTTCATACCTCCCGCACGGTGATGTGCTTCATGTCCTGCATCATCTTCACCTTCATGCGGTAGGTCTTGTCTTTTTTCGTGGAAGGGCCTTTTACGTCCTCCACAACCAGATGCCATGTGCCGTCCTTCCCCCGCTCCTCGTAGGAGAAGTCCGCCCGATATGTCACGGCGCGGCTTCGGTCGCCGTTGGCCGTGATGTAGCTTTCCTTCAGCGTGAATTGGGGTTGGAGCCGCAGGTCCCGGATGGCCCCGGCCTTGCTGAGCAGTACCAGCTCGTCATACCGTGCCGCCTCCTTGCGGCCGTCGAAGGTGTGCTCCGTTCCGTTGGGCAGGGTTCGGGCGGTGGGGTGGTTGTGGTGCTTGCGCTTACCCTCCGCCGCCGCTTCCGCCTTTCCCTTCTCCTCCGTCACGAACCGGGCCATCACCCTGGCCGTCCGGTCGATCTGCTGGGCCTGCATCTGCTGCTGTACCTGCTTCCGGTATCGCTCCGGCAGGCTGTTTAGGTCATCCAAACAAACACTCATCGCTTTTCCTCCTGATATTTCGGGCAATCCAGCACCTGTACCCGTTCCACCAGTCCGTCCCGATCCATGCGGGATCTCCGCCGGACCTTCCAGCCGGGAACGTCCTCAAAGCGGACCTTTCCACTTTTTTCGTCCACCCGGCTCCATTCACACTGCCCATAGGCCAGTTTGCAGGACCAGCACTTGTGCAGACTGTTGGAGGGGTCCTCCTTCTCCGCCTTCGTGCTGTATCTCCGCATACAGCTTGCCAACGTAAAATTACCTGCCATCCCCATCGGCCTTTCCCCGGAGATAGGCCATCACCTCATCCCGGCTGCGCCGCTGGGGCCGTACCGCGTCCTTGAACCATTCCGGCGGCTTCACCGCCTCGGCTTCCGGTTTCACTTCCGGCGCCGGCAGTTCCTTTTTCTCAGGTGCCGCCAGCTTCTCCGGCTCCGGCCCGGTGCCGATGCGCTGTACCAGCGCCCGAACCTCCGCAGGCAGGGCGTTGATCTCCCGTTCCCGTACGGAAATGGCCCGGTAGCTGCGCTGGAAGTTGCTGGACACTACGCTGTGCACCGTCTCCGTGTCCATCCGCGCCCACTCCCGCAGCGTGTTGGGACTGCCCACGATCCGCTGTACCACCGGCGGGAACTTCTCAAATTCCTCCTCCGCGCCGTACAGCCCGTTTCGGATGGCCCTTGCCACCAGACCCCACGCCTCTGCCTCCGTCATTTCCGGTTTTGCCGTCAGCAGGCGAAGTTTGGCCTTTACCTGCCCGATGGTGGGCGGGAATCCCTTTTCGTCGCTTTCGATCACGCTTTTTACCGCCGCCGCCACCAGCGCCACCTCGTCATGGGCAAACATATCCGCCCACAGTTTGATGGCGTTGCGCATATCCGGCCCAGTGGTGCTGCTGTAAAACCGGGGATAGGCCGCCGTCAGAATATCCATGATGATGCCTGTCTCCTGTCTGGTCATGTTGTGCGGCCCTCCTCCGCGTCCATCTCCGCTGCCAGCTCCGTCCAGCTTTTCCGGGGCTTGTCCGTCCGGGATGCCGCCGGGGCGGGCTTTCCTTTCCCGCTGTCCCGGCCTTCCCATGTGAGGAACTTCTGCTTCCAGTTCTTCACCGGGTTGCCCTTGCTGTCCCTCCACGAGCGGCCCTGTGCGTCCGGGGTGTTAAAATACTCAAAAAACCGACGGGGGTCCACCGTACTCTGCCGGGACGCGGCGTAGGCTTCCACCTCTTCCAGCGTGGGCGGTACGAATTTCACCGCCGTCCGCTTTCCGCTCTCCGGTGCCTTTGGCTCACTGGGGGCACTGCCCCCCATATCTTCTGAACGTAGTGAAGAAGATATATCTTCTATATCTATCTCTTTCTCTATCTCTTTCTCTCCGTAACGATGTTCGCACAATGTTCGCACATCGTTCGCACATTGTGACGATTCTCCCAGCTTTGCTCTTGCTCTGGACTCCCTCATCCGCTTTGCGGAGGAACCTTCGCTCCCAACGTTTTTCACCGCATACGGGAAGAAAAACGTGACGTCATCCGAGGTCTCCGCCAAACCGCAGGAAAGAAGGTAGTTGATCGTCACCTCCACGTTGGCCGGTTCCTCATCCAGTTCCAACGCCAGCTCATCGGCAAAGTTATCGTCAAGACCTGACCACTGCAAAATTCCATCGTGCTTCATGGCAATGAGCTGCATTTTCAGGTAAATGATGAGGTAGGTATCCCCGCCCGCCAGCTTGCGGAGTTTTTTGATCCGCTTGGACGTAAAGAAGTCATCATAGAGCCGCAGCCAGAAATACCGGTTTTCTTTCGCCATAGGTCAATTCCCCCTAAATCTGCGGTACATAATCGTAGGGTTCGTCCTCTTCGGGCTGTTCCCACGGCAAAACGGCGTCCTCCTGACTGTCAAGGGAACCCGCCTGACTGCCGCTGTGTTCCATAGGCTTCGCCGGTTCAGAGGAGCGCGGCTTCTCACTTTCTGCCGCCAGCAGCCCCAACACTGCCGCCATCACCGTCTGCGGGGCCACGAACTCCGCGTGAAGCTCGCTCCACTCCTTCTGTTCCCCGTCACGGGTGGTGTAGCGCCGGGTTTTCCACACGCCGCACACCAGAACGGCGTCTCCCTTTTCCAGGCACGCCGCCATGCGGGTCACGTCATCGTCCCCCACGGCAGACACGTTCATGAACTCGCCCTTAGCGTACTTCATGCCAAATTCCGCCTTCGGCGTTCCCTTGGCTGTGGTTCCGGTTTTGACTTCACGGGTGACGGTGCCGGCACACATCATGTACCGGCTCCCGTCCTCCTCCCGCGTCTTAATGGAGATCAGCATGGTTCCTCACCTCATTCCCCAAAGAAGGTGGCCGCATAGTCCATACCCTCGTCCCGCGCCTTCTGAGAGGCCTCTGCGGTCTTTTCGAGCTTGGGGGGTGTAACCATACCGGATTCGCTCTCCACGGTCTCCTGATGGGCTTCCACAGCCGCAGGCGCGGTCTCCACCACCTCTCCGGTAGATGCCACCGTGCGCTCCGGCATGGGCATATCAGGGATCATGCCCTCGTCCTCGGCGCTGGCTTCCTCCATGAGCTGGGTCTTGACCTCCGGGGACAGGGGCGCGTAGCCGCTGTTCAGCAGCTGCCGCAGAATCGTCTTGCGGCACATCCGGTCCTGCCCACCGTTGGGATCGTACCAGGGGGAGCCGTTCAGCAGCTTTTCCACGTCCTTGGGGTTCATCTCCCCACTCTGCATGGCCTTGAACTTCTCATAGCTGAACGCCTTGGAGTACCGGTCCGCATGGCGCAGGAGCCGGTCCATGGGCCAGTATTCAAAACGGAAGGTCCCGTCCTTCAGTTCGTAGTAACCGTAGTAGCCGATAATAGGCTTACTCTGCCGCTCCTCGTCGCTCTCATACTTGGCAAGGTTCACGATGGGCTTGCCCGTCCGGCGGCTCCGCCCCTCGATCTCGCCCTCACGAATGTCCGTGCAGTCGATGTCAGCATAAAACCCGGTGGACATGGCAAGCTGGATATAACCTTTATCACGATTCCGGCGCTTTCTCATCGCGCCGGGGTGGACTATCTCTTCACACGTTTTCGTGTGCCGCGCACTTCGGGCAGCAACTCATCCTCTGCCCTACCCCGCTACATTCATCACGGGTAGTCTCTACACTCAAATACTCAAAATGAAGCCCTTTACAGGTTTTTAATCTTCCCTTCAAATGCTGGCACAATGATGAAGGGAGCTGTTTTGTTTCTCTTGCTTCTTTTATGCTCTGAAATATCTCTCCGGTTTCTATGCACCTGACTGCTTTCTGCCTCTTTGCCACCGATTCAGGGGCATCCTTTTTACCAAGTTTGGCAGCCCTCAATTTTTCTCTTGTTTCCTCAGATACGGGGTGTCCCACTTTTGGACCTTTCAGATTGTTTAAAATCTGCTTCATCCTTGCTTCTGGGGACATTGCCGCCCACTGCCTTTTGCCGCACACTCTGAGGTGTTCCTTTTCTTCCTCAGTCAGCGGTCTGCCTCGTCCGTCTCCGCCCCTCGTCCGGTTATATCTGGGCCTGAGCTTTTCTATAAAAAACATCTCACGCTCATTCAGCATTTCTGCTGGACATTCCTCAAGAACTTCAAACGAAAAGTTTTCTAATCCATACTTGATGAACGCTCTCTTCAAAGATAGGTTGTGTTCGGCGGTTATAGTCCGGTGTTCTATAAACCGACGCTTAATGTCAATGCTTTGTCCAACATAGGTGTTGCCAGACACCTTGTTGGTGATAAGGTAAATTCCTGTCATAATTTTCTCCATTTTGAGTATCGCAGCACGGTATTGCCCCGAAAAATGAAGGGTTTCACCGTTAGCACCGCAAAAGCGGCACACCCCTGAGTAATAGGGTTCACGCAGTTTTACTTGACCATAAAAGTTTAGCCAAGAATGTACGTTGCGGTAGTCCCGTAGGGAACCACATAGTAGCCATGGCCGAAGATCAGGCCCATGCCCTCGCCCCGAAGGGCCGCCGCCACAATGGTGCTGGGTTCACAGGCTCTCAGCTGTTCGCTGGCATTCACGGCGGAGATCAGGGTGGAAGTCAGCCGCGCCGCCGCCTTGTCGCTCCGCAGAGCGCTCTGGATCATCTTCTGCATACTGGGGGCCGCAATGGCCATGGAAAACGTGGGCTTGTCCCGCTGGGTCTGGGTCGCAAAGCTGTTTGTTGCCTTCATGACAAAATTCCTCCCTTATTCAGTCTGCGCGGCCAAAGGCGATGCCGTTGGCCAGCATATAATCCCGCAGTCCGTTCAGCTGCTCCACAGTGCCTGTCACCCGGAACGAAAGGGTGACGGTCTGCGGAGCCGTACGCTTCGGCTGTACCTCCGCCGCCGGGGCCGGTGCCGGTGCTTCCGTCTGAATGGCTCTGGACGCTAACACGGCGGCCTGCACCCGCTCCGCTCTGGCGGCTTCCTCCGCCGCCCGCGCAGCCTCGGCCTGCTGTCTGCGCTGTTCCTGTTCCGCCTTCCGCTGTTCCTCAATCTCCTTCACCCGCTTGAGCGCCTGTTCCTTTTTCAGCACAGTGGGCAGATCGTGGCACTGCTTGTACTCTTCCAGCAGCGTTGTCTCGAACTCACTGTTCAGTCCGCGGATCGCGGTAATGCTGCTGTCACACTTGCTGATCGCCACCAGAATGTCCTTGTGGGCCTGTTCCTCTGAATAGGTGGCGTTGCCCCACCGCTTATCAAATACGGCCTCCCACGGCAGAAATTCCACCAGCTCTCCGATACGCTCATCGAAAAAGGCCCGGATAGCGGCCAGCTTCTCCCCCCGACGCTGCTCGTCAAAGGCTTTGATCTGGCCGTCCAGATTGGCGGCAGATTCGTCGCACAGGGCTGTCAGTGCCTTGCACTTTTCCTCAAAGGGGGCGTAGCTGGCCAGCGCCGCCGCCTTGGCCATCTTCCGGCACTCGTCGATACGTCCCGCCACGGAGCGGATGTTGGCCCGGTACTTCTTTGCCGCGCCGATAGCCTCCTCCGTCACCACCATGCCCCGGTATGGAGCCAGATTCTCTTCCAGCCACGCCTGACACTCCGCAAAGTTGGCGGAGATGTTAAACTCCTTCAACGGAGTAAGATCCGTGGTAATGGTAAATTCCATTGCGCTGCTCATGCGTCCGCATCCTCCTGTTCCCCGGTATCATAGGCCGTGATCTCCTTCAGCAGCGGCATGATCCGCTCGTCCACACGGCTCTCCGGCACGTTGATCTCCACCACCATGGCCCGCTTGTCTCCGCCCTTGGTGGGGGCCATCACCTTGTCCCCCACCGTCAGCGGCATCGCCGTCCGGTAGGTAAATGCGTTCCCCGCGTATGCCTTGTGCAGGGGCTTATAATAGCGAATGTTTACCAGCATCATGCCTGTGCCTCCTTGTCATCGTCCTCTTCTGCGCAGGGAATAATCGACAGGAAAATTGCCAAATCCGGGAATTTTCTGCAAATACGCTTGACCTCAAGCAATGTCCGGTGAATCAGATTCACCAGCACATTCGCGTTAGAGGTGGAAATGGCGCTGCATACCTGCGCATTCGCATCGTCCACAGCTACGCAAATAAAAGCCGCAGGGGTTTTGTCCATCAAAACCTCGCCGGTTTTGATGTTCCTCACCGTGATGTGAACCTCGTTCTTTTCCATATTCATGTCTCCTCGTCTTTCTTAAATTTTTCGGAGTTGTGCGCCTTACAAAATCAAAGTCTGAGCGGGCATCGTCCCCGCCTCCACATGGTCCCAAAAGGCCGTCTCCTGTTCCAGCAGCCATTTCAGGTCTGCCTCGTGCTCCCGCCGCTCAAAATCGTAGCGGCGCAGTGTGATGTTGCCGGACAGATCATAGAGCGCCGCATAGAGCACGGCGAAGTCATACCTGGTAGCAAGCAGCTGGTGAAGGATCTGCGTGAAATAGTTCTCAGGAACCTGATCCCGCCATTTCGCCCAGTCAATCCCCCGGCTCACCGTCGAGGTTTTGATCTCCAAAATGCCCTTCCGTCCGGTGTCCGTCTCCGTCAGTTCTCCGTCCAGCGTGGCAAAAAGCCATGGGCGGTCACTCTGGTAGAGAATGTCATAGGCACCGTAGTAAAGCTCGTAGCCGGGATACTGGGCCATGAAGAAGTCCCGGATGGCCGGTTCCATTCGCCGCCCCAGCTCCACGGCCTCGTTGCCGCCGAGATCAGGCGCGGCTTGCGCCCCGGTTTTCTCCTTCCACAGCGTCAGCGCCGTTTTCCATGGACTTCGCCCAATGGCCGCCGCCGCCTCGCTGCCGCCGATGCCACGGCACCGTCCTGCCAGCCATTGAGGCCGATCCGGGAAAGTCAGCCGTACCAACTCACCCATTTTTCAGTTCCTCCCAATACCCCATCACGGTTCTGGCATAATCACTGTGACCCGGATGGCCGCTGTTGTAGGCCGTCAAGGCGTTCTCTACGTCATACCGGCTCAAAAGCTCCGCCATGTAGTCGCAGGCCACCCGGAAATTTCCGAAGGGGTCCATCAGGTCTGTGACCCCCAGCCGCTCCATCCGGGCCTTATGCCACCGGGGCTGTACCTGGCAGTAGCCCCAACTGGCTCCGCCGTCTCCCTTCACGTTCCGGTAGCCGGTCTCCTTGCGGATGATCGCCAGCATCAGCGTGTACTCCACGCCGCTTTCCTCGCAGGCCGCCCGGAGATAGCTTTGCAGGTCTCCGTCCAGTGGAACGTCATCCCGGAAATACCCGCTGTCAAACAGCGCCGCTTCGATCTTCTCGTTCTCGTAGTCCTCCTGAACCGGCGGGGCTGTCTCAGGGTCCAGTTCTTGCCAGAGGACCAGCGAAGCGTACTCCGCCGCCGGTGTCTCGTCCCCGGCCAGCCGTCCCGCCGTCACGATCGATGCCTCCGGCTCCGGCTTCCCGGTCTCCCGCGTCAGCCACAGTGCTGCCAGCACCAGTGCCACAGACGCCCACAGCAGAACCGCTCTGCGGATGGCCTTACGCCTCCGCTCCGTAGCTTCCCGCCGCGCACAGCGAAGCGCGTTTTCCAAGTGGGCTTCCCACGCGGCCTCCGCCTCGTATTCCTCAAAGGTTTTCATCAAATTTCCGTCTCCTTACAGCAAAAACAAAAAGCGCCGCCGAATAGACACCGGTCTCCCGGTACCATCAGCAACGCTCTGCTCCTCTGTCCCAACGCTTAGGGACAGGCATCTCATTCACTTTTCCCATAGGCTTACTTGATCTCGTCCCGCCGGACGCGGATCACCTTCACACCGTCCTTCACCGGGATCAGCTCCACCCGGTCTCCGTGGGCCAGTGCCTTTTCAATGGCTTCTAGCGTCTTTGCGCTGATATTCGTCGGTGTCATGGTCCTCTTGCTCCCTTCGTTAATAGCGGATGGCATCTCGCAGTTCCTCAATGGGAATGTCCAGTGCGCGTCCCAGCTTCAGCAGTTCCTTCAGCGAAAAGTCCTGCGGGGACTTCTTCCGCGCCCGTAGGGTCTGCGGCGTCATGCCCGCCTTTTCCGCCATGGTGCCCACCGGCATCCCCATAGCGGCCTGTCTGCCCCACAGCAGTGAGATCAAAACCTCGTCATTGGGCTTCCGCCCCAGCTTTACCCGCGGCATCCCGCCGCCCCCTTTCGTGATTTAATACTCCATGCCACGCTCTTTTGCCATGCGGATCACCTTCTGCTTCAGCAGCGTTTCAAAAACAGGCCGCAGTTTAGGGTCTCTTGCAATCACATGGAGTTTAGAAACGCCTTTGCACTCCGTAGCCGTGGCCCCGGCGTTCTTCATGCGCTTGCGAAGCCGTGTCTGCCGGGTTTCCAGATCCACATGGCCGACCCGCTCCACGTCCTCATAGAGTTCTGCACGAAATGTCTGGTGATTCGTCTGAAACCGTTCGACTGCCGTGTTGATGGCTTTCTGTGCCTTCTCCTGCCATCCGTCCTCTGCCAGCAGGGGAGCCGCCATTACATCCATCACGCCGTCCAAAACGGCCTGCTTCTGCTCTACGGCTTTCAGCCGCCGCTCCTGCTCCACGAGATATTGAGCCTGTGCTAAAAGCTGTTCCGCCCCACTCAAACTCTTTTTTACTCGGAAATAGCCCTTGACGAGTTCCCGTTGGACTTCCCACGCCAAATCGTCGGTGAAGGACTTCACCAGCATGAGATAGCCGGATTCTGTAATGAGGGTGACGCTCTCCGGTGTGCCGCCCTGCGGACGCTGAATACCAAGCGTCCGAATTTCGGACGGCTGGTTCAAAACAAAGAAATCTTCACCCTCGATAAAGTGTTCGCGGTTATCGTTGAACCGCTTTCGGGCGGTTCCGTCCGGTCTGCCATGCACGGCGTCAATGTCCTTGAAGGTGACAACGCGCACGCCCTTATGCTCTTTGACCGTGATCGCCACATCATTGATGGTCTGCAACTCATTCATTCTCAGGAACCTCCTTCCCGCAGGTCTCCAAGATGCACCGCTCCAACACCGGAAGGGGGACCCGGTACATCGCCGCCAGCGTGGGCCGGACCTTTTTCGCAGGTGCCCACTTGCCGGTCTCCCATTTGCTTACAACCGTCTGGCTCAGCATCAAGGCCGCAGCCACGCCCTCCTGCGTCAAAGAAACATTACGCCGCAGGTCTCTCAACGTCATTTTCTCACTTCCTCTGCTCAAAATCTCATAATTACTGTGTTTTTGCTTGACAACCTCATAAAGTGACGATACAATAAAACTGCCAGAAATATTGAAAAACGCCGCTCTATGAGGGGCCAAGCTGTTGTGCTTTGCCTGAGCACAAATATATGATACCTCGTTAATAGCGAGAAGTCAACTCAAAATCTCGTTTTTAGTGAGATTTGGCATTATAAACATTTTATGAGGGTTTGAATTATGTTTTTTGACCAATATGAAATGCTTTGTCGAAAAGCAAAAAAATCGCCTAACGGTGTCGCAAAAGAAATCGGCTTTTCATCGGCATCCGTTACACAATGGAAAAATGGGGCCGCTCCGCGCGAGGATACACTGAATCTGATTTGCAAGTATTTTAACGTTGAACCCGGCTATATTCTTGGCTACACGCCGGATGCTCAAGTTGACATGACCAAATACAGGATCGAAAAACTCACAAAAAAGTGGGCTAAATGCAAAGACGAAGATGAACGGCAGGATCTTGCCGTGGAGATCGACGGCCTGCGGGAATCGCTCCATGACCTCACTTTTATTCAAACCATCGAGGCTGCGGCTGACCGTCAGGCCAAAAAAAATACCCGCCCCGCCAAAAGCGGGACGGGCAGCGCCTACGCGCAGTCAATTTATGATTTTGTCGATTCCTGCGAGGATAGCCAGTTGGCCGACCTTGCGCAGTACGTTGAGTTTTTAAAAAGCCGTCAGGGGAAGCCCACTACCTAACTTCCGGTTTCCAGCGGTGCGCCAAACACCCCGCATTGAATAGCTTCCCACAGCTTTTTCATGCTTTCATCCGACAGTCCTTTGATCTGGTGTTTCAATTCATCACGGAGACCCGCGTCGGTATGAAGGTCCGCTCCTGTTAATTCCATTTCTACACATACAAGTCCTTTCTCCCCACCTGTTCCGTTTTTCTTTCTTGCCCCCTGAAGCTGTGATGGAGAGCCGCCGCCCCAGCCACGAAAGCGGCGGCCCGTTAAGACCTGCTGCTTGGGGGTGCGGTAGGTCTGCTTTTATCGTACCATCAAAGCCTCAAGTTTGATAGTCTTAATACACACGATTTCGGTGTTGATACACACAATTCCGATTGCTATTTCGCACATTTTGTCAATTTTCAACAAGGAGGTACTCTATGTATGCTGTCATTGATTGACCAGTGCCGCGCGGTAAAAGAAGAAAAACACATCACCAACAAGGATATCGCGGACGGAAGCGGAGTTCCTCTCAACACGGTGAACAATATGTTCCGTGCCACCACCCATTCCCCTACGTTGGAAACTCTCGGCCCCATCTGCGTTTTCCTCGGAATTTCCATTGACCAGTTTTTGGGGATGGAACCAACAGAAGATTCTCCGCCCCCGGAAACCATTGAGGAAATCGTAAGCCGGGAACTGGACGTCTACCGTCAGGAGATCAACGGCCTGAATGCCCAGAACGAACTTCTCCGGGAATTTGTGGAACGTCAGTCCCACGGCATCCGCAACCGGGACCGTCTTTTGCGATGGATGTTGGTCCTTCTGATCTTCGCCTTGGCTTACGCCGCATATCTGGACTTGCACTGTCTAAACTTCGGTTTCTTCCACGGCTGATACACACGGGAGGTGTGCGCATGAAATGCAAAAACTGTAAGCGCATCATTGACGATGATTCCATCTTCTGCAAGTGGTGCGGCGAACGCCAGATCAGGGAGCGCAAAAAGAAGGACGAGATCAAAGTCCCCTCCCCACGTCAGTTGAAGTCCGGCAAGTGGAACATCGAACTGCGGGCCGAAGGGCAGAGTATCACGGAGGATACCGCCGCTCTTTGCGAAGCCAAGGCCCGCGCCATCCGTGCCGGCTTTCTGGAAGCCAAAAAGGACGCAAAATGCAGTCTCACGCTTCTTCAGGCGATTGACAGTTATTTGGAAAAAAATCAATCTCTATCCCCGTCAACGATTCGTGGATATGAGTGTATCAAAAAGAATCGCTTCCCCGGAAAGATCAATGCCAAAATACAGGATATATCAAATTGGCAGCAGGAGATTGACGAAGCCAGTGAAACCCTGTCCCCTAAAACGGTGTATAATTCATGGGGCCTTGTTTGCACCGTGATGCGGGACAATCATATACCTCCGCCGGAAGTCCGTCTCCCTCAAAGCATAAAAAAAGACCTTCCCTGGCTGACCTACCAGCAGATTCTTGTTTTTGTGGACGCTGTGAGCGGCAGCCGGTTTGAAGTGGGCGCGCTGCTGGCCCTTCACAGCCTCCGCCGGTCTGAGATATTCGGCCTATCTTGGGAAAACATCGACTTAAAGAAAAAGCGGATCAAAATTCAAGGCGCACGGGTTATGGATAAAAACGGAGACTTTGTGTATAAAAAGACCAACAAAAACGTTTCGTCTCAACGCACGATCCAAATTATGATCCCCGCCCTTTACGATATCCTTTCACAGAGGAAAAGTGCCGGCCTTCCCATTCTGGATTGTACTGAAAATTCTTTGCGCGGCGGCATCAACCTGATCTGCAAAAAGAATGACCTTCCTGAGTGTGGTGTTCACGGTCTCCGCCGCTCCTTTGCCTCCCTCGGTTTCCATCTTGGGCTAAGCGAATTGGAAGTGCAAGAAATCGGTGGATGGAGCGACCACAACACTGTTCACAAGATTTACCTGAAACTTGCCAAAGAGGATCGACTCAACGCCGAAAACAAAATGGAGCGGTTTTACAAAAACCGCGGCGACGACACCGCTTCGGACGCAGAACGCCCTCTCGATCAAAAGCCTTGTGCGTCCGCCTGACTTCCCCATGTTCCCCACTGCCAAGCCTCACATTTTACGAACGATTTTACGAACGCCGCAAAACGTCCATTTATTTTCAACAGTTATAGCCGTTTATTAGTGGGTTCAAATCCCGCCACTCGGACCAACCCCACAATCCTTGTGATTGTGGGGTTTTCCTTATATTTCAACGGGTTCAGCCGTTTTTGGATGGTAAAAATATTTTCCATTACGATAATAAAAAAGCCAAAAAACATACGTTTTATTTTCGATTTTACGAACGGTTTTACGAACGAAAAACCCCCGCTCCAAAAGCGAGGGTTTTTCGTTTGCATTATTTAACTTGCACGTCATCTACATAGCACCAGCTCTGGGGCGGGCGACCGATAACCCGGCCATCACAGTCCATTTTGGTGTAATTGTAATAAGGGCAGGCACAGCAATCGGCATCAACTCTACATAGCGTCTTAAACTCGCTCAATTCTTTCGGCGTATCATAAATGCGCAGGTTGGAGATATGCCAGCCGTAACAACGCCCCTTATCGCCGATATAAGCTATAATTTCTGCCTGAGATAAGCACGTCGCAGGGGAAAAGGCGGCATTTGTCGGACACCATAGCCTGCCGCCATCGTATGTGATCGGGACGATCCGCTCACAGGTAAACTCCCCGACGACCTTGCCGCCGCCGTAAAACTGTGGCCTTGGATAGTCCGTCGCAATGAAGTCCTCGTGCGGATATTTTGGCAGCGTGCAGTAGATATAGCACTTAAACGGCGTTTCCAGCTTCGGCTTGGTCTTGCGGACTTCGATAGTCTTTTTACCGTTGGCGATCTTCTCCACCCACTTCGGGCGAATGCTGATAAGTACGGCTTTACTCATTCTGTTTCCCCTCCATCGGATTGTCGTATACATTGCCAACTACAAGCGGACCTCTGCGTGGATCGCACATCCAGTATCCGCTCGACGGGTTATATTCCACTAATTCCGGCTTGTTTGAGAGCCGCCGCGGATTTGTCGAAATCACGAAATCACCCTCGAAAATCTTCTTACCATTCGTGTCCTTTAGCCCGGTGTATTGTCCGACAGTCATAGGGTCTACATCCGCTCTCAAATGCTGGTTCGGAAGTCCCCAGTCGGTCATCCGGTCAAAAACGATGTAATGTTTGGTGTTGTCCGGGTGTGCGGCATAGTCCCCTTGAAAGCAATAGGTCGTATCCGAAAGAGCCATGTAGTAACCCTCGTACCATGTTCCGCTCTCGGGGTCTTTTCCCCGAAATAATATCTCACGCATTCCGCTTGCCCTCCAATGCACGATCCGCCTCCTTGCGGGTAAGAAACACAGTCTTGCCGATTTCATCAACCGGTACGCCGAAAATGGATTTATCAACAAACCCGGCTACAATATCCCATTCAATGAATGTACAAAACAATTCCACACGAATTGCCTTTACTCGGTATTCGCTTATGGTTTTTCGACTTGTAACCTCATACACCGTATCGCCCACCTTGCACGGCGGCACCACCAGCCGCCCGTCTCTGTCGGCTTTGACCAACTGGCGGAACCTGTCCAGTGCCTCACTGGCTTTTTGGTTTCCGATTAAATCCTGAAGAAACACCACATAAGATTGAAACGCTTCCGGCGTCATGCCCGTGTCCTCGTAATCGGCAAGACGGTGGATAATTTCGCGGACATCTTCTGTATCGCAAAAAGCTTTGATAAGTTTCCCCGTAGTTTTACTAACAAAAGGGGATTTTGGGCGATAAGTCATACGCTCCATCACTTCACCTCCGGCGGTGCCGGCAGCCGCTCCTCCACCGGGATCCACCGCCGTTCAAGCAGCTCCGCGCTCTCCTTGGTCACCAGCGCAGCCGCTTCCCGCAGTTGCTCATTCTGCCCCCGCAGCTTCTCGATTTCCTCCGGCGTCAGCCCCGTGTCCTCGTAGGCGGCGAGGCGGTTTGCCGCCTCACCGCTTCCGCAATGATAAGACCAACACCCGTATTCTTCGTTCCAATAAGTCAATCGATCCATCTGATTACCTCCAAACCATATCGCATTTGTGGACTGCGCAATCTGTCAAAATAGCCTTGAAATCCCGGAACATGGCGCAGTCTTTTCTTCCAGCGTAGCCGTAGTGAATTTCATCATCATAGTCTCCAATCACTTTTAGGATCTCCTTGCAAGCCCCATAGTGGATACTCCCCTCTATATCCGGTTGAAGCAAAAAATCCACTATTTTTACGGAAACCTTTTTCTCTCGGATCAGTTCTTCTGTCCTTTTGTCAAAAGCATCAAAATACTGCTTCCGTGCTTCTCCCATAAAGGGGGCTTTGTCAATGCCCTGATAGTGATCCCAAAATACACCGCCGTACAGCTCTGCAACCTTATCCCTCAGTCGCTTAAATCCAAAATAGCCAAGGTCAATGCTCCGCCCGGTTTTCCGGCATAAAACTGTCACTCCCATTTTTATCTCCCCATCTCCATTTTTTCCAAATATTCCTCGATCCTGCCCTGTTCCGCCATGACAACTTCTTTCCCGATCTTCTCAGCGTAGGCCCGCTCCAACCGCGCCCCGGAACTCTCACGCCAGTCCGGCAGCAGAACCACGCAGTCCGCACAGTCGATCATGGCAAAGCAAATGCGCATATAATCGCCCTGCTCCATGCCGGTGGGAAGGTTCGCCGGGTTTAGGACACAATGTCCCATGGCAGTGAGGGCTTGCTCTGCCTTGGCAAACTTCTCCCGGTAGTTCGCATCCCCGGTGATCTTCCCGGCAATATACACACGCAGGTGCGCCCCGACCTGCATATCAAACGCCCGCTTCGCGGGCCGCTGCTTGCTTACAACTCTGATGTACTCAATCATCCTTGCTCTCCTTTGCATCCCGCATACGCAGTTCATTGACTGCATCCACAAGCTCGTTGATTTTATCGCTCATTGCAAAAATTGACGCATACTCAGTAAGTGACGGATTGACTTGGAATGGTTCAATCTTACTCTTTTCTTTCTCTGTAAGGTCATAACGCCCAATGCGATTGAACTGTCGGTGCGCCTCGTTGGCTGTAAACTCATACGTCATGGTTTCCTCATTGCTGAATTTCACGGTAATTATGTACCCCGTCACAATATCTTGGTAGCACAAAAGATCACTCTTGATGACACACCCCCGGTTGCCATCCTTGGTCTCAGCGTAGTCTCCGATACGAAATTCGTACTTCATCCCAAATGCCCCTCTCCACTCAGCAGTAAAATTATTGTATAAATGCTTGCACAAATTGCGAACGTGCCAAAGGCCCCAAACATTGTAGCGTATAAGGCGCATAGCATCGTTAATTTAGGTTTGTACTCAAATCCTTGTTGTTTAAGCAAGTCTTTTGCATAGAAAAAGATTTTACGGAAAAGGAAAAGAAAAACGATGCCAGACAGAATCACCATAAATTTTATTTGTCCTCCGTCTGTTTACAATATTGTTCGCAAAGATGGGCAAGTTCATCTCCTGAATAGTTTTGCCAATTTACATCAAGCTCGCACACCACGAATCTATCCTCTCTATCTTCACCAATACTGTTGTTGCCAGCTCTACATAATTGCTCAATCCGATTTCTTGTTTTCCATTGAGGTATATCAAGACCACAACAATAAACCATATTGCAAACTTTGCGAAACAAAACCAAAGATTTCATTTCTCTTTTCTCCTTTTTGCTCGATTTGGGCTTGGCTTACAACCATGAGAGTATAGTGTCCTACTCAACGCCTTAAACAAATCATAGCAGTTCGTAGCCATTTTTATTTCCCGCTCCCATCTCCGGCCGCGTCAGCGGACGATACACCGTCTGAATATCATTCTTCCATGGCGTCAGCCAGACGCACCACATCACGTCCATCAGCGGACTTCCCTTCTCACCGGGCAGCCGCTTTTTGAAAAAGAAATCCGGGCGCCACGTCAGCGGCAGAATGTAGCTGGGCGGGATCTCGTCAAACAGCTTTCGCCGGCACGTTGCGTTCCAATACTGCGACTTGAGCAGGAACGCAAAAGGCTTGCCCAGCTCCGCTGCTCTGCGGATAAATGCCTCCGCCAGCGAGAAAGGCGGGTTTGTGATAATCCAATCAGCTGCGTCAATGCTGGACTTCAAGAAGTCCGTCCCATCCAGAATGTCTGTTGCATAGACGGTCTCAAAGTAAGTTTGCAGCACACCGGCCATATCGCCCTCTCCCGTTGCCGGTTCCCACACGGACGTTGTGCGCGGAAGATTCAAAAAGCGCATAAGCGCCACCGTTACATCCGGCGGCGTGGGATAGAAGTCTGACTGACTCCGCCCATACGCACTGTTCCCGCCCGCTATCCTACTTGCATTCAAACTATCCATCCTTTTTCCCTCCCTCGATCACGGTAAATGCCCCTCGGCGTTTGACCGCCGCATGAGCCTCCTTCTGCTTCACCTGTTCCAGATACTCTTTATACTTCGCCGGCAGGCGAAATTTTTCGCACGATTTTCGCCACTGGCTCCGCTTCGTATAGTCCCCATCGAACCACTTGCACTCATCACAGCAATAGCAGACGTCCTCCACGTCCTCGATCTCCCCCGGCGTGAAGTATGCGCCGTATAACTCGCAGTTATAGAGACAGTTGTTGCAGACACACCTATAGCAGCTCATTCCGCATTCCCCTGCTTTACGTTCCAAGGCCAATTTCCGTGATCGTCATTTCGGTGACAGTCTCTGTTTTATCGAAAATCACATCTTCGCACGTTCCACCAAACCGCAAAAATCCATTTACCTCAACGAAGCCTTCCGGGTCCCACTTGATAGACTTGACAATACCAATCCTTTTAGAAGTACCGTCTGCCCGAAACTGAATGACCGGGACGTTCGTATCCCCCTTGCAGGAATTTTTAATAGCATCAATCGTATAAACAACACCGTTCGCATCCCGGAAGCGTGGGCCGTGGTCGCAACCACCTTTATCGTAATTCTCAGAAACAGGAAATCTCGCGTGAAATTCAACTGGTGTACATCTCATAAATCATTCCTCCTATCTTTAGCATAGCAACCCCCTCCAATAGGGTTTTTGCACACCCGCTTCACCTACCGCCTACCAGCACGTCACCTACCGACCGCCTGCGCCCCGCCCGAGCCGCGCAACCTAAGTACGTATTCCCCACATAAGCGAAGCGTTTTTTATAAAAATTTTTTTGGACCCCTTTTTGACTTTTCCGTTTTTTCCCCCGGTTTTCTAAACTACCCCCCCTTTATATCGGGAGGAAGGGCGACGGGGATGAGAACGTGGGAAAAAAAGAACGTGAGTGGAGGGGGAAGAGTTGTGGAGAGATTCTGCGCCGATCCGGTGGCCAGGTCTGTAAACCACCCCCCCACCCAGCCGGGGCCGTGGTCAGCTGGTCAGCTGGTCAGCCGGTGCCATTGGAGCGGAGGCGGGGCCGCTGGGCGGGTCTCGGAGAGGGTCAAAACCTGTTGCAAATGCCTAAACTGTTGCCATAATAAGCAATTATGGCAACAGTTACCGCCTTTTTTGGTGGTAAATGCAACAACAGCCCATGCCACCCTTGTGCAACCTGACGAAAGACGGCGGGAGCCGTGGCCGCGGTCGGTTCTCTGGTCCTCGGTGCCGGTGTCCGGGTCAGTCCTCCGATGGTCGGCGGCTGGCCCGCTGACGGTTCCCGGTCTGGCATGGTCAGCGGTGGCCGTGGAGGTCGGGCCGATGCAATCAGCCGGAACAGACCCCCGGCGGTGACTCCTCCACCCCTTCCCCCTTTTCCCTTGTCCATTGCTTCCGGTCCTGCGGGAGTGCTCCGCGCTTTTCTTCATCCGGGTAAAGCGTCCGGGGGTTCTATGGGGTACGTTTTAGAGTACTATAATAGACCGCGCCCGCAATAAACGCGCCTGCGCGCATAGGGGTTAAAAATAGCCGCCTGGGGCGGCGTAGGGTGCAAGCGGCTGCGCGGCGTGGGTCTGTGGTGCGGTGCTGGGCGGTATTGCTCAGAGGGCACGAGAAAAGCCCGCGGGGGCATTCCCTGCGGGCTGGTGGTGGCGGGTGGTATTAGGTTAAAAACAACTCGCCGTTGATCTCAAGGCTGACGGCCTCTTGTTTCATTTCGCGCTTGATCTTCCGACAAATAGCGACGATCTCGGCGCCGTGGCGCTCGATGTCCTCCGCTGCGGCGTTGCTGTAAACGATGGTGATGGCCTCGCCCACGAGTCCGGCGGACTGGCTCACCCAGTAGCCGCGGGCCTCGGTGGCGGTGGCTCCGCCAAACATGGCGGATAGCTTTGCGGCGACTTCCTCCACCTGCTGCCGGTTGTCGGTGGGGTGGTCGGTGTCGGTGGTGCTGGGCACGTAGATAGCCACGCGGGAGTTGAGGCGGACGACGCCGGGGATCGTATCGAAAAAGCTCTTTTTCATTTCGTGTTCCTCCTAAAATATGTTCGTGGTTGGTGGTGTTGTGCTGTTCTTTATGATCCTATTATATATAATTCTGTAATTATATCAAGGTTCAAAATAACCAATAATTCTGTAATTATATTGTTGAAATTGTATATTTACAGAATTATATATAGGGTGGTAAAATATTGACAGTAAAGGAGGCGGAAACGTGGACGGACTAACGGTTATCATCAAGAAGCAGCCGCAAAAATATTTAGACAAGCTGCCGGAGCCTGAACGGGGCCGGGTAGCGGCGGCGGTGGCCGGATTATCAACCCTTTCCGGCGATATTGTCCCCTTGCGGGGTGCTGGCTCTCGCATGTACCGGTTGAAAATCTATCATTACCGGGCAATTTTTCAGATCGACACGGACAAAGAAACCGTTACTGTAAAAGAGATCAATACACGCGGAGACATATACTAAAACAGAACCAGAAGCCGAATAAAGAAGCAGAAAAAGCAGCATAAACAATCGTATTGGGGCATTGAAAGGAGCATATAACATGAACGAAGCATTACGCGCACGACTGGCAGAAATTGACGCCCAGCCCGCCGAAAATCTCACCCGGGGAGCTGCGGCCAGCCTTGCCGCCGCGGAAGCTATGGACGACGGAACCTCCGAAAATATAACCGACTATATCGAGCGGAAAACCAAAACCACAAAAGCCCAGCAAGCAGCCGTTCGCAAGTATGTAAAAAAGACTTATGACAGAATGGATCTTGTTTTACCGAAAGGGCAAAAAGCCGTTATAAAGACTTGCGCCGCCTCCCTGGGAGAAACGGCAAACTCTTTTGTAAATCGTGCTATTTCGGATGCACTCGCAAAATATCAAGCCAACGCCTGACCCCCAAAACGCAGAACAGCGACCCGGAAAACCTCCGGGCCGCTGCTTTTTTTATTCTGCTTTTTCTTCCGGCTGATATTCCATGATCTCACCCGGCTGCACGTTCAGTGCTGCACAGATTTTGCATAAAACATCCGTTGTCACGCTATCCCCTTTCCCCAGTTTGGCCAGCGTAGGCGATGAAATCCACTGCAAGAGATCCGTTTTTTTCATCCCCCGGCGGGCCAGCAGGTCAAACAACTTAAAATATCGCATCATCTTTTTTCACCTCGCCATATTTAGCATATCTTAACACCGGCAAAATGTCAATAAAAAAAACATTTGCAAGTGCTAAAATAACTGTTGACTTTTATATTAGTATATGCTAATATAATATCAACTAAAGCAAAGCGAATTTTCACACCGTCAAAAGCCAAGGAGGCCGAGATCATGAGTTTTCACCTTTTTATCCTCGTTCTGGGCGCTGGCACCTTTGCCCGCCTGATGTTCTGCGTGGTGGACCGGATCGAGGCCCGCCGCTAAATCAAAATCAAGGAGGATCCCACCATGAAAATTGAAATTCGTTCTCTTTTTTCCGGCTGGCAGACCGTAGACCGTGAAACCGCCGCCCGTTTCGTTTCTCACCTGCTCCGCAATATGTCCGCGATCCCTGCCGCCCAGCGTCCCGCCTATATCGAGGCACACCGGCTCCGGGGCTGCACCGTCTCCGACCTGCTCCCGGCTCCCGTGGCCGGTGAGACCCGACCCGGCGATTTCGTAGCCATTCCGGGAGGTTGGGCGCTGGTGTCCAGTGTCTACCGCTTGACCCCTGAACAGGCCAACGAAAACGCATTGCTGTACCTCGACCGCTGGGAGGGCGTGGACTTCAACGGCCACCCCACCGGCGGAACGCTTCAAGGCTCCGCCCAGCTTCCCACCTCCCAGAATTGGAGGATCTGAACAGCCCCGCCAACTAAAAGGAGGACCACCACATGACAAACTACCAGACCCGCAAAGCCGCCGCCCGTGATGCGGCGATCATGGCCCAGCAGGAAGCCGCCGAACGGGTGCAAAGCTGGGAAGAAGTCGCAGAGGCCGCCGACCGTCTGGAACGGCTGGCCCGCCGTTTTGGTCTCCTGCGGGAGTTCCGGGAAAACGGCCTTATCTGAACAGAAAAGGAGGATCACCCCATGTTTAACAGTCTTTATCATGCCGAGATCGGAGGCGGCTACACCCTCCGCCGGAAAGTCATCATCAACGCCGCGGACCTGCGGCCCCTGGGCGGTCAAATCGAGGTGGCCGCCATCATCGAGAACGGCGACGAGCTGAACAGCACCACCGTTACAACGGAGGCCGCCGCGCTGGCCGCATTCCATTCCATGGTCCAACAGTACGCCGAACCCCTGCAAAAAGCCGTGGACGCCGCCGGACTGGTTCCGGGCCGGAAATATACCCTTGTATATCTCTCTGAGTTTGGTTTCCCCATCGCGGAGAAAATCACCTTTCACGGCTGCACCCTCACCACCTACGCCCAGCACGCCGACGTTGTGCGCCTGACCTACACCCCATACCGCAAGCGCTCCACCCGCGGCCGGCTGTTTCTCGGTTCTTCTTCCCTGCTGATCTTCAACGGCTGGCAGGATCTGCCGGAAACCGCCACGCACGAAACCCTGAAGGAGGACGAGAAAATCAAGATCACCCGCAGTAAATACGGCTGCTTTTCCGCTTCCTATATTGAGGACGCCGCCGCCCTGCTGAAGGACCCGGTTATGATCTTCAAAAGCTACCAGACCGGCGCCAACGGCCAGCGCTACGCCTGAACAGCAGCACCCGGACACCTTGGAGCCGCCGCACCGATAAAAGCGACGGCACCCCAGAAAGCCAAAATCTACACATTCAAAACACAATTTCAGGAGGTTTTACCATGAACGACAAGAACAACCGCCCCATGAAAACCGGCGACGTGGTGGAGATCACCGGCGCATACTTCAAGAATGACAACGGCCTTTACTTCGTCGAGCACACCCCCGGCGATCCGAATTGGAGCGGCCGGGATCACTGCCTCCGGCGCATCAAGCGCAACGGCGAACTCAGCACCGCAAAGGATAACATTTGCTTCTGGCCCATTTCCGCCTTTGTGAACAGCCGGGACAAGCGGGCCGCCGCCAACGAGTGGAACCGGGAGCACGCGGAAATCGAAATCAAGACCTTCCCCCACACGGAACACATTGCCGCCTATTTTGCAAGCGAGGCGGACAGCCTGGACGCAACGATCAAGCGCTATACATGGGACTTTGGCGAGGACTGCCAGACCGTCAAGGACACGAAAGAAACGCAAGCCTTTTACCGCTCCGTTGCTGACGGTCTCCGGGCTGAACAGCCCACCGCCGCCACCGCACAGACCAGCGCAGCAGCCACCGAACAGCCCGAACAGCAGACCCCCGCCACCGGCACAGGCGCAGAAGCGCCCGCGGAACAGTCGGAGGCCACCACCGCAGAACAGGCAGAACAGGCAGAACAGGCAGAACAGCCCACCCCGGAAAATCGGCCTGAAACGGTCCCGCCTTATGGTTCCATCGACGAGGAAACCGCCCGGAACGCCCACTATTGCATCCACATGAGCGACTACGAACCCGGCAGCGCCACCGCCAGTTATCGAAATTCCGTGAATAGCGCCGCCCATCTGGTAGAACAGCAGAAGGCCCGCACCAGCGCTTTCTATCATGACAAACTGGATGCCCTGCTTGACCGCTACGCCCGCCGCCTTGCCCAGTGGACGAACGATTACAACCGCAACCAGGCCAGCTATCCCAGCCAGTTTATCGCCGGGGCGGGTAACTTCAATATGCGCAAGCATAACCGCCAGATGTCCCGCGAGGACTCTCTGTGGGAGGAATACCGGCAGATCGAGGCAATTCTGGACAAGATCCGCAGCGTCGGCACAGGCCCGGTAGACCTGGCCGACCCCCACGCCCGCGAAATGCTCACCGAGCACCTGAACAGCCAACGCCAAATGTTGGAGGACGCCAAGGCCGCAAACGCCTACTATCGCAAGCATAAGACCCTTGCCGGCTGCCCCGGCTTTACGTCTGAACAGGTCGCGAACCTTACCGACCCGAACAGCTTTGATATTCGCGTTCACGGTTCCCCCTTCCCCGCTTACGAGCTGGCCAGCATCCGGGGCAAGATCGAGCGGACAGAACAGCGCCTCGCGGAGCTTGACCGCAGAGAACAGCAGGCCGCCGAACCTCAGACCGGCACCGCCTTTGACGGTGGACAGATCGTCCGCAATATCGACCTGAACAGACTCCAAATCCTTTTTGACGCCATCCCCGACGCCGACACCCGCGCCGCCCTGAAGCAAAACGGCTTCCGCTGGTCTCCGAAAAATCAGGCATGGCAGCGCCAGCTCACCGACAACGCCGAACGCGCCGCCCGTCAGGTCCTCCGCCTTGCCTGAACAGCGGCAAAAACCCCCTTGGCCCACCCTGCTACAATGAAATTAAGAACTGAACAGCCCGCCCCGGAGGTCACGAGGGCATGAAAGGACAACCCCATGTTTATGGTTTACTTCAAAGGCCCCAGGGACAAACAGCATAAGCCCATGAGCCTGAACACCGGCGAGCTGTTTAATCGCCTGGTTTATGCGCCCGTCTACAATGACGATCTTCTCCCCGCCGTTAAGTCATGGATTGACCTGAACAAAAAGAACGCCCCGGATTGTTCAATCCAGTGCCGCGTCCCCGGCACCTCGAAGATCCTATACGCCTGAACAGCCGCACAGAAAGGAGAATACCATGTACTTTCTCGAAAATTACCGCGGCTTTGGCGTATACCTGATTGGATCGGGATATATCGCCCGTAACCGCGAAAGAATTTTAACCGCAAAGACCTACGCCGAAATGATCCAATGCATCAACCTCTGGACCTGCTGTTGAAAGGAGCGCAACCATGAAAACCGCCGGATATTGGGAGTGCAGAAACGAGATCATCGCCGCGCGGCTCCCCGCCCCGCACAAGTACGAACCGTTTACCGAGCTTTTCAACGTGGACAAGCTCGACGCCATCCGCGACAAATACGGCGTTGACCTTTACCGCGAGTGCTACACAGACGTAGCCCGCGAGGTCATGGCCACTGCAAGAAATGAACAGAAAGGAGCACATACCCATGTTGAACACTGAACAGGCCCTCACCCGCGTTTTGCAGATCGTCCACGCGCTGGACGAGGACGAAGCCGCCATTTATAACGCTGTCAGCAAAAACCCCTATGAATGGAAAAGCGCCGTCGGCCCCATCCCCCAGCTGTATTTCTTCGAACAGGATCTCCGCCGCACGTTGGTGGAGGAAGCTGCTGCCAAGTCCGGGAACCGTTCCGCCTTTACCGCTGCTCGCCGCATCTGCGACGCAGCCGTGCGAACGAACAGCCACCGCCCCGCCGAACAGGGCTTCTGGATCGACGAGGAAGGCAAGCAGTGCGTCTGCGACGGCTTCCGCGGCTTCCGTCTGAACAGCCCCATGGAGCTGACCGCCGCGCCGGAACTCACCGCCGACGGTTCTCGGTTCAATCTGGCGCAGGTCATCGCCCCCATCCGCAAGAACACCCTGCGCCTCACCCTTCCCACTGTGACAAAGGTTCGGGCGCAAATCAAAACGGACCGCGCGGAATGGGCCGCTAAGCGCCGCCGCAGGAGCGAGACCTTCAAAGCCAGTTATGATTTCGGCCCCGGCCTCCCCAGCGTCGATGCCAACTATCTGATCGACTTCCTTCAGCTGTTCCCGGACGGCGAAGCGTTCACCTCTGAACAGAAGCCCTATATCACCCCCATCTATTTCCGGTCCGCCAACGGTGAAGGCATTCTCTGCCCTGTCCGCAAGGCCGCCGAAGCCGCCGTCTGAACAGCGGCGCAGGAAAGGACATTTTTATGATCGCATATCTGGAAACGAAAAATCGCTACGGCGAGAAAGAACTCTGTGCGCTTGTTGATGGCGTTGAAATCGCCAGAATCACGAAAACAGAAAATATGGGGAAGCCGCAATATTGCGTCGGTATTACATGGGAGCGTGAGCGCTCGGAGTTTTTAGGGCGCGCCGCCACCATTGCCGGAGCCAAAAAGCTGATCCGGCAGTGGGGTGAACAGCACCTCACTGAGGTTTCCCAGAGGACCACCGGGCAGGATGTGAAGCGTCTCCCTCAGTTTTCCGACACCGGTTTTTACCACACGCCCTCCAAGCTGGCTGGGCGGATGTTGGCAGGCGTCCGCTGGAAGGATGTTACCGCGATTTTGGAGCCGTCAGCCGGAAAGGGTGATTTGGCGGATGCCGCCCGGAAATTCGTTGAGGATTACCACAATGACCGGAAGGTCTGCGTAGACAAGCGGGAACCGTATATCGACTGCGTAGAGATCGACCCTGATCTTGCCTTTATCCTGAGGGGCAAAGGCTATCCCGTGGTCTCCGATGATTTCCTGACTTTCCATACATTCAAGCAGTATGACCTGATCCTCATGAACCCGCCCTTTGAGAACGGAGATGAACACCTGCTCAAAGCGTTGTCGCTTATGGAGCGCGGCGGCCAGATTGTTTGTCTGTTGAATGCGGAAACCATCCGAAACCCCTACACCAACCGCCGAAAGGTCCTGCGTCAGAAGCTCTCAGAGTACAATGCAAAAATCGAATTTATCGAAAATGCGTTTGCCCACGCCCAGCGGAAAACCAATGTGGAAATCGCCATGATCTTCGTTGACATTCCCTACCCAAAGCCGGAGTCCGATATTTTTGAGCATTTAAAGCGTTCTCTTGAAGAAACATACACCGCTGCGGATGGCCCAACCGCCTTGGCGTCTGCCGACTGGCTGCAAAACATGATCGACGGGTTCCAGTTTGAGGCAGAGCTGGGGAATAAGCTGATCCGGGAATATCAAGGTCTCTGTCCCTACCTGATGAATGGCAGCACCACCTATGAAAAGCCGCTCCTGGAACTCACTTGCACGGAAAGGGGGCGCGGAAATGACGCTGGACTTCCTAACGTCTATCTCCGGGCACTTCGCGGCAAGTATTGGCGTACTCTGCTGTCCCGCCCGGAACTCACTGGCAAAATGACCTCCGCCATGCGGCAGGACTATCAGGAAAAAATCGAAACCCTCTCCGCCTATGACTTTAGCCGGTACAATATCGAAACCGTCATGCGCGAGATCGCCCACCAGCTTACACAAGGCGTGGAAGAATCCATTCTGAATCTCTTTGAGACCTTCACGGCGAAACACGCCTGGTATCCTGAGTGTGCCAACAACATCCATTATTACAATGGCTGGGCCACCAACAAGGCCCACAAAATCGGCATGAAGGTGATCGTCCCGGCTTCCGGCTGCTATGCCGACTCATGGCGCGACGAAAAGCTGGACACATACCGGGTCAATTCCATGATCTCCGACTTGGAGCGCGCTATGAACTATCTGGACCGTGGCGAAACTTACTGCCATATCCCGGTAGACGGGGCTGTTCGCCTCGCAAATGGCGTCAACAGTAATAAGGCATCCTTCACTTATTTTGACTGCGTTTTCTATAAGAAAGGCACTTGCCATATCAAGTTCAAGCCTAACGCAGTTCGTATCATTGACCGCCTGAATATCTTTGCCGGCCAGCACAAAAACTGGCTTCCCCCTGTCTATGGAAAGAAGCATTATCAGGACATGACACCGGAGGAACAGGCAGTGATTGACGAGTTCCAGGGCGAAGCAGCTTACGAGTCCGTATTGTCTGACCCGTCTATGCTGATTTCCGCTGGGGACATTGCCCTCGCCGCCCTTCCGTCCTCCGATCCACGAAAGGAACCGCCCCAGTTTTAGTCCCAGAAGTCCTAAATGTCAAAAACCCCCTTGGAGGGGTATCGTATAATAAAATCAAGGGCGAGATAGACGCCGCCCTTGCTTTCCATCTTTCTATCTTCCCTCAAGCACGGCGGCTGCCGGCCTACCCAACGGCAGCCGCCAAACTCCAAAACAGTATGGGCGAAAATCGTGCGGACACGGCGCAGACTCACACCCTGCGCGAACAGGGTTTTTGGCTTGTCCTCTGTTCTCCCGGTTCAACTCCGGTTTCGCTCACCAGCGGCGCAGATGCCGCACGTAGTTATCTCCTACCTTCCAAGCGTGGCCCGTAAGTACACGCTCGCCGTTCTCGGAGCGGTGCCCCGGTGCAACCCCGGCAGGGCATACGCGGATATAGTTCATCGGCAGAACGGCGGCTTCCCAAGCCGCGAAGGTGGGTTCGATTCCCATTATCCGCTCCAAGGGCGCAAGGCAACGCCCTGCATGGATCGCAAAGCCTCCTGAATGTGTATGACAGCCCGGAAAGACGGGCCGCCACATCACCCGTCATGGCGCAAACAAGGCGGGTCTATGCAGATGTCCAACCGGTGCTTTTTGTCCTTTCCACCCGGTAGCCGGGGACCTCTCCGGCCATCTGCACCATGCCCTCCCACATAAGAGGTGGTTACTCTATAAATTGTAGTGGGCATGAAACCTCCATATCTGGCAGTGGAGTCGGCGGGTTGATACAGCCGCTATCGGGATGGTTTTCTCAGAGACACTTGAGCAACCTGACAGCCGGGAAAGACCGGCACCTATATGCAGACGTAGCTCAGTCGGCAGAGCACCGCGCCAGGAGGTATGCGCTGGTTCAAGTCCAGCCGTCTGCACCAATTTTCCGTGGACACCGCAAGTGAACAGCGTTTTAGCGGGATAGTCGGATGGGTGATGCGAAGTCCTGAAGTAAGCCCCTCAAGTGTCGATGATGTAATTGCGCCTATGATCCTCTGGCTAAAGCGGCACACGGATAGGATTTGACAGCCTGGAAAGACAGGCAAACATAGGGGTGTAGCCAAGCGGTAAGGCAAGGGACTTTGACTCCCTCACGCGCTGGTCCGAATCCAGCCATCCCTGCCATTGAAATTTTAGGAAAGGAGGATGTCCCATGAACAAGACTGAACTGATCGCCGCCGTGGCGGAGCGTTCCGGCCACACCAAGCACGATACCGCCATCATGATGGATACCGTGTTCACCGTCATTGAGGAATCCCTGCTCAACGGCAGCGAGGTCAAAGTCCCCGGCTTCGGCAAGTTTGCCGTGAAGCACCGGGAAGCACGGGTGGGGAAAGACCCCCGTACTGGCGAGGAAAAGGAATTTCCCGCCAAGACGGTTGCGGTGTTCCGCCCCGCAAAGCCCCTGAAGGACGCCCTGAACGGCTGATACCCCCATTTCGTAAATCGCCCACAGAAGCCCTGTAAGCGCCCCTTGAGTTTCGTGGGGTAAGTTTTAGCCCCTCGCCTCTCTCTTATCTCTCAGGCCGCTTGTGGGGCCGTCAGCGCAAGAATTTTAATCAAGACCATACTCATACCGAAAAAGGGGGAACGGTTTCCGTTTTGGAAAAGGTTCCTCCCTTTTTTATCTCGACATTCCATGCAAAAGCGCCTATAATTTCCCCATAAAAAGGAATTACACACCTGAAGGAGATTTTTACGATGAAGATCATGAACCCCGCCGCCATGAACCGATACAATGCCCTGCGGGAGGCCGCCGGTAAGATCGACCGTCTGGTCCCCCAGGTCCGCTTGCTGGACCAGCCGCCTCATGAGAACCGGGAGAACGCCTCCGTTGCGCTGGAATTCCCCACTCCCCTTGTGGTTCTTAATTCCACCATCCGTCAGGCGCTGTCATTCCTGTTCTGCCAGTGCGACACCGTGCAGACGGACAAGACCGACCGGGGCATCTGCTTTACCTTTACCGTCTCTAAAATCTGGATCACGGAGGAAACCACATGAACTTGAAAACCAATGTCACCCGCCGGGACTTCGCCTTCAGCGTCACCGCCGAGACCAAGGCGGGAGAGCTGCGGATGTTCGATCATACCGTTGACGCCGAAAGCGAGGAAGCCGCCCGCCTGCTCCTGATCTCCTATCTGGAAAGCCGGGGAATGGAACTGGTGGAGGCCCGTCTGACCGGTGCGGAATAACGAGGTGCACTGCATGAGTAATCAAAACGCCGACATGAAAGCGCTGGCCGATAACTTCTGGAATAACTACTTTCGACCCAAAGTGGCGGATGCTACCCGCTCCTGCCTCCGTCTGGAAAAAGCCACCGTAAAAACCGCCCCCAGCGGCGGCACCGTGGCCGTCCAGTTTCCCTTTGACGAAGCCGTTCTAAATCTGCCCTACGCTTCGTCCCTCTCCGGTCTCACTGCCGGACAGTCCGTCTGGGTGGGCATCCCCTACTCCGACCTCTCCAACGGCGTTGTGATGTTCGACGCCACCTTTCAGAACCTTTAAACGGAGGCACCAATGAAAAACAGAGTAACAGTCAGACACGGGATGCTGTCCGATCTGAAAACGTATCTGGTGCAAAGCGGTTGGAAACTCGAAGATCCTGTTGGCGAATATGAGGTTTTGCGTGCGAGGAACCCAAACTATCAACGCCCGCTGCTGGTTCACAACCGCTCTGAGCGCGGAATCGGATACAGCATCGACGAGCGCGATATGAAGATTTACAGCGGATGGAGGCGAAACCGCCGCAAGCGGGGACTCTCTCCTGACTTTCCGACAGAGGAAGAAAACGCGGCATACTGGCGCGGAGAAATCCAATAAGCAAACAAATCAGCAAACAATCAGCAAAGTCTAAGCAATATTTAAGCAACCTCTAAGCAAGTTGTAAGCAAGTTAAAAAGCAAAGCCGCCCGTGGTGGGCGGCTTTTTCACAGGCGCTTGACTTCTCCTGCAAAATGCGATATGGTCAAACTATCAGGAATTTGGGAGGTTTTTGATATGGCACTGATAAAATGCACCGAATGTGGCAACATGGTCAGCGACAAGGCGGACCGCTGCCCTCATTGCGGATGCCCTGTCCCTATCATCCTTGGCGAATCCGAAAAAGCACCGGAAAAACCGCTTGCGGAGGAACCGGCGCAGAGTCCTGCCCCTCCCCTGAAAGCATCGGCCCCCGCAGTGAACCCGGAGCCGCAAGCAGCGCATGATAAAAAGGTTCAGCAAGGGTTTATTTTTGCAATGTGCCTGGTTGTTCTCTGCATCATTGGCGTAGTGGCGACTTCCGCAAACCAGCCGGTCCCCGCAAAAAGCCCCACCACCCCAACCACGCAGACCAGCGGACATTCCTCAAAACACACCCCGTCCTCGTCCTCGTCCTCATCCTCGTCCTCCGGCAGTTCCTCAACTATAAATACCGCCCGCCATTCCGATGAGGACGCATTTTACTGCGCGACGCTGATCGTAGAGGACTATCTGAAAGCGCCGTCCACCGCAAAATTCTGCAAGCTATCGGATGCCACCGTGACCCATTTGGGAAACGGTGAGTATATGGTCACAGGCTGGGTGGATGCGGAAAACTCCTATGGAGCCATGATCCGCAGTGATTTTGTTGTCACCTATACCGCCACCGAAAAAGGCTTTAAAAACGGGAACGCCATTATCGGATAACGATTGAAAAAGACCGCCCTTCCGGGCGGCCTTTTCTTTGCCGCTGCCCTTGACTTTTGCCAGACAAAATGCTATAATACTTATGCCAGGCAAAATAGGAGGTGATCATCCCCATGTCTGCCGCAAAGCTGGGCCGTCCCACAGACAACCCCCGCCCTCACAAAATCAGCATCCGCATCAATGACCGTAGCCAGCAGATTTTAGAAGCCTACTGCCGGGAGCAGAATGTCACGAAAACGGAAGCCATTGAGCGCGGGATCACCCTGCTGGCGACCGCCAAACCGATATAAAAATTCCCCATGCTGCTCTATCTTGCCGGACGGACAGCATGAGGAAAACGGCAAATATCCGCAGGGACTCGCCAAATTCATTATGGCGCGGGCCTTGTGAAAAGTCAAGTATTCTGTCAAAAAGCCCCTTGTCTGCGGCTGGTACAATAAAGATAGAATACAGGAAAGATCAAGGAGGAATCCCCAATGCTCAAGAGTTACTATTTCGACGCGGCGGCCCACGAACCGCCCTCCCCTGCCGCTCTGGACGCCTTCCAAGCGGCCCTGTCCCTCGGCAACCCCAGTGCCCTGCATGACCGCGGTATCGCCGCAAAACAGGCGTTGGAGGGGGCACGGGAAAGCATCGCCCAAGACCTGAACTGTCTCCCGGAGGAAGTCTACTTCACCAGCGGGGCCACGGAATCCTGTAACTGGATGATGGAGACGCTGGAAGCGTTCTGCACGCACATCAAATCCCCCCGGTACTACGAGCACCACGCCGTTCTGGAATATCCCCCCGTGGATCATCCCCACCGCACGAACCGCACCGGCTTCACCCATATGCTGGCCCACAACGAGACCGGCGAGATTTACGACATTCTCTCCATGCGGCGCAACGACCCTGACGCCCTCTTTGCTTGTGACGCAACGGCGGCTATCGGTCATATCCCCGTGGACTTCAAGGCCCTTGGCGTGGACTATCTGGCTTTCGGTGCCCATAAGTTCGGCGGCATCGCCGGGATCGGCTGTCTGATTGTCCGTCAGGGCGCACCCCTGCTTTCCATGATCCGCGGCGGAGCGCAGGAACGGGGCAAACGGGCGGGCACGGAAAGCGTGGCCCTCGCCTGCGCCATGGCTGCCGCCCTCCATGCGCGCATGGGCAATATGATCTCCGACATGAAGCGGATCGTCCGTTGCCGGGACCTGCTCATTACCAATCTGTTGAGATTCATCCCGGATACCTACGTCAACGGCTTTTATGAACCCGGCGATACGATCCGCCGTCTGCCCGGAAATGCCAACCTCTCCTTCTTGGGCGTGGAATCACCCGTCCTCGTCACAGTTCTGTCCGCTGAAAACATCTATTGTTCCTCCGGCTCCGCCTGTACCAGCGGGGAGCCGGACGGAAGCTTTGCACTCTGGGCGATGGGCTACCCTGACAGCCGTGCCCGCTCCGCCGTCCGCTTCACCCTGCCCCACATCGTCACCGAGGATGATGTGCTGGGCGCCGTCCCTCTGATCGTCAGCGCCGTGGAAAATCTCCGCCGCCTGACACCCACCCCCTGATACCCGCCTGTTTAACTGGAAAGGACTGATTTTATGGGAAGAACCTCTGCGCAGGAGCGCCGGGTCATGTCGGCCTTAGACTCATGGCTCCGCAACGTGCAGGCCAGCGGTGCGGCGGAGCGCACCGTCACCGCCTACGCCGCCGTCACAAACAGCTTCTATTCCTTCCTCGTGGAAAGCGGCCTTTCCACCGAGGAACCCACCTTCACCACCATGCAAGCCTACCGGGATCACCTCTTTGACCGGGGCCTCTCCCCTGTCTCCGTCCGGTATCATCTGGTGGTCCTCCGCTCCTTCTTCACCTACGCCAGCTCCCCCGAACTGGGCGAGGATCGCTTTTATGAGCAAAACCCCGTTTCCCTCTACCTGATGCCCTCTCTCCGCAAATTGGGAAAGCGCCCCTATGACGTGCTGCTCACCGATGAGCAGGTCTGCAAGCTATGGCGAGATTCCCCCGTCCGCACCACCCACCCGGAGAACTGGCCCCGGAATTACGCCATCGTGATCCTGCTGCTGACCACCGAGCTGCGCAACGCCGAACTGCGGGCCTTGACCCCGGCGGACATCGACTTGGAGGAAGCCGCCCTCCGCGTGGAACACGGCAAGGGCGATAAATTCCGGGTGGTGGACCTGCCGGACATCGCCGTGATTGCCCTCCGCCATTACCTCGCCAGCGGCATCCGCCCGGACGATCTCCCGGATACCGCCCCCCTGTTCGGCACCCTCCGTTCCGGCGAATGGAAGTCCGGCACAAAACAGTGGCTTTCGGAGCTGGTGGAGCGGCACGTCCGCTCCGTCACCGGCGTTCCTGACATCCGCAGCCACGATCTCCGCCACGTCGGCTCCCGTTTGGATCTCAATTCTGGTATGCCCGAAAATGAACTGCAAGCTAAATTGGGCCATGCCAGTCCCATTACCACCCAGCGTTATTCCGGGCGGCTCATGGACCGTTCCGGGCGGAAAAGCGCCAAGAAGGTCTTTGCCGAACGGGACCTGCAAGCCAAGCGCAGTGCCGACAAGCTCACCGCCTTTTACGCCTGATCCCTCAACATTCACCCTGAAACCAAAACACACGTCCGTGCGTTCCGATCGCATGGGCGTGTGTTTTTATCGTGCGTTTTACGAAAGAAAGGACAAATTACTATGATTTACGGCTATATCCGCGTCTCTACCGACAAGCAGACTTTGGAAAATTAGCGCCATATCATCCTCAATTACTGTGAAGTAAACGGGCTTCACATAGACGGCTGGATCGAGGAAACCATCTCCGGCACCAAGGCCCCGGACAAACGCAAGCTGGGCCAGCTGCTCCGCCATGTCCAGCCGGGAGACACCATCCTCTGTTCCGAGATTTCCCGCTTGGGCCGCAGCCTGTTTATGGTCATGTCCATCCTATCCCTCTGTATGAGCAAGCGTGTCAGCGTCCACACCATCAAGGACGGCTTTGACCTCAGTGACGATCTCCAATCCAAGGTTTTGGCCTTCGCATTCGCCCTTGCCGCCGAGATTGAACGTCAGATGATCTCCCAGCGGACGCGGGAAGCGCTGGATCTCCGCCGCAGTCAGGGCGTCACGCTGGGCCGTCCCAAGGGCGCTTTGGGAAAGCACACGAAACTATCCGACTATGAATCCACCATCCACGTTCTGATCGAGCAGGACAATTCCTATGCGGAGCTGGCCCGATTATTCCATGTTGACCGCTCCACCATGAAGCGCTTCTGCGATGCGCGGGACATCAAACGCCCCTTTTCCCGCAACGCCGCCGGGTTCATTTCCGATGTTGCGGGATAACCCCCTCAATTCGCCCAAAAACGCCCTTAGACGCGTTCTAACGCTCCCCTATCACAGTATATCCCCTGACCCGTCCTTGCACTCCTGCGCCCTACCCTGCCCTCGCCGTTGCCGTTTATG
>ENA-UERG01000129-UERG01000129.1-human-gut-metagenome-genome-assembly--contig:-NODE-129-length-68642-cov-10.741180_pt1 | contig 68642 bp, 40 predicted proteins | sample MGYA00242954_ERZ507954 | MGnify/ENA primary metagenome ERZ507954 (study PRJEB26167, sample SAMN06115478) | human gut metagenome | host: Homo sapiens | place: China:Sichuan | collected 2015-01-21...
ATATACTATTACGGACAAGTTGGCTCCACTTTTTTCACCCCTTCAAAAGTTTGTTAGGACAGGTGTGGATTTTTACCAGTTTTATTTGTGATTCAGGACACTATGAGCAGGTGGATTGGAAGCCATTAAAAGATCGTCAGCCTTATCTGCTTGTTACGAATCATTCAGGCAAAACATTCGAGGAAGCCTGTTGGGAGGCTGGTAAACTGGCAGATTATCTAAAAGGCTTATCGATTGATCTTAAGTTCATTCGTATGCCGGTTTGGTATCGTTCCCTTCCTGTTTTGCACAATATTGGAGAGTTGATCTCGGCATATAAAGCAGCTCCCCCGCAACCTTATAAAGAAGATATACGGATATTGACGCCGGAAGAGTTTGAAACGATTCGAGAAACGGCAGAACAGAGGATTGGCATACCGCCGGAAGCGTGGTGGAAAACTGTACAGGAACAAAAAACTTCAACTTCAATTCCCTCAGAAGAGAAGCCGTCTGCATCCGACAGATTCGATTACATTCTCTGGCCACTGCTGATTCGTGGAACCAGCACAATGCTCTATGCTCGCAAGAGCTTGGGGAAAAGTGCCTTGAGCCACAGCATTGCTGCCTGTCTCAGTGCCGTTGGCAAACCACGCTTATTTGAAGAAAATCACTGGGGAGCTTCTAAGGGAACTTGGAACTCTTATAAGGTTTTATACCTCGACTTTGAAAACGGAGAAACGGGACATAAAGATCTGTTGAAGAGGGTATGCTGCTCTTATTTGCGCACCGAGAAAATTAAACAAGATGAAGATTCCAAAAATTTTATTTGGAAAAATATGCCTGAACTTGGTTTGACTGGAATTAACTATACACTGCCGGAGAACCGTCAAAAAATCTTGGATATGCTGGAAGCTGCAAGCGATGAAGGCGAACCGGGGCATCCGGTAGATGTTCTTGTCATTGATACTTATCATGAGTTTACGCAGCTTCAGGATCAGGTGAATACACATCAAGGATTACGATCATTGTTGCGTATGCTTAACGAGCGTAATATTGCCACTTTAGTTTTAAATCATCCCAAGCCCAGCGATGATTCGAAGATGTATGGGCATGGGATTATTTTGGAGTCTTTCTTTAACGTAATGTACTTAAAGCGGCAAGGACAAGACTCCCAATCTCTCACGAAACCTATGGAAGTTCACTTTAATGCGGTACGTTCCGGTTGGCTGGCAACTAATCAAGAACCGTTTAAAATATATCAACCGGAGTCGCCGGGCAGATGGCATCTCTATTCGCCCGAACGTTCTGCAACGGAAGAACGAAATCGGATAAGAGAATATTACATAAAGACAGAGAAGTTCAGCAAAGAAAAGGCCGCTTCGCTCCTTGGTATATCCACTGCTTCACTGTATCGCAGCCTCAACAAGAAAGACGAAGCATAATCACTCCACAGAGAGTGTGAAATATTCTATCGTCCTGCTGCCATTAAGCAGCAGGACGATAACTGTAGTTGTTGCTTCATCTGTGTTAGTCAGCAAAATGCTGAGGCCATATCATCTTGCGCGGAACGGCTGAGCGCGCAGCGATCGGCGATCTTACGCCAGTTTTGAATGCTTTCTTCGGTCTGCCTGATGAAAGAATCGGCCGTGTCTGTATCAATCCGGAAAAGCGGTGCGACTTCTCGCGCAAGATCGAAATCAAGGACATTGTCGTTTTCCGAGATATTGAGAGCAAGACCGGTACCATTCGGATTGGGATTGATGTCGTAGGCCGGAGAGAGTATCCAGCCTTGAGGCGTCAGCAGGAAACCGTGGTTGCGGAGATGGTCGTCAGTATTCTTCACTGCGATACTAAAAACGATTCGTTTCCAGAGTTCCCGCAAGTCGGCGTCCGGCTGAGCGCCGTACTGCATGATGAATTTGGCAATATCAAGGTAACTGGTTCCGTCCTGATAATCGGCTCCATCCGTTTTGCCAAGCAATGTCATTGCCGAAGCGAAATGAATGCGGCGGTTGCCGTTGCGGTCGAAACGCCTGGTCAGGAAAGTAGAGCCATTTTTGGAGAACTTGTCAAGTTGGCATTCCGGCAGACGGAGGCCGACTTGCCTTGCTAGTTGATGTGCGACCATTTCCCATGCGCCGATATCAGTGGAATCCGCCTTGCTCGGAAACTTGGCGATCCAGAGATTGCCTTCCGGATCAAGTACATTCGCCTTCGGACGTGCGCCTCCCAATGAAGAGCCGGGAGCAATCAGCATCGACAGCCATTTCTCATGTTCGTTGTCGGATTGCGATTCATCCTCATAGTTACGGCTGGCGGCTTCCAGTTCGCGCAGACTGGTCCAGGGCGGAGCTGCCATCGCCCGGTCATTGTTGACAAACTCTCCGTCGGGTGATACCTTGAAGCGGATCGCTCCCATTCGGGTTTCATCGTAAACGCCCAGCAGATAATCGGACTCCTGCAACGGCGACGGTGAACACTCTTCATTGCGTGCCCGGATCGCCTCTCGCCGCCGCATCAATTGCCTCCCCCAGCGATCCGGGGACGAATCGAGAAACAGGCCGAAATTGTTCTTGTTACTGGCAGCGTATTGCGGACCGGCGAACAGTTGAAGATCAGGATCGAGGATGCGCGTGTCATTCGACTTCAACCAAGCCGGATTGAACTCAAACGCAAAAATCTCTTTCCTCCGGACTGTTTGAATCTGCAATTCACCCATCAGTTGAGGAGTTGCATCGACATGCCAGTCACTGTAAACATAAACGGTTTTTCGTTCCATCTTCACTTGTTCCTTCTGGACGTGACACGCTTGCGGACGGATAGTCCGGCATCCTGCAACTTGCGGCCAAGCTCATCGTCGGCCGCAACCTTCAGCAGATCGTGTTCCAGCCCGAGTGAAACCAGCACCTGCACATAGCTGCCGAGCGAAACAGAGGGCGAGCCTTTTTCAATCTGCGACAGCGTTGCCCGGCTAATTCCGGCCCGTTCCGCCTGAAGCGCAGAGGTGATATTGCGGCGCAAACGCGCCAGACGCAGGTTCTCGCCGAACTCCTGCAACAGCTCAATTGTTTTCGGAAACAGCACTGTGGTACGCTTCGCCATTGTTTTTCTCCTTAGTTATGCCAGTTTAAACTATCACAGATCAGAATGAATGTCAATTATATTTTACATTATTTCAAAATAAAATTTTGAAAACTGGTTTGCAATGGCGAATATGAAGAGTTATAGTAAATCAGTTGTTTGATTTCTGGATTGGAGCTGGGGGACCACACTTTTCAAAGGGTGCCATCGGGTGCCGTTTGTAAGGAAAAAAGTGCCGAAAAGTGCCGTTTTTACGATCTTGGAAGCCTTGCAATCTCATCAGGTCAGAACGATAGTTTTTCGTTTCAGACCAATAGGTTGTAACTTATTTTGAGTTCAAGCTGCGGGTAGTTGTCTCTACACTTTGGGTGTACCACCTTTGTGCAAGCTTTGTGTAACTTCCGGCAGCTCCTTCCCTTGCCCAGACTGACATATCGGGATGGTTTCGTCGCATTTTCTGCCGCTCATGCGTCCCCGACAATCCACAAGTGAAAAAGCTACAAAAAAATGTCCCCGGAAACAAAGTCCGGGGACGGATCATAAACAGACAATCTTATTTGAGGCGGCCGGTGTAAGCATCGGCATCGGTATTGTCGATGACATATTGGAAGAATTTTTTCTCCGCCGCAGAACGGGCCGCGTCCCACGGACGCGGCTCTCCGCAAAGCTGTACGACCCAGAGTTTCAATTCCTTGCGATGCCAGTTGACCATGCAGTTCGTGCCCCAGGCTCCGCCGTGCCCGAACCACGCATCCTCCTTGTCCTCCTCCGGGGCACTGAGGCCGAGGGAATACCCGCCCATCCCTTTCGGACGGGTGGACTTGGCAAGCAGTTCTTTGACGGTCTCCTCTTTAAGGATTCTCACTCCGTTGTCGCCCACGCCGAGATTCATCAGCATCTTGTAGAATTTAAGCTGGTCGTTTGCAGTGGTCCAAAGCCCTGCGCCGGCCGATGCAAAAACATGGGAATCGTTGTAGGGACGCTGCTGCATGCCATTCTGCAGCCGATACTTTGCCGGCGCATCTTTCACGCAGTCGTACATCTCCACTTGTGTTTCAAGCGCCCGGTCGCTCGGCCAGAATGAACTGGACTCCATGCCCAGCGGAGTCAGAACGCGCTCCTGGAGGAAATCCTCCCAGCGCTGTCCCGTCACAACCTCAACGATTGCCGCGCCAATGTCGATTCCGGTGTTGGAATACTGAGTTTTGGTTCCGGGTTCAAACAGCAGCGGAGACGCAGCCGCGATGGCTGCCGTCTGCCGAAGCGGAGCACCGCCGCTCCAGCCGCCGCCCTTGATGTTCCCCTGCTTCGCGCAAATCTCGAACGGGAAACCGCCGGTATGATTCATGACCATGCGGATGGTAAGGGTGTTTTTGGCGCGGACCAGCGTCTTTACGCCATCCTTGTTGGAGGCCAGCACCCAGAGCTCCTTGAATTCCGGAAGATATTTTGAAACGGGATCATCCAGTGAAATTTTGCCTTCCTCGATCAGGATGGCGATTGTAACGCCGCAGAACCCCTTGGTCTGCGAGCACTGCATGAAAACATCATCCATCGTGATTGGACGTCCGGCCGCGACATCGGCATAACCGACACAGGTGGTTTCCTGAATGCCGTTTTTGTAAAAGACATTGATTGCTCCCGGAAGTTGTCCGCTTTGAACAAAAGGAGTCAGTGCATCCTTCGCAAAAGTCGTTCCCGATTCTTTAACGTCGGATTTTCCCGATTGGCATCCCGTGATGACAGCCATGACTGCAATCAGCATCAGCAGTGTCTTCAGGTGATTTTTCCTGGTTTTCATTTGTACCATAGCTCCGGAGATCTTTATTGTTGATTATTTTCCTGAAACCTGATTGATATACGAAATTCAATGACGGCACTTGACCGTTTTCAATTCTGATAATACTGTATTGCTTCTCCTTTCCTCTTTTCCCTGACCTGCCAGGAGGAACCGCCTTGTCCGCAGCAGCAGATCGCAGTTGCCGGGGAAGCACAAGAAGGTCCAACAAGCAAAAATACATCAGTCAGCCAGTCTCGTCAAGTACCGGATTTGATTCCAACGCGAAAATTTGAAGAAATCACAGGGAAAACCATATGATTCCAGATTCAAATCCAACGAACCTTATTATATGCATTTATATGTTGTTTCACAATTTTTGTTGTACTATCAGCAGCTCCACCCACAAAAATTGTGAATGTTTTCAAATATCGTCCGCGGGTACCCTCCTTGATGATCTCCGAGAGAGAATATTGCTTCAATCCAAGATAATCTGTTTTAGTTACAGAATTATTCCCTACCATCGCATAGAGGTTCACGCCGCCTTCTTCTTCGATGGGGTCGCGGCTGATCCATCTGCCGAGTTCGGGGCTGTAGTAGCGGTAGTTGTAATAGACGAGGCCGGTTTCGTCGTCGTGATACTCGCTGCTGAAGCGGAACGGATTGATTTCCGCCAGCGAACCGGTCGAGGAGAGGAGCCGGCCGAACGGGTCGTAGACGTATTCCGCGACTTTCGTTCCCGCCGCGTCGATCAGCGACATCACGTTCTTGTTGCCATCCGTGACATAGTAGTAGGTCTCGCCGTCATACGTCATCGAGAACGGCGTGTCAAGCCCGGTCGATTCCGGGTGCCACGCGAAAGCCATGGTCACCGCATCGCTGTTCAGCGCGTCCAGCACCTGAATCAGCTTGTAACCGTCGTAGACGAATTTCTCGTGTTTCGTCAACACGTTCGCGGTGTAGACCTTCTTCTCGAAGCGGCGCCCCATGTAGTCGTAGCTGAATTCAAGCCGCGTATCGCCGTTCTCCGCCGAAATCAGGCGGTTTTCACCGTTCCAACCGTAGCTCCAGCCCATGATCCCGGTCAGCATATTGCCGTCCACATCGTAGGTCGGATTCCATGTGTTCATCGGCCAAACCGTACTCACATCGGTGTATTGGTTCAATATATTGCTCGTCAGATAGTAATAGGTATTCCCGGTTCGGCTGGTTTCCGTCCAGTTGCCGATATCATCATAACTGAATCCGCCATAATAGAGGCCCGGCGTGACCTGTTCCTCTTCTCCCGCACGGCGGCGTTCCATCGCCGTTACCTGACTTTTTCCGTCATACCGGAACTTCCAGTAACTGCCGTCTTCCGATTCCACACGGATGCGCTGGTCCTTGTCATTCAGCGTGTAGCCGGTCGAAAGCTGACCGTTCAGTTTGATCTCCGTCAAACGGTGCTGCGCGTCGTATTCGAACGCCCGCGCCGTCGAGGTCCCCGCCGTCGTGAAGCCGGAAAGCTGATTCAGGCCGGGACGGTAGGTGTAGGACGTCGTCCTCTCCTGCCAGCCGAGCGTCGAGGCCTTGCCGTTCGCGTAGCCCACGGACGCCGCGTAATCCCCGGACGCAATTCCGGTACGCCGGCTCTGCGCGTCGTAGGCGTAGGTCAGCGCGGACGCATATGGAACCGTCTCCTGCGTCAAAACATTGTCCGTCCAGGTAAAGGTACGGGTTCCGGCCGCGTCGGTGATCTGCGTCATCCGGTCGAGGAAGTCGAGCCGGCGCGAAATCGACGGGGTTCCATCCGAATAGCTCTGCCCGGTCAGGCGGCCGGCGGCGTCGTAGGCGTAGGTCGTCGTCAAGCCGCGCGCCCAAGTACGGGTCAGCAACTTGCCGTCCGCATCATAGCTGTAGGACGGACCGGTTCCGTCCGGATACGACTTCGCAATGTTGAAGCCGCGATTGTTGTAGGTCCAGCCCGTCACCTGCGGCGTCGAAGCGTCCTTGTAAGTGGTCAGGGTCGCCTTCCGCCCCCAGACCGGATCGTAGGTCCACTCTTGCGTATAGGTGTCGGCGCCGGAGATCTTCTTCAATTCCCCGGTCGGAAAATATTCTTCCACAATCACGCGGCCGCCCGGCAGCGTCACCGTCCTTTTCCGGTTCAACACGTCGTAGGCGTAAGAGGTGGTCCGGCCGTTGACGGTCTGCGTCAAAACCTGACCCGCCGCATCATAAGTCATATTCTGCATGTTGATCATGGTCGTGCCGACCGCCTCACCCACGGTGACCGGGCGGTTGAACTCGTCATACGCGTAATTGGTCACGCTGCCGGGGGTGCCGTCCGCATTCGTATTGATCACGGTCATGGTCCGGTCTCCGACCGAAAACGCAGTAACCCTGCTCCCATCCGGAGAGGTGACCACCCGGCGAACCTGACCGCCGCCGGGATACTCGGTCTTCGTATGGGTCGTCAGGCCGTTCCCATCCGTGCTCCAGCTTTCCAGCCCGTCGAGCGACTGCTTTTCGGTCGAAACCGTCTGGAGGTTTTCGCCCTGCACCCGGCTCTGCACGGTAATCGACACCGTCTTGCCGGACTCGGTTCCGTAACCGTACGAGGTGATCGTCACGAGGTCGGCCGCGTCGATCAGGCCGTTCGCATTCATGTCGTACGCCTGCTTCACCTGACGGCCGAGCGCGTCGTATTCGTACAGCGTCACGCGGCCCGCCGGAGTCACGCTCTTCACGACCTGACTCTTCGCATTGTAATACCGCACCGCTTCGGAGCCGTCCGCATAGACCGTCTTATACTGGCGGCCGAGCTTGTCGGTACAGGACGTTTCTCCCTGCGGCAATGTCCGCTGCCAGTTCGGACCGTATTCGTAGGTCTGAGCACGCACCGCGGTCCCGGAAACGCCGGTCATCTCGCCCGCCGAATAACTCGTGACCTGCGTCGAACCGTCCGGACCGGTCACCGTATCCGCCGCGACACTGTAGCTGTAAGTCGTCACGTTGCCGAGCGCATCGGCCGAGGCGGCCAGACGTCCGTCGACATAACTGCTCGAAGTCGTGATCTCGCCGCCGTCGCGGCCGGTTACCGTGGTCGAAAGCAGGTTCCCGGCCTGATCGTAGGTGTAGAAGGTCGTGATTCCGTCGCGAATCGCATGATCCAGGCGGCCCGCCGCATCGTAGGCGTAGGTCGTGGTCATGCCGCTCCGGTCGGTCTCGGACTCCACGCCGCAGCAGCCGTAGACCGTCGTCGTGGTCGTACCGTCCATATACTGCGTCACGGTCGGGCGGCCGTGCGCATCAAAGGCCGTGTTGATCGACTCGGCCGTCTTTACATTCACACCGTTCGCGGTGTCGATGAAATAAGCCGTATTCGAGACCGCCGCCCCCTGCCGGTTGCTGACCGCAATGCTGCGGGTCCCGAGCATCAGCACATCGTTCACAAACACTCCCTGCTCGGTGGTGACGGTCTCCGCATCGCCGCTGCGCTCATAGCCGTAGCGGGTTTCCCGGCCGTCCGCGCCGATCTGCCGCCGCGTACGGCCGCGGAACGGACTTGCCGGGTCACTGATCAGCCAGGTCTGCGTGGTCTGCACTTCCCCGTCATCACCGTAACGGGTGTAAACGGTCGGATTGTCGCCCGGCGCCGCATAATCAACGCTGCGGCTCCGCGAAATTTCCACTTCACCCTCGGTCGTCACGGAGTCCGCAGTCCGCGCGCCGGTCTGCGTATCCAGCGAGTAGGTGTTCGCCGTCACGATCGTGCGGCCGCCGCGAAACTGCGTGGCCGTCGTCACACGACCCTGATCGTCGTAGACATAGCTCACGCTGTCGCCACGGTAATAGGTCACCTTCTTCAGGCGGCCCGGCCCGTTTTCGTAATATTCGTACGTCGTGGTCTCTCCTCCCGCCGTCTCGCTGACGGTCTCGAAGCCCCAGGAAAATTTACGCTTCAGGGTATCGGTCTTTGCAACAGGCTCCGTCATAGAACCAATATAACGGATTTCGCGCTGATATTCAACCCCGTCTTCCAGATAAATCTGCGAAGCAAGGATCGTGGTCACGCCGTTTTCGGTCAACTGCTGCAACGTGCAGGCTCCGGTCATATCCGGACAGGCGCCCTGCGGCTCGGTGAAAACGTAAGAGCAGGTCTCGCCGGACCGGGTATAGGACGCCGACAGCGACACGTCCGGCTGAAGGGTGACAACCATCGTCGAATCCGGCGTGCCCGCCGCCGCCAGATCCAGATCCATATTCGACGAAATGTACTGGGCGGCCGTAAAGCCGGAGACATACTCCTCCCCGCCCTCATCCGCCGATACCGAATATTCGAACTCCGTCTGGTAGCGGCCGGTCACAACCCGCCGCGGATAGCCTTTCAGAAGCTGCGGCTCGTCCGCCGCCGGCTCGATATACTTCACCGCCGTCCCCGCCGCAAATCCAAAGGTCAGCTTCTCCGGAGAAAGCGTGGAGATATCGATCCGGCGCGAACGAATGCCGTAGCCGCCGCCGGATTTCCCCCAGTCTGTGCCGCCGAAACCCATCTGCAGATAAAGGCCGCCGGAATTGTCCGCCGCGCCGGAAGCCGCCGAACGGACCGCCGGAACATTCGGAGCGGCATCCATCCCGGCACCCGGCCGGCCGCCGGCCGAGCAGCTGCCGCTGCCGCAGGCGTTCCACATCACCTGGAAGGTGTCCATGGCCGGAGGCGCCGCGACATTCTCGTCAAGCTGGTACTTCAGCGAAATCGTGAAATCGGTGAACAGCTCCTTATCCTTCGGGCCAAGCACCTTCACATAATAGGTTTTCGACAGGTTCTCCGAATTCACCGTCCAGCTCAGGTTGTTCTTGTCCACCTTCTCGGTACAGTAAATGTCGCGGTAGACTTCGAACACCTCGTCCTGAGAATCCTGCGGAGAGTCGAACCTGACCTCCGCACGAAGGCCGTCCGGCAGACCATTCGGCACGACCGAAAGCTTCACCTCCACTGGAGCAATATTGTCACACGGTTCCGCCGTAAATCCCCTCCTGCCGGACGGAAGTTCATAAAGCTCCTGACATGAAACAGGCTGCGGCTCCGAATATTTCACGCTTGTTTGCGGATCCACCACATAAACCGCAATCGATTTCGCGTGGTTCGGATTCGGCTGAAGCGTGCCCGAACCGGAAACCTTTTTATTGTCGATGCCGCAGCGGGCGACAAAAATGTAGGCCCCCGGCTCCGTCGGATGCGAATGTTTCAACGCAGGCTGCCCGTCAACCGGCAGCAGCAACGGATCGACACCGCTACCTCCGAACTGCGGATAACGTGTCCAGGAGGGCCATCCCTCCGGCCAGCCGCCTTCCGGCGACGGCGTCGCGCGCAGAACCGTTTCCCACTTCCGGCCGGAATTCTCTGTGGCGGGAACAAACGGCTTTACGTAGACCTTTTCCGTCGGAGCCGGCTCATACGCTGGAAGCTCCGGCAGCACAAACGTCGAGTCGCTGCCGGTCGCCTTCGTCGAAGTCACTTCCACCTTCGAGACCGTCACGACCTTGACGTCGAACTCAAATTCGCCCGCTTTGCCGCCGGAACATCCCGGAACCGTCACATCCGTGAACGTCATCCCTTCATGCGTGATCTCTTCATAGGACCTGGATTCACACAGGTATTTGAAAGTGACCTTCGTATCCCCCGAGGAATCAAACCTGATATGGTACGGATTCGGCGGCTGCGGGTCAAGAAGCTCTCCGCTGCCGGGCGACGGCGGCAGCTCCGCTTCCGGACTGTGCGGAACCCGCAGCGGCTGTTCAAATTCCGCACTCAGACTGCACCGCCGGCAGAGGTATTTCGTATATTCATGATATCCGCGCTGCTTCTCCGTGAAAGCCACGTTGAACCTTCTGGTGTCTCCAACCGGAATGGTGATATTCTTCGCCTCGCTGCCCGTGCCGGGCGCTTCCTCGTAATGACAACTGTTCCGGCTGCCGGTTTCAAGCTTATTTCCTTCATGCTGAACGGTAATCTGCAAACTCCGGGTGTCTTTGACATGTTTGCAGCCGACCGTCTGAGTCAGCACATACACACTGTTCGCTTTTTCGGTTCTTACGCTTTTTTTATTTTCGATCGTATTACTGGTGGACTGCGCCTCCTCTCCGCATACGGTACAAACACGCTGAGTCTTACAGTTCCCCGTCTGATAGCAGAGATTCTGCATCTCCACCTGACTCTCCGGATACGGACAGTTCGGAGAAGCGTTCGGCTTCGGTTTTTTCGGATCTGTCGAAGGGTCGTTGTACCACAGAAGCGACACATCGCAGTTGTCGGTGTTATCGAAAGTATGCTCGATGACGACCGTCACGATCGTCGAATCGCTCTTGCCGCAACAGCTGCAGCCGGCCGAGACTGAGACACGATAGGTCCCGGCACCCGTCACCGGACCGTCCCCTCCCCCGGGATAGTGCGACGCGGACTTGGTCACGTCGTGATCGGCCGGACGCGTAGAAGCGAGCCTGTCTCCGCATACGCCGCACTTCCACTTCTGGCGCACCGTGTCGTTGTAATTCACCGCACCTTTCGCGATCGAACAGATGTCAACAGAAGAACCGCACTGCCCCTCAAGCTTCACCGTCTGCGTGGCCAGGATCGTGATCTCTCCGGTGATTCCGTCACCCTCGCGCCGGTCTTCCGGATGGCGGCAGGGATTGTCTTCCTCTCCGTTCACATGCAGGGCCCCGAAAAGAAGCACGATCCATGCAACCGCCCACACCTTTTTCATCAATGCCATAGAGAACTCCGATCCGTTTATCTCAAATGTTGTTTTTCTGTCTCTTCATCAATTTCGCGGCCGCCGTCCGGGCAGCTCCGCTGAGCGGCGGCCGTCCGCCGTCAAGCTCCTGCAACAACGGCAAATCAGACCAGCTGCCGAGCTCGCCGAGCGCCGCAAGCGCCGCAAGCCGCAAAGCCGTGTGCCCGGAACCTTCGACGACAATACGCCGCGCCGCATCCGCCGTCTCCGGCGCGCGCAGGAGCGTCGCCACCTGAAGCGCAGAAACCCGCGAAAGCACATGTGCGCCGGAATCCCCCGCCAGACCGGCGGCGCGGCTGCCGATCCATGCGGCGTCGAACTCCTGCGGATATTGTTCCGAAAGACGGCGGAGTGCCAGCAGCGCACCTCCGGAGATCTCAGAATCCCGCTCCTCAAGCAAATCAAGAAAAGCCTGTTTCAGCGCCGGATCCCGCGTGACTTCATACCACGGACGCATGTGCTGCACCGCGTAAGCACGAACCACAACGTCCTGTTTCCGGTCTCTCGCGATATCGATCAGCATCTCCGAAAGTTCCGGCGCAGCCTCCTTCTGGGCGCGCAGCCGATTCATGACATTGTTTTTGATGACATATTCGATATCGTTGTTTTCTCCGGAACGGATATAATCGGCCAGCCTCCGCCGCTCCTCCTCCTCCAGCCGGTCGGAAAGCGCCTCCACCAGTTTCAGGCGTTCTGCGCTATTCCCGCCCGCCGCGCAGATCCTGCGGCAGATTCCGGAGCTCCCCTCCGGTATCGGAGTCCCGGAGGGAACAGGGGCCGCCGCTGTTTCCCCGGACATCGCGGCAACGGGTTTCACCGTATCCCGGCCGGCAGGAATCAGCAGAACTCCGGCAACCGCCGCAACCGCAAGCCCGGCTCCGGGAAGAAACAGACGATATCTTCTCTTTTTCATCGGCGCAGCCCCATGTATTCCCCGTCCTGATAGGCGGAAAGATTGTGACAGATCGAGGTCTTCGTCTCCGGCGGATAGATGAAATACACTTTAGCGCAGCCGATCTCATCGAAGTCGGCGGCGGTCAGGCTCTTCTCCACCGTGCCGTCGTCAAACAGCACGCCGGCCACAAAGATGCGGAGCTTCAGCTCCACGTCCTTCCGGTTCGGATTTTTCACCACCAGCATTTCATAGAGGCGTGTGCCATCCTCATACTGCTCAACTTCCGCTACATAGGTGCTGTTCGAAGAGTAGATTCCGATTCCGGAAACCTTCTGGGTTGCAAGGACCGGGCCTTTTTCCCCGATCCGGGCCGCAATGTAACGTTCCCGGGTATCGTCGCTGTAAGCCTGAATCACAGCGCGTCCCGCCTCCGGAGCGACGGTGAATGCCGTCAGCCGCTCGTCTCCGACAACGGAAATGCCCTCCGGAATTTCCGGAACGCTCCACTCGCGCCCCCAGCCGAGCCAGCAGCCGACATCCTGTCGGGGGAAACTGAATTCCGGAACCGCAATCGTCAAAGTTTCGGCCGTTACCTTCCCTTCCCGCGACGTATGAGTGATGTCGAGCTGATAAGTGCCGGAACGGAGGAACTGGAACGGTATCGGCTCCCCGGCCCTGCCGTCAAGCGTGATTCCGCCGCGGATGCTCCAGCTGCCGCCGACCGCATCGGCCGGCGACGCATCGAGCAGAAGCGCATCACCGGGCCGCAGCGTGAGAACCGTCCCGCTTTCCTGCTGCAGAAGATTGGTCGGCTGCCAGACAATCTGCCGCTCAAGTGCATATCCATCGTTTTCAAACCGGATATCCGCCGCGACTGCGCCATCGGCCCGGAGCGGAATGTTCCGGTACCAGCCGCTGCCGGGCAGCCTGTCGGCAGGAACGCCATTGACCCGCACCAGCTCCGGATATTCCGCCGTTCCCTCGAGAAACGCCGGCGAAACCCGGCTCGTCACGAACTCGGAGGCGGTATTCCGCCGGCGGAGCAGCGTCTCGAACGAGCTGCCCTCCCCGCTCTCCGGATCGGCCAGCTCGAAAATGCCGAGACTGCGCACCTCGAGATTGCGGAACGGACGGTGGTTGTCCCACTCCAGCCGGATGATATGGCTGCCGGCGGGCAGATACGGCGTGAATACAAAGCACTCTCCGGGAACACCGTCCCCCAGAACGGGACGACATTTTCCGAGGAACGTTCCATCCACATAGAGATTCAGATTCTCTTCCCGGGGTTCCAGGCTGCACCCGAGTGAAACCAGCAGCTTGTAGATATTTCCGCGAGCGGATTCAAAACCGTAATCCAGCGCTCCCCGGAACGAAACGGAACGGGCGATGCCGCCAAGTTTTCCCCACTCTCCGACGGCTCCGGTAAAATCGCTGCCCGAAAGCTCAGCGAAAGCGGAGAAACGAAGCTGATCGAGCGGGACCCCTTCACCAAGAACATACTCCTCATAGTCCCCGACTCCATCGCTGTTGGAGTCGTTTTTCAGCGGGTCACTGTGATATTTGTTCACTTCGTCCGCGTCGGAGATTCCATCGCCGTCCGTGTCCCCCTTGAACGGATCGGTACCGAGCCTGCACTCCTCCGCGTCGGTGAGGCCGTCTCCATCAGAATCCTTCCTCCAGACCAGATACTCCGAAAACTCCGGCGGCAGGGCATCCGCCGTCCACGCCGAGCGATCGAAACGGACTTTCCCGAATGTGTCTCCGGACCAATAAAGCAGGAGTCTTGCTCCGGCATTCCTGTTGAAATAGTCGATGCGGAAACGGTGCACGCCACCCCCCAGCCGAATCCGGGCCGTATGTTCCCGGCTCGTATCGCGATTATCGTTCTCAAGCTTGACCGTACCGTCGATCAGCAGCGCCGCGCCGTCGTTGCAGGAAAGATAGAAATTATACTCCCCGGCCGCCGGAACATCGAAATACCCTTCGATCACCATGCCGGTGTTCTCGTTGCTTCCGCTGCCCAGAATCGCCTCTCCGGTGTTGTTGAAATGGAAATCCGTGCGCGTCTCCCGCCGGTACTCCCGCAGGAGCCGGAAATCCGGAATTTCACTCCACGCCCCCTGATAGTATTTTACGACCGCTCCGGGAATTCTGCCGATCCCGGCGTCATCGATATCAACCTGCGGGGCGATGCGGGGATTGGAGCCGAGGAGGAACTCCTGGTAATTCGAGAGTCCGTCGCCGTCGGGGTCGTCGGCTGCGAGGGTCGGCGTGTCGCCGAAGTATCTGTATTTCCACTCGAAGTAGGCCTTCTCCTCTGCCGTGAATTCCGGCAGAACCTGAACGGCCGGGCTGCGGCGGGTTTCGGCTCCCGACACGCTCACCGCCGTCACCGTGTAGCTGTAGGAAGCGTCTTCCGCCACCAGGCGCGGGATTCCGGCGAGCGTCGGAGTCGCCGAGGTTCCGACCGGCGTATCGCCGCGGCGGACCTTGAAGTGGTCAAGGACGAATCCCTCCGGCGCGACCCAGTCCCAGGAGAGCGTCAGCGCATCCGGCAGGAGTTCCGAACGAAGGTTGTAAGGCGACAGCGGCAGTTCGAGTTTCAGCGACAGCTCGGCGCCCTCCGTCCCGGCCGGCAGCGTCTCGCGTGCGATCCCGGCAGACGAATCGATTGCGATCTTTTCTCCGGCCGGAAGAAAAAGCGGGCCGATCACCCGTTTCCAATCCGGTCCGCCCGGAACCGGCGTCGTGAATTCAAGCTCGTACAAATGGCCGCCGTAAACCGGCAGCTGCCGCGTTCCGGCAGTGAGGTTCAGCGTCCGCACGTCCCGCTCCATGTCCGCCCCGACCGTATACGCCTGAATCCGGCCGCTCACATTGCGGATCGTCAGAGTGCCGGACGCCGCCCCGCCGTCTTCTGTGTTCAGCGCAACCGGCACAAGCTGCCATGCCGCCACGCGCCGGATCACCTTTTCGGCCGAATACGGGGAATCCGCCTCCCCGAGCGCTCCCGCCAGCTGCATCGCCCTGTCGAACAGGGCGCGATCGTAATTCTCATAGGCGAGCATGACCGGGAAGAAACGGCAGAAGTTCGACAGAATTTCCATATACGGATGCGCTCCGGCGCCATCGGCCGAATACGTTTCGAAAAAGTCGAAATAACGCAGCAGCACGGCGCACTGCCGTTCGAGCGCCGCCGCGATCTCCCCGCGCGTGCTCTCCGCCGTCAGCGCCTGGCACTCCATCGCGGCCATGCGGCTCAGGGTCATGCTCACGCTCGGCCGGTGATTCGACAGGAATCCGAGCGAGGCGTCGAGCAGCGCCCCGGCCGCGGTCCGGTGGGCGGCACGGCTCCGGTCCGCCAGATAGGCCGACCAGTGCTCTTCGGCAAGTTCGCTCAGTTTGCTCTGGATATACATGTGTTCGAACGAGTTGCCGCCGAAGTTCTCCTCCATCATCTGATTGAGTTCCGTCCGGACCGCCAGCCGTTCGGCGGCGGTCAGGGTTCCCGAGATCTGCTGCAGGAATTCGAATTCGGAGGCCACCATCTTCTCCAGCAGCGCCTCATCCACCACCGTGAACGTGACGTTCGTCCCGAGCACCGATTCGACCGCGCTCTTCACGGCGGAAATCAGGCTCGGCGCCGTGTAGTCCGCCAGGTCGAGCGGATGGAACAGGTCGACCACCTGCTGGAGCTTGTCGCCATAGGTGATCGTCTCGGCCTTCCGCGTCCTCAGCGCCAGCGGCACACTCCAGTCGCTCCCGGAGCCGTCGGCATGGATGCGGCGGATCGAGTAACGGTATTCCACGCCGGGTATCAGGCCGCTGTCGGTAAAAACAGGCCTGACGGCGGTCCCGATATCGGTTCCGTTGCGCCGGATCTCCCAGACCGAACCTTCGAGCTCTTCCGGGACGCACTCCCAGTTCAGGGTTGCTTTGGTGTAGGTGACCTGCCCCTCCGCCGGGGTCGGGGCCGGGACGCGCACCGGATCGGTCCCGTTCAGGAATTCGTGATAGTTGTCCACGCCGTCGCCGTCGGGATCATCCGTCGAAAGCATCGGCTGATCGCCGAAATGCTCCCGCATCCAGTTGAAAAACTCCGCATGGGCGCTCTGGTCGCCCGGTTCCACGACGACCGGACGGCTTGCGGTCGAGAGTTTTCCCGCCGAATCGAATGCCGCGACGGTATACCCGTAATTCCCGTCCGGAGCGGCCAGCCGGATGTTGTCGGCGCGCTGTCCGGTCACGGTCGCGACAACGGCGCCGCCGTTGAACACCTTGAAGCCGACGGCTTGAAACGCATCGGAATCCGTCCAGTCCCAGCTCAGGCTGAACACGTCGACGTTGCGCTCGAATCTGAGATTGTACGGAAAATCCGGCTCCGCCGCGACAATCTCCGCAACGGGACCGGTCTCCGAAACTGACGGAACCGCCTCCCCGTTCGTATGATAAGTGACCTGCTGATCGTTCTTCTGCGGAAACGCCGGCAGCCGCATGACAAGGTCGTTCCCGCCCGGAACCGGAACGCTCGCCGTGATTTCATAGATATGTCCCGCATACACAGGAATTTCCGCCTCTCCGTCCACAGGAATGACGCGCTCTTCGTGATAGGGCTCCCCCGGAAAGACGCGCGGCGCCGCATCCGCCGTGACGTTCGTTACTTTGACCGACGCACGGCACGGGTTGCCGGCCGCATCGCGCAGACGCACCCGGACCCGGATCAGTTCCCAGGCGGCGATCCGGCTCAGCCGGTCGTTCCCCGCTTCCCAGCCGGGCTGTTCTTCCTGCAGCTTTGCGGCATAATTCAGCGCGGTCCGATAAGTGGCCTCGCGGTAGCCGTCGTAAGCCAGCAGCCGCGGAAAATACTTGAAGTAACTGCCCGAAAGCACCATGCAGACGAGGCGGACATTCGTTCCTTCCGCATTCGGAAAGAAGTCGAAGAAACGAAGGTTCTCCGCCGCGGCCGCCGCCAGCGCCGAATCGATCTCATCCACACTGCTTTTCTCATTCAGGTGCGCCGTTTTGAACAGGGCCAGACGCCCCAGGCTGTTCAGCACGCACTGCTCCTGATCGCGCAGGAAATTCAGCGAAAACTCGTAAAGAATCGCCGCGGCCTGATTGTGTCCCCTCGCCCAGTGTTCCTCCGCCAGCGTCGTCAGCCGGTCGTGGATATAGACCTGTTCGATCGAATTCCCGCCGAACCCTTCCTTCAGGCAGGCGTCGAGCTCCGCCCGGGCGGCAATCCGTTCCGCGTCGGTCCACTCCGGCGCGGCGCTCCGGATGATCTCCAGTTCGTCGGAGATCATCCGGCTGATCAGCTCGGAGTCGAACGTGTTCATCACCACTCCGCCGCCCGTCAGGCTTTCGATTCCGGCCTTCACCGCCGAAAACAAAGAGAGTGCGGTCAGACTCTCCGCCGGCGTATCGTGCAGCGAATCCACCACAAGCTCAATTTGTTCATGCTGAGCAAATTCAACCGAGTCGAAGGTCTTCACCTTCAGCGGTTCGGACATCGCGGAGGCGTTGCCGCCGACCGTGACCGCATCCACCCGGTACTCATAAAAACGGCCGGGAAGCACGCCCGCATCCGAAAACCTCTCCCCGACGGGCCGCGAAATCTCCACCCCGTCCCGGTAAACCCGGTAATTCGCGATCCGCGTCCCATCCGCAGGATATTTCCAGCTGATCGTAATTTTATGATAGGTGGCGCGTTCCAGTTTCAATTCCTGCGGCGCTCGGACATCCGCAGCAAACACTCCGACCGCCAGAAGGACTGCGGCAAAACATAAATTACGCCTGAACATCACTCTTCCTTTCCGGGAAAGCTGTTTTATATGATTTTCGAAAATGCAAACAGGAAACAGGAAATCAGCAGCCGCCGCACGTGGAAATCCGCAGCAGCTGCTTTCCGCCCTTCCGGCGCATCAGCAGCTGAAAAGCAAACAGAGACGCCGGAATCATCGAAACATTGCCGACATACTTGGAGTATTTAAGGAAAGCCAGCGGCTCCTGCCCCAGCCAGCGGGCCGCAAGGGGAAGCAAAGCGCCGGAAAGCAGTGCGATTCCGAAGGAAAAAAGCAGAAAACGCCAGTAGTAATGAAACCAGGCGCGCAGTTTGGCACGGAACACCGGCCGTCCGGCCGCCGTCGACACCATCACTGCCGATCTCCTGAAATGCCGGTTCAGGATATACACGAAAACGCACAGCGAAGCTGCCGCATTCGCCGTCGACGAATAAATCAGAGTCAAAGTGAAAAGCAGCCGGGAATCATACAGGATTCCGGACAGAAAATTCAGGATGCACCCGCCCCCCAGCAGCAGCAGCGCCCACACGATCGCATACCGCCAGAAAAACCGCCACCAGACCCCCAGCAGCTCCCATGACCCGACACCTTCGCCCGGAACCGAAACCTTCGACGGTTCATCCATCATTATTAAGACATTCCTGAATCAATAATTGAGATCAATATTATTGATTATAACATTTAACACATAATTTCAGGAATGCAAATCCAATATCGAATATTTTGCGATTTTTTAAGAAAATACTGCAAATACAAAAAAAGAGCATTCATCCGCCAAAAAAACGCACCGAATGCCGCCGGATGCCCCATTCCCAGCAGGAACTTGAACTGAAATTACATGAAAACATCAATTTCAACTAAAAAAACACAAACTCAAGATTGATTTCCCGCCGATTGCCGCGGTGAATTCCGGAGCAAGGCGCCCGGAATCACCGGCTCGGCGCCGGACCGGTCGAACCGCGAACCGTCAGCTTCGTCAGGAGCCGGACCGAATTCAGCCCGGAACCGTCTTTGAGCCGCCGCCGCATAAGTTCGATCGCGCTGCGCGCCATCTCCGGGAAATCATAGGCCAGCGTGGTCAGCGGGGGCTCCAGGTATGCGGAGACCTCCCGATTGTCATAGGTGATCAGCGAAACATCAGCCGGAACCTGTTTGCCCCTGTCCCGTAAAAAGTCAAGCAGTCTCGGCCCGTTGTCGCACGATACATCGAGGAATGCGGTATAGTGTTCGTCGAGCAGCCGGCAAAGCCGCGCTTCGAGATCCGCCCAGTCCCGGTAGAAGAGATAACGCGCCTCGCCTTCGAGTCCCCACTTTCCGGCGACGCTCCGGAACGCCTTTTCGCCTCTCTTCCCATCCCGGGTCGGAATGTCCGCTCCGGGGTTGACGACCGCAATCCGGCGGTGTCCCCGGCTGATCAGGTACTCCATCGCCTGCGAGAAGCCGCCGTCGGAAAAGACGCCGGGAATCCGGTCGAGCAGGTTTCCCCGGCTGTTCACGGCGACCAGCGGCAGCCGGCACCGTTCATGCCAGTCCGGAATCAGGATGCGGCCGGAAATCAGAATCACCCCGTCGAAAAGCCATTCGTCGAGCATCGAAAGATGCTGCGGCGAAATCACGGCGAGACGGATTCCGTTCCGCTCCGCCTCCCGGCTCAGCGCATTGAACAAGCTTGCAGTGAAATGATCCATCCAGCTGATCAGAACGGCCAGCGTGACGGTATGCTGGCGCGACAGATTCCGGTAATTCATCTTCCGGGCCAGTTCGTGAATCCGCTGCCGCACTTCCGGCGCGACTTCGGCCTTGCCGTTCAGCGCCCGGGACGCCTGCGAAACCGATACGCCGGCGGCTTCCGCCAGGTCTTTCAGGAATGTCCGCTGCAAAACCGTCATCCTCCCGTCGTGTTTCCTCTTCCGGTAATATACGATCGTTCCGCAGAAATGCAATCCCGCTTGCGGCGGTTTGCGGAAACCGGAGCTCCGGCCTCTTGTTTTCCATTGCGGCTTTCGTCATAATTATAAACAGGACGATCACGGCAATGCGAAAAGAACGAAAGAAGGGAAAATATGGAAGTGTTCAAGATTTTCGGCGATGATTCCGAGCTCCATCTGTCACGCCGGGACGGTTCGATCGCGGCAATGCGCCGGCGCGGGAAAGAACTCCTGCTGCCGGCCCGGCTGGCCTTCTCGCTCCGATTCGTCGATGCGGAAGGAGGCTATCGGCCGCTCGATTCCGGCCATTTTGCGAATTTCGAGCTTCAGGAACTGAAAAACGCGGCCGTCTGCCGCTGGACCGGCTGTGCCGGCGCGCCGGGAACGACGGTGAAACTCGACATCAGTTTCCGCGACCGGGCGTTCCGGTTCCGGCCGGAAGTGACCGGCGTGCCGGAGGCGCTCCGGCTCGAGCTCGTGGATGCTCCCGTCATCGTCGTTCCCGAATCGAACGAGCTCTTCTGGCCCAGGCACGACGGATGTCTCGTCGACCAGCCGGAAAAGGGCAGCCGGTATTTTCAGCGGCTTTCGGCTCCCGGCATGGCGGTGGGCGGCTGTTACCCGGGGCCGTGCCAGATGCAGTACCTGGCTTCGTATTCGCCGGATGGCGGTATCTGGTTCGGCGCGGAGGATTTTCGCCACGGCACCAAAACGCTTGAGTTCGGGGCCGATGACGGCGACGGAACGCGCATCCGGCTGCGGATCGAACAATACTGCGGGCAGGACGGCCCGCCGGAGCGCTATGCTCCCGACTACGATATCGTGCTTCGTCCCTTCGAAGGGGATTGGACGGATGCGGCCGCGATCTGCCGCGATCAGGTGAGACGCGACCCGTCGCTGAAAAGCATTCCGCCGAAGCCGGAGTGGCTCGACGAATCTCCCGTCGCCGTCATTCTGAGCATCCGCGGACGCGGGGAAAGCTTTGCGGGGGAAAACGCGTATTCCCGCTGTGAAAACGCGTTTCCCCGCCTCAGGGAGCTGTCGGAGGCGTTCGGCTCGCCGGTGCTCGCGCTGCTGATGCGCTGGGACCGGCACGGCCCGTGGCTGCCGCCCTGGTGCTGGCCGCCGGCGGGAGGGACGGAGTCGCTCTTCCGGCTGCGGGATCTGCTGCACGAGTCGGGAAACCGCATCGGGCTCTACTGTTCCGGAACGGCTTTCACGGTGCGGAGCCTCATGAACGGCTACACCTGCTGCGACGAGTTCGAACGCGACGGATTGAACCGCCGCATGGCCTGCGGCCCGGACGGGAAAACACTCTGGACGATGAACGGCATCCGGGAAGGTACCCAGCTCTGCATCACCGAAGAGTTCGGCCGCGAAATCATGCTCGACCAGGTCCGCCGGATCGCGGAGGCCGGAATCGACTATCTGCAGTTCTTCGACCAGAATTTCGGCGGAATATGTTATCCGTGCTACTCGAAGGAACACCGCCACCCGCCGGTTCCGGGGCGCTGGCAGACCGAAGCGATGACGCGGCTGATCGACGACATGAATGAGCAGATCCGCCGGACCGGCAGCCGCATGATTCTCGGCACGGAGAGCTCCGCCTCGATGCCCTACCTCGCGGGACTGCCTCTCAACGACTCCCGCCGCATCTGCCAGGTCGTCTACGGGCGGCCGGTTCCGGCCTACTCGTTCGTCTATCACCGGTATGCCGGCAGCTTCCTGGGGAATCAATGCACCGTCTGGCAGAATGTCGACTGCCCGGCCTGCCCGGACAACCTGCTCTACCGGCTTGCGGAGGGATTCTGCGCGGGAGAACTGCTGGCGGTGACGCTGCGGGCGGACGGTTCGATCGCATGGGGCGCCGCGGACGACTGGTCCGAGCCGCCGCCGGACAACGAAACGGCGATCACCCTGATCCGCAACCTGAACAGGCTGCGCAGGAAATACCGGAAGTTCCTGCTGCACGGGGAAATGGAAAAGTCTCCGGTTCGGGTTGCCGGGCTCCCGGCCTACCGTCTTCCGCTGCGGCCCCGGCGACAGCATGCCGGGGGCGGAAAAGCCTTCACGGAACTGCCGCCGCTGCCGGAATCATGCTGGTCCGCGCCGGACGGCGAACGTATACAGTTCCTCGTGAACTTCCGCCCGGAACCGCGGCAAGTCGAGCTTCGCTCCACCGAACCGTGCCGGATCGGCGGCAGGGAATTCGAGCCGGGCGGATTTCGTGCGGAGCTCCCGCCGCTCGACGCCCTGACGATCCACTTCCGGCAGAGAGGTTGACGATGAAGCATTCGATTCTGTTGCTGCTGCTGACAGCCGCGTTCCGGCTGGCGGGGAACTCCCCCGCACCGGAAATCGCCTGGGAATTCGACCCCGCGTTCGGCGTAAAAGAACAGGGGCTGGAGCTGAACGGCTTCGACAGCATGAAAGTGCTGCCGGAGGGAACTTTAAAACTCGCCGCAAACTGGAAAAAGGACGGCGGCGGGGAGCCGTATCTGCGTTCCAGCTACGAGATGTTCGCCCCCTATGACAGCCGCGACCTCGGAGTACTTGAAATCCGGCTGCGCGCGCGGGTTTCGCCGGAAATCGCCGGGACCGGAATCGGTTTCCGGGTGCGGCTGCGCCATCACAGGGGCGGCGGGAGCGAACAGCAGCTTCCGCTCGAAGCAGACGGAGCATTCCATATCATCCGGATCGATTTCTCCAAATTCCGGCACCCGGAAAACAGCAGGGGATTCTATCTTTATCTCTATCCTCTGGTCAATACCGGCGGCGCCGAAGGGTGGGCGTCGGTCGAGCTGGATTACTTGCGGGTCCGTTTTTCCGACGCCGGTGCCGTGCGGAACATCCGCCTCGTCGCCGATGAGAAGATCGCCGATATGCAGGAGCTCCTTCAATCATTCAAGCCGTATGGAATCGTTCCGAAAGGAGCCGATGCCGGGCAAAAGAAGCTGCACGCACTCCGCGGAACGCTCGACTCCGGCGCCGGGCCCGGGCAGTACGAAGCCGCCATGGAGCTGGACCGTGAGTTCGTCCGACAGCACTCCGTCCTGCGGTTCGGACGGCGTCTGAAGGAGCTTTTCGACGAGGCGCACATGCTTGAAAGCAGCATCGTCCGCCGGAACGAAAAAGCCGTTCAGAAAGAAGAAACCGCACGTTTCCGGGCCGCACTCGGGCGGATCGGGCTTCTGCTTTCGCGGGGGGAATTCGACGCGGCCCGCACCTCCCTCGACGCGGCGGACCGGAACAGGACCGCTCTCTGGAACCGCCTGCTTTCGCCCGAAAACGGCGGCCCCGCATGGCAGCGCGGCATCGACGCATACAGTACCGGCCTTTTCGGCTGGCAGTTCCGGACACGCGAGAGTCTGGCGTTCTCCGTCGACCGCGAACGGCTTGTCCGGGGATTCTTCGTCAACCGCGACGGCACGAAAACCGGGCTGTCGATCCGTCCGGAAGGCGCCGCGTTCCTGAAAAACGATCCGGAAGAGCTTGAAACAAGCTGGACTTCAAGCAATTGGAACTATCCATGCCGAACGGCGGACGGCAAGCCGGCCGACTGGATGATCGCGGTCAGCCGTCTCGCTCCCGGCATACAGCTGACCGCCGGGACCAGATCCATCCGGCTCGCGGTGAACGCCGGGCGCGACTGCCTGCCTACCCGTATCCTCATTCCCTGCCGTGACGGGGCGAAACTCCTGACGCCGGAGGAGCTTGCGGAATTCCAGTGGCGCAACATGGCGGAAAACTGGCTGCTGCTGCTCTGCGACAACGGCCTTCCGGCCGCTCCGTGGCTGCTGACGCTGCAGCACCGGCCGGAATCCGTGACGGCAGCCGGAGATGCCCTGCGCTTCTCCTTTCCGGAGCGGGCGGGCACGATCGGGATCGCCAATCTTTACGGAGTGCGGCCGCTGCCGCCCGACTGGTCGAAGGAGTGGTCGGCGCCGCCTCCCGAAGTCACCGGGCAGTGCCGCCGCCTCAACGCGGTCATGACCGCCTGCCCGTGGAGCTGCACGGAGTTCTTTGCGGTTGACCGCGAGGCCGGAACGGTGCGGATCGAAAACCGCTTCGGTTACCGGGCCGTGAAGAACGACTGGAATTACGGCGGCGCGGAATACGCTCCCCTCCCCCCGGCGCTGGCCATGGCCGCATCGAAAGGATATCCGGCCCGGCTGCCGGAAAACGCGGAGGAGTCCAGCTTCGACACCATATACGGTCCGTGGCGCGCCGTACCCGGCAGCCGGGCGGAATATACGCTGCCGCTTCCGGACCTCAGCGATGAACTGTTCGTCCGGACCGAACGTTACGGGGAACAGCAGAAGAAAAGCCGCCGCTGGCTGCTGAGTCTTCCGAACGCCCTGTTCCACTTTTCACAGGGACATTATATCAACAACTTCTGGACCTGGTATTTCAACGGCTTCTGCCTCTTTGCGCCGGATGAGAAACAGATCATCCTGCGCAATATGAGAAGCGTCCTCGACCGTTATTGTACGGAAGTCCGCGACGAACCGGCCCGGCTGCGCATGGCGCACCACACCCACCGCCACGGCGACCGGACCGAGCCGTTCACAGGCAGAAGCTACCTCGCTTACGGCTGGCGGTCGAAACACGGCGCGCAGCTGAACTATCACGATATCACCGACCTGGCAGGCTTCCATCTGATGCCGGTCCAGCGCTACGCCGCCATCTCCGGCGACTGGAAGCTGATCCGGAAGCACTGGCCGCAGATCATCGACCTGTACGGCTCCATACCCCGCCGGGCCGAATGGGCCTCGATGGCGGTCGGCACGACCGACCGTTCGCTCACGCACGTAATCGACATGGCGCCCGATTCATGGCTTGCGTCCGAAGCCGCCGCGAAGCTCGCCCGGGGAGTCGGCGACCGCCGGACCGAGGCGCTTGCGCTCTGCATCGCCGCCAGGCAGGCCGTGCCGCTCTGCGGCGCGCTGCTGAAACGCGAATGGGACATGGCCCATAACAACGACTGGGAGTGGAAGACCCAGCTTCCCGAACTCGGTTACTTCGATTCGAGTCACGTCAACGCCACGCGATGGGACGATTCCCAGCTTTCGGCAAGCGGTATCGTCGGCATGATCCACTCTCCCGCCCTGCTGCGAATGTACCGGGAGTTCTGCCCGGGGGCGCTGCGCGTTTTTCTCGCACGGATGGAGGAGGCGTATCCGCAGTGGGCCGACTGGAGGTACGTCCGGCCCGGTAAAAAGGAGGGACAGAACGGTCCGACCGCGTTTTACCGGCAACTCCTGCTGCGCGACGCGCTCGGCGAACCGACCGGCGAACTTGAAAAACTGTTCCGCGCCGGACTTTTCGATGACAACGAATTTTCGGTCTGGACACGCAATGTCGCCGGCCGCTCCACCATCGTCGGGCTTTCGCTGGACGGGTGCGCCATCCTGTCCGGACGCGACGCGCCGCTGCGCATCTCCGGCTGGGGCCGGGCGGCGTTCCGCGACGCCCGGTTCCGCTTTGCGACGGGAACGGCGGCAATCGAGCTCGAATCCCCGGAACCGTTCACGCTCGAACTCTTCAGCGCAGTCGAACCCGCCGGCATCACGGTGAACGGCAAGACGCCGGACGCGGGCGCCATCCGCCATGATGCCGCCGGAAAACGGCTTTCGCTCCGGCTCGGCCCCGGCGGGAGCCGCATCGAACTGCATTATCCCGGCTGGCGGCCGCCGCACCGGGAAACGTCCATCCGTCCGGCCGGCCCGATTGCGCCGACGCCGGAAATGAAGCTGTGCAGCACCGAACGGGAACTGCGCTTCGCCGCCGGAAGCAGCTCCGGACGAAAGGAATTCGTCTGCGGGGAAACGACCCCGATCCCGCTTTCCGGCAGCGGCGACACGGCTTCCGGCTTCGCCGCCGGAGACAGGGTCCTGCACGGAGTTCCCATGCGGCTGGCACCCGGCGCGGTCGGAGTCGGCGCCGCAGGGAATGCCGCCGGTCTTCCGAAACGGGCGGAAATCGCTGCCGGAGGACGCTGGAAACGGCTCTACTTTCTGCATGCCGCAGAAGAAAACGGCACGCCGGGAGAAGTGCTGCTGCGCTATCGCATTCACTACGCGGACGGCTCAAGCGCCGTCTTCGAAGCCCGTTCCGGTCTCGAGCTCGCCGGACGGCGGAATCCGGGCGAACTGCCGAACGGCAGGCCGGTCCGCAACGGCGGCCGGGACGGCGCATACCTCTCGGTCTGGGAGAATGCCGCCCGGGACGAAACTCCCGGCGTCGTTGCCGACTTTCAGAAGGAGTACAGGATGATCGACCGGATCAGCCTGGAATTCGCAGCCCGGAACGGTACGGCCGTCCTGCTGGCGGTCACCGGAGAAGCCGCGGAATCCGAACAATAACGGCTGACAAGGAGATGGTATATTCATGCCATCGAAATATTAACAATGCCTTTCTCTTCAGAGAGCGGGGCCCCCGAAAAGTATCATCCGTCGCGCAAGCGCTGTGGATGACAGGCCCGACTTGTCCTCCGCAGCCTCGGCGAAGGAGGAAGGGGGGCAACTTTTCGGAAAAATATCAACAATGCCTTTCTCGAAGGTGTGAGTACGGCGGAGCCGCACGGAACACCGGAGAGCGGGGCCCCCGAAAAGTACCCGAAGCTTTTGGGCTGTAAGCCCAAAAGACCCGAGGCCCGTGGCCGAAGGGTGGCAACTTTTTGGGGAACAATAGGAGGATACGGGATGACGGAATACAAGGCTCCGCAGCTTTCGCAGGCGGAAATCGACGAGGCGTTCTCCGACACCTACCGGGCGTTGTGGAACGACGACGAGCAGCGGCGGATCGACGCCGACATCGAAAAGCATCGCAAGGCAGACGGGCTGTTTCAGTTGCCCGCCTCCGCCGCCGGACGCGAGGTCAGGGTCGAGCAGTTGTCGCACGATTTCGTTTTCGGCGCGCACATTTTCAATTTCGATCAGCTCGGCTCCGACGAGCGCAACGCGCGCTATAAAGAGCTTTACGGCACGCTCTTCAACTCCGCGACGATCGCGTTCTACTGGAAGCAGCTTGAACTGGAGGAGGGGCGTCCGCGCTTCCGCGCGGAATACCGCGATACGGCGGAGTTCTGGAATCGCTGCGGCGACCCGCAGCGCCAGCCGCACTGGCGCCGCCCCGCGGTCGATCCGGTCGTGGAGTTCTGCCTGTCGAAGGGAATCCGGCTGCACGGGCACACGCTCGTGTGGGGCAGCAACCGCTGGCAGATTCCGGACTGGCTCATCAACAAAATCCCGTTCGATTACCTGAAAAAAGCGAACCTCGAGCACAATCCGAAGGATAATACGCTGCTCAGCGAAGCGACCGGGTGCGCATTCGAAGGGATGAGCGCGAAGGAGATGGAGAAGGCGCTTCCCGAATACACGACGCTCATCAACACGCTGACGGCGAAACGCATCATCGAAATCGCGATGCGGTACGGCGATAAAATCGACAGCTGGGACGTCGTCAATGAGAGCGCCGGGGACTTCGGCAGAGGCGGCATGGTTCCCGGCTCGAAGCTCTGCAAAAGCTGGTACGGCCCGATGCCGGGCGACTACACCTTCCGCGGCTTCAAGATCGCCGAAGGGGTCTTCCCGCCGGAGGCGAAGCTCAACATCAACGATTACAACCTCGGCGAGGATTATGTGCGGCAGGTGCGCAGCTTGCGTGCCCGCGGCTGTAAAATCGATATCATGGGGGCTCAGATGCACCTGTTCGATCCGCAGATCTGCCGGGATATCGCCGACGGGAAAAGCCTGGTGCAGTCGCCGCGCGAGGTCCGCGAGACGATCGGGCGCATCGGCCGGGCCGGGCTGCCGATTCATCTTTCGGAGATCACGATCACTTCTCCCGGCGGCGATCGGCGCGGCCAGGTCGTGCAGGCGGAGATCGCCCGCAACCTCTACCGGCTCTGGTTCAGCCTCGAGCCGATGATGGGAATCACGTGGTGGAATGTCGTGGACGGCTGCGGCGCGCCGGGCGAACCGGCGGTTTCCGGCCTCTTCACGCGCGACATGGAGCCGAAGCTTTCGTATTTCGCGCTCGACGGCCTCATCAACCGGGAGTGGCGCACGAACACGGTCTGCACGGCCGATGCGGATGCGCTTGCGGCCTTCCGGGGATTCCGGGGCCGTTACCGCCTGAGCTGGGCCGGTGCGGACGGCTGTGAGGAGTCGCTGATCTGCCATCTCAAATGAGGACTGTCTTCAACGGATTCCATAACCATAACGAAGGAGAAATGAAAATGCCGTCACTGCAGGACATGAGACAGAAAGCGAAAGAGGCCGGGCTGATGAAGCTCGACCGGCTGATCGCGACCCGCCAGCACATCCCGGCCAATGAATTCCCGGTGCCGCTTACGGAGCTCTGCGAGCGTTACGAAAAGCTTTATACCGGCTGCATCAACGACGTCATGCGCGAACTGTGCCTGCTGAATCAGAATCTGCCGTCGGAGATCATGCCGCTGCGCGACGAGATGACCGTCTGCGGCGAGGCGTTCACCGTGAAGAGCGCCCCGAACGTGATGATCGAGGGCGAGATGACCTTCCGCGCCCAGATGCTCGACGAAATGAAGCCGGGCGGTCTGGTCGTCTGGGACACTTCCGAGGACACCGAGGCTTCGCTGTGGGGAGGCGTGATGACCGCTACCGCCATTTCGAAAGGCATCCGCGGCGCGGTCATCTCCGGCGGAATCCGCGACACGAAGCAGATTCTCGAGCAGAAGTTTCCGATTTTTTACAAGTACCGCACCAGCAACGGTTCGCTCGGACGCTGCATGATCACGCACTATCAGGTTCCTGTGCGGATCGGCAAGGTGACCGTCCGTCCCGGCGACATCATCTTCGGCGACATCGACGGCGTCTTGTGCATCCCGCGCGAAATCGCCTATGACGTGCTGCTGCGCGCTGAAGGGATCGAACGCAACGAAATCGATATTTTCTCCTGGGTCCATCAGGGGGATTCCATCGCCGAGATCATTGAAAAGGGCGGCTACTTCTGAGGCGGGCAACGGCATGAACAACTTTATCTCATCGATGTTCGACCTCTCCGGCCGGACCGCGCTGGTGACCGGTTCGAGCCGCGGCATCGGCCGTGCGATTGCGGAAACGTTTTCGCGGGCCGGCGCGAGGGTGCTGGTGCACGGCTGCCGGGAGAGCGATGTGCTGCGCGAGGCCGCCTGCGCATGCGGCGGCATTCCGGTCACCGGCGACCTGACGGACTCGGCCGGCGTCGAAGCCCTGATCGAACAGGTCCGCAACGCCGTTCCGGCGCTCGACATCCTCGTGCTGAATGCTTCCGTGCAGCGCTATGTGACGCTCGACGAATTCGACGAAGCCGAGTTTCTGCGCGAGTTTCAGGCCAATGTCGGCGCCGCTTTCCGGCTCGTCCAGGCTTTCGCGCCCGCGATGTGCGAACGGAAGCACGGGCGGATCATCATCGTCGGCAGCGTGAATCAGTTCCGTCCGTCGCCGCGGCTGACCGTCTATTCGGCGACCAAGGCCGCGCTGGTCAGCCTGACCGTCAACGCCGCAAAAAGCTATGCGCCGCACGGGGTAACGGTGAACAACCTCGTGCCGGGAGTCATCCTGACCGACCGCAACGCGGAGGCGCTGAAGAGCGACTCCTACCGCGGCATGATCCTCGGGCAGATTCCGGCCGGCGTGTTCGGGGAGCCCGGCGACTGCGCCGGAGCCGCGCTTCTGCTGGCGTCGGAGGCCGGGCGCTACATCACCGGCATCGAGCTGCCTGTGACCGGAGGCATGCATTTGTAGGCATGCCCGATTTCGGCGGAAAAACTGAAATCTGTCCGGTCGGCGGGCAGATTTTGCGGTTTCGGGTTTGATTCCTGACGGTTTCGTGCTACATTGTATACCATGGTATTCAACTACATGTAATGTTCAGGAATCAACATGAAACCGCATGCCGTATTTTTTTGCCGGAACGAAGAAAGTGTCAAGTATGTCTATACGCCGGAACAAATTGCGGAGATCGGCCGTCTGACCGATCTCCGTCCCGGCGTCTTCCATGAAGAGGCGCTGGAGAAAGGGGAGCTCGGGGATGTCGAGCTCTTTTTCTCGACCTGGGGAATGCCCGCCCTCACGCCGGAGCAGCTGGCCCGTCTGCCGAAGCTGAAGGCCGTTTTTTATGCGGCCGGGGCGACCGACGGTTTCGCCCGTCCGCTTTTCGCACGCAACATCAAGGTATTGAGCGCCTGGCAGGCCAACGCGATTCCGGTCGCGGAGTTCTGCACGGCGCAGATCATGCTCGGACTCAAGGGATATTTCCGCAACACGCGCAGCATCAAATGCCGGGACGACTGGGCGAAGGCGCATGCGATGGCCGGCCCCGGCTGTTACGGGGAGACCGTCGCGCTGATCGGCGCCGGGGCGATCGCCACGCTGACGAAGAAGATGCTCGAACAGAACAACGTCAACGTCATCATCATCCCGTCCCGCGCCGAGCGGCGCACCGTTTCGCTCGAGGAGGCGTTTTCGAAGGCGTTCGTAGTCAGCAACCACCTGCCGAACCGCAGCGACAACATCGGCGTCCTGAACGGAAAGCTTTTTGCGTCGATGCGCGAGGGGGCCGTTTTCATCAATACCGGGCGCGGCGCGCAGGTCAACGAAGCGGAGCTGATCGAGGTGCTCGAGAAGCGGCCGGACCTGACGGCGCTGCTTGACGTCATGCACCCGGAACCCCCCGAGGACGGCTCGAAGCTTTATACGCTGCCGAACGTCAGGCTCTCGACCCATATCGCCGGTTCGATCAATGACGAGGTTCACCGCATGGCCGACTATATGATCGAAGAGCTCAGGCGCTATCTGGCCGGTGAACCGCTGGTTTACGAAGTCAGCGAGTCGATGCTGCTGACGAGCTAGAAGAGATTGCAAGGTTCCGGGAGGGAAGGAATCCGGTCATGAAGAAATTTCTGGTTTTTCTGTTTGCCGTTTTTGCGATGCTGGCCGCATATGCGGCCGAGCTGGACGGGCTGATCGATGCGCGCGCCGAGCTCTGGAAGATGTCCGGCCAGACCGTGATGAAGAATTATCCGGATTTGTTCGTCTGGATGGATCAGGGCAGGACGCGTCTGCGTTATAACGTGAGGGAAAATCGGGCGCCGCTGACGCTGTTCGGGCGACGTGTGCTGGAAGTCATTATCGACGTGAAGGATGAGAAGATCTGCGAACTGAACGTCTCCGTCTACAATCGGGGAGATGCCGGGGAGATGCCGAAGAAGACGTTCGATGCGCTGCTGGACGCTGCCGAAAATCGGCTGGCCGGTCTCGCCGGCCGGGAAAATGTTCCTCAGACGCAGAACGTTTCGGTCGAAGGCTCGCGGATTCGTTCCAAGGTGTGGCGCACGGATGCGTATGATGTGGTCATGCGCTGGAGTTATACCCGGAGCGTACCGGAGTTTCTGGCCATCGACTTCTTTCCTGCCGGCGGCGCGCCGAAATCGCTCCGTGAGGGGCTGAAGACCACGGTCGCAACTTCGGAGCTCGACAAGAGACTGATCAACGATGAGGACGGTTCGCGCTACATGACCGTTCCGATGGTGGACCAGGGGGCGAAGGGGTATTGCGTCGCGGCGACGGTCGAACGGATTCTGCGCTATTACGGTTCGAACATCGACCAGCACATGATCGCCAAGCTGGCCGAATCCGACGCGCAGCGCGGCACGAACATCAACAAGATCGTCGAGGTGCTCGAGGGCAACCAGGTCAAGCTCGGAATCCGTTACAGGAAGCTCTATCAGTACAGCGATCTCGACACCTACAGCGATTTCAAGGGCATGATCAACAGCTACAATACGATCGCCCGCCGGATGAAGCTTAAGAAGATCGATTTCAACGACTATGTCTATATCGTCGACCGGACGAAATACCTGTCTTACGGCGCTTTGATGAAGTCGCTCGATTTCAAGGTGTTCCGGGAGCTCCGCAAAAAAGACAAAGGCGACAACAGGGATTTCCTCGAGGCGGTGAAGGAGAACATCGACGAGGGGATTCCGCTCTGCTGGTCGACCTTCATCTTTCCGGGCGTCGGCGGCAGCGGCGGTTCGGAGTTCGGCATGCATATGCGGATCATCACCGGCTACAACACGAAAACCGGGGAGATCATCTACTCCGACAGCTGGGGCGCCGAGCATGAGAAGAAGGTCATGAAGCCCGAAGACGCCTGGGGCATCACAGTCAACCTGATCGCACTTGAGCCGCGCCGCCGGAACGCGAAATGACAAGAGGGTGTTTTGTGAAGCCGTTTCTGCCGGTGTTGGTTCTGGCGCTGGGATTCTGTTTCGGCACGGTGCGGGCGGATTCGCTCGAAAGGGGAGGGCGCTGGCTGAGCCGGAAACTGATGGAGCGGCACGGCGCCTTGGAGGAGCCTTTCGTCTATCTTCAGAAAATCGGCGTGAAAACGCGCCCGAAAATGCTGTCCTATGGCGTGAGCAACGAGATGCTGCTGTTCTGGGACAGCGGGGAAAATGTCGGAAAGATCCAGAGATTGATCGATGACCGGCTGACGGCTCTTTCCCAGGCGCTGGCGGACAATGATTTCGCCGGTTTCAAGAAAGAGCTGGAGGCGGGTTCGCCGTCGGCCGGTCTTTATCTGGGACCGGGTGTGCGCGGCCGGAGCGGGCGAAACACGACGATTTTCACCGCGGCGCTGGAGGTTTCCGACCTGCGTTTTGCCGAAACCCTGCTGGACTGGGGCGCTTCATTCGAGAATCTCGATGCGAATTACTGCATCAAGATGGCCGGAGACGACGGCATTCCGAAAATCAGGGTCCTGCTGAAATACGGATTCGATATCAACACGCCGAACAATTCGTTCGGTACGCCGCTGGCCGAGCTGGTCAATGAACGGCCGGACCAGACGAGGGCGATTGAATTCCTCCTGAAAAACCGGGCCGATCCGAATGTGAAGGGGTTTTATGATTTTCCGCGGCTCGGGGATTATACCCGGATTTTGCATCTCGTCGTTCGGACCCGGCCGTACCGGATCATCCGGTTCAGCCCGAAAGAGCAGCAGGACCAGGAACCGTTCGAAAAACGGCGCGAACGCGGCCGGGAAGGGGCGCTGAAATTGTTGCTGAATTACGGCGCGAATCCGAATCTGACCGATTCCGCCGGCAGGACGCCGCTGCATATCGCGGTGGCGGAGAAGGAAAACCAGAAGCTTGTCTCCCTGCTTCTGGAGCGCGGCGCCGATCCGCGGATCAAGGACCGTTCCGGCAGGACGGCGTTCGATTACGCCGTCGGCAACAAGATAAAAAACATGCTGAGACGATGGAGGCCCGCGGCCGGGGGCCGGTAAAAGGAGATGGTATGTCAATACCATCGAAATATTAACAATGCCTTTCTCGAAGGCGTGAGTACGGCGGAGCCGCACGGAGCACCGTAGAGCGGGGCCCCCGAAAAGTATCATCCGCAGCCTCGGCGAAGGAGGAAGGGTGGCAGCTTTTCGGGGAACATGGGAGAATCTATGCTTGATTTCATCAAGGCGGTTGCGCGTGAGGCGGGCCGCACGGCGATGCAGTACTTCGACGGCGTCCGTCCGAACGACGTTCACGCCAAGGCGTCGCCGAAGGATATGGTTTCGGCGGCGGATGTCGCGGTCGAAGAACTGATCGTCAGCCGCATCCGGGAACGGTTTCCGGGGCACGGCGTTTTCGGCGAGGAGTCCGGCCGAAGCGGGATGCATGCGGAACACACCTGGGTGATCGACCCGATCGACGGTACGCAGTCCTTCATCAAACATCATCCGTATTTCTCGATTTCGATCGCGTATTGCGAAGGCGGCCGCACGACGGCGGGCGTGGTTTACGCTCCGGCGCTCGGGTTGTTGTTTGCGGCGGAGCGCGGCGGCGGAGCGCGGCTGAATGACGAGCCGATCCATACCGCACGCTGTTCGGCGCTCGATGAGGCGGCCTGCGTGACCGGCTTCGGCTGCGTCCGGCTCGGACGCAGGGTGAACAACATCGAATATTTCGCCCGGATCGTTCCGCATCTGCGCGACATCAAGCGCTGCGGCTCGGCCGCGCTCGATCTGGCCATGACCGGCGCGGGCGTCTATGACGCCTATTGGGAAATGGCGCTTCAGCCCTACGATGTGGCGGCGGGCGCGCTGATCGCCGAAGAGGCGGGCGCTCTGGTCCGCGACCTGCACGGCGGTTTCCGCTACCCGGAGGAGGGAGTGATCGCGGCCAATCCGGCGCTGCTGGCGAAACTCCTGCCGTTTTTTCACGACCTGCCGGAGAACCCATGCTGACGCGCGAGCTTCTGCGGTTTCAGCGGCGGAGCGGTTTCCGCCCCGCCTTCGTCGATCCGGCCGAGCCGAAGCTCGTCGAGTTCGCCTCCGAGCTTCTGGCCGCCTACGAGGGCGCGGTCGGGTCGCGGATGCGCCGGGCCGAGCAGGAAGAGCTGGTCGATGTTCTGCTGAAGGGCGCGCGCGACCCGAAACTGGCAGCCGGACTCAACAAGCTGATTCTCGACCGCTGTTCGTTCGACCCTGTGCGTTCCGTCGATTATCCGGCTGAGCGCCGGAGACTGTTCGAAGCGGCCGCCGCGGCGCTTCCGGGCGCCGGCGGCAGCATCGAAGCCTACCGCGAAGCGCTGCTGGCCCGGGAAGGGGCCGGAGAGTTCATGGCCTCCGACATCTACGGGGATTTGCCGGACAACGAGCGGCTGACCGGCTGGCGGCCGCTCTATCCGGCCGAACTTCTGCACCGCTACAATATCGCCCTGGTGCAGGGGCTGCTTGTCTATGCGGACGATCTCGAGGTGACGGCGGCGGATTCGAATCCGGCCGAACTGCGGCGGCTCTTCAAATATCTGCGCTTTTTCCGGCTGCTGGCCGAGATCCGCCGTCTGAAGCCGAAAGGGAAGGGGAAGGTTGCGGTCGGCATGAAGATATCGGGGCCGTTTTCGATCTTTGCGAACACCCGCAAATATGCGCTTCAGCTCGCCGCGTTTTTTCCGGCCCTGGTCAATCTGGAGAGCTGGAGCCTTTCGGCGGAGATCAGGCTCGACGGGCGCGCCGGGGCGCTGAAGCTCGACCAGGGCTGCGGCCTCGTTTCGCACTACCGGAACTTCTCAAGCTATGTGCCGGAGGAGATCCGGATGTTTCACAAGCTCTTCAGAGAGCAGGTGTCCGACTGGAAGATCGTCGGCGAATCGCCGTTCCTCGACGGCGGCGGGCAGGAGATCGTCTTTCCGGATCTGTCGTTCCGGCGCGAGGCCGACGGGCGCACGATTCACCTGGAGCTGTTCCACCGCTGGCACCGCGGCCAGCTCGACCGGCGGCTTGCGCTTCTGGAGCAGAAGCCCGACATGCAGCTGCTGGTCGGCGTCGACCGCGCTCTGGCCGACGATGCGGCGTGGAAGGTTCTGGAAACGGACCATCCGGCACTGGCCGGACGGCTGTTCCGCTTCCGGGACTTTCCCGGCGTCGACCGGGTCCGGCGCGTGCTCGACGCGTTTGCAGAAACCAATTCCGGGGAGAAAAAGAGATGCAGAAAAAGTATGCGAACCTGACGGAACTCCACAAGGATCGGGATCATGTGATCCTGACCGCGCACCGCGGCGCTTCGGCCGATTGCCCGGATAACACGCTGCCGGCCTTCGAACGGGCGGTTGCGGCCGGGTGCGACCTCATCGAATTCGACCTGCGCGCGAGCAGCGAGGGGATTCCGATCGTTCTGCACGATGCGACGCTCGACCGCACTACGAACGGGAAGGGCGAACCAGAGAAGCTGACGCTGGCCGAAATCAAGCGCCTCAATGCTTCTTATGCGGTCGGGGCGGAGCGCTTCGACGAGCCGCGGATGGAAGGCGTAACCGTTCCGACTTTCGAGGAGGTGCTGGCGGCATTTTCACGCCGGACGCTGATGAATATCCAGATCTATGCGAAATCCGACGATGTCCTGCGCGAGATCTGCCGGCTCTATCGCGCTTACGGGATGTACGACCGCGGCTATCTGTCAATCAACAACCGCGAGCAGTTCGACCGGGTGCGCGAACTCGATGCCGGAATCGAAATCTGTTTCCTGCCGGGCTGGGAGAACCGTTCGACCCCCGAGGCGCTGCGGCTCTGCCGCGAACTCGGCTGCCGCTTCGTGCAGCCGGTCAGGGAGACGGTGACCGCCGGAACGGTCGCGCTCTGCCGCGAGCTCGGACTGCGTGAGAACCTGTTTTTCTGCGACGATCCGGCCGAAGCGGTCCGGCTCGCCCGGGAAGGCGTGCGCGGATTTCTGACCAACCGGATCACGGCGATGGCGCCGATTCGATATTAAATGATCGAAGTGAGCTTGCAAAAGGTGCAATTCCGTGATATTTTAATAAGAACACGCTCTAAACAATTTCAGGAGGGTTCATCAACATGAAGATCTATAACTTTGCGGCCGGTCCGGCGATGCTGCCGAAGGCGGTCATGGAAAAGGCCCAGGCCGAATTCACCAACTATCAGAACAGCGGCAGCGGACTTATGGAACTCTCCCACCGCGGCAAGCTTTTCGAGCCGGTTCTGGCCCGTGCCGAGGCGAATGTCCGCGAACTTCTGAACGTCTCCGACGATTATGCTGTGCTGTTCATTCAGGGCGGCGCGAGCATGCAGTTCGCGATGCTGGCGATGAACTTCCTGAACGGCGGCGTCGCCGATTACGTCGACACCGGCGTCTGGAGCTCGAAGGCGCTGAAGGAAGCGAAGATGTTCGGTTCGGTCAACGTCGTCGCGTCGAGCAAGGAGACGAAGTACGATCATATTCCGGCCGAGTCCGAGTGGAAGCGCACGGCCGACGCGGCTTATCTGCACATCACGAGCAACAATACGATCGCCGGCACCCGCTTCACGAAGCTGCCGAAGCCGACGCCGGGTGTGCCGATGCTTTCGGACATGTCGAGCGACATCATGTCCCGTCCGTTCGATATCAATGACTTCGGCATGGTTTACGCCGGCGCCCAGAAGAACCTCGGGCCCTCCGGCATGGCGCTGGTGATTCTCCGCAAGGATCTTGCGGCCCGCACCGACGACAGCAAGGTTCCGACCATGCTGCGTTACAGCACCTACATCGAGAACGATTCGATGTTCAATACGCCGCCGACCTTCGCAATCTACATGCTCGCGCTGGTGACTGACTGGGTCAGGGAGCAGGGCGGCCTCGCGGCGATGGAGAAGATCAACGAGGAGAAGGCGGCCTATCTGTACGATTTCCTCGACAACTCCTCCTTCTACAAGAGCCCGGTGGCGAAGGCGGATCGTTCGATCATGAACGTCGTTTTCCGCACGCCGAGCGAAGAGCTCGACGCCGCTTTCGTGAAGGAAGCGAAGGAGAACGGTCTGACCGAGCTGAAAGGCCACCGTCTCGTCGGCGGCTGCCGCGCGAGCATCTACAATGCGATGCCGATCGAAGGCGTCAAGGCGCTGGTCGAATTCATGAAGAAGTTCGAGCTGGCCAACAAGTAATCTTCGGCATGGCTGCAAAAGCCCGGCTGTTTCAGGCAGCCGGGCTTTTGTGTGTCGCCTTGCGGGATTGCCCCGGCGGACGGGGCAAGTGTGAAAGACGTTGCGATCACCAGGTTTCGGCATGAAGCCGGGCAGAGAATGGAATATCCTGCTGTTGAATGATTCTGGCGTCCGGGGCCGAGTACCCTGCGGCAAGGTAGCACGGCATCCGGTAGCCCTCCGGCGCATGGATCGTTTTCAAGACGTAAGCCTCCTCATTCATGATCGGAATGCGCAATGCACAGCTCAGGCCTTCGGCGGTCGCGGCCAGCAGGATATTCTGAATCAGGCACCAGATCGATGCGAATGAATTCAGGGAACTGATGTCTCGCGGCGCCATCAGATCGGTTCCGCCCCGAAAGAGCGGCAGAATCAGGCACCGGCTTTGCGAAAGCATCTTCACCTGCTTCGGAAGTGCATCGTAATACATGGACTTCTGGCATTCCGTCGCCGTCTCCCAGTGATTGATGATGTCTGTCTGGACTTCCGCGCCGCTGTTGACGTGTTTCAGCACTTCGGCGATGCGCTTCGGGTCGCGGAGGACAACGAAGTGCCAGTCGCGCGCATGATCATGCGATGGAGCTTTCACTCCGGCTTCCAGAATGCGGTTCAGTACATCATCCGGTACGCGTTTGGTCGAGAAGTCGCGAACGGTACGGCGTTTCTGAATGGCTTCATAGAGTTCCACGGTGAAATCCTTTCCTGGTTTATGATTGTGTCCGGTTCAGCTTGTTTCCGCAACTCTCCGGTACGCGGTGCTGCTGATATCTGTTTCGATATGGTTTGTTTCTGTATAATAAATTACTATATAGAAGTATATTTGTCAAGTGTTTTCGGAAAGATTTGTTGAAACAGCCGCGATCGGAACGGCCGGTTGAAAAAATCCTGCCGCAATGCTAAATTACCTTCGGGCCGAAACTTGCGGCGGTGCGGGGAAAGTGCCTCCTGGGCAACATTCAGAGGAGCTGTGCAAATATGAAACTGGGAGCGATCGTGATGGACTGCGGGAATGCCGAGGCGCTGGCCGATTTTTATGCGGAATTTCTCGGATGGGATAAGAGTGTTCAGGAGACCGCCGAAGACCGCTGGGTGATCGTCAATGATCCGGCCTGGAAGAATACGCCGCTGGTGTTTCAGGAGGTCTCCGGATATCAATCTCCGGTATGGCCGGCGGAGACCGGACGACAGCAGCAGATGACCCATCTGGATTTTTATGTGGGCTCGCCGGAGGAATTGGAGGAAAAAAGCCGTCTCGCCGAGCGTTGCGGTGCGAAGTTGGCTCCGGTGCAATTTTCCGGGGACTGGCGGGTGTTCCTCGATCCGGCCGGTCATCCATTCTGCCTGATTCCGATTCCGGCGGAAATGATGAAACTGTGATTGGGCGAAGGGCTCGCTTCGCATTGCGGTACCGTTCCTGCCGGAAAGCGTATCATTGCTTCTGATTGTTTTTCCGTTCCGGTCTGCCGGTATTCTTCGCATTTCTTCTGCATTTCCTTCTCTGTGTCTATCGTGTGAAATGCTTTTCAGGCATGTCATGTTATTGAAAATAAGTATTTGCTATTTTCGTATCCTGTTGTAAATTGAATCTCAGGGAAAGCGAAAGGAGGTGGTACGCTTGAAAGGAGTTCCGGCAGAGGAGCTTCCGCATCACCTCCGAAGCTTTGGGGCGACGGGCCCTGAATACCGGGGCCGAAGAAACGGCAAGTTTGGAACATAGGAATCTGGATATGCAAAAGAAAACGATTGCTCTTCTGGCCGGCACGCTGCTGTCTGCCGCTGTTCTTCACGCAGAAAATCAAAGGACGAAAATCATGAACAATGCCATTACTCCCCGGAAACTCGAACTCACGCAGGAGTGGGACAAAACCTTTCCGAAAAGCGATCGGGTGAACCATCGCAAGGTCACGTTCGTCAACCGTTACGGCATCACGCTGGCGGCGGATCTGTATGAGCCGAAAAACGCGGACGGCAAATTCGCCGCCGTCGCCGTGAGCGGTCCGTTCGGAGCGGTCAAGGAACAGTGCAGCGGACTCTATGCCCAGACTCTGGCGGAACGCGGTTTCCTTACGATCGCCTTCGATCCGTCGTTCACGGGCGAGAGCGGCGGCGTCCCGCGCCGGATGGCTTCGCCGGATATCAATACCGAGGATTTTCAGGCTGCGGTTGATTTTCTCTCCACCCGGCCGAACGTCGATCCCGAACGGATCGGCATTCTCGGCATCTGCGGCTGGGGCGGTCTCGCGTTGAATGCGGCGGCGCTGGATACGCGGATCAAGGCCGTGGTCGCCTCCACGATGTACGACATGAGCCGTGTGAGCGCAAACGGGTATTTCGACGCCGCCGATAACGAAAAATCCCGCCATGAAATGCGGCGGAAACTGAATGCGCAGCGCACAAAGGAATATGCGCAGGGATTTTACGAACAGGGCGGCGGAGTGGTCGAACCGCTCCCCGCGGATGCGCCGGAATTCGTGAAGGATTATTACGACTATTACAAGACGCCGCGCGGTTACCACGAGCGGTCGGGAAATTCCAATGACGGCTGGACGGTGACGGGCACGATGTCGTTCCTGAATCAGCCGATTCTCGCGTACTCCAGGGAGATCCGGGCGGCGGTGCTGCTGATTCACGGCGAGAAGGCGCATTCGCGCTATTTCAGCGAGGACGCCTACCGGGACATGTCCTCCTACACGGACTATCGCGACAACAAGGAGCTGCTGATCGTCCCCGGAGCGTCCCATACCGATCTTTATGACGGCGGCGGCAGAAACGCGATTCCGTTCGACAGGCTCGAACGGTTTTTCGGCGAGCACCTGAAAAAGTAAACCGGCCTGAGAGCTTATTCAGGGATAGGCTCTAAGACCGGGGAGTTTCCCCGGCCAGGTAACGCGCGACGGTGCGGCGGTCGAGCCCGAGCTGCCCGGCGGCTTTGAGACGGCTGCCGGAGCGGCGGACCGCGACTTTCACATAGAGGCGCATGAGCTCCTCGGCCGTCAGGCCGCAGCGTCCGAGAGCGTTTTCCAGCTCGGTGCCGCCGCTCTGCTGTGCATCTCCCGGCGTGTAGCAGCCCCGGATTACGAGATTGCGGACGCACTGCTCGAGTTCGCGTACATTGCCGGGCCACGGGTAAGCGCTGCCGAGATTGCGGACGATCCACTCCATCGCTTCAGGCACGAAGCGTTTCGCTTCCTCCTCGCCGAGCAGCCGTGCCGCGGTGATGTCGACGAATTTTTCGAGTTCGCCCGGTTCCCCGCCGGTCAGGTCGCGCAACGGAACCGTGCGGATCACGTCGCTGCACAGCCGGTAATAAAGGTCGTGACGGAACACGCCCTCGCGGCACGCCCCGGCGAGGTCGCGGTTGGTCGCGGCGATGATTTTGCCGGCGAATTCGCGCTCGGCATTGTCTCCGAGCCGCTGGAAACGGCGGGTCTGGAGCACGCGCAGCAGCTTGACCTGCACTTCGGCGTTGATTTCGCCGATTTCATCGAGCAGGACCGCGTCGGAGGGATCGCACGCTTCGAGGTAGCCGATCCGGTCCGCCAGCGCTCCGGTGTAGGCTCCTTTGCGATGGCCGAAGAGTTCCGACTCCAGCATGGTCTGCGGCAGGGCGGAAAGGTGGACCGGCCGGAAGCAGTCCGGGTAGGCGGTACGGAATTTCCGGCTTTTCGCATCGAACGGAATATACTGCGAAAGCGCGATCGCCCGGGCGACCAGCTCCTTGCCGGTGCCGGATTCGCCGGTGATCAGCGTGTTGATCTCCTGCATGCGGTCGTAGAGCGCGCGGTGGTAGCGGTAGATATCCACTGTGAAGAGCGACTGCCAGATTCCGGCGCGCAGCTTGCCGGCTTCGAGCGTGCCGCCGATGATGAAATCGAAGATGTGGTGGAAGGCGCGGTGGATCTGGAAGTAGATCGCAAATGTCCGCTCCGGGTCGTAGCTGCACCGGAGTCTCCGGCCGGGCCGGGAGAGGAAATGGTCGAAGTCGGCAGCGAACTTTTCGTAGCAGTCGAAACGGGTCTCCTCCGGATTCCGCAGCATCTGCCCGGTCATCTCCGCGCGGTATTTTTCGAACAGGTGGTAGATGACCACCGGTTCGGCGATGTCCCGGGCGCGGGCGTCGAGTTCGACACCGGGCGCATCGGCGCGCCGGCGCAGCTCAAGCGCCCAGTGTTCGACGAGCCGGCCGAGCTCGGCGACGTCTTCGCGGGTGCCGCGCAATCCGTCGTGCATGTTCCAGACCCGGCGTTCCGGGGCAGGGGGACGGCCGAGGATGATCTCCTCGAGCTCGAGTCGTTCCGGGGTGAACGGATTCGTATAATTGAGCTTCCCGATCGCCCGCAGCAGCGGCGCTTCGGCTTCGGTGTACAGTTTCATATTCCTCTCCGTGTTTCCGGAATACGATAGCATCTGTACATGAAATGTCAAGCGTTGTGCATAAAATGTTTTTCTCCGGATCGATGGCAGGAGAGACGATTCTTTGCCGATTCTTTTGGATTCCAGATGGTTATGTGCTTGTCACCATATTTGGCACGCCGTTTGCTGTTCTGTTGACAAGTTCCCGAAAAACAACAGAAAGGATTGAACGATGAAACAGAAATGCAGATGCTTCGGAATGCTCTCGGCGCTGGTCATGACCTGCTCGTCCGCAATGGCGGCAGGAACGCTGACTCCGGCCGGGTCGGGACAGAAGCCCGCCGAGATCCTGAGCCACGACGTCCGGGTCGTGATCAACAACGGTTTTGCGATGACCGAGGTGACCCAGCGTTTCCGGAATCCGAACGCGGAGACGGTAGAGGCGGTTTACGCGTTCCCGGTGCCGAGCTCCGCCAGCCTCTCCGAGGTTTCCGTGCAGATCGGCGAGCGCACCATCAATGGTGAAGTTCTGGCGAAGGAGGAGGCGAAGCAAGTCTACGACGAAGAGAAGGAGAGGGGAAACAGCGCGGCGCTGGCCGGGAAGCAGGCGTTTTACGACTTCCGCTTTTCGGTTGCGAACCTGAAGCCGCAGGAGGAGGCGCTGGTCCGCTTCGTCTACTATCAGCCGCTTGCGGCCGATACCGGCGTGGTCCGCTATGTCTATCCGCTCGAGGAGGGGAACACGCGGGATGCGGCGGCGGCTGATTTCTGGAGCGGCAGCAGCCGGGTCGAAACGAAGGCCACGCTTCGGATGACCGTCAAATCGGCCTGGCCGCTGACTTCGGTACGGACGCCGAACCTGCGCCCGCTCTCCGAGAAACTCGCGCTTGCGGACGGCGCCGCCGAGCTCGAATATGAACTCGGCAGCGAACTCGGCCGGGACTTCGTTTTTTATTATCAGCTCGCCGAGCTGCCGGGGCGGCTTGAAGTCGTGCCGTACCGCGCTGCCGGAAAACCCGGCACTTTCATGATGGTCCTGACTCCCGGAACCGACCTGCGGCGGCTCGATTGCGGCGCCGACTACATTTTCGTGCTCGACGTGTCGGGCAGCATGCACGGCGACAAGCTCCGGACGCTCAGCGACGGCGTGGCGCAGAGCATCGGCTCGATGCGCGGAAACGACCGGTTCCGCATCGTGACCTTCAACCAGCAGTCGCGGGAAGTGACCCGCGGCTGGGTCGCCGCTTCGCCGGACGGCATCCGGGAGTGGACGCGCCGCGTCTCCGAGCTCAAGGCGAACGGTTCGACCAATCTCGAGGCCGGTATCCGCACCGCCCTCGGCGGCATCGACGCGGACCGCGTGACCAGCCTCATACTCGTGACCGACGCAGTGACCAATACCGGCGAAGTCCGGCCGGAAGAATTCGCGAAGCTGATGCGGCAAAAGGACATCCGCGTCTTCGGGTTCCTGATGGGCAACAGCGCGAACTGGCCGCTGATGCGGACCATCTGCGATGCCTCCGGCGGTTTCTATGCGGGCGTGTCGAACTCCGACGACATCATCGGGCAGATTGCGCTGGCGAAGGAGAAGGTCATCTACGAGGCGCTGCACGATGTGAAGCTTTCGCTTTCCGGCGTCAAGACCTTCGACGTGAACCATGCCGGGGCGAAAAAGCTCTATCGCGGCCGGCAGCTTGTGGCGTTCGGGCGCTATGCGGCGGGCGGCGAGGCGGAGTTCACCATGACCGCGAAGATTTCGGGCCGCGAGGAGACCTACCGCTGCCGGGTCCGGCTGCCGGACGTTGATGAGGACAATCCCGAGCTTGAACGGCTCTGGGCGCTCGATCGCATCGAACTCTTCGAGGATCTGAAGAATTCCGGCGTGCTTCCGGCCGACGAGGCGAAGCCGGTCATCCGCCAGCTCGGGATCGATTATCAGCTGGTGACCGGCGAAACCTCGATGGCGGTCCTCTCCGACGAGGCGTTCCGGGCGTACGGCATCGAGCGCCGCAACGCCGTGCGCACTGCCGCCGAACACCGGGCGCAGAGCCGCCGCTCTCAGGAGCCGGTGAAGAATTACCGCGTCGATATTCCGGCCGCGGGGAACCCGCCGCTCGACTGCCGGTCGAACGGCGGGGAAAACAACCTCTTCAAGCTCTCCGCGCCGAGACTCGGCGGCGGGGCGATCGCGCCGGTTCCTGCCCTGTTCGTCATCGTGCTCGGGGTTGCCGGCTGTATCGCTCTTTGCAGCAGGCGGTAAGCGGGTGGAAGGAAACGGAGGATTCTTATGAAAAAGTCGATTGTCGAGCTCTTCACTTACGCCGCTGCGGCTTCGTTTTTCGCCTTGCCGCCTTACGGACTGGCGGCACACTGGTACGGGGGCGTACTGCTGGCGGTCTCCGTGCTCCCCGCGGTCGGCATGTCGCTGCTGCTGACGAAGTTCTGCCGCTCCGGAATCCCGGCGGCAGTGCGTTTTGCCCCGGTCGCGGCCGGCTGGTTCGCGCTCGCTTTCGCAAACCGGCATCTGGCCGGCAGCGGAACCGCCTCCGGAGCGTTCGGGCTGACGGTTGCGCCGCTTGCCGTGGCGGTCACCGTCATGCCGGCGGCCTGCTATGCGCTCTACTGGCTGGAACGGAACGAGGCGCTGGCGAACCGGATCGTCAATGCGGCGCGCCTGCCGCTCGCGGCGGTTGCGCTGATGGCGCTCGTCATGGCGTTTCCGTCGATCGGCACGGCCATGATGTTCCGTCCGGGGGCCGCGCTGTTCCCCGGGGGATGGCGGATGCTCGGCTGTCACTTCGTTCACTTCGGCTGGGACCATTTCGCCTGGGACGGCGCGGTGGTGCTGGCGGTCGGGACGATGCTCGCCGTCCGGCGCGGCGAACTTTTCTTCTGCCGGCTTTTTCTCGCTTCGCTGCTCTGGTGCGGCGCCGGAGTCGCCGTCTTCGGGCGCGGCTACGACCTCTATTGCGGCTCCTCCGGAATCGGCTGCGCGCTGGCGGCCGCACTCGCGGCTGACTTCATCCGCTCCGGCGGAGGAACGCTGCGTCGGGCATCGGCCGCTGTCCTGGCCGGAATCGCCGGGAAGGCGGTTTTCGAGCTGGCGTCCGGCGAGACGCTGTTTGTTCCGGGGACGGAATTCGAGCCGGCCGCCGCCGCTCACCTGGCCGGTATGCTCGCCGGAGTCTGGCATGCGCTGCCGCGCCGCAAACTGCGGATCGTCCGCAGATATCTGGCCGCGCGCGCCTCCGGGGCTTGAAAAAGGGGGATTCCGGTGATATACTTCATGAATTGAACAAGATATGGAGTTTGTGATCATGCTGAAACGTTCCGAAATCAACCGAAGCATCGAAATCGCCCGCCGGGTATTCGCCGCCAACGGGCTGCACTTGCCGGAGTTCGCCTTCCGCAGCGTGGCGGAGTGGGATCGCGCCGGGCACGAGTGCGACGAGATCCGCGACTGCATGCTGGGGTGGGATGTGACCGACTTCGGCTCCGGCGATTTCCGGAAGACCGGCCGCACGCTTTTCACGCTGCGGAACGGCCGCCGCAACGATCCGCGTTACCCGAAAAGCTATGCCGAGAAGTTCATTCTCGACCCCGATTTTCAGTGCGCGCCGGCCCACTTCCACCGCAGCAAGCGCGAGGATATCATCAATCGCGGGAAAGGGTTCATCGTCCTTGAGCTGACCGCCTCCGATCCGGACGGCAATCCGGCGGGCGGCAGCCTGACGGTCGCAGTGGACGGTATTTCGCGCACGATCCCGTCCGGTTCGCGCGTCCGGCTCAAGCCCGGCGAGAGCATCTGCCTCGTGCCCGGCACGATCCACCAGTTCTGGGGGGAGGGGCCGGACGGAATCCTGATCGACGGTGAGCGCTACGGCGTCTCCGGCGAGGTCTCCAGCGTCTGCGACGATATTTCGGACAATGTCTTCATCCACGGCGGCAACCGCTTCCCCGGCATCGACGAGGACGAAGAGAAAATCTGCTATCTCTGCAACGAATATCCGGCCGCCTCCGCGGATTGAAATATCCCGGAAAAGTCCGGCCGGGCAATTGAAAACTCCGGAATTCATGATATATTAAATCCGATAACCATTATCGTTTTTTTGAGAGAGGCGGATTTCTTCATGGATTTCAAGAACGGCGCATGGACTGCCGAAGTCAATGTCAGAGATTTTATTCAGAACAACTACACTCCGTACGACGGCGACCGGGATTTCCTTGCGCCGCCGACGGAGCGGACGCTCGAACTGTGGCGTATTCTGTCGGAGCGCATGAAGCTGGAACGCGAGCGCAACGGCGTTTACGACATCGACGAGAAGACCATTTCGACCATCACCTCGCACGAGGCCGGCTACATCGACCGGGAGCTTGAGACGATCGTCGGGCTTCAGACCGATGCTCCGCTGAAGCGGGCGATCATGCCGTTCGGCGGCTTCCGGCTCATCCACACCGAGCTCGAAGCTTACGGGCGGAAGATGGATCCGGCCGTCGAACATGTTTTCGAATACCGCAAGACCCACAACGACGGCGTGTTCGACGTCTACACCGACGAGATGAAGAAGGTGCGCCACGCCGGCGTCATCACCGGGCTGCCGGACAACTACGGGCGCGGCCGGATCATCGGCGACTACCGCCGCGTGCCGCTCTACGGCGTCGATTTCCTGATCGAAGCGAAGAAGCAGGCGAAGCGCGAGGCGGTCGCCGACGTGATGGATTCGGATATGATCCGCAAGCGCGAGGAGATCGCTGAGCAGATCAAGGCGCTCGGCGAGCTCAAGGCGATGGCCGCCAAATACGGCTTCGATATCTCGCGCCCGGCGCAGGATACGAAAGAGGCGATCCAGTGGCTCTACTTCGGCTATCTGGCCGCGGTCAAGGAGCAGAACGGCGCGGCGATGTCGATCGGCCGCATCTCGACTTTTCTCGACTGTTACGCCGAGCGCGACCTGGCGGGCGGGAAATATACGGAAGAGGAGATTCAGGAGTTCGTCGACCACTTCATCATGAAGCTGCGGATCGTCCGTTTCCTGCGGACTCCGGCTTATGACGAGCTGTTCAGCGGCGACCCGACCTGGGTGACCGAGTCGGTCGGCGGCATGTCGCTCGACGGGCGGCACATGGTCACGAAGATGAGCTACCGCTTCCTGCACACGCTCGTGAACCTCGGTCCCGCGCCGGAACCGAACCTGACCGTGCTGTGGAGCGTGAAACTGCCGGAGAATTTCAAGAAGTTCTGCGCCGACATTTCGATCGGGACTTCGTCGATCCAGTACGAGAACGACGACCTGATGCGGGTCAAGTTCGGCGACGACTACGGCATCGCCTGCTGCGTCTCGGCCATGCGGATCGGCAAGCAGATGCAGTTCTTCGGCGCGCGCTGCAACCTTGCGAAGGCGCTGCTTTACGCGATCAACGGCGGCCGTGACGTGAAGTGCAACAACGAGCAGATCGGCCCGGCGATTCCGTTCCTCGGCGGCGGCGAGTATATCGACTACGACGAGGTCATGCGGAATTTCGAGGAGATCACCGACTGGCTTGCAAAGCTCTATATCGATACGCTGAACATCATCCACTACATGCACGACAAGTACTGCTATGAGCGGATTGAAATGGCGCTGCACGACGAAGATATCGTCCGCACGATGGCCGGCGGCATCGCCGGGCTCTCGGTGCTGGCGGACAGCTTTTCGGCGATCCGGTACGCGAAGGTCAGGCCGGTGCTGAACGATGCCGGCCTGGTCTGCGACTTCATCACCGAGGGGGATTTCCCGAAGTTCGGCAACGACGACGAGCGGGTCGACCGGATCGCGGTGGATATCGTCAAGTCGTTCGAACAGAAGCTGGCGCGGCACAAGGCGTACCGCAATGCGAAGCCGACCATGTCGATCCTGACCATCACCAGCAACGTCATGTACGGCAAGAAGACCGCTTCGACGCCGGACGGGCGCAAAGCCGGCGAGCCGTTCGCGCCGGGCGCGAATCCGATGCACGGCCGCGACGTGAACGGCGCGGTCGCCTCCCTGAAGTCGGTCGCCAAGCTGCCGTACGACTATGCGGAGGACGGAATCAGCTACACTTTCTCGATCGTGCCGGATTCGCTCGGCCGGACGCCGGAGGAGAAGCGGTCGAACCTGATCTCTCTGCTCGACGGCTACTTCTCGGAGCATGGCCATCACCTGAACGTGAACGTGCTGCAGCGCGAGATGCTGCTTGATGCGATGGAGCACCCCGAAAAGTATCCGCAGCTTACGATCCGGGTTTCCGGCTACGCCGTGAACTTCATCCGCCTGACCCGCGAGCAGCAGCTCGACGTGGTCAACCGGACGTTCCACAGCCGGTTCTGAGCGATGGCGGAGGTCTCCGGCAGGATTCACTCGGTGGAGAGTTTCGGGACGCTGGACGGTCCCGGCGTCCGCTACGTCGTTTTCCTGCAGGGGTGTCCGCTGCGCTGCCTCTACTGCCACAACCCGGATACCTGGGCGGCCGGCGGCGGAACGGAGACAACGGTGCCGGAGCTGATGCGCCGGATCGAATCGTGCCGGAATTTCATCCGTTCGGGGGGCGTGACGCTTTCGGGCGGCGAACCTCTGATGCAGCCGGATTTTTCCCGCGCGCTTCTGGAGAGCTGCCGCGAGGCGGGGGTCCACACGGCGCTCGATACGGCGGGCTCCTTTCCGCTTGCCCGCTCCCGCGCGGTGATCGATGCGGCGGATCTGGTGCTGCTCGACATCAAGGCGCTCGACCCGGAGCTCTGCGTGAGGCTGACCGGCAGAGACGGCGGCAATACGCTTGCGACGCTGGATTGGTGCGAGGAGAGCGGCAAGCCGGTCTGGATTCGGCATGTGCTGGTGCCGGGCCTGACGCTGGACCGTGCGAGACTCGAAGCGCTCGCCGCTTATCTGGAGCCGTACCGCTGCATCGGGAAGGTGGAGCTTCTGCCGTTTCACAAGATGGCGGATTTCAAGTGGAAGGCGCTCGGCCTGGAAAACCGCCTGGCCGACACGCCGGAGCCGGAGGCGGCGGCGCTGCGGGAAGCCGAATCCCTGTTTTCCGGCAGAAGCCGGGACTGCCGACAGCCGTAAGCGGTACCCCATTGCTGTTCCGGCAACCGCCGGTTGACCGGTCATAACGGATCACTCGCTCAGGCCGTCACACTTCGGAAGGAATCCGCCGTTTCCGCTCCGCCTCGTGCCGGTACGGTACGGAAGATCCGGGAGGAGTGCGGGACGAGATGGACCTCGCCGCAGAGCTCCCGGATTTCGCCGTTGCGGAGGTCGCGGCCGTACCGGCAGTCGTCGAGACGGCAGGTGCGGTGCTCGCAGCTCCGGTTGAAAACGCCGACCGCTTCCGAACCGTCCGCCAGCGGCTTGCGGTAGACGAGAATGCCGTTGCCCCGGTTTTCGACGGAGGGCGGAGCCGCCAGCGGGTCCTGATTGATTGCGATCAGGCCGTCGTTGGTCAGCAGCCGGAAAGTCGCTTCGTCCATTCCGGCGATGTCGCAGCTCAGCAGCAGCGGCGCGGAGAGGAGACACCAGAGAGCGAATTGCGTGCTCTGCTCCTCGCGGGTCAGCCGGGAAGGCGTATAGGACGGATTCGGGCTGTTCGGAATCCCGATCGATCCGATCTGCAGCATGTCGGGGTCCGGGAAACGGCCGGGACCCGTCGCCCGGCGCCATGCGGCGGGGTGGTCGAAACCGATGGCGGCAACGCTCTCCCACTCGTCCCGGATGTCGCCCGTGACGCGGCAGAGCTGGGCGCAGCCGAGCAGCTCCGCCGCGTCGGCCGCCGGAGCGTTGTTCGAGAGACTCAGCACGATGTCCCGTCCGCAGCGGCGCAGCTCATCGGCCATGCGGCGCGCGGTCGGGAGGTCGTTCGGGTGCCAGTCGACCTTCACGAAGTCGACCCCCCATTCGGCCCACTGGCGCACATCGTCGCCGAACCGCCATTCCGGGCCGGGCCGGTCGGCGCCGAGGCTGTGGAGTCCCGGGTAGCGGCCGAATACCTGATTCGGCTGAAGCCGTTCCGGCTCCGGCAGGAACAGCCGTTCTTCGCGTCCCCGGTCGGTGCTGCCGCCGCGGAATCCGGCATAGGTGCCGATCCACGGCGTCGAATAGAGGCCGAACCGCAGCCCGAGGCTGTGGATGTAGTCGGCCAGCGCTTTCATGTCGGGGAAGCGTTCGTTTCCCTGGAGCGCGCCGTATTTTCCGCCGCGCACGCCCTGCCAGCAGTCGTCGATGTTCACGAAATTCCAGCCGTGGGCGGCGAGTCCGCGTTCGACGAGTGCGCGTGCCGTTTTCCGGATTCCTGCATCGCTGACGCCCTCCGAGAAGCAGTACCAGCTGTTCCACCCCATCGGCGGGGTCAGCTGGATTCCTTCCCCGGCGATCAGCCTGATCGTGCAGCGGGAACGCCCGGCGGGATTTTCGGCCTCGAATTCGACCGGATAAATTCCGGGGCGCCCGATCCGGCCGGAGAGTACGCCGGCCGCGGCGTCGAACCCGGTTCCCGGCGGCGGATTCGTGCAGTCCAAACTCAGGCGTTCTCCTTCGACGGGGAGGGCCAGAAAGAAATCGCTGCCGGGCCGTACGCCGAAAACGGCCGGAGCATGAAAGCGGGGCGGATGAAACATTCTGCTCATACTGTCACTTTGCCATCAGGGTGACCTGCGGGCTGTTCTTCCTTTCGCCGCCGATTCCGGTTTTGGCGAAATGGTACATCCAGCCCTTGCGGGTCGGTTCCCCGTCGTTATCGTTGATGCAGAAGGAGAAGGGGAAATTCATTCCGGCCCGGAACACTTCGCCCGGTTCCGGGAAAATTTCGAGATCGTAAACGGTCCGGGCACCGTTTCTGGCGATATCCAGCTTCATCTGCTTTCGGCCGGTCTCCCCGTCATGGCAGTAGAGAATACTCTTTCCGCCGATCAGCGCGAGGTCGTAAAGCCGGCCGTCGAACCAGAACTGAACGGAGTCTCCGCTCCAGGCGAATGCGGGCTCGCTGTTGCTGACATGCCGGTCGTCGGCGACGTCCCAGCGCATTTGGATCGCTTCCGGCGACCAGCCCCAGGAGAAGCGGCAGCTCAGGTCATCCGGACCCAGCCAGGTTTCCAGAATGTTATGATCCGGCACGTAATTTCCGCGTTCCTTCAGCTCGGCTTCCAGCGGCAGTCCCTCCCGGGCGCTGCCGGGGGCGATTTCCGGAATCCCGATCCAGTTCAAACGGTATTCGGTATGCGACGATGCTCCGAGTGCGGAAACGGCGACATCGATGAAATAGAATTGGTTTTTCCGAACTTTCACTTTGTCGTTGAACAGAACCGTGAAACTTTCCGTGCTTTCCGGGGCGAGCGTGACGTTTCGCCGGCTGTCGCTGTTCCAGCTTGCCGGAAGCCGGAGCACTGTTTCTGTTGCCAGCGGAACCTTCAGCAGGTTCCGCAAATCGACGCGGATTCCCGGCCGACCGCCCTGAAAGAATGCCCGGACCGAACTTGCGACCGGGGACCTGACTGTTCCGGAGCAGCTTTGGAATGCAACCGTTTTTCCCTCCGCCTCCAGCACCGCATCGCAGCGGAACGGCGTCTCTGAAGAGAGCAGGTCCGGCCGGAGTTCCAATTCCAGTTGCCGCCGCTCCTTCGGGCGCAATACAAGCTCCTGCCGCGCCTCCGGGATTTCCCACTGGCGCGAACCCGTAAGCTTCAGCACCGCACGCAGTTCCCGCCTTCCCGGGTTGCAGACCGTCAGGGCAATCCGGTTCGATGTACCCGCAACCGGAGAAACTTCCCCGGCGAACTCCAGCATGGCGGGGAGAAGTTCGAATTTCTTCGGGAGCGTCAGGTAGGAGACGCCGCCGGAGGGAACGCCGACACACCCGTCAACCGGAGTCAGGACGGTCTCCCGGCCGAATCCGTCCGTATGGGTCAGCTGTTTCGAGTCCGTCCGGAAAGTGACGCCTTTTTCACTCCGGTAGATCACCCGGTTCGGGGCGATCCGGTACATTTCGCCGGGTTCGAACGGCAGCGCCCTGACCGGTTCGTTCCCATCCAGCAGCCTCGAAAGCGTGAGGAACATCGGCATGACGGGATTCGGCTGAAACGCGGAAGTCATCATGCCGGTCTCCGCGAATTGCGGAACTTTGGACTGAAATTCGAAATAGAAGCTCTTTTCCACTCCGGCGGCAAAATCCCGGACGGTCTGCAGAATCCGTTCGTCGGCGCTTCCCCAGCCGGATTCCGTATTCCAGAGCGGCTTGCTTCCGAGTCCCGCCTCTTCCAGAATCCGGCGGTGAAGCGGTGCGCTCTTCCCTTGTCCGTAGTGGAAGCTGTAAATATCGAACCAGCTGCCGACGCCGTATCTCATCAACTCTTCTGAGAAGGGGCGCCAGAGCTTCTCTTCTCCGGTCAACCCGGCATGGGAAATTTTTGCCTGCGGCGCATAGCGGCGGATCACCTTGGCGGTGCGCTCCATGTGCGCCGCATAAGCCTGGGCGCCGCCTGACCAGTGGTAAGGAGTATCCGGCTCGTTCCAGATTTCATAGACCGCAATCTGTCTGCCGTGACGTTCGATCAGCTGCCGGTAAAAGCGTTCCCATTCGGCCGGTTCCGGGTTGCCCCCGTATTGGTGATAAGGCTGCCGGGCAGCCCATTTGGGAATGTATTGCGTGGTGACGAGCAGCGACATTCCGTTTTGTTCCGCAGCGCGGAACGAACGGTCGGTTCCCTCCCATTTGAACTCTCCCTGCTTCGGTTCGATCCACGACCAGCCCGCATCGGTTCTCAGCCAGCGGATTCCCATTTTGCGCAGCGTGGAGTAGGCCCGCTCCGGATTGTCGTTCCAGAATCCCATCCCGAGACGGGCCTGTTCCGGCGGAGGCTGCGGAACCGGGACGAAATGTCCGCCGGCCGCTTCCGATTCGAAGAGGATTCCACCATCGCGAAGCAGCCGGTAGCGGATTCGGTAAAAGCCCTTTACTTCTCCGGGCAGCGGTATGGAGCGCTCGAACGCGGTGTCGCAGTCGACCTGCCGGAGCAGCCGGGCAAGCAGGTTGCCGTCAGGATCGAGGAACGCGATCTCCTCCCCGCAGGTTCCGAATTTCCTGCTTCCGGGCTGGAAGCGGAATCGGAGCAGCTGTCTCTCGCCGGCCCAGGAAAGTGTGCCGGAACCGGAGCCGGAGATTGTCAGCACCGGTTTGCGGTTCGTTCCAGCCTCCGGTTTGCGGAAAGGCGGCGGTACGTTCCGGGTTGCCACTTCCGCACCGTCGACGCTGAGTCCGGCCAGAAACAACTCTCCCTGCGGACGGGTCCGGTTGACGGGATCGAGCCAGAAGGCAACCAGCCTGACCGGGAATTCCAGAGAAGGGTTCTCTTTTGAGTTGCCGCCCCAGATATCGCAGCGATCGACGGCGGGAGAGAAGCCGTACTCCTTCCAGCCGTTGTGCCGCAGCGACCGGAAGTCATTCTCCGTATAGCAGAAGAGTGCGGTTTTCCCTCCGGCGTCGCGGCACATGAAATAAAAACGGTGGGCGGAGGCGGTGTCGTAAATCCAGAGCGACAGGCGCGAATCCCTGTTCAGCACGATCGGCTCTTTCGGCTTGATGATCAGGCTGAGGTCGCGTCCTTCCCGGATTTTGAAATCATAAAGGAGACGCAGGGAGTTTCTGCCGTGCGCGGCGGCATTTTCAAGCCGGGAGTAGTCGCTCGATTTTCCCTCAAGCGTCCACTGTGAGGCATCCTCGCAGAGATTGGCCGCCGCAAGGCGGCAGCCGAAGCAGATTAACGTAAACAGAAAGATTGGATATTTCGTGATTTTCATTATGTTCGTTGCCTTTTTCGGTGTTTCGTTCCGGCCGGTCAGAGAATCCACGGCCACGGAATGACGACGCCGGAATTCGTGACCGCTCCATCGGAGATCAGGACATCAAACTTCCATTCGTTGATCAGTTTCGTTGCATTCACCTCTTCCGCGTGTCCGTCGGCGAAGGCGAGCCGTCCGGAACCGTGGCTGATGGAAAGGCCGCCGTCTTCGATCGCTTTGCGCGGATGATACGTCCAGATGCCCTGTGCCGGCAGGTCCGCAGTGTCGCCGGCTCGCCGGGTCTCGCCGAAGAGGTGGATCCGGGCCGGACGCTTCATGCGTTGAAAGACGACTACCGCCTGTCCGCCGGTTCCTTTCTGATAAAAGTTCCCCAGCGTTGGAACAGCTGAATTGATGTTGTTCTGATAATACCACGCCGAATCCACGACGTTCATCATGCCGTACGAGGAGAACCAGTGCCAGGCTTCCTCCGGCTTCAACAGCGGAGCGTCGGAGCAGAACAGAACCGATTGCGACAGGTATTTCCCCCGGGTCAGGTTATAGACCCAGAATTCGCTGTCCCACAGGTACATCAGCATTCCCTTATTGTCGTTGGAATACAGGATGCCGGAAAGCATGACCTGCCGCAGATTGGAGCTGCAGCGGCTCGCTTTTCCTCTGTCCCGGGCCCGTGAGAGCGCCGGCAGCAGCATCGAGGCGAGGATTGCGATGATCGCAATCACCACGAGCAATTCAATGAGCGTGAAACGGAAGCGGCTGCGGAGCGGACGGTGACGATGGGAACGGATTGAGGAAAACATGGTCGGTTACTCCCTTGCTGTTGTCGATTTGTTTGTTCCTGTCTGGCTATATTATACTTGATTTTTATGTTTTCAGGAATATATTGATATGGTAATATCATATATAATTTCTGAACAGGAAGTCCCGGTGAAAAATATTCTCTGTGCGTTTGCGGAGCCGGAACCCGGCATTCTGGAAGAGCTTTTCGTCTACGGCCGGGAGCATGGCTGGCAGCTTGAACTGTGCGGCAGGCGGCTGCCGCCGGGCTGGACCGGGGATGGCGTATTGACCGATTATCTGAGCAGCGGAGAGCTGCGCGGAATCCGGAATTTCGACCGGACGCCGGTCGTCTCCCGCGAGCTGCATCCGGAGAATAATGTCAGGACGGTCGCCGGGGATACCGGAGCGATCGCCTCCATGATCGCGGAATATTTTATCGGCAAAGGATTTACCCGGTTTGCCGCGGTCGATGCGCGGGAGTGGCCGGGCGGCAGCAGCGGATTCCTGCCGGATCCGGTCAAAGCGCTCGGCATTGTCCTCGCCGGGCATGGCCTGTCGTTCGATGTCTGCTACTGGAAGCCGGATCTCGAGTCGGATGAACTGGCCGATTACGGCATGGTGATGCGGAAACTGCGCGCATTTTTCCGGCGGCTGCCGAAGCCGGTCGCGCTTCTGGTTCCGAACAGCCGTTATCTCGCCGTCACCTACCGCGTGCTCGCTTCGCTGCGCATCAAGGTGCCGGAAGAGGTGGCGATTCTCTGCAATACGGATAACTCCTTCATCACGGAGAATGCGTCGGTTCCCACCACACGGATCAACGGAGAACTGCATGAAGTCGGCCGGAAAATGGCCGAGCTGCTCGACCGGATGCTGCGCGGGGAGGCCGTGCCGCCGGAACCGGTATACGTTGCTCCGGCCGCAATCGTGCCGCGGCGCAGCACCGACGTACTGGCGGTCCCGGATGTGAAACTGGCGACCGCCGTGAGCTTCCTGCTGAGCAGCTACATGAATTTCATCAGCGTTGCGGACGCCGCCCGCGCCGCCGGGATTTCCGGCAGCATGCTGAACCGGAAATTCCGGCAGCATCTCGGCAGGCCGCCGCTGCGTTTCCTGCTGGAACTCAGGATGAACCGCATCCGCGACCTGCTTGACGGAACGGATCTTCCGCTTCCGGAGATCGCCATGCAGACCGGATACGGTTCTGGCATGGCGTTGTCGCTCGCTTTCAAGCGCGAAACCGGCATGACCCCCGGCGCCTACCGCCTTTCCCGCCGCATGAACCGGCCCGAGGCCGGAACATAGTTCCCGCACTGACGCTCCGCCGGGCGGCAGTGAGAACGCTTCACTCCCCCGGATAAAGCTCGGGGGCGATGTAAATCCGGCGGCTTGCACTGCCCGGACAGGTGATCCGCCGCAAGCACTCCTCCGCCGCCGCGACTCCGGCCAGCCGCAGGTTGATCGCCAGGGTCGGCAAATTCCGGTGCGGACGGTCGACGAACAGCGGATGCCCGTCGAAACAGAGCACCGGATAATCCCTCCCGAGCTCTCGGCCGGTTTCGGCGTGATAAGCTTCGGCCGCGGCGAGGGCGGCGGCGCCGCAGGTGAAGTAGATTCCGCGCTCCGGACGGTATTCGCCGGGCGTGTCGTCCGGCGGAAAAAGAAGGGTCCCGACGCTTTGCCACGCGTCACGGAACAGCTGCTCTCGCAGCCTGTGGGCCGGCCGGGCATGTCCGGCGACCGCGACTTCGCGGACTCCTCTTTCCCGGAAGAAGCCGACGGCCAGCTCCGTCGCCCGGAACGGGTCGAGCTCGATCAGCGAGAAAAGTCCGCCGCAGGAGTCGTGCATCGAAAGTCCGACTGCCGCGCAGACCGGGCGCGGTGACGACAGAATCCCGTCGTAACCGCCGAGCAGGATGACGCCGTCGAAGCCGCCCGACAGCGCTTCGAGCCGCGCATCGCTCATCTCTTCGAAGCGCATCGGAATCGTCGTCAGTTCGATGCCGAGCTCGTCCGCCGCATCGAGAATGCCGTTGACCGCGATTCCTGTGCAGGTGTTCATGGCGTTGACGCCGAAAGTGGCGGCGACGGCGGCGATCCGGAAGCGCCGGTCGGCCGGGCTGCGTTTCTCGGCCACAAAGGTGCCGGAACCGTGCAGGAAAGTCAGCATTCCCTTGTCGGCCAGCGCCTTGACGCTGCGGCGCGCCGTGCTCACCGAGACGTCGTAACGTTCGGAAAGTTTCCGCAGCGACGGAATTTTCCGTCCCGGACCGTAAGTGCCGCAGGCGATCTTCGAGGCGAGATCGCGGATTACCGGTGCCGCTTTTTCTTTTCTGCCGGGCGGTTGTTCCGTCATCGTGAGGCCTCCCTCAGAAGCGCAGCTCCTGCCACGCCGGTTCGAGTTTTTTCAGCGGGCCGCGCACGGCCGGAGTCACTTCCGGCGCGAAAACCGCGAGACGGCACTCCTCGGTCAGCAGCCAGAATGCTTCAAGTTCGGGCTTTTCCGTGATTTCGCTCACGCTCTCCGCCGCGATGTAGAAGCGGTCGAGGTATGCTTCGATCGTTTCGAGTTTCGCCTCGTCCCGGGCCGGACCGGAGGAGATCCGTTCCGCCCGCAGCTTTGCGCCGCGCAGGTAGCGGCTGTAGGAATCGAACACGGCCGGACTCCGGAGAAAATGGCTGCGGAACAGGAACCCAAGCTGCCGTTTCAAATCGGCGCAGCTGATTCCGGCGCGCGGCTTGACCTTGTTCATCAGCTCTTTGACTTGCCGGTAGGCCGGGTAGAGCGCTTCGAGCTGCTTCTGCAGCTTGTCGAGTTCCTCGCCCGCATATTGCCGGGCGTGCTCGGCCGCGATGCCGAAGGCGAGCTCGTCGCGGATGTTCCACGGTTCGTCGTTGAAGGCGGCGAGCACCGCCCGGTCGAGCAGGTCGTCGGCATAGTCACGGTAATTCAGAAACCACGACAGCTCGACCTCGCGTGAAACCCGGATGGTCCGCTTCAGGAATTTCAGCTGGCCGGCCTGTTCGAATTTGAAGAGCCGCAGCAGCCCGCGGGCATGGTGGAGCCGCGCTTCGGATTCCTTCAGATAGAGTGCCTGACCGACTTTGTCCCCTTCATCGCAGAGCGCCGGGAACGCGGTTTTTCCGCTTGCGTTCGGAAGGGCGACTTCGGGCGGCATGCGTTCGATGCCGGGCCAGGTCGTTCCGCCGGAGACCGTGAACTGCTTTGCTCCGGCGACGGCACGGCTCAGCCGCGAACCCTGCCGGAAGCTCTCCGGAATCTCGCTGTGCAGCCTGACCGTCCTGCCGCCGGCGTCGACTTCGGCGAGCTTCATCTTCAGGTGACCGGGCAGCCGGGAGTCGTCGAAGTCGCCGGGGGCGACGTTTTCGCCGGTCGTTTCGCACAGGAATTCGGCCAGCGCGTCGGTGAGCGGCTGTTCGCGGAAGATCCTTCCCGTCTCGAGCGCTTCGCGGAAGCGTTCGACCGTCTCCGCGACCGGGCTCGCCTTCTGGCGGACGGCCTTCGGCAGCGAACGGATCAGCAGTTCGACCTTGTCGCCGAGCCAGCCCGGAACGAGGTAGTCGAGCGCCCAGCCCGGCAGCAGGTTCATGCGGTCGGAGGGAACGATCAATGTCATGCCGTCATCCGGCTCGCCGGGGTCGAACTTGTAGTCGAGCCTGAACTTCTGCCCGGAGAAAGTCAGGCTGTCCGGGTAGTCGCCGGCGTTCCACTTCACGAACTGCTCCTGCATCGCATCGGCGCGCGGAATCGAATAATCCTGCGGATCGCGTTTTACCGCCTCTTTCAGGCTCCGCGTCGAATTGATGTCGGCCGGGAGCAGCAGCAGATAGTGCTCCGCCACCGCGCCGGGATCGAGCACCGTCCCGGGACGGCGCAGCTTCTCCTCCAGCTTCGCAAGAGAGCGGAGCACCTCGACATGTTTTTCAACCCAGGTTCCGGGGAGGTTCAGTTCGCCGGTCGCCAGCGCTTCGCGGATGAAGATTTCGCGCGCCTCGACCGGATGGCTCTTCGCATAGTGAACGCGCCGCCCGTTGTGGATCAGCAGCCCGCCGAACGTCAGCCGTTCGCGGGCGTAGACGAAACCTGATTCCGGGTCCCACTTCGGCAGGTCGTAGATTTTCGAGCAGAGATGCGGCGCGGCGATTTCGAGGTATTCCGGCTTGATTTCGGCGTTCTGCCGCGCGAAGAGGCGGCTGGTTTCGACCAGCGCGAACGACAGCAGCCAGGCCGGAACCGGCTTCTTCTTCGCCAGCCCGGACCCCGGGAAGATCAGGAATTTCTTCCCGCCGGTGCCGAGAAAGTACTGCTCCTCCGGCACATAGTGCGCGATATGGCGCGGAATTCCGGCCAGAATCGACTGATGAAGCTGATCATAGGGCGTGTTTTCGATGACCTTCGGAACTGCGGCATTGCTCCACTTGAGTTCCGCCGCATTGCCGGCGAGATCTTCGACGAGGTTGCGCCATTCAAGCATCCGGTTGAAATGATAGAAGTTCTTTTTGCAGAACTGCCGGAGCAGGCGGTTGCTGGTGCATTCGGCGGCGGCCGCGTTCCAGAGATTCAGGATCGACAGGAAATCCGACTTCGGGTCGCGGAATCTCCGGTGCGCTTCGTCGGCCGCCTGCTGCTTTTCGAGCGGCCGCTCCTGCGGGTCCTGAATCGACAGATAAGCCGTGATGACCAGGAGCTCGGGCAGCACGCGCCGCGTTTCCGCGAACGACAGCATCCGGCCGAGGTGCGGGTCGATCGGCAGCGCGGCGAGTTTCCACCCCTCCCGCGTCAGGTGTCCGGCCGGGTCGAGGGCGCGCAGGTCCTCGAGCGTCCGCAGCCCCTCGCGCACGGCGGCCGGGGGAGGCGGGTTGATGAACGGAAAACGGTCGATGCGCGGCAGCCGCAGAGACGCCATCTGCAGAATCACGCCGGCAAGTCCGGTCCGCTTGATCTCCGGGTCGGTGTAGGCGCTCGCCCGCGCGAGGTCGTCCTCGCTGTAAAGGTGGACACAGACGCCATCGGCGATTCGTCCGCAGCGGCCGCGCCGCTGGCGCGCGCTGGCCTGGCTGATCGTTTCGATCTGAAGCTCTTCGATCTGGCTGCGCGGATTGAACCGCTTGATCCGCGCCAGCCCCGAATCGATCACAAAGCGGATGCGCGGAATCGTCACGCTGGTCTCGGCCACGTTCGTGGCGAGAATGATGCGCCGCTCGCGTCCGGGGCTGAACACCTTCTGCTGGCCGGCGGCCGAAAGCCGTCCGTAGAGCGGCAGCACTTCGGTGTTGCGGTAGCCGCGGCCGGTCAGCAGATCGGTCGCGTCGCGGATTTCGCGTTCGCCCGGCAGGAAGACGAGGATGTCGCCGCGCGGATCGAGCTCGGTCACGAACTCCGCCGCGCGGCCGATCGCGCTCGAAAGGTCCTCGTCGGCTTCGGGCGGCATATAGACGTCCTCGACCGGGTAGGTGCGCCCTTCGATCGACAGCACCGGGGCGTGGAAGAATTCCGCGAAGCTCTCCATATCGAGCGTCGCCGACGAGATGGCTACCTTCAGGTCAGGCCGGTGCGGCAGCAGGTTTTTCAGGTAGCCGAGGATGAAGTCGATGTTCAGCGACCGTTCGTGCGCCTCGTCGATGATCAGCGCCTCGTACCGGCGCAGGCTCCGGTCGTTGCGGGTCTCGGCCAGCAGGATGCCGTCGGTCATGAACTTCAGCACGGTCGAACTTTTCGTGCGGTCGTCGAAACGGACCTGATAGCCGACTTCGTTCCCCAGGTCGCAGCCGAGCTCCTGGGCCGCGCGCCTCGCCATGGCAGATGCCGCGAGCCGGCGCGGCTGGGTGCAGCCGATGCGCCCGGTCCGGCCGTACCCGAGCGCGAGCGCGATCTTCGGCAGCTGGGTGGTTTTGCCGCTGCCGGTATCGCCGGCGACGATGATGACCTGATTGTTCCGCCACGCCTCTTTGATCTCATCGATGTGGCGGGTGATCGGCAGCTCTTCCGGGAACGCGATCCGGAGCTTTTCGCAGCTCGAGACGAGTTCGGGGCGCGGTACGGGGTTCTTCATGCCGACGGGAGCCTCTTCGAACGGTGCAGCCACGCGTCGAGCAGAAGCAGGAGCCCGAGCCCGCCGTAGCAGAACGGAACGAGATAGAACGAGTCGCGCAGCCCCCAGCTGTCCCCGACAACGCCCATCATGCATGCAAAGAATCCGCATCCCGGCACGCCGGCGCAGGAGAGCAGAATGTAGATCATCGTCGAATCCGAATCCTTCAGCCGGTCGACGCAGTAGCTCTGGATGCTCGGCCAGAACGGCCCGGTCACGATCCCGAGGAAGAAGAGCAGCACGAAGAGAATCCAGACGCTCGACAGGAACGGCGGAAAGAGCCCGAGCACGGTGCCGATCACCGAGCAGAGCAGGATCAGTTGAAGCAGCCGGCTCTGCCGCACGAGCATGCCGGAACCCATGCGCCCGACGATCATGCCGCCCGCGAAGAACGCCGTGCCGAGCCCGCCCATCCACGCATCGGCGCCGTAGTCGAGCTGAATGAAGCTCGCCACCCAGAAGGTCAGGCAGAATTCGCCGCCGCCCGCCAGGAACATCGCCGCGAAGAAGAGCCAGAAGCGCTTGAGCCCCATTACATCGACCGCATGGCCGAAGACGGTTCCGAACGAAAGCTTCTGATGCCGCTCCGCACCGTACTTTTTCGACGGCAGCAGGTACATGAATGCCGGAACCAGCGCAAACAGCGAGCAGCCGGTGAGAATCCAGCGCCAGCTGACGCCGGCCGACAGCAGCGCCCCGGCGGCGAGCACGGTTCCTACCACGCCGACCGACCAGAAGGAGTGGGTGAAGTTGATGTAGCGCCCGGGCTCGTCCTGGTGCAGGTCCTGGATGACCGGCGTGGCGAGCCCTTCAACCACGCCTTCGCCGAGCCCGGCGACGGCGATGGCGGCGAAGAGCGGCAGATAGCCGGGCGACCAGGCCGCGCAGAGAATGCCGATGCTCATGAAGAGCATGGCCGCCCCGAGCGAGCGAAGCTTGCCGAAGCGGCCTGCCGCGAACCCGCAGAACAGCATCGCGACGACCATCGGAATGCTGCGGCCGAGCTGCAGCGCGCCGCCCGCTCCTTTTCCGCCTTCGGCCAGCGGAAAATTCAGATCCTGCGCGAGAGAGACGAGCACGACCGGAACCGCGACGGAACAGGCCGCATAGGAGCCGAAGCAGAAAAAGTTCGCGAAATCATAACGGCCGAAAACCATTTTATGTGCGTGCATCGGGAACCTCTTTTTCAGAGCGAGCCTTTGGTGGAGAGGACGCCTTTGACCCGCGGATCATGCGTGACCGCCTGGTCGAGCGCCTTGGCGAACGCCTTGAAAACCGCCTCCGCGACGTGATGGACCTCTTCGCCGGCCATTTTCCTGACGTGCAGGTTCATGCCGGCCCTGTTCACGAGCGCCTGGAAGAATTCGCAGAAGAGCCGGGTGTCGAGGTCGCGGATCATCGGGGCCGGGAAATCGACGTTCCAGACCAGGCAGGGGCGGCCGGAGAGATCCAGCGCGACGAGCGCGAGCGTCTCGTCCATCGGCAGGATGCAGCTGCCGTAGCGGCGGATTCCGGCCTTGTCCCCGAGCGCCTGCGCGAGAACGTCGCCGAGGACGAGCCCGAGATCCTCCATCGTATGATGATAATCGACCTCGATATCGCCTTTCGCTCTGACCGTCAGATCGAAGAAGCCATGTTTCGCGAAGAGTTCGAGCATGTGGTTCATGAACGGTATGCCGGTGTCGATCGAGCTTCTGCCTTCGCCGTCGAGGTCGAGGGCGATGAAGATATCGGTTTCCCGGGTCTTGCGGGCGACTTCGCTTTTTCGCATGATGAATCCTTAAACGTGCATTTTGATTGTAAATGCCTATAATATAATGCGGAAAGCGGAGCAATGCAATACGTCCCGCACCCTTATTTCACGGAAACCGGCGCCTGTTTTCTCCATGTGGACGCGGGGCTGGGCCGACGCACTACATCAGCCCCGGTCCCGTATGGCGCGCGACACCATGCAGACTGTCTTGGTGTTATTTGATAAATAATGTGGTTTTTTTGTATATATTGTATAGACAAATATAGTCGATATTATTTTGTACTGCTCGACGTATTTATACTTTGAAAATAGGATTGTTTTTTATTTTTTTTCTTGTAAAAAAATACTTTATCCATGGATTCGCTATTGACATTTATAATTGAAATGAATATAGTATATATAGACAAAATAAACTTATTCAGATATACAAAAGGATTCGGCATCAGCTGTATGGGGGAGCCGGGAGCTGAGATTTATCGGGACGGAGTGCCGGGCGTATTCGCATCACCGTATCATTGCGGTTATGTTTTTTAACGGAAATGTGCATTTTTATGGAGGTGGTATGTCGTTTTGCCGGAGTTTGGGGATTGTGATCGGTGCGGCGGTGCTCTGCTGCGGTTTTCAGCTCAGCTGCCCCGCGGCCGAGTGGAAGCTCAATACTGTTTTACCCGCTGATATTCTGCAGGGGTGGGGGGCGGCCGAGGTGAATCGCTCGGTAGCGGGTAATCCGCTGCGGGTTGGCGGTACGGCGTTCGCGGAGGGGATCGGTACTCACGCGAACGGGGAGATCCGGCTGTTACTCGACGGCACCGCAAAGCGGATCATCGGCGCGGTCGGAGTGGACGACGGTTGCGGCGGCGGCGGTTCCGTCCGCTTTCTGCTGCTCAACGGGGATTCCGGCAAAACGTTGTGGGATTCCGGTGTACGGCGTTTCGGCGACCCGGCCCGGTGGTTCGAGGTTCGGCTCGATGGTGTGCGGAAGCTGCTGCTCCAGTGCCACGACGGCGGGGACGGCATCAACTTCGACCATGCCGACTGGCTTGATGTGAAAATCGAATATGCCGGCGAAGCCCCGGCGGTGCAGGGCAGCCCGATGTCGGTGATCACAGCCAATGCCCGCTGGGATTTTTTCGGCATGAAAGGGGAGCGTCTGCTTCAATCCGGCCTGCAGCCGAAGTCCGGCGCGCCGCAGCCGAAGGTGGACGCAGTGCGGCCGTATCCGCTCGCTTTCCGGAATTTTACCCTTCCGCCAACGTTGCGGGTCGTGCAGTCCGACGGCTCGCACAATCTTGATTTGCGGCTGGCCGGCTTCTCCGTGCAAAAGAAGGACGGCGGCGGCGTGGTCCGCAATATCTATCAGTTGACCGATCCGATTTATCCGGTCGAGGCGCAGTTGACCGTCACCGGTTATGTCGGCTGCGATGTGTTCACTTCGCAGCTGTCGGTGAAGAACTGTGGCGAAAAGCCGGTCGAACTGCTGGTTCGCGACGCGGCATTTGCGGCGCTTCCGGCGGGGACGCCCTTTGCGACGACCTTCTCCGGCGGCTGGGAGGAGGAACTCAAGCATTGCCGCGAATTCGAGCTGCCGCCCGGCACGTTTTCGAATGAAAACAGCGGAATCGCCCACACCGCCGTTCCGAAATTTCCCGGCGTATATCTGAGTGTCGGCGGCCCGGCTCAGGAGGAGTCAGGGACGGTGTTCGCCGCGATGGTCGGCTGGAGCGGCAGCTGGCATTACCGGTTGCACCGTACGGAGGACGACCGCAATTTCTTCTTCGGCGGCGCCTATCCGGACCCGGTTCGGCTTGCGGCCGGGGCGGTTTACGACTCCCCCGAAATCGTGATGACCGTCACGGACGGCGGTAAGGGGCAGGCCGCCCGCAATCTGCACCGCTGGGCGCACCGGTACGGCATTGCGAACGGGAAGCGGGAACGCCCGGTGGTCCTGAACAGCTGGGAGGGCGTCTACTTCACTTTCGATGAAAGCAAGCTGATCAGCATGATGGACGGCGCGGCCGCACTCGGCGCGGAGATGTTCGTGCTCGACGACGGCTGGTTCGGGAATAAGTATCCGCGCAACGATGACCGGGCCGGACTTGGCGACTGGCAGTGCAATGAAAAGAAGCTTCCCGGCGGCATCGAAAAACTGATCGCCGAGGCCGGAAAGCGCGGTCTGGCTTTCGGCATCTGGGTCGAGCCGGAAATGGTCAACCCCGTCAGTGAGCTTTTCGAGCGGCATCCCGACTGGGTGATGGCTGCTCCGAACCGGGAGCTGATTTTGCAACGCAACCAGTATGTTCTCGACTTGAGCCGCCCGGAGGTGGAGGAGTTCGTATACAACACGGTCGCCGGGCTGTTGAAAAAACATTCCGGCATCCGTTACGTGAAGTGGGATCACAATGCGTTCGGCCGCAATGCCGGATCTGCGGCATTGGCTGGTGACCAGGGCGCGCTTTCCGACCGGTACAACGCAGCTTATTACCGGATTCTCGCCCGGCTGCGCCGGGAATTTCCGGCTGTGATGTTCCAGCTTTGCGCTTCCGGCGGAGGTCGGGTGGATTACGGTGCGATGCGGTATCATGAGGAGTTCTGGCCCAGCGACAAGACCAACGGCATCGCCCGGATTCCGATACAGTGGGGATACAGTCATTTTTTTCCGGCCAACGCCATGGCGTCGCACATCGGGCGTCACGGGGAGGGAGACTTCAAGCTGCGGGTCGACATCGCGATGACCGGCAGACTCGGCGTGGAGTTGTCGCCTGACGCGGTTTCGGCCGCCGACCGCGAGGTGATCAAGCGCGGTATCGCCGCTTACAAGGAGCTGCGGCCGATCCTGCATTGTAGCGAGCTGTATCGCGGGCGCTCCCCGCATGAGTCGCGGACGACCGAACTCACCTTCGTTTTGCCGGATAAGCGCAACGCGGTGTTCTTCGGTTTCCGTCGTGAAGGGAAAGCGGCGAAGGAACTTCTGAAGCTTTCCGGGCTCGATCCGGCGTTGCGTTACCGGGTCGAGGAGAGGAATCCTGATGATACACCCCGGCTGCAGCCGGCGGTCCGCACTGGAGCGGAGCTGATGGAACGGGGGCTTGAAATCGACTTCCCGCCCCGGCCGTCGAGTGTTGTTGCAAAGCTCACGGCCGAAGAGTGAGCTGTTGCCGGCGGTATTGGGCTGTTCTTCCGGATTCAAATCGGTTTGTCCGAGTACGGTGCGGCAGCTCTCGCAGGAGAAGCCGCCGCCGATATGGTGCTTTTTTCGTTTTTTCCGTGCCGTCTCCTTTTCGGATTCGGAAGGTGTGCCGTGAAAACGATTGCGGGAGAACTTCAAAAGGTACGCACTGAAGCGCAGGAGTATGCGGAAAAACTGAAGCGTTCGACCCGGATGTGGGACCTGGTCATCAACGCGCTGCCGGTTCACATCTTTGCCAAGGACCCGGCCGATGATTACCGGTTTGTCTTTTCGAACAGAGGAATGCTGGATTTCACCCGCCTGAGCGATGAAGAAATCCGCGGGAAAAATGATTTCGACATCTATCCGAGGGAAACCGCAGCGATCATTCGCGGGGACGATGAAAAGAATATGCAGGATTTGGAGCATGGCGTTGAAAACGTCATTCCTCTGCCGGACGCGGGCGGAAACGTCCATCCCATGCGCATGATTACCTGGCCTTTCGTGGAAACCGATGGTTCCTGCCTCCTGATCGGGGCGGCGTTTGACGTCACCGAACTGGAGCAGGCCAGGCACAGCGCGGAGGAAAGCGCCGAGTGGTTCCGGCTGACCTTGAACAGCATCGGCGACGGTGTCATCACGACCGACCGGGCAGGCAGAGTCACGATGATGAATCCGGTGGCGGAACGGATGCTGGGCGTTACCGGCAAAGAGGCGATGGGGCTGCCGCACGATCAGATTTTCCGGATTTACAATTATGACAACGACCAGCCGAGCCCCTCGCCGGTGATGCGGACGCTGCGGACCGGCGTGATTGTCGAACTCGCCAATCATACCGATCTGATTGCCCGCGACGGAACCCGGTATCACATTGCCGACAGCGCCGCGCCGATCTTCGGGCCGGACGGCAAAATACTCGGCGCGATTCTGGTGTTCCGCGATGTGACCGAGGAGTACGCGCAGCGCGACCGCCTGCGTTATGCCCATGCCCAGCTGGAAGCCGGGACGAAGATTTCCAGATCCGCGACTTTCGTGTTCAATCCCGCCACCGGGGAAATTGCCGGTTCGAGCATGCTGTCGGAACTGCTTCCCGTGACCGATGGCCGCATCGGCGCGATCGACGGCTGGGTTTACGGGGAAGACCGCCCCGCGATGCTGGCGAAGTGGGAAAGGCTCGCCCGGGGGGAAATCTCTTCCGAGACCTTCGATTACCGCACAAAAGACGAGCACGGGTTTCATTACTTCCGCTTGAATTCCTCCGTCGACCGGAGCGATCCGAAGCAGGTGATGTTCACCGGCGTGGTTCAGGACGTCACCGACATCCGCCGGGTGTTCGACCGGCTTCAGGAACAGCGGAATCTGTGGGAAAAAGTGATCAACTCCATTCCGCTGTGCTTTTTCGCCAAGGATGCCGACGACGACTTCCGGTATGTGCTCTGCAACCGGACATTCGCCGCTTTTGTCGGGCGGACGCCGGAAGAGGTCGTCGGCAGGAGTGACGCCGAATTGTTCTGCCGGCCGGAAGACGCTGAAATGTTCCGCTCCCGGGACGAAAGGGTCATGGAAGAGCCCGAGGGGGAAGGGTTTGAGGAAGCCGTTATGGATTCCCGGGAAAATCTCCATTATCTGCAGACGGTCAAGAAACCGTTTGCCGGCGCGGACGGGCGCCGCCTCCTGCTGGGCGCGTCTTCGGATATTACCGACCTGAGACAGCTGCTCTCCTGCGAGAAACTCAACAGTGAAGTGCTGTCCGCCATGGCGGCGAACGACGACCCGGATGCGATGTTCGAAAACATGGCCGGGATTCTGATGAAACGCATGGAGTGCGACCGGATCATGCTCGCCTGCTGCGACCGGAAGGGACTGCTCCGTCTCCGGAACGAATGGCTCTCGCCCGGAACGGTCTCCATCCGGGAAACCGGGCTCGAAAAACACTATGAGCTCTGGGACCGGAATATTCGGGCCTTCCACGAAAACCGGATTCTGAAAACCTCCGACGTCACGCAGGCGGAGTTCTGTCCCGGCCTGAATCGGGACGACAAGTACCGGACCATATCGCTGATCGTGGTGCCGGTATTCGTCGATGAACAGCTGTGGGGCGCGCTGTTCGTCTCTTATCGCGCGTCCGGCGGGAGTTCAATGACGTCGACGAGCGGATCATGCGCGGCTGCGCCAGCGTCATATCGGCGGCGCTGGTTGCGGAACGCCAGCGGCATGCGATCCGGCAGGCCAACCATGAACGGCAGCTGGTGCTTGACAATATTCATATCCCGATCTGGCTCCACGACAATCGCGGGGAGCTGATTCGCGCCAATACCGCGGTCGGCGATCTTTTCGGCATTCCCGCGGCGGAATTGACCACGGAAAAGAACCGTGAACTGCTGGCTCCGGCGTTTCCGCCCGGCACGGTGCAGCCCATCGAGGAATCCCTGAAGACCGGACGGGCGGTTCACCGGGAAATGCGGCTACCGGGGCGCGACTACATCATCTCCGCCGAGCCGGTGTTCGATTCGTTCGGACACCTGACCTATATCGTCAAATCCGCCATCGACATGACGGAATTCAATGAGCTGCTCTCCAGCCGGACGGCTTTGAACACCTGTCTGGAAACCCTGATCGGAGAACCCGAACTGGAAAAGGCGCTCGAGAAGGTGCTGCAGACGCTCTGCGCACACCTCGGAGCCTCCCGTGCCTGTATTTTCCGGTTCGATGAGGACGCGCATACCATGTCCGCCAGGTGGAATATGTTGAGAACAGGGGAGATACGATCTTCGGAGGCGCCGGCGGACAGCCCTGTTCCGCGTTTCCGGACTGGCCGGACCGCTTCAGGACGGAACAGACGATTGTCCACACCTGTCCTAACAATTTTCAAAATGGCGTAATTTTCTGATTACGCCCCCTCATTTTCATCTATTTCACACCAAT
>ENA-UERG01000132-UERG01000132.1-human-gut-metagenome-genome-assembly--contig:-NODE-132-length-68569-cov-9.476844_pt1 | contig 68569 bp, 62 predicted proteins | sample MGYA00242954_ERZ507954 | MGnify/ENA primary metagenome ERZ507954 (study PRJEB26167, sample SAMN06115478) | human gut metagenome | host: Homo sapiens | place: China:Sichuan | collected 2015-01-21...
GGTCCGTTAACATATTGACCATTTTGTGCTATACTGTAATTAAAACATAAGGGAGATGTAATTTATGTATTGTAAATACTGTGGTAAACCTCTTTCCGATGGTGCGCGATTTTGCGGTTTTTGTGGAAAGGATCAGTCTGAAAGATGTATCAATAATATGCTTAGAGTAGTTTCTTATAGTACAAATATTTCTAAACAGTTTATATGTGCTATTTCTAGTTTTATTATCAATTGTGCAATAATACTTTTATGCTTAACGGACCTATTTAATTTAAAAGTTAATATTGGAGATTTATATTCAGATAGTACACATTTCGGAGTGTTAGATTTGTTTGAAAATACAGATATGCTTAATGCATTTTCATATATAAGTACCGATGTACAACAAGTTTCTGAGTTACTATTTTTGTGGGGACTTGCTATTTGTGTTGTCGCATTAATGTACGTAATTTATATTTTAGATTTTGCTTATTCATGTTGGGAGAACGCGAAAAGTAGTACAAGTTTTTTAATCTGTAAGTCGTATAAAACCTTTTCATGGATTCCTTTTTGTTTTCTTTTTGCAGTATTAATAATTGGTATGTGGATTTCTTCTTCTAGTCTTAAATCTATTGGCAGTGTTACACCGACCGTTTCTTCAATAATTATTTATATATTAGGTGCGATTCAATTTGTTATTAATCGTTTTTTACACTTAAAATAACAAAACTCCCCCGGCACGCAACCGGGGGATTATTTCTATTCAGAAGCTATCACAGCAGGCTCTTATAAAGCTCAGTGATCTCCTCAACGGAGGTATCACGGGGATTACCGGGTCTGCAAGCGTCGTCGTAAGCGGACTGCGCCAGGAACGGGATATCCTCGGGCTTTACGATATCCTTGAGGTTAGCCGGGATTCCTACATCGTGGGAAAGCTGCTTGACTGCGTCAACGGCAGCCTTTCTGTATTCCTCCTGGGACATCTTTTCTGTTCCCTCAACGCCCATTGCCTTGGCGATATCGCGGTACTTCTCGCCGGTGCAGGGAGCGTTGTACTCCATTACAGTCGGTAGAATGATTGCGTTTGCCACGCCGTGGGGAGTATCATACAGCGCGCCAAGGGGGTGAGCCATGGAGTGAACGATACCCAGTCCAACATTGGAGAATCCCATGCCGGCAACGTACTGACCGAGAGCCATTCCCTCGCGTCCCTCGGGAGTGTTGGCAACGGCGCCGCGGAGGGATCTGGAGATGATCTCGATAGCCTTGAGGTGGAACATATCGGAAAGCTCCCATGCAGCCTTGGTGATGTAGCCCTCGATAGCGTGCGTGAGAGCGTCCATACCGGTTGCCGCAGTCAGTCCCTTGGGCATTGTGGACATCATCTCAGGGTCAACAACAGCAACGACAGGAATGTCGTGGGGGTCAACGCATACCATCTTGCGGTTCTTCTCAACATCGGTGATAACGTAGTTGATGGTAACTTCCGCAGCGGTACCAGCTGTGGTAGGAACTGCAATTATCGGAACTGCCGGCTTCTTTGTGGGAGCAACTCCCTCCAGGCTTCTAACATCAGCGAACTCCGGATTGTTGATGATGATTCCGATCGCCTTGGCGGTATCCATGGAGGAACCACCGCCGATGGCGATGAGGTAGTCAGCGCCGCTCTTCTTGAAAGCAGCAACGCCGGTCTGAACGTTTTCGATGGTGGGGTTCGGCTTGATATTATCATAAACCTCGTAAGCCAGACCGTCCTTCTCAAGCACATCGAGGACCTTCTTGGTCACACCGAACTTGATGAGGTCGGGATCGGAACATACGAAAGCTTTCTTGAATGCGCGGTTCTTTGCTTCGACAGCGATGTTGGCGATAGCGCCTGCGCCATGATAGGAGGTTTCGTTAAGTACAAATCTGTTTGCCATAATTGCATTTTCCTTTCATGTTGGAATTTATCTGAACAGCGTAATGCCTGTTTCAGTCTTTACTTGAGATTCTTTATCTGGGCGTTCGCTTCGTCCACAAGAGTCTTGAGCTTCTCGATGACATCGGCGTTCTGCTGGATTTCGGTGTTGCAGGTCTTGAGCTGAGCGTTGATACCTACGATCGCCTTCTTGATCTCGTTGAGAGTATTTTCGACCTCGTTAGCCTGCTTGGTGTTCTTGTCTGCAAGGGTGCGGACTTCCTGGGCGATAACGTTGAATCCGGCTCCGGCGGCGCCTGCGCGCTTCGCTTCAATGGAAGCGTTGAAGCCAATCAGCGTGAGCTGAGTGGAGGCGTTCTCAATTGCCTTTACGATACCGTCGGTGCTCTCGACAGCCTTTGAGGAGGCTGCGGCGGAATCCTTGATGGTGGAGAAATTGTTCTCCAGCGCGAGAATATTTGACATGACGTTGTTCATGCTTCCGGTGATCTCCGTAAACTTGTCGTTTACTTCATCAATAACAGCGTCCGTGCTCTTCTGGGATTCGAGGGCGACAAGTCTTTGATATCCTACTTCGGAGAGCGCATTTGCCATCTGCCAGAGCAGATTTGCCGCGGCTTCAATCTGGCGCTTCGGAACTACCTTCACCTTGCGGAGGGCTGCTATGTAATCGTCCTGGTCAATGCCAAGCTCGTCGGCTATCTTGCGGAATTTATCCTCGTCAGGCTCCTCGGGGAGCACCTGACCGCCGATGAGGGAGCCGATGTGCTTTCCGTTCACGACTACTGGAGCGGCAAAATCCATAAGTCCGCTGGTGCAGTAATATACGGATGGCTTTCCTGTTCGGCTGGCTTCCTCGCCGCCCTTCAGGTCGCACTGATTGCAGCGTTCTGCGCCAACGTGGGATTTGCGTGTGAGCTTCATGCAGAAGTCAGTGAAATTACTTCCCTCGGTAACGGGGCCGTTTTCATCGGTTGCCAGCGCAGCCATTCCTGTAGCGGCGGCAAATGCGTCCTGCAGGTTCTGGAGTGTACGCCTGTCGATTACATCAAGCAGAGTGATATTATTAAGATCCATGTTGATTTCTCCTTTTTGGAAACTGATAATCGTGGGTATTGTCCATACACGACTTTAGCACAATTACATTATACATGATTTTTACAAATAAATCAAGGGGTTTGATGTGAAAAAAAGCAAACAGAGCCTAAATTGAGGTGAATTTTTTGTGAATATTATACATGACTGCGATATGAAAAAGGCATATCCGGGACATGCGCCGCATAATATAGACAGGGTGATGATATGCGAAAAAAGCACGGAAATTCACGGCTTGCGCCATTCGGCAGGGGAATTGCCATAGGTTACCTGGTAACTGCCGCAATATCAGCGGCAGGGGCGCTGGTGCTGCTTCTGTTCGGCGCGGACGGTGGGATATCATGGCTCCCTGCAATAGCCGCCTCCGCGGCAGGGAGCTTCTTCTGCGGCAGGACTGCCGGAAAGATCCGGCGGCATGACGGGCTTAAAACCGGCGCAATATGCGGCGTGATATACATAGCGCCGCTGATTCTCCTGGGAATTATCCTCGGGCGGACTGACGGCACTCTTATTCTGATAAAGCTGCTTCTGTGCCTGGGATTCGCGGCAGGCGGCGCGGTCTCCGGGGTAAATTCCCCGGAAAGCTGATGCGCGCCCGTAAGATACTTCTGGCGGCGATGGCGGTCGCTGCCGCAGTCGGGATAGTACTCCGCCCGGAGGAGCTTTCCGGCGCGGTCAGGGAGTCGGTATCCGGCTGCCTGGAGGTAGTAATACCAGCGCTGTTCGCGTTCACGGTGCTTTCCGTCTACCTGCAGCGCAGCGGATTGTATCTGCTCGCGTTCGTTCCGCTGACAAAGCCGCTGTCGGTGATACTCAGGCTGCCCGGGGAGTTGTGCGCGGTGTTCCTGCTGGCGAACATCGGCGGATATCCGGTGGGAGCGAAGCTGCTGTCAGAGCTGGTGCGTGCCGGGAGATTATCGCGCAGGGACGCAGGAAGAATGCTGTGCTGCTGTTACGGCAGCGGCCCGTCATTCGTTATAGGGACCGCCGGTATGGTGGTGTTCGGAAGTGCTGCCGTGGGCGGAGTGATTTACGGGGCGTGTTTCCTGTCATCGCTTGTTATCGCTGTGGTAGTCTGTCGCACCGGGGCGCGGATAACGCTTACCAGTGGAGAGGCGCATACAGACCTTGGTGTGGAGTGCTTCGTGCGGTCGGTGGACAGCGGCGCCAGGGTGATGTACACGGTCTGCATTATGGCGGCGGCGTTTGCCGCAGTAACCGCGCTGTTGGAATGCTCGGGAGTTACCGGGCTTATTGAGAAGCTGCTGAGGGCGGCAGGGCTGGGAGGGAACTCCGGCAGGGTGTTTCCTGCGCTGCTGGAAGTAACCCGGGTGAGGGATCTTGTTCCTGCGGTGGGCGCTGTTCCGCTGTGCGCAGCGGCGCTGAGTTTCGGCGGAGTCTGCGTGATAATGCAGGCGGCGGCGGTATCCGGGGGAGCGGTGCCGATCAGGGGACTGCTGATCTCCCGGATTCCGGCGGCGCTGATGAGCGCCCTGTTTTCGCTGCCGGCGGAGCTGCTGACGGATAATTCCGAGGCGGTCTGGGCGAATGCATATTCCGCAGAGCCGTTCACGATGAATGCCGGGCTGTCGGTATGCGTGCTTGTCATGGCAGGAATGCTGATCCTTTCCATGGGCGGAATACAGGAGAATGAATAAAATTGACCGCCCCGGAATCTGTGCTTCCGGGGCGGTCGTGCAGTTGAGGAGTTATACTTACTTGTTGTCATTCATTATGCCGGAAAGTCTGTCGCGGAGCGCGATGGTGAGCACTGTCGCGCAGGCGATCTTGATGAGGTCGCCGGGAATGAACGGAATAACGCAGCCTGCCATAGCGACTTCCAGTGTTACGCCGCGCGCAACGATGAACCATGCAGTTCCGAAAGCGTACAGGACTACAGTTCCGAGAACCATGCCAACGGGAACAGCCCAGGCTCTGCTGAGCCAGTTGAGGAACGCATTCTTGATATTGGATCTCTTTCTGAAGAAGAGGTCAACGAAAAGCCCGGTGATGAGCACGCAGGGGATATAGCCGATTATGTATCCTCCGGTAACTCCGAACAGCTTCTGTAATCCGCCTTCGCCGCCGGAGAATACAGGAAGTCCCACAGCGCCGAGAAGCACGTAGACCACTACTGCAACAGTGCCCTTTTTAGCGCCGAGGATTCCGCCGGCAAGGTATATCGCGAATGTCGCAAGGGATATCGGAACAAGTCCCGGCATGGGAACGGAAAATGGCGACGCAACGCAGATAAGTGCTGCCATTACCGCAATGAACACCATGTTCTTTACGGTGAAGAATTTGTTCGTCTTAACGGCTGCGGTGCCGTTGGAATTGATTGTTTCTTTCATTGTTAACTATCTCCTGTTCTTTGGGTTTACAATTGAGCCTTGTTAATTATATCACAACAATGTAAACTTGTCAAGAGGGTTTAGTTAACAATCTGAATTCCGGAGGTAAAAATCCGCCAGATCCCGGGCGGCGGAAAAAATATCGTAGCCCTTTTGTGTGAGCACTTCCGGCGCCTTGCTGTCGCGCAGTCCGGAGCAGCACAGTACAGCGCATGCCCAGTCATGGGGATTTCCCAGGGGAAGGAACTGTGCAGTGCCCAGCAGCTTTATTTCCGGCGTCACCCGGTTGGAGAACAGGCAGGGCAGCCCGGAGCACTGCGCTTCCACCCCTACAACCGGGAGTCCCTCATAGTTGGAGGGCAGAAGGAAGCAGTCAAACGCGCTGTACAGCCGTTCGGCGTCGCTGCGCTGCCCGGTGAATACCACCCGGGAGGACACGCCGAGAGCGATGGCACGCGCCTTTATCAGTTCACGGTCCGGTCCGTCGCCGGTCATCACCAGTACTGCGTTCTGGTTCTGCTGGAGGACTTCCCGGAAGATATCAATTATGAACCCCTGGTTCTTCTGGGGGCAGAATCTTCCGATGTGTCCGATCACGAGTGACTTCACGGGGATATTCAGCTCCCTGCGGACTTCACGGCGTGACTTCTCGCTGAACTTGTACTTCTTTGTGTCGATGGCGTTGGGCATTATGCGCACGCGGCGGTGCTTGACTTCCGGGTGGGAGTCCTCGGTGAGCGGCGCTGTTGCGCGGCTTCCGTAGATCCACTGAGCGGCATATTCCGAGCAGGCGAAGTATTCCGTCGCATGCATTCTGGCAAAGGGCTTGAACAGCGATTTCGCAATATTCCGGAGCCATTCCCGGGCGCCGCCGGAGGTGCTGTGGTTGTGGAGTATCCGCACAGGGACTCCTGCCTTTTTACCAGCGAGCAGCGGCAGATACGACAGCGTGCTGAGGTGGCAGTGCATTATCCTGTAGCCGTTCTCGGAGAGCAGCCGTCGCAGCGTCCGGAAGTACTTCACGGGGTGCTTCAGCGTTGGCAGCACGAACAGCCGTCCGCCAAGTGATTTTATTTCCTCAACGGGAACGTACTTCGACCCCTTGAACAGGTAGAAATCGAACTGAACCTGCTCCCGGTCGATCGCCCGGTAGTAGTTCATCACGACCTGTTCGGCGCCGCCGCCGTTCATCTTTCCGAGTATTTGTGCCACACGAATCATTCGCTGCCCTCCTAAAACAAAAGGGCGAGTTTTTCATCGCCCTGTGAATTATTACTGACCCAGTTCGTAAGCGCGCTTTGTGCAGGCTTCGCAGGCTCTCTTGACGTCGCCGGTGAGGTCGCCCTCGTAAAGCTTGTCAAGTCCGGCAAGGGTGGTTCCTCCGGGGGAGGATACCTGCTTTATCAGCTCGTCCACCGTCATTCCGGATTCGGTGAGCATTTTCGCAGAACCGATAAGGCTCTGGGCGAACAGGCGCAGCGCGGCTTCCTTGTCGATACCGACGGAGTCCGCATAATCAACGAATCCCTTTGCATAGAGATAGATGAACGCCGGAGAGCTGCCGTTTATCGCGATGATCTCCTTCATCTTGTCGGTGGGGACTACTTCGGTGATACCGCAGCTGCCGATGATCTTGCGTGCGAATGCGAACTCTTCCTCGGAAACGGTGTTGTCGTGGGACATTGCGGAGGCTCCGAAGCCCAGCATCATCGGGGTGTTCGGCATAACGAGCACTACCTTTGCGTTGGGAATGGTGCGTTCTCTGATGAATTCTGCGGAGATTCCGGCGCAGATGGAGATGAATACGGTTTCCGGCTTTACGCTGTCCTTTATCTCCGCGAGGACTTCCGCAAGGTGCTGGGGCTTTACCGCCAGGAGGATATAGTCGCACTTGTCGGCTATCTCCTTTGCGCTGCCCGCGGCGGTAGCGCCTACCTGAGTGAGGTCCGCAAGTTTTTCTGAGTTTGCGTCATAGGCGAAAACCGCGGTATTGCCGAGCTTTCCCTCGATACCCTTGAGTATTGCGCCGCCCATATTACCGACGCCGATAAATCCGAGCTTTTTCATAATTGAGCCTTTCCGAGCCGCTTAAACGCTCTGACGATGATTTTTGAAAACTGCGCTGTAAGCCGCCTTAATCGGGAACAGCGTCAGCAGAAGAATGAACACTTCGATCGGCAGCATGGTGGCGTTCTTGATAATGCGTTCGCCCACCTTTATCCAGAATGTTTCGGGGACGATACCGTATCCCATTATCATCAGGAACAGCGTGTTCATGAACACGTTGCAGACGAGATTTATCGTGAACTTAGCGCCGACTATCCGAAGCACTGTTGGTACATTGGACCTGATTCCTGTCCAGAAGCTTTTTGCCGAGGTGAAATCCGGCTTTATCGGATTCATTCCGTAAAGGAATATGCCGTAGATCACGCCGCCTGTGACCTCTACCAGCGTGAACAGCGGAGAGAATCCCTGCTGCTGGTTTGAGATAAGGTATCCGATGACGTCCGTGGCAACGCAGGAAAGTCCTGCGACCGTGGGACCATACAGCATTCCGATGGCGGATATCGCGACGAACGCAAAGCCGATTTTCAGCGTGGGCAGCGGCTGTATCGTAAGCGTCTTGAGAATGCACGCCAGTGCGATGAGTACCGCCGTCACTGCCAGGCAGCGAATGCTTTTCAGCTCCTGCGCAGATCTCTTGAAATTGCCAAAGAAGTTAAGAAAAAAAGCCATGACTTTATCCTCCGTAACTTCGCCATATACAAACAGAATAAAGCCCCATGGCTTCATATTCAATTTATGTACAGCGAGATGCGAAGAACGTACCGCAGCCCGGTGGGCTTTCGTCCGCACGGCAACTCTCCGTCCGTGTGGCACTTAACGCACGTTCTCCTACTCTGTGTTGTAGTTTTATTTTTGCGCCCGTCCGGACGCCGGATAACTGTTTTATCAGAAGCTGATTTCGTTTGCGATGTCGTAAAGACGCTTGTCAAACGGCTTCTTCATGCTGAGGGCTTCCTGGATATCTACGTCGTAGATCTTGCCGTCCTTCATGCCGACAACGCGGTTGCCGATGCCCTTCTCAAGCAGCTCAACTGCGTAATAGCCCATCTCGGACGCAACGACTCTGTCGCGTACTGTGGGGCTGCCGCCTCTCTGAACGTGGCCAAGGATAGTTGCTCTGGACTCAATTCCGGTTTCCTCATAGATCTTCTTGGCGATCTCTTCGGTGTGACCTACTCCCTCTGCGACGATGACGATGAACTGCTCCTTGCCGTTCTCGCGTGCGGTCCTGATCTTTCTGACAACATCTTCCATATTGAACTCAATCTCAGGAACGAGGATAGCGGTAGCGCCGCATGCAACGCCGGTGTTCAGCGCGATATGACCAGCGCCTCTGCCCATTACCTCAACGACAGCGCAGCGCTCATGGGAGTGAGATGTGTCACGGAGCTTGTCCACCAGTTCCATAACGGTGTTCATTGCAGTGTCATAGCCGATGGTGTACTCGGAGCACTGGATATCGTTGTCGATCGTGCCAGGCAGACCTACGCAGGGAATACCAGCCTTGGAAAGGTCAGCTGCGCCGCGGAAGGAACCGTCGCCGCCGATAACAACGATGCCTGCGAAGTTATCTCTTACGCAGATATCCTTTGCCTTGAGGACATATTCCCACTCTCTGAATTCCTTGCAGCGAGCGGTGAATATCTCTGTGCCGCCTCTCTGGATTATATCGGCAACATCTCTTGTGGTGAGTTCGATCATGTCGTTGTTGAGCAGACCGTTATATCCGCGGCGGATACCAACGACTCTGAAGCCCTTCTTGATAGCAGCTCTTGTTACGGCGCGAACTGCCGCGTTCATGCCGGGGGCGTCGCCGCCGCTTGTAAGTACGCCAATTGTCTTCTGCATAGTAATTCTCTCCGTTTCATTTATAGTTGCGGTTGAGTCCATTTCTCAATCCTATACATTTATATTCTACTACAAACTCCCCGGGATAGTCAAGAGTTTTTTCTAAATCAGACAGATTACTTGGAATTATAGTGCTATTTCAACAAAAACGCACACCAAACCAAGCCAAAACTGTGCAAATTCCGCCACCAGGTAATTATACCCTTTGTATAAAACTATTTTGATATGCCAAACTAAAATTGCACTGGACAAACACCGTATTTTAGTATATAATGAATAAGGGGGAATCCCCGTCAACAAAACAACTGCCTGAACGGAGGTATGATATTATGGCTGTACTGACGATAACCAAGGAAAATTTCAAGACCGAGATAGTCGAGAGCGGCAAGCCGGTGCTGCTTGATTTCTGGGCAAGCTGGTGCGCGCCCTGCATGATGCAGTCCCCGGTGGTGGACGCCATCGCGGAGGAGCACCCGGAAATAAAGGTGGGCAAGGTGAACGTGGACGAGCAGCCGGAGCTGGCTTCCGCGTTTGCGGTGCAGAGCATTCCGACGCTGGTGATCATACAGGACGGGATCACCAAGGAGATACTGGTGGGACTGCATTCCAAGGAACAGATACTGGAGCAGTTCTGAACTGAACGACGCAGTGGGCGGATCTCAGGATCCGCCCACTGATTTACCCTGCCGCCGGGATACAGGGGTTTCTGAAAATTGTGTGAAAAGCTTCCCGGCAGGGTTGACACGGCGATTGCGGCTGTGATATAATTTCATGCGGAAATAAATTATAAAGCGAGGTGAGCAGAGTGAGCACAGGTGACAGTTTCGGGCGAAGTATGCGCTGCCCTTATCTATGGGTGGACGGCTCGCTTTGCCGCCCGGCTTTTATTGCGGAATAACAGCTGACAAGGGCTGCGCGTATTGCCCGGCGTCACTTTCAATTAGCATTTTACAGATATTAATTGAAAGGTGGTATTGCTATGGCAATGAACAACGAAAAGGAAATGCTCGTACAGGCTGCGAACAGCATGCCGGACTATGCAGAGCAGATCGCAGAAATGGTGAAGGGGGACCTTTCACCGAAGACTATCCAGGAGCGCCTGGACAGCTATCACGACGGCGACATCGCGAACGCGGTGCAGCTGCTGGAGCCGACCGGCAGGACGCGGCTGTTCCGGGCGATGGAGCCGGACAAGCTGGCGGACGTGTTCGAATACATCGAACCGGAGCGTGCGGCGGAATATCTGGAGCAGGCGGACATCTCAAAGGCTGTCCTCATAATCGGGAAGATGGAGAGCGACGCCGCGGCAGATGTGCTGAGGGAATTCCCGAAGGACAGGAGAAACCAGGTCATAGGGCTTCTGGACGATGATTTCAGAAGAAAGATGGAGATGATAGTTTCGTTCGACGAGGACGAAATCGGCAGCCGTATGAGCACCAATTACATCTCGCTGAATTCTGAAATGACCGTGGCAGAGGCTACCCGGGCGCTGATGACGCAGGCGAAGGAGAACGACAACATCTCCACGCTGTTCGTCACCGCAGAGAACGGGTTCTTCTGCGGCGCGGTGGAGCTTCGCGCACTGCTGACGGCGGAGAAGCACGCCATGCTGGCTCCGCTTATCCAGACCAGCTTCCCGTATGTATACGGCGGCGAAAAGACCGAGAGCTGTATCGAGCGGCTGAAGAACTACTCCGAGAGCAGCGTGCCGGTGCTCGACAGCGGAAACCGTATCCTCGGCGTTATCACGCTGGAGAGCCTGGTGGAAGCCGTGGACGACGAGATGGGCGACGACTACGCAAAGCTGGGTGGACTTTCCGCAGAGGAGGATCTCCACGAACCGCTTTCTGCAAGCCTGAAAAAGCGGATGCCCTGGCTTCTGGTGCTTCTGGTGCTGGGAATGGCGGTTTCCGGAGTTGTCGGTGCGTTCGAGAAGGTGGTTTCGCAGCTGACAATAATCATGGCGTTCCAGTCGCTTATTCTGGATATGGCGGGCAACGTGGGGACGCAGTCCCTGGCGGTGACTATCCGCGTGCTGATGGACAAGGACCTCACCCCCGGCAAGAAATTCCGGCTCGTGTGCAAGGAAATGCGCGTGGGACTCTTCTGCGGCCTTATCCTCGGCGTGCTGTCGATCCTCTTCGTGGGACTATACATCATGCTGGCGAAAGGGTATCCGGCTTCCTTTGCGTTCGCCGTTTCCCTGTGCATTGGCGCGGCGCTCATGCTGGCAATGCTGATATCCAGCGGCGTGGGTACGCTGGTTCCGATATTCTTCAAGAAGATCGGAGTTGACCCGGCTGTGGCTTCCGGTCCGCTGATCACCACGGTGAACGACCTCGTGGCTGTCGTCACCTACTACGGACTGAGTTGGCTTCTCCTGCTTCAGGTGCTTCACCTGGGCGGCTGATGTCTGATAATGATACTTTCCCCGGCTGGATAGTGATATCCTGCCGGGGATCTGTGTTTTCTTGAAAAATATATTGCCACCCGGCGGATTTTGTGTTATAATTGAGGTGGAATTATTCCGCAGAAATTGTGGAAATACTCACCATGAAAGGAATTACATCCATGACAGCATTCACATCAGCAGATATACTCCTCCCGAAGCTGGACGCCGAGGGAATGACCAAGTGGTCGGTAGTTGCGTGCGACCAGTACACAAGTGAGCCGGAATACTGGGCAAAGACCGCGGAGATCGCCGGGGACGCACCCTCCACGCTGAACCTCATCTTCCCGGAGGTCTATCTGGAGCAGTCCGGCGCTGACGAGCGTATTGCGAAGATAAACAGGACCATGCAGGAGTACCTCGACAAGGGCCTTTTCAACGAGTATAAGTCCGCGCTGATACTCATGTGCCGCACCCAGGCGGACGGAAAGGTGCGCACCGGATTAGTCGGCGCCATCGACCTGGAGCAGTACGACTACAACAAGGGCAGCAAGTCCCAGGTGCGCGCTACCGAGGCGACCGTTGCCTCCCGTATTCCGCCGCGCGTGAAGATACGCCGCGACGCCGCGCTGGAGCTTCCGCACATCATGATACTTATTGACGACGTGAAGCGCACCGTTATCGAGCCGTTGGAGACAAAGCGAGATCAGCTCACCAAGCTGTATGACTTCGACCTCATGCAGAACGGCGGACACCTCGAGGGCTGGCTGGTGGACGGCGACCACGCCAGGGAGGTATTCGCGGCGCTGGACAAGCTTGCGGACAAGGAGGACTTCAACAAGCGCTACGGACTGACCGGCGAGGAAGTACTGCTGTACGCGATGGGCGACGGGAATCATTCCCTTGCAACCGCCAAGGAATGCTACGAGCAGAAGAAGCGCGAGGGCGCTCCCGAAGCTGCACTGGCACGCTATGCGCTCGCGGAGGTAGTGAATCTCCACAGCGAAGCGCTGGAGTTCGAGGCTATCCACAGAGTTGTCACCGACGCCGATACGGATAAGCTGATGGCGGACATGACCGCCGCGCTGAAGCTCGCCGAGGGCACCTCAGGTCAGAGTTTCACAGTGCTGCTGAACGGCATAAGAAAGCAGTACTCCGTTGGCGCGCCCACCGCAAATCTGACTGTCGGCAGCTTACAGATGTTCCTGGACAAGTGGCTCTGCGAGAATGCAGGTAAGATAGACTATATCCACGGCGAGGACGTTGTGGAGAACCTTTCTTCCGCAAAGGGAAGCATAGGATTCCTGCTGCCCTCCATGACCAAGGAGGAGTTGTTCCCGACCGTTATCAAGGACGGCGCGCTCCCCAGAAAGACCTTCTCCATGGGACACGCCCACGACAAGCGCTTCTATTGCGAGGCAAGAAAGATCAGGTGAGGGAAATCAGATGAACCTTGTTAAACTTGAACAGATATCCGATATGCTGCGCTCCCAGGTGGAGAGCGGCGCAATAAAGGGCGGCTCCGCCTACGTCCTGAAAAACGGCAGACCCATATTCCGCATGAACGCCGGAATGGCGGACGAAGCGCGCGGAATAAAGTGGACGAACGACACCATCGTGCGGCTGTATTCCCTGACGAAGCCCATAACCGCGGCGGCTGCGATGATACTTCTCGACCGCGGCAAGCTGGACCTTTTCGACAAGGTGAGCTGGTTCATTCCGGGATTCCGGGAACAGACGGTGCTCACCGAAAACGGCAGAGTTCCCGCCGGCAGGGAGGTCTGCGTGAAGGACCTGCTGGATATGACCTCCGGGCTGTGCTATCCGGACAGGAGCACGCCTGCCGGCAGCGTCATGCAGGACCTCTACGACAAGATCTGCGAGGAAGTTGCCGCCGGGAATCCTGCTGACACCATGGACTACGCCAACAGGATAGGGCAGCAGTCGCTGGCGTTCCACCCGGGGGATCAGTGGCAGTACGGGACTTCCGCGGACATACTTGGCGCAGTCATTGAGGCAGTGTCCGGCAAGAAGTTCGGTGACTTCCTGAAGGAGGAGCTTTTCGAGCCGCTGGGAATGATGGATACGGATTTCTGGGTCCCCGAGGAAAAGCTGGGCAGGTTCGCTGAGAACTACCAGGAAGAGGACGGAAAGCTGATCCCCTGCCTGTGGCAGCACCTGGGACTGACCTACCTGTGCAGGAAGCCCCCGGAGTTCCAGTCCGGCGGCGCGGGGCTGTGCTCCACCATGGACGACTACGCGGCGTTTGCTGAAATGCTGCTGAACGAGGGCGTATACAACGGCAGACGTATCCTCAGCAGGAACGCGGTCAGATACATGACATCAAACCAGCTTACACAGCATCAGTTGCGGACATGCGACTGGGATCAGTGCACAGGCTACGGATATGGCAATCTCATGCGTATCGCCACTGAGGAGGGCAAGCCGGGTATTTCCGCGCACCCCGGCGAGTACGGCTGGGACGGCTGGCTTGGCTGTTTCTGGGCGAACGACCCCAGGGACGGCTACACGTTCCTGTACTTTATCCAGCGCTGCGGCGGACTCGGCGTGCGTCCGCTCAGAATGATCAAGCAGATCGTCTACAGCGCCGAGGACTGATTTCAGAGGTTCCCTGTAACAAAAGCTATAAAAAATCCAGCAAAACACTGGGACGTATTGTAAAATCCACTATTGACTTTTCTTGTGTTTTATTATATAATTATAGATAATGCAACGCAGGTTATGCATTGGCTGTTTTTGCAGCAAAAAAGGGAGAGAAATACGGAGGGGATATTCATGGAGGAACGCAATACTCTGCTGATAGTTGATGATTTCGAGTTCAACCGGCTCATGCTGAGCGATACCTTCAGTGACCGCAGGGTCATAGAGGCGGAGAACGGCAAGCGCGCCATCGAGGAGTTTGAGAAGAACAAGGATAAGCTGTGCGCAGTACTGCTGGATATAATGATGCCGGTCATGGACGGCTTCGGCGTGCTGGAATACCTGGTGGATAACAAATACATAGACGATATCCCGGTGTTCATCATCAGCGCCGATACCTCGGACAAATCCCTTTCGAGAGCGTATGACCTGGGCGCGGCTGACGTTATTGCAAAGCCTTTTAATATCCGCTTCGTCCGCAGACGTATCAACAACATCATCGAGCTTTACAGCCAGCGCCGTTATCTGAACATGCTGGTCAGGGAAAAGGGAATTGAGCTTCCTTTTGTAAAGAACAAAAAGTAACGTCAATACAGCGTGCTCCGGTACGCTGTATTATTTTTTGCAGGATTTACAAAAAAGGCTTGCAAAAAAAGCGTCCATATGTTATAATAAAAGCATATGGGCGCGGGATTGATATGCGCACGATAAACTGACAGCGTAAAGAGAGGATAACACAATGCTTTATTCACAGATGAGCAAGGAACAGCTTCAGGCGGAAAAGACAGCGCTTGAAAAGCAGTATGCAGACTTCAAGGCAAAGGGACTGAAGCTGGATATGTCCAGAGGTAAGCCTGCCCCCGAGCAGCTCAACCTTTCACTGGATATGCTGCTGCACTGCCTGGACGGTGACTACAAGTCCAGCAACGGCATCGACTGCCGCAACTACGGCGTTCTGGACGGAATCCCCGAGGCGAAGGCTCTGTTCCAGGAGATGCTCGGCGTTTCCGCTGACGAGGTGATCGTAGGCGGCAACTCCAGCTTACAGATGATGTACGACACCATTATCCGTGCACTCCAGCTTGGCGTTCTCGGCAGCGAGAAGCCCTGGTGCAGATACGATCATGTGAAGTTCCTGTGCCCGGCTCCGGGTTACGACAGACACTTCGCTATCTGCCAGGCGCTCGGCATCGAGATGATCACCGTTGATTACAAGGAGGACGGTCCCGATATGGATACCATCGAGAAGCTGGTATCCGAGGACGAGGAGATCAAGGGTATCTGGTGCGTTCCGATGTACTCCAACCCGACCGGCATCACCTACTCCGACGAGGTGGTAAAGCGTTTCGCTAACCTCAAGCCCAGGGCTAAGGACTTCCGTATCTTCTGGGACAACGCGTACTGCGTACACCACCTTTCCGAGAATCACGACCACCTGCTGAACATCATTGAGGAGTGCAAGAAGGCTGGCAATCCGAACATGGTATTCGAGTTCACCTCCACTTCCAAGATATCCTTCCCCGGCGGCGGACTTGCGGTAGTTGCGGCAAGCAAGGAGAACATCGACTTCATCAAGAGCCAGATGACATATCAGACTATCGGCTTTGATAAGCTGAATCAGCTGCGCCACGCAAAGTACTTCAAGAATTTCGAGAGCATAAGCGAGCACATGAAGCACCATGCGGCTATAATCCGCCCGAAGTTCGACGTAGTGCTCTACATGCTGGATAAGGAGATCGAGCCTCTGGGAATCGGCAAGTGGAACAAGCCCAACGGCGGCTACTTCATTTCCTTTGACGCGCTCCCCGGCTGCGCAAAGCGCATTGTTTCCCTCGCTAAGGAGGCAGGCGTTGTAATGACCGGCGCCGGCGCTACATTCCCCTATGGCAAGGACCCCAAGGACAGCAATATCCGTATCGCTCCGACATTCCCGTCCGTTGACGAGCTTCGTCAGGCTATGGAGATCTTCTGCGTTTGTGTAAAGCTTGCAAGCGCTGAGGTACTGCTGAACAAGTAATTCAAGATGTACATATTAAATCCGTGGGCACTCGCTCACGGATTTTTCTTATAAAATTTCAGATAAAATATTGCGTAATCCTGTTGAATTTTTTCGTCACATATGCTATAATGGCAGTGAAATAACTTTGATTTAGCTAAATCGAGGAGTAAATTCAAGTAACAGAACATATTGCTTAACTGACTTTAAGGAGAAATCAATGGACAACAAATTTTTAGGACTGACTCCGCCTATGGGCTGGAATTCCTGGAACACCTTCACCTGGGAGATCAATGACAAGCTCATCAGGGAAGCCGCAGACGCGATGGCTTCCGAACTGAAGGACGCCGGCTATGAGTACATCGTAATCGATGACTGCTGGAGCGAAAAGCAGCGCGACAGCAACGGAAAGCTTGTACCGGATCACTGGAAGTTCCCCGAGGGAATCAAGCCCGTTGCGGATTACGTCCACAGCAAGGGGCTGAAGTTCGGCATGTATTCCTGCGCCGGAACTCACACCTGCGGCGGACACCCCGGCAGCTTCGAGCATGAGTTCGATGACGCGGAAACCTTCGCAGAGTGGGGCGTGGACTACCTCAAGTACGACTACTGCTACAAGCCGGACTATATCCCCGGTGAGATACTTTACAAGAGAATGAGCACTGCGCTGCGCAACTGCGGACGTGACATCATGTTCTCCGCCTGCAACTGGGGCAATGACAACGTATACAAGTGGATAAGGGAATCCGGAGCACACCTGTTCCGCTCCACCGGCGATATCCAGGATAACTGGGAGTCCATCAAGCGCCTTGCGCTTTCCCAGATCGGCAGCGAGTGCTACGGCGGTAACTTCTGCCACAACGACATCGACATGCTGGTTGTAGGAATGCACGGCGGCAGCAACAACGAGTGGATCAACTCCACCGAGCAGGGCGTGAATGTGATTGCTGACAGCGGCGAAACCATGCCGAAGCTGGGCGGCTGCACTGACGAGGAGTACCGCACTCATTTCAGCCTGTGGGCTATCATGAATTCACCGCTGATGATAGGCTGCGATATCCGCCGCATGACCCCGGCAACAAAGGAGATACTCACCAACAAGGACGTTATCGCCATCAACCAGGATATCGAGTGCCGCGGTCCCTACTGCATAAAGCAGTGGAACAACCCGGACAATGTATTCTCCCTCGTAAAGCCGCTGGCTAACGGCGACTACGCTGTCGGCATGTTCAACTTCGGCGACCGCGCCGGCGAGATGAGCCTTCAGTTCTGGGATATCGGTCTGACCACCGCGTCCGGTCGTGGGCTCTCCATTTACGATTGCTGGAAGCACGAGGAACTCGGAACATTCACCGAGCGCTTCTGCACCACCGTTGAACCCCACGGCTGCGTAGTCCTGCGCGCTAAGGTAGTCAAGGTGTGATGGGGAATTATTCCACCTGCAGGAAATGCGGCGCGAAGCTAGGCTCCGATGATATTGCGATACATCAGAAACTGGTTTCACGCAATGATACGGAATTTTTCTGCATAGACTGCCTGGCAGAATACTACCGGACCACCCGGGAGGTCATTCAGCAGCGCATAGACTACTACAGAAAAAGCGGAAAATGCACTTTATTCAGATGAGGGATTTTACATGAAAAAATTTATTGCAATAATGCTGGCGGCGGCAATGGCGCTTTCGCTGACAGCCTGCCAGAAGTCCGACGAGGCTTCCGGGAGCGCGGCGGAGGACGGCAGCTCCGCTTCCTCTTTCACCTCCGAGGCGCAGACTCCGGATAACGGCGGCAATGGCACTGGACTGCTGTCCAATCCTATCGCGCTGACTGAGGACGGCGACATCGACATGGACGCTGCCCTTGCCTACGAAACGGATTTCGACGCGCTCAAGGCTTCCTTTGCCGAAAAGGAAGTTGACGCCACCAAGCCGGTATCCGAGAACGCCCGGAAGAATGAAAAGACCATGGAGGTGTGGAATTACCTCCGCAGCGTATACGGCAAGCAGGTAATCACCTGTCAGCAGATGATGGACAGCGAAGCGTACGAGGATCTGGTATTCTACAACGCCAGCGGAGATCTGACGGCAATGAAGGGATTTGACTTCATATTCAGCACCGGCAGCTACACCAGCGACGATATGATCGACATGGCGATCGAATGGTCCAAGACCTCAGGCGGACTGTGCGCATTCACATGGCACTGGAATGTCCCGAAGGATATTGATAATCCGTCCGGCGGCTATGCGTTCTACACCAGCGAGATAACCAACTTCAGCCAGATAAACGCCGTAACTCCCGGCACCAAGGAATACGAAACCGTGATCCACGACATAGATCTTATTGCGACAAAGATCCAGCGCATGGAAAGCGAGGGTGTGACTATCCTGTTCCGTCCGCTGCACGAGGCAGGCAATGCGTGGTTCTGGTGGGGACTCCAGGGCAGGGACAGCGCCACGAACGAGGTGTTCCAGAAGCTGTGGTACATGATCTACGACAGGCTTGAGAACTACCACAAGCTGTCCAATATCATCTGGGTATGGAACGGTCAGAATCCCCACACCGCAATCCACCCGAACTCCTACGATATCGCAGGTATCGACAGATATTACGACAACGAGGACACTTCTGCCGAGGCGATAACCAAGTATTACACCAGCTGCTACAGCGAGCTTCAGGGCTTTGAGAAGTACTGCGCCGAGGTAGCCGGCATTGAGGAAACCGGTAAAATGCTGACTCTCTCCGAGTGCGGATACATGCCGGACCCCGAGGGAATCAGGGCTAACAACACCATGTGGCTTTACTATATGATCTGGAACGGTGACTTCATTTATGAGCCGGGCGGCGGCGGAAGCCCCCTGCTCGACCTGGACAGCACTCCGTCACCGAATTCCAAGCGCCTTTCCAACGAGATGATACAGAGCTATTTCGGCAACGATCTGTTCGTGACCCTGAACAAGCTTCCGGAGTTCAGCTTCGGCGGCAGGGATATCCCCCAGAAGATTAAGAACTGGGAGTTCTACAAGAACGGCGGCTGATATTTAATTCAGAATTAGGGCACAGGCTGCGAGAATATCGCAGCCCGTTTTCTGTTTTGTTGATTATTACTATATTTCGCCTGCGTTTTTCGTCTTTAAAGTAAATTTCCTAAACAAAAAAATATGTTATCGTTTTCAGCCCTTGTAATTCTTCGCAATATATTGTATACTTGTTATTAGCGGCTTTGTGCTTTCCGCTGTGTGTGAACACGGAGGGCTGCCGGAATTATATTTCTGTGAGGGCAAAATCCCTCGGCTCATATGAGCAAACAAGGAAGGAAGGTCACTTAATGAAATTCGGTCATTTTGACGACAAAAACCGTGAGTATGTCATTACTTCTCCCCGTACTCCCTATCCGTGGATAAACTACCTCGGAACACAGGGATTCTTTTCTTTGATATCCAACACCGCAGGCGGATACAGCTTCTATAAGGACGCTCGTCTGCGCCGTATCACACGTTATCGCTATAACAACGTCCCCATCGACATGGGCGGCAGATACTTCTACATCAAGGACGGCGACACTGTCTGGAATCCCGGCTGGTCCCCCGTAAAGACCGAGCTCGACAGCTACGAGTGCCGCCACGGCATGGGCTACACCATCATCACCGGCAAGAAGAACGGACTCAAGGCTGAGGCTACTTTCTTCGTTCCGCAGAACTACGACGGCGAGGTTCAGCAGCTGGTTCTCACCAACGAGAGCAATTCCGCCAAGACCTTCAAACTGTGGTCTTTCGCAGAGTGGTGCCTCTGGGACGCTCAGGACGACTGCGCAAACTTCCAGAGAAACTTCTCCACCGGCCGTGTTGAGGTAGTCGGCTCCACCATCTACCACAAGACCGAATACCGCGACAGACGCGACCACTTCGCATTCTACACCGTAAACGATACTATTGACGGCTACGATACCGACCGTGACGCTTTCATCGGTCTTTACAACGGATTCCACAATCCGCAGGCTGTCCTCAACGGCAAGGCTGCAAACTCTTTCGCTGACGGCTGGTCCCCCATCGCTTCCCACTACAAGGAGATCACCCTTGCAGCCGGCGAGAGCAAGACCCTCGTGTTCATTCTCGGATACGTTGAAATGCCCGTTGCTGAGAAGTTCGAGGCTGACGGCAAGACCATCAACAAGGTAAAGAGCAACGCAATGATCGAGAAGTACAACACTCCCGAGAAGGTTGCGGCAGGTCTTGCAGAGCTGAGAGAAACCTGGGACAAGCTCCTCGGAATCCTCAATGTTGACACACCGGACGACAAGGTAAACCGCATGGTCAACATCTGGAACCAGTATCAGTGCATGGTTACATTCAACCTGTCCCGTTCCGCTTCCTACTTCGAGAGCGGTATCGGACGCGGCATGGGCTTCCGTGATTCCAACCAGGACGTACTCGGTTTCGTTCACCAGATCCCCGACAGAGCAAGAGAGAGAATCATCGACATCGCTTCCACCCAGTTCCCGGACGGCGGCTGCTACCACCAGTACCAGCCCCTTACCAAGAAGGGCAACGCTGATATCGGCGGCGACTTCTCCGACGATCCGCTGTGGCTCATCCTCTCCGTTTCCGCTTACATCAAGGAAACCGGCGACTGGAGCATTCTCGACGAGATGGTGCCCTACGACAACGATATGTCCGTTGCACAGCCCATGCTCGAGCACCTGAAGGTTTCCTTCTACCACATCGTGAACAACCTCGGTCCGCACGGTCTGCCCCTCGCAATGCGCGCAGACTGGAACGACTGCATCAACCTCTCCTGCTACTCCGATACTCCCGGTGAGTCCTTCCAGACCTACACCAACCCGAAGTTCAAGGCAGAGGGCGGCTACTCCAAGGTCGCTGAGTCCGCGTTTGTCGGCGCTCTCTTTACATACGCTGGCCCGAACTACGTTCAGATACTCAACCACCTCGGCAAGACTGACGAGGCTGCAAAGGCACAGGCTGAGATCGACAAGATGAAGAAGGTTATGATGGATTCCGCATGGGACGGCGACTGGTTCCTCAGAGCGTACGACGCAGAGGGCAAGAAGATGGGCTCCAGGGAGTGCGAGGAAGGTCAGATCTTCATCGAGCCGCAGGGCTTCGCTATCATGTCCGACATCGACGCCGAGGCTTCCAGGAAGACCCTCAAGGCTATCGACGAAAGACTGAACACCAAGTACGGTCTGGTACTCAACAATCCTGCATTCACCAAGTACTATATCCAGTACGGTGAGATCTCCACATATCCCGGCGGATACAAGGAGAACGCAGGTATCTTCACCCACAACAACGCGTGGATAATCTGCGCGGCTGCATACGCAGGCGAGGGCGACCAGGCGTTCAAGTACTACTCCGAGATCGCTCCGGCGTTCACCGAGGATACCTCCGATATCCACAAGACCGAGCCGTATGTTTACGGTCAGATGATCGGCGGTAAGGACGCGGGCGCTGATATTGGCAAGCAGGGCGACAACTTCGGTCAGGGCAAGAACAGCTGGCTGACAGGTACCGCTGCATGGAACATGGTTGCTATCTCTCAGTACATTCTGGGTATTGCGGCAGACTTCGACGGACTGAAGATCGACCCGTCCATTCCTCACGAGTGGGACGGCATGAAGGCTACCCGTCAGTTCCGCGGCGCAACCTACAACATCACAGTTAAGAACCCGAACCACGTTTGCAAGGGCGTTAAGGCAATGACCGTTGACGGCAAGGCTGTCGAGGGCAACGTTATTCCCGTTTGCGACGGCGGCGAGCACACAGTTGAGGTCGTTCTCGGCTGATAAGGGCATTCGGACAGAATCAGGCGCCGGAGGATAATTCCCCCGACGCCTTTTGTGAAAGAGGTATTATATGTTCCGTGGAGTTATCCTACTGGTGGACAGGTTCTCCGGAATGAATTCCCTGATAAGCAGCTACCTGACTGCTTCTGGATTTGACGTGTGCTGCATGCAGTCCGTTGACGGAATAACCGCGGAGGCGCTTTCATCGGCACACCTTGTGCTGATGGACATAGACACCGCTGGCGATCGGTTGAGCGAGATTGCCGGTCGGCTGAGCGCCGCCGGAATCCCACTGGTGGTGCTTACATCGGAGCATGACTCCGACGGCAGGCTGACCGCGCTGGAGATGGGCGCCGCGGACGTGATGAGCCGTCCGCTGGATATGGCGGAGCTTACCGCCAGGGTACGCGCCGCGACCGCAAGGACGCTGCTGTCGGTGCCGTTCGTGAAGCGCCCTCCGGTCAGCTGCGGCGGACTTACCGCAGACATTATGCAGTACCGGGCGACGTTGGACGGCGAGGAGCTTGACCTCCCCCCGAAAGAGATCGCGCTGCTGTACCTGCTGATAGGCTCTCCGGGGAGAGTATGCACCCGTGAGGAGCTTTCCCGTCAGCTGGGCAGCACAGGCAGCGAGCGAACCGTGAATCTCCACGTCAGCCGGCTGAAAAAGAAGATCGGGCGGTATTCCGATAACATAGTCCCGGTGCGCGGCGTGGGGTATAAGTTCACTGAGTGATCACGGTTCGCTTATGGTTATGAACCGCAATTCCGGGTCAGGGGAGTTCACGGCTTCAAAAAGGTGCTTCGGAAAAACCGGCATGTCCGGCTCTTTCGTGGAATCCAGCCAGACAAGGCACTGATCAGCGGAGTCGCATTGTATTGCGGTTTCATCAATCAGCGAAACGTCAAACGGCTTTATAAGGAACAGAAATTCCAGCTCGTGGTAAGCAATCCCGTCAAAGCGGAAGAACTTTTCGCTGATGGAATACAGCCGGTCTATCTCGGCAGAAACCCCTGTTTCCTCGCGTATTTCCCGGAGTATCGCGGCTTCCGCAGTCTCGCCGAGTTTCACACGTCCTCCTATAACGGTGTAGAAATCAACGCGGCTGTCCTTTCCGACAAGTACGCGGCTTCCGTCGGTTATCACAGCGCCGACGCGCAGGTTGAATTTGCCCTCTGTAGTATTGAATGTGCAGTCCATGGGAGCCTCCTTTGTTGTGTGATTTATGTGGGTAACTATTATAGCATATTTGTGGCGTTGTGTCAATAATAATCACCAAATCCCGGGCGGACCGGCGTGGATTTTTGTGTAAATCGGAGAAAAAGGGCGTAAGTCCGGAATTGCGCAACAGTAATGCAACAAACTGTCCCATATGGGGCTTGGTGGCGCGGATTGTCCATTGAAAAAAATAGAAACCGCGTTTATAATATTAAATAGGTGCTGATCTCGGTCGGCACTGGAAGGGAGCGTTTATGGAACAAGACCGCAAAAGCCCCCTGAAGCAGTCCCTGTGGGGAAAGTTCTATCAGATGCTTATAACCTGGATAGTCTATTTCCTGTTCAGACCGAAGGTCGAATGGGTGGACAGATCCGTTAAGAAGCAGCTTAAAGGCAAGCCGGCGGTGTTCGTGTTCAACCACACGCACCACTTTGACGGAGCCTTTACCGGGGCGGTGCTTGGGCGCTACAAGCCCTATGTCCTGGTGAAAAAGAACTGGTACGAGAAAAAGGCAGTCGGCACGATGATCGGCTGGTGCAGGTGCTTCCCGATTGATCTCGAGGGCGCCGACGCAAGCTGGTATTCCACTGCTGAGGAGATAATCCATCGCAACGGCTCGCTTATAATCTTCCCCGAGGGCGGCATTGCCAGGGAGGGAAAAATCGAGAAATTCAAGCCCGGAGCGGCGCTGGTATGCGCTTCCACCGGGGCGTGCGTGGTGCCTATGGCGATCTACGGCGGCTATCACATGGTGTTCGGCAGGCGGCAGAGGCTGCTGGTCGGAAAGCCCATCGAGAGCAGCTGCCCGGAGAACATGCGTCATTCACAGTACGCAAAGCAGCTGATGAAGCAGGCTGAGGAAGAAACCAAGCGGCTTTACGGCATACTGGAGCAGAAATACGGCAAGACGGATACATACACCGAAAGCTATGCTCCGCAGAACAGTACACAGGCGGAAGAAACCGCAGAAAATTAATTGTAGAGAGGTATTTCACTATGAACACAGAAATCGCAGAAAAGATCAAGAACATGCTGGTCGAGAACCTTCGTATCCCCGCTGACGAGCTGGAGTACACCAGCGAGCTGTTCGGCGACGATATCGGACTTGACTCCATCGACTCCATCGAGATCATCGCAGGCATCGACAACCTGTTCGGTGTTCAGATGACCGGCGCTGCAAGAGAGAACTTCCAGACTATCGAGACCCTCACAAAGTTCGTTGAGGAGCACATGGGAGAGTAATCAATGGATAACAAGAACAGATGCGTTGTCACCGGTCTGGGACTCATCTGCGCCCTGGGCGATGGCACCGACAAGTGCTGGAGCGCCGCAATAAACGGCGTGACAGGTATTCATGACGTAAAGACATTCAGCACCGAGGGCTGCTACGCTCACAAGGGCGCTGAGGTCGCTGAAAGCTCCGAGCAGCTTTCCGGCGAGGACTACGACCGCAGCTCCCTGCTGTGCATCAAGGCAGCCGGCGAGGCTCTCGCAGACGCCGGATATTCCGTGACCGCTGAGAATTCCGACCGTATCGGCGTTATCGTCGGTAACTGCGTCGGCGGTGCGGCAAGCATTGACAAGTACTACACCGACGAGTTCAGGACCGGCTCCGCAAAGGCTTCCGATATCCTCAGAATGCCGGCGGCTGCTATCGCTAACAACGTTGCCAAGCACTTCGGACTCAACGGAGCCACCGCGAACATCGTTAATGCGTGCGCGGCTGGTACCATGAGCCTTTCCTACGCCTGCGACCTTATCCGCGCCGGAAAGGCTGACGCGTTTGTTGCAGGCGGCTCCGACAGCTTCTCTTCGCTGGCTTTCGCAGGATTCCACGCGCTCCACGCGCTGTCCGAGAATCCCTGCTCTCCGTTCAACCACAGCAACGGAATCACCCTCGGCGAGGGCGCTGGTATCCTCATCGTTGAGAGCTACGAGCACGCTGTTGCACGCGGCGCGAAGATATACTGCGAGATACTCGGATCCGGCGTAAGCTCCGACGCGCACCACATCACCGCTCCCCGTCCCGACGGACAGGGGCAGATGAGCGCTATCCGCCGCGCTGTCAGGACCTCCGGTCTGGATTTCACCGATGTTGACTATATCAACGCGCACGGCACGGGCACTGCCAAGAACGACGAGGCAGAGTTCCTTTCCCTGCACACACTGTTCGACGAGAACAAGCATCTTTCCGTAAGCTCTACAAAGTCCATGACCGGACATTGCCTTGGCGCGGCTGGCTCCATTGAAGCTGTCCTGACTGTAAAGGCAGTGTGCGAGGACACAGTTCCCCCGACCATCGGATATTCCGATGAGGATCTTGCAGTTCTTAAGGAGAAGGCAGGGGATATCGACTTCGTACCGAACACAAAGCACGAGAAGCCGGTGAATTTCGCGGTTTCCAATTCCTTTGCGTTCGGCGGCAACAATGCTTCTATTGTATTCGCAAAGAAGCCGCACGATATGCCCGACAACACAAATAACGAGAAGATCTACATCACCGGTATCGGCGAGGTAGTCGGCAATGCAGAGGAAGAGGGCAAGGGTATCCGCGCCTCCATTACCTCTGACGACTACAAGGAGCACGGAATCAAGATGGCGTTCTACCGCAAGCTCGACAGATTCAGCCAGATCCAGCTGATAAGCGGCATGCGCGCGCTGGCTGACGGCAAGGTCACCATAGATGAGAGCAGCGAGAACGAGATCGGCATAGTTGTCGGTACTTCCGACGGTCCTATGACTGAGATCGTGGGATTCCAGAAGGCTGTAGTAGAGGGCGGCACCGCAAACGGCAGTGCGTTCTCCTTCCCGAACACCGTATACAATGCGGCTGGCGGATATTTCAGCATTTTCGCAGGAATCAAGGGCTATAACGTAACTGTAGCCAACAGCGTCCAGGCGGGACTCCAGAGTATCTGCTACGCTGCGGACGTACTGCACAACGGCACCGAGAACATCATGGTCGCAAGCGGTACTGACGAGAACACCGACGTTGACGCAGAGCTTTACGGAAAGCTCGGTCTGCTGGCTGAGAGCAAGCCGTATTCCCTGGATAAGTCCGGATTTGTTCTGGGCGAGGGTTCAGTTTCCCTCATTCTGGAGAAGGCTTCCTCTGCGGAGAAGCGCGGCGCTGAGAAGTACGCCGAGGTTGCCGGCTGCGCTATGACCCACCACGCGGTGGAATTCGGCACAGTTGCAGGCTCCGAGGACGCACTCGCCAAGGCTATCGAGCAGGCGTGCGCGGCTGCCGGTATTGCTCCTGCGGACATCGACGCAGTGAGCGGATTCGCTGACGGTCACAAATCCATCGACGAGATGGAGCTTGCAGCCTACAAGAAGGTATTCGCAAAGGATATCCCGGTATTCGCTGTAAGGGAGAACATCGGCGAGGCAAGAGCGGCTGCGGCTTCAATGCAGGCTGCATACGCTGCGAAGGTGCTTTCCGGCAAGGCTGGAAATACTGTTAAGGCTTACGTTGGCGGCAAGGCTGCCGATGTGGACGTATCCGGATACAAGTACGTCCTGGCGGCTGCATGGGGCGCCGGTGGTTCTTATTCCGCGGTAGTCCTCAAAAAGGCATAATAATTCGAATTCGGAATTCGGAATGCGGAATCCGGAATTGTGGTGTCGCTTCGCGATGGATACTGATTCGTGGGCAGAAGCCTGAATTCCGTGTAACGTCGGCATTGTACGGTGGAACTTCCCGTGCATGCCCCGAATTCCGATTTTTATCAAGGAGGAAAAATGGAGAAGGTCGCATTAGTTACCGGCGCTTCCCGGGGTATCGGCAAGGCGTGTGCCCTGCGGCTGGCGGAATGCGGTTACGATATAGTTGTGAACTACAACTCAAACGAGGCAAAGGCGCAGGAGGTAGTTTCTGCGATAGAGGCAAAGGGGCGGAAGGCTGTCGCCGTCAAGGCGAACACCGCCGATCTCAAGGAAGTGCAGAACATGTTCCGCGAGGCTCACAAGGCGTTCGGCAGGCTTGACGTACTGGTCAACAACGCCGGCGTTGTTGACGACGCATATCTGCTGATGATCAACGAGGATTCCCTCACACGCAGCCTTGACATCAACATCAAGGGCTATTTCCACTGCGCACAGCAGGCGGCCCTCAAGATGATGGGAAAGAAGCAGGGCGTTATCATCAATGTGTCCTCCGTAAGTTCCGTGCTTGCTGTCGAGGGACAGGGAGTATACAGCGCCACCAAGGGCGCGGTGAACTCCATGACCGCAACTCTCGCCAAGGAGCTTGCTCCCCGTGGTATCCGCGTGAATGCGGTTGCGCCGGGCTTCATCGAAACCGAAATGCTGGACGCTATCCCCGAGGACAAGAAAGAGGAATATCTCAAGGCTATCCCCATGCACAGACTGGGTACTGCCGCAGAGGTCGCTGACGTGGTTGCACAGCTGTGCTCCGATTCCTTCGCATATGTCACCGGTCAGGTGATAGTTCTTGATGGAGGTCTGAGCTTATGATGAACCTGCTTGAAATCAACGAGCGCATTAAGCAGCGCCCCCCGTTCCAGATGATAGAGCGCGTGACCGAACTGGTTCCGAATGAATCCGCGAAGGGGATCAAGTGCGTTTCCGTCAACGAGCCGTACTTCATGGGGCATTTCCCCGGCGCCCCAATCATGCCGGGAGTCCTGCTGATCGAGAGCGCTGCGCAGCTTTGCAGCCTGGTTATCGCCCCCGAGGGAGCAGCCCAGGACGACAACAAGATGTACGTCCTGCTGAAGGTCAAGGACTTCAAGTTCCTGCGCCCGGTTATTCCCGGTGACAGGCTGGAGATCGAGGTCAAGGCGGTCATGATATCCGCCGCGGCTGCGGAATTCTCCGCGGTTATCTCCTGCGACGGTGCTGTCAAGGCAAAGGGCAGCATGCTGTTCACCGCTATGGACAAGAATGCAATCTATGGCTGAGCTTAAATACGATTTTACTGCGTGTATCGTGTCCGGCGGCTCAGAGCTGCTGACGCGGATAAACTCCGCCCGGGCGGAATATTCCGGCATGAGCGGGGATTACTTCGACTACATCTCCGGAAAATACGGCAAGCCGACGTTCACCCAGAGCGCCTGTGGATTCATCCTGCTGGATAATCTGCTGAAGAAGAACGGCGTTGACCGCAGGAGCCTTGAGATCGTGCGGAATCCCAGCGGAAGACCCTGCGTGATTAACCGCCAGGACGTTGACATCAGCGTGTCGCACTCCGAGGGCGCGGCGCTGGTATGCCTGGCGCTGGGACCTGACGCCGAGGTCGGGGTGGATATCCAGCGCGTGCGGAACTACACCAACGAGCACATGGAGCGGCTCGCCCGGTCTTTCATGGACGAGGCGGAGCTGACTGGGTTCCTCATCAGCAAGGACCGGGAGCGGTATTTCTACACCGCCTGGACGCGCCGCGAAGCGCTTTACAAGCGCAGCGGAAGCTATCACGGACTTAACGGCAAGCCCGAAACCATCAGGATACACGGGGAATTCATTACTGGCACCATCACCGCCTGCGGAAATCTGTATTACTACAGCATAAGCCTGCCGGAAGATGATGATTAAGGAGAACAAATGAGAGTATTAGTACTTAACGGAAGTCCCAAAGCGGAGCGCAGCAACACACTGAATATCACCAGGGCGTTCCTGAAGGGATTCCCGGAGGGAACCGAGGTCGAGCAGGTGAACCTCTATAAAAAGGACATCAAGCCCTGCTGCGGCTGCTTTTCCTGCTGGAGCCGCACTCCCGGAAGCTGCGTGCTGAAAGACGACATGCAGGATATCTACGAGAAGATCAGGGCTGCGGATATCGTTATCGAGAGCTTTCCGCTGTATTTCTTCGGAATGCCCTCCCAGATGAAGGCGATGACCGACCGCTGTCTTCCGTTCATGCTGCCGTACATGGGCAACCTTGTGGAGGATAAGAACGCAAGCTTCCATGAGCTTCGTGATGAATCCATGCACGACAAGCGCCTGGTGGTTATAACCACCTGCGGTTACGTTGACGCAAAGCCGATGTATCCGGCGCTGCTGAAGCAGCTTGACCTCATCGCCGGCGACGGTCACTACACCGCGATACTGTGCCCCGAGGGCGAGCTTTTCATCGCGGAGAAGGCAAAGCGTCAGCGCGAGGGCTACCTGGCGGAGATCACGAAAGCAGGCGCAGAGTTCGCGCAGAACAGGGCGCTCTCCGATGAAACAAAGCAGCGTATCGCAAAGCCGATTCTCTCTCCGAAGGGATTCGAAACGATCACCCTGGCTCACTGGGAAATGAACAAGTAATATACAGGCTGCCGTACATCAGTGCGGCAGTCATTTTTTCAATGCAATAAAAAATCCCTGCCGCGCTGGCAGGGATTTTCTATAGCTGTGTAAATCAGTTCTTTAAGCTCTGGAGTGGAGCAGGAATACGTCCGCCGCGGCTGATGAACTTGCTTGCGGAGTACTTGCTTACCGGCATAACGGGAGCGCTTCCGAAAAGTCCGCCGAACTCGACCATCTCGCCTTCCTTCTTTCCGATGGCAGGAATTACACGGACTGCGGTGGTCTTGCTGTTAACCATACCGATAGCAGCTTCGTCCGCGATGATAGCTGAAATGGTGTCCGCAGGAGTATCACCGGGAATTGCGATCATATCCAGACCAACGGAGCATACCGCGGTCATAGCTTCGAGCTTCTCAAGACCGAGGGAGCCCTTTACTGCGGCGTCGATCATGCCGGCGTCCTCAGATACGGGAATGAATGCGCCGGAGAGTCCGCCGACGTGGGAGGAAGCCATTACGCCGCCCTTCTTGACTGCGTCGTTGAGCATTGCGAGGCATGCGGTGGTGCCGTGGCAACCGCAGCTCTCCAGACCGATCTCCTCAAGGATATGGGCAACGGAGTCGCCCACGGCAGGAGTAGGAGCCAGGGAGAGGTCAACGATACCGAACGGAACGCCGAGCCTTGCGGAAGCTTCGTTGCCGACCAGCTGACCCATACGGGTGATTTTGAATGCAGTTTTCTTGATAACATCGGCGATCTCGCTGATGTTTGCCTCGGGGTGCTTGCGGAGTGCCGCGCGTACAACACCAGGACCGGAAACTCCGACATTGATCTCGCAGTCGTATTCGCCCACGCCGTGGAATGCGCCTGCCATGAAGGGGTTATCCTCAACGGCATTGCAGAATACAACGATCTTTGCCGCGCCGAAGTAGCTGTTGTCCTTGGTTGCCTCAGCGGCGTCGCGGATAACCTGACCCATCATTGCAACTGCGTCCATGTTGATACCTGCACGGGTGGAGCCGATGTTTACGGAAGAACATACGTTGCTTGTTTCGGCAAGCGCTTCCGGAATGGACTGGATAAGTTCCAGGTCGCCGGCGGAGAATCCCTTGTGGACGAGCGCAGAGTAACCGCCGAGGTAGTTTACGCCGGTGCCGTCAGCCGCGCGCTGGAGCGCCTTTGCGAACTTCACGGGGCTGCCCTTGCACGCCGCGGATACCATTGCGATAGGTGTAACGGAGATACGCTTGTTGACTATCGGGATACCGTACTGCTTTTCGATATCCTCGCCGGTCTTTACAAGGTTCTCTGCCTTGCGCATGATCTTGTCATAGACCTTGTCGCACGCCTTGTCGATGTCGCTGTCGATACAGTCGAGAAGTGAAATACCCATTGTGATGGTGCGGATATCCAGATTCTCATCCTGTATCATCTTTATCGTTTCTAAAATATCGCTTGAATTCAGCATTTGTCGGTGTTCTCCTTATCAGATTCTGTGCATTGCGTTGAAGATATCCTCGTGCATAACGTGCACCTGAAGTCCCATATCGCTGCCTGCCTTTGTCAGCTTGTCTGCAAAATCGATGTAGTCGATGTTCAGCTTGGAGATCTCGATCATCATTGTCATTGCGAACAGATCCTGCATGATGGTCTGGGTAACGTCCATGACGTTTGCGTTGTGCTCAGCACAGATACCGCTGACCTTTGCCAGAATGCCTACCGTGTCCTTACCGATAACAGCTACTACTGCTCTCATTATGTCCTCCTGTTCTGCGGTCAATATGTATAAAATTATCAGCCGCAAGCCTTGTTTTTTTATCTTTCTTATCTATTATACTAAAAAAAACTGAAAAAGTAAATGTATTCATAGACAAATTTAAAATTTTGTGATAAAATAATAAAAAAGACATCTGAAAGACAGATATTCTGGTTAATTTTTCAGACAGGACAAAAGAAGGTAAATAAATGGAAACAGAAGAGATCCGCCCTATTCCGGCGGATATCCATAATCACTCCATACTTTCGCCGGACGGCTGCGACGAGCCGATGAAGATGGCGGAGCGAGCCTGCGGGCTGGGAATAAAACACTATGCGCTGACGGATCATATCGAAAACGAGAAGCTGGACAGCTGGGACTACGCCGGGGCAATGGCGAAGTCCTACGGGGTGTTCCTTGAGATAAGGGAGCGCTTTGCAGGGCGCATGGAGGTTTATTACGGCGCGGAGCTTGGACAGGCGCTCTACGACCTGCCCCAGGCGGAAAGAATCCTGGCGGAGCACGACTACGACTTTGTCCTCGGCTCCACCCACCGCACCCGTACTTACCCCAGGTTAGACAGAGTACCCGACAGCGACGAGGACAGATACCGCTGCCTGGACGAATACTTCGAGGAGGAGCTTCGCCTGGCGGAATGGGGGAAATTCTGCTCCCTGTCGCACCTGACGTTCCCACTGCGCTTCATCAGCGGCGATGTGGGCGGCGCCGAGGTAGATATGACGCGTTACAGCGCAATAATCGACAAGATACTGGAAACGATAATACGGCAGGGTATCGCGCTGGAGGTGAACTCCGCCGGTATCCGCAAGGGACTTCACGTTCCCATGCCGTCCGTGGAGTACGTCAAGCGTTACTTCGACAAGGGCGGACGCATGGTGACGGTCGGCTCCGACGCGCACCGCGTGGCTGACGTCGGCGCGGATATCCCGGAATGCCTGGATATGCTGAGGGATATCGGATTCGGCGAAATATGCGTTTTCAGAAAGAAACAGCCCATTTTCATAACTATCTGACACAGGAGGATAATGCAATGACAGCTACTAACAAGAAGTTACTTGCCTTATTAAAGCAGAACGCGCGGCTTTCCAACGCGGAGCTTTCCACCATGCTCGGCATTTCCGAGCAGGAGGTCGCAGCAGGAATAAAGGAACTTGAGAGCGAGGGCATAATCATCGGCTATGCCGCTATAGTCAACGAGGAAAAGGCTGACGACAACGCAGTCACCGCTATAATCGAGCTGAAGGTCACCCCGTTCAAGGACAGGGGATTCGACGACCTGGCGCATACCATCATGCAGTATGAGGAAGTGGACAGCGTATTCCTGCTGTCCGGCGCAAACGACCTTTCCATCACCATAACCGGAACTAGCCTGAGAAAGGTCGCTCTGTTCGTATCCGAGCGCCTGGCTGTACTGGACGGCGTGCTTTCAACCACAACGCACTTCGTCCTTAGAAGATACAAGGAGAAGAACCACGTCTTTAACGAGGAGCACTCCGATGAAAGGAGCCTGGTTTCCCCGTGATAGACTACGATAAGGTACTCCCGCAGAAGATACGGGAAATTCAGCCGTCAGGCATACGCAAATTCTTCGATATCGCTCAGCAGGTGGAGGGAGTCATCTCCCTGTCCGTCGGCGAGCCGGATTTCAAGACCCCCTGGGCTGCCAGAAAAGAAGCCATCGGCGTGCTTGAAAAGGGCAGAACGGCATATACTGCAAATGCCGGACTTATGCTGCTCCGCCAGGAAATATCCAAGTACCTGGTGAACTTCATTCATACGGAATACGACCCGGACGGCGAGATTATCGTGACTGTGGGTGGCTCCGAGGCTCTCGACCTTGCCATGCGCGCGATGATACAGCCCGGCGACGAGGTTCTCGTTCCAGAGCCGAGTTTCGTGTGCTATTCTCCGATAATCACGGTATGCGGCGGCACTCCCGTGCCTATCGTTATGACGGAGGAGGACAAGTTCAAGCTGCGTGCGGACGCACTCCGCGAGAAGATCACGGACAGGACAAAGGCGCTGATACTGCCGTTCCCGAACAATCCTACCGGCTCCATCATGCGCCGGAATGAGCTTGAGGCAATTGCGGAGGTACTCCGGGATACCAACATCATGGTGATCTCGGACGAGATATATTCCGAAATGACCTACGGCGGCGAGAAGCATGTTTCCATCGTCGAGATGGACGGCATGAGGGAGCGCACCATTGTCGTCAACGGGTTCTCCAAGACCTACGCCATGACTGGCTGGAGATTAGGCTACTGCGCCGGACCGAAGCCTGTTATCAAGCAGATGCTGAAGCTGCACCAGTATTGTATCATGAGCAGCCCCACAGTCAGCCAGTACGCTGCCATCACCGCGCTGACAAAGTGCCGCGACGATGTGGACAGAATGCTGGAGGAATACGACATGCGCCGCCGCCTGGTGGTAAGGGGCTTCAACGATATGGGGCTGACCTGCTTTGAGCCGGAGGGCGCGTTCTACGTGTTCCCGTGCATAAAATCCACGGGAATGAGCAGCAGCGAGTTCTGCGAGAAGCTTATCTACAGCAAGAAGGTCGCTGTAGTCCCCGGAAGCGCGTTCGGCGAGAGCGGCGAGGGGTATGTCCGCGTGTCCTATGCGTATTCCGTGCAGCACATCACCACTGCGCTCCAGCGCATAAAGGAATTCGTTGAGGAACTGAAAAAGTGAACGGGATACAGGTGATAAAGGCGGAAGCAAACGCCAAGCTTAATCTGTATCTTGATATAACCGGCAGGCGCGCCGACGGCTACCACCTGCTGGAAACGGTTATGCAGAGTATTACGCTCGCGGACGGAGTGACGGTCGTGGTCAGCGCCGGAAACGGAATATCGCTTTCCTGCGACCGGGAGGACGTCCCGACGGACAGCCGGAACACCGCATACCGCGCCGCGGAGTATTTCATGGAGGCGGCAGGCGTTTCCGGGACTGTATGCATTGACATTGAAAAGCATATCCCCAGCGGAGCCGGAATGGGCGGCGGCAGCGCGGACGCAGCCGCAGTCCTGAGGGCGCTGAACATGGCTTACGGCGAGCCGCTTACGGAGGACAGCCTGCTGGAGATCGCGGCTAGGGTCGGGGCGGACGTCCCGTTCTGCCTTGTGGGCGGAACCAGGCTGTGCCGTGGTATCGGCGAGCAGATGTCGGATTTCCCGGCGCCGGAGGGCGTGTTCCTGGTGGTCAAGCCGGAATTTAGCTGTCCCACCGGGGAAGCCTACCGGAAGTACGATGGCAGTCCGCTGCCGGTGCACGGCGGTCTGGAGGGATTCCGGGCGGCGGTGCCGGGAGGTTACGCGCCGGAGATGTACAACGTGTTCCAGCGGCTGTATTCCGACGGGCGGATAGAGGATATCTGCCGCAGGCTCCGGGAAGCAGGCGCAAAGGGCGCGATACTGACCGGGAGCGGCTCGGCATGCTTCGGAGTATTCGGTTCCCGGGAGGACGCTGAGAGTGCGTCGGCGCAGTTCGCGGACTGCTTCACAGCGGTGTGCGGCGCGGCTGAGCAGGGTATTCTGATTTCAGAGAAGGAGGTACTATGATAAAGGTCCAGAACAACATCGGCACGATAATCATTTCCCAGGATTATCTGACGGCGCTCATCGGAAGCACGGTGACCGGCTGTTTCGGCGTGGTGCAGATGAACATAAGCAGCGCGAAGCAGACGCTTATGGCGGCGCTCCCGTTCGTGAAGCGGCGCAGCTTCGAGCGTGGAATCAATGTCCGGGCAGGGAAGGACAAGCTGGTCGTAGACCTGCACATCACGGTGCTTTACGGCGTAAATGTCGGCACGGTGGTTAAGAGCATAATAAACAAGGTGAAATACGTCATGGAGGAGAGCACGGGAATTTCAGTCGAGCGTGTCAACGTCTATGTCGATGAGATAAAAACTTAAGGTCGCTTCTGAAAACTTCATGCGGGCACAATGTGCAGTGCACGCGTTTCAGAGGTCCCAACAATCACAAATACAGGAAGGGATCGCAATACCAATGATGATTACAGGAAAGCTGTTCCGGGACGCAGTCATCTCGGGCGCAAACAACATTTCCAATAACAGGCTCGCCGTGGACGAGCTGAATGTATTCCCCGTGCCCGACGGCGACACAGGAACCAATATGTCCATGACCATCGGCAACGCCCTGGCGGAGTTAAAACAGGCGTCCGACGCCATTTCCGCCGGCGATGCCGCAAAGCTCACCGCATCCGCAATGCTGCGCGGTGCGAGAGGTAATTCCGGCGTTATTCTGTCGCTGATTTTCCGTGGGCTTTCCAAGGGACTTGCAGGGCAGTCAGAGGCTGACGCAAAGCAGCTTTCCGATGCATTCAAGATCGGCGTGGACGCTGCGTATAAATCCGTCATGAAGCCCACCGAGGGTACTATCCTCACTGTCGTAAGAGAAGCGTGGGAGAACACCAAGGATATGGCTAAGGAGGGCGGCGACGCCGCAGAATTCCTGCGTGAATTCATCGCCGAGGGCGAAAAGAGCCTTGCCAAGACCCCTGACCTGCTCCCGGCGCTCAAGAAGGCTGGCGTTGTGGACGCCGGCGGTAAGGGACTTCTGGTTATTCTTGAGGGTATGCTGGAGGTTATTTCCGGGGGCAGCATGATACGCTCCGAGAGTGAAACCAAGCCGGCGGCTCCGGCGGCGGTGGCTGCGGCAGGCGCTGCCGAGGAGGAGATACACTACGGCTACTGCACGGAGTTCATCGTCAACAAGAAGCAGGGCGCAAAGGACGCGACCGCGCTGCGTGCATTCCTGGAAACCATCGGCGACTGCGTTGTCGTTGTAGATGACGATGACATAATCAAGGTGCATGTACACTCCAACCACCCCGGCAAGGCAATTGAGGAGGGACTGAAGTTCGGCGATCTTACCAAGATGAAGATCGAGAATATGCGCGAGCAGCACCACAACATCATCAAGGCGGACGAGGCAGTCCAGAAGAACCGCAAGATCCCCGTGAAGCCCGAGAAGGATTTCGGATTCGTGGCGGTAGCGGCAGGCGCAGGTATCGAGGCGCTGTTCCGGGATCTGGGAGCGGATAACGTGGTGCGCGGCGGACAGACGATGAATCCGTCCACGGAGGATATTCTGGAGGCTATCGGACAGACTCCGGCGCATAACGTGTTCGTCCTCCCGAACAACAAGAACATCATCATGGCGGCGGAGCAGGCGGTTTCGCTTGCAGACAGGAACGTATGCGTGCTGCAGTCCCGTACTATCCCCCAGGGAATTACCGCGCTGATGAACTTTGACCCCGGCGCTGACTTCACCACCAACCGCAGCAACATGACGGAAGCCCTCGGAAGAGTGCAGAGCGGTCAGATCACCTATGCGGTGCGCGACAGTGAATACGACGGACACAAGATCAAGCAGGGCGAGATACTCGCGATGGACAACGGCAGGATCGTGTTCACCGATAAGGACGTCACCAAGGCTCTAACCAAGCTCACCAAGCGCCTTATCAGCGGCTCCAGCAGCTATGTTACGCTGATGTATGGCTCCGACGTCACCGACGAGGCAGCGAATGCGGCGTATGAGCAGCTGCGTGCAAGGATAAGCGACAGCATTGAGATCAACCTTGTAAACGGCGGACAGCCGGTGTACTACTACATAATTTCTGTAGAGTGATGGAAATAACCTATCTCAAGGGCGTAGGACCAAAACGGGCGGAGCTTTACAAGAAACTCGGCGTGGATACCGTGGAGCAGCTGATCGAGCTGTATCCCAGGGATTACGTTGATTTCACCTGCCCGAAAAAGATAGCGGAGGTGCAGATCGGCGAGGTCTGCGCCTTCCGTGCATTTGTGAAGAGAAAGACCGCGCCTTTCAGCGAATACGCGAGAATGGCGCTGTACAAGGCGGAGCTTACGGACGGCACCGGGAACATCACCGCGGTGTTCTTCAACGCGAAATACACCTTTGCGAAGCTGGAGGAGGATCACGAGTATCTCTTCTACGGCAAGATATCCGGGGACATGGTGAGATTGCAGGTCGGCTCTCCGCTGTTCGTGGAGGTCACCCAGGGCGGACTTATGCCGAAATATCCGCTGACCGCCGGGCTTACCAACAACATGGTTTCGGCGAACGTCCGGACTGCGCTCTCGCTGGTGGAACTCCCGGAAACGCTCCCGGAGGGGTTACTGCGCCGGGTGGGACTGATCTCCCGGAAACAGGCGGTGCAGCAGATACACTTTCCGCAGTCGCGGGAGGAATACACCGCGGCGCGCCGTCGTCTGGTGTTCGAGGAGCTGCTGACCCTGAAGCTGGGATTGTCCCTGATGAAGAGCCGCGGAAGGGAGCGCTCCGGCGCGGTCATGAGGGATATCAGCATTTCGGATCTGTGGGAGCGGCTCCCGTTCCAGCCCACCGGGGCGCAGCTGAACGCCGTGTCGGACTGTATCCGGGATATGCAGCGTGAATACCCCATGAACCGGCTGGTGCAGGGCGACGTCGGCAGCGGTAAGACGCTGGTAGCCGCCGCAGCCGCGTATTTCTGCTGCCGCAACGGGTATTCCGCGCTGGTGATGGCTCCGACGGAAGTCCTCGCCCAGCAGCACCACCGTACATTTTCGGAGCTCCTGAAGCCGCTTGGCGTGAGGGTGGAGCTGCTTTCCGGCAGCATGACCGCGAAGCAGAAGGCGGAAGTCCGCGCCCGGGCGGAGAGCGGCGAAACCGGAGTTCTCATCGGGACCCAGGCGCTGATCCAGAAGTCATCTGTCGTTAAGAATGCCGGGCTGGTGATAGTTGACGAGCAGCACCGTTTCGGCGTTGCACAGCGCGCTGCGCTGGCGGAAAAGGGCGCGGCTCCGCATATTCTCGCGATGTCCGCGACGCCTATCCCACGGACGCTGGCGCTGATAGTCTACGGCGACCTGGAGGTATCCGTGCTGAACGAAATGCCCCGGGGCAGGCTCCCGGTAAAGACCTACGCGGTGGACAGCACATTCCGGCAGAGGGTGTACAACTTCATAAAGAAGCACATCGCCGCCGGGCGGCAGGCGTACATCGTGTGCCCCCTGGTGGAGAATTCCGAGGGGAAGAGCGAGAAGGCTAGCGCCATTGAGTACTATAACGGACTGGTAAACGGCGATTTCCGGGATATCCCCACCGGGCTGCTTTACGGGAAGCTGAAGCAGTCCGAAAAGGACCGCGTGATGGCGGAGTTCAAGTCCGGAATCCTGAAACTGCTGGTATCCACCACCGTTATCGAGGTCGGGATAGACGTTCCGAACGCAGTCGTGATGCTCATCGAGGATGCGGAGCAGTTCGGACTATCACAGCTGCACCAGCTGCGCGGCCGCGTCGGACGAGGCAGCGAGCAGAGCTTCTGCATTCTCATGTCCGACAGCAGGAGCGAATACACGAAGGCGCGCACGGACGTTATGGTGCGCACCACGGACGGCTTCGAGATAGCCCGGGAGGACCTGCGGCTGAGGGGACCGGGAAACTTCTTCGGCAGGGAACAGCACGGACTTCCGCCGCTCAAAGTAGCGGATATCGCAGACGATTCCGCTGTGCTGGAGGAAGTGGACAGACTCGCCGGGGAGATACTCCGGGCGGATCCCACGCTTTCTGACGAGAAGAGCAGAATGCTTCGTAGCAATGTGGAAAGGCTGTTCGGTACAAACGGCGACTACGGCTGGAACTGACGATTATATATTTTGCCCGGAAAAGGCAGTTTCCAGCTGCTGTAATTTGTCGAAAACGTGAATAGTTAAATTCTGCAAGTTTACAAAAAGTTGATTTTAAAGTGGTAGAATACTACCATAAAAGAGAATGGACGACTGTCTGAAACTTTATGGTGGTGAATATTATGAAAATAGGACTGATACTTGAGGGCGGAGCCGTGAGGGGAATTTTTACGGCAGGTGTACTCGACCGCCTGATGGAAAACGGAATATACTACCCCTATGTCGTTGGAGTTTCCGCGGGCGGCGGAAACGCAATGAGCTATGTGTCCCGGCAGATCGGGCGTACCGCAAGGCAGATAAACGCCCCGAAATCCGAGTCGTATTTCGGGCTGAAGCAGTTCATCGAGGTGCACAAGATAATCAACCTCGACAAGATGGCGTTTGAGTATCCCTACAAGCAGTTCCCGTTTGACTTTGATACATATTTCAAGAGCGGCATTGACGTGGAATACGCCTGCACCTGCTGCGAAACCGGCAAGGCGGAGTTCTTCTCCGAAACCAGCAATGAGCAGCGGCTGCTGACTATCGTCAAGGCGACCTGCTCGGTGCCCATGCTGTGCGACCCTGTGGAGATGGGCGGAAAGCATTATCTCGACGGCAGCATTGCGGATTCCATACCGATAGAGCATGCGCTTGAGATGGGCTGTGACAAGGTGGTTATCGTGCTCACCAAGCCGGATTCCAGCGTTGCGCCGACGAACTACGCTAAGTTCCGCAAGGTGATAAACCACATGTACAAGGATTACCCCAACTTCGTTGAGGCGTGCATGGAGCGCGTGGAGAACTACAACAAGACTGCGGTGCTGATGGATAAGCTTCAGAAAGAGGGAAAGGCGTTCGTTATCCGTCCGCAGATCCCTACGATATCCAAGTTCGAGCAGGACAGCCGCAAGATAATGGAGCTTTACCGCCACGGATACACCCTGATGGATAAGCGCCTGATGGAGCTTGTGGACTGGAACCAGGGCAAGGAAGTCCAGCATTTCGAGCCGGTTTCCGCGCAGGTACCGGACGAGGGAGATGTGCTCCTCGCTTCCGGCTGATAATACAAACAGAGGTGGGAATGTGAGTTCCCACCTTTTTAGCTGCATAAAAATATCCGCGGAAACTCCCGTCCGCGGATATTTGTTTATTGTGTTCAGTCCTTGAAATCTAGTCCGGAGTTCTCCATAATGAGGTTCTCCGGCTTTACTCCCAGGAGAGTTTTGGTGCTGGAGTGCACCGTGATATCACCGCTGCAATTGCGCATGCTCAAGGTGCCTTCGCAGTCCGCCGAGCCTATCGCCACGGATTCAGCGCCTTCAATAAGGGAGTTGAACGTGCAGTCGGACATGTTGATTATACCGAACTGCTTGTCTGCGCCTATGCCGATGATCTCCTTCGCCTTGAATTCAGTGGTTATGCGCATGCTGGATATCGTGATCTTTCCGCCGCAGGAGTTGAAAGAGCCGATTCCGCCGACTTTATCGCCGGACATCGTGAATCCCATGCTGCCGTCGGAAACGGAGATATTGCATGGATCGCTGAAACTGCCGATTCCCAGCGCGGTCTTGGAGTGGTGCTCGATGTTGAAGCGCGTACCGGTGATAGAGATATCCGCCGGTGAGAGCAGGCTGCCTATGCCCAGGGTGTGCTTGCCCATCTGCCTGATGTTCAGCTCCTTGCAGCAGATACGGATATGTGAGCCGCCGTCATTGCTGCGCCCACCGATGGCAACGCTCTTCTCGCTGTCCAGGTTGATGTAAATTCCGCCGGACATGTCGATCTCGATGTTTCCGTAGGGAAGAGTGCTCCCTGAGCCGATCGCGTAGGTCTGCGCCGCTGCTGAGTTTATGGTCAGCGAACCGCTTCCTGTAATCTTCAGCGTGGAGCCGGACGGAACGTATATTCCGCCGATTATGCTGACTTCGCCGATGACGTTCAGCGTCATGGTGCTGTTCTGTCCGACAGTCACTGCGGCACCGGTGCTTTCGTTCCGGAGGGTGATGTCCACCAGGTCAAGGCGGCAGTCGCAGTTATTCTTTGCACGGATCGCCATTTCTGAGGTGTAGCTGCGGTTTCCGTTCAGGCAGTAATTCGGCTTGTTGATCATTACATCCGTGTATCCGTCAAGGTCGAGCGCCATCAGCGAGATTTCGCGTTCATCTCCGGTGAAATACGTCTTTTTCGGGCGGCGGTTGTCTGCCATGCGGTTGCACTCGATGATCTCCTGGACGATATCCGGGGAGATAGCCGGAACTATATCCGCAGTCGGCTTGGCGGTGTAATAGCCCTGGATAAGATCCACACCCATTCCGATAACGGTCTGGAGTTCCTCTGAAAGCTCCACGCCCTCCGCCAGAGCCATGAAGTTGTTGTCATGCGCGTAGTCTATGATATTGCGCGTGAAGTGCTTCTTGCGCTTATCCTTGTGGATATTCATGATAAGGCTGCGGTCGATCTTCACGACGTTGGGCATGAATGTCAGCAGGTTGCTGATGTTGGAATACCCTGTGCCGTAGTCGTCTATCGCTATCTGGAATCCGCAGCGCTGGCTTCTCTCAAGCAGCGTTTTCAGCTGGCTGGAGCTTGCCTCGGTCTGTTCGGTGAATTCCACGACGATGTTTTTCATGACGTCGCCGTACAGCTGATAGAGCTGCTCGAAATCCGGGTCGGGGAGCGTGCAGGCAGGTATGCTGTTGATGAACAGCAGTTTTCCGGCAAGCAGTTCCTGGTTTTCCTTGGCAAACTGCATGGTGTTGAACATAGTGCACTTCTCAACGTCGTTGAGCCTGTCCAGCGCCTCGGCGTGGGTGAGAATCGTCAGCGGCGACAGCCGGAATCCCTCGCCGGAACGCATCAGCGCCTCATACGCATAGATAGCGCCTGATCGCGCGTTTACGATCGGCTGGAAGTTGTATGTGAACAGATTTTCATTCAGCAGGCGGATAACATTCTGGCGCTCCTCCGGGTCGAAGGTTTCGACTGCGACATCGGCGGTCTTGTGCATCTTGGTGTGGTTATCCTTGGACATTGTACGCTGATAAGCGGCGTCGTAGGGCAGCTTCTCCAGAATGGATTTATCGGTTATCGGCGCGGATACGGAAGCGGTGTAGATGTTCACGCCGTATTCGCTGTCGTGGCTATTAAGGGAGTCCAGCGCGCTCTGAAGGCGGTTCGGGACGTCGTCCACGGAATCCTTGTCGAGTATTCCGGCGATGAAGAATTCATCGCCGCTGACCCTTACCACAATATCGCTGTCGCCGGCCGCATTTGAGAGAGCCACGCCAAGTGCGGAAAGCACCCGGTCGCCCTCGGAATAGCCGTAGGTGTCGTTTATGCCCTTGAGGTTCTCAACGTCGATGGAGATGATTCTCAGCAGCTTGTTGGGGTCGTTGAACTTTCCACAGCGCTCGGTCATGATGCGGGTATATCCGCGCATATTGAGCAGACCGGTGAGAGAATCGCGCACCTGGGCGTCGGTGACAGCGTCGTTGTACAGAATGTGTCGCCGCTGTTTTTCTAGCGCGCAGGCAACGCTTCTGAGCCACTTTACATATGTCTTGTCGTAAATGTGTCCGGTGTTGCCATAGGAAAGCACCACATATCCATAGTTCACACCCATGAAGTGGAGAGAGGTGAAGATATATGCCGACGGCTCGCTGCGCTTCTCAAATATTGCAGGGAGCATCTGTTCCCGGGGAAACTTCCTCATCATATCGACGTTTCCCTTGCCGTTGACGCGCTGCATTGACAGGCTGATACGGTCGGTGAATCCCGGCTCGGGGACTGCGTTGTGCATTACCTTGTTGTTGAAGCACATCCAGAATCCCTTGATGTCGCCGAGAAAATGAGTATACCAGTCCACCTTCCAGAGGTAGTCGTAGAATGTTTCGGCAGCTATCATGTCCTCGGACATGAAGTTATAGTAGGAATCCACGCCGCTGTGCTGCATTACGGTCATCTGCGCCAGCGCCTCGTTGCAGAGCGTACCGAGATTGAGCCTGACGCAGCCGCAGGTGTAGCCGGGCTGAAGGGTTGCCGGACATTTGTCGGATTCCGGAGCGAATTCCTCGCCGCGTATCCTGGATATTATGAACCTTGCAGCATTGCGCGCCATTATTGTGGGGTCGCGCAGCGCGGAGGTGATATTGAGATAGTCGGTGCCGTAAGGCTCTTTCTGGTTGAAACCGGTGAGCAGTACATCCTCAGGTACTTTCACGCCCTTATCCGAGAGCGCGGAAAGCACCTGCACCGCCGTCAGGTCGGAGCAGCAGACAATCGCGTCCGGAAGTCCGTTGGCGATTATCTCATCGGCGATTGTGGAGAAATCGCTTACCCAGTCCTTGCCGTGATGGATACGGTTTTCGGGAATGCTGATGCCGCGGCGCTTCATCGACTGGACGAAGTATCGCTGAATGGCGTTGTGAAAATCATCTGAGGGGCCGCCGACGAAGTCGGCGGTCTTTACGCCGTGCTTGTCCACGAGGTGGGCGATCACCATATCCGCAGCAGGTTCGTAGTTGTATATAGCGTGGTCGAATCCCTCAACGTCGCAGTCATAGGAAAGCACGGGTCCCTTGAAATCTCTGCGTATACGCTCGATAAGCTTGTTTCGGGAGGCAATGTCGTTAATGCTGGTCGGGAAGATGATTATGCCGTCCAGCAGGTCAAGATTTATAAGGTCATATACGGAGTTCTCCGCAGCGTCGAACTCCTGGTTTCCGGACATCATCAGCGATGAAAAGATAGCCGCGTCCATATCCGCTGCGAAAAGTTCCTTCTGGATACATTCCAGCGAACGGTTAAAAAATATGTATTCCGCTTCAGCGGCAATTATGCCGATAAGAGGTCGTTGTTTTTCCAAGGTCTTTTCTCCTTTGTTATGGCGGAATATATGCCATACTTATTTATTATATTATAGCACAAGCACAGACAGCGTTGCAACAATAAGAAAATGTTTGTGTGGGTTTTGCCAGAAATATTTAGTGAAAATTACATTCCATTATTTGACAAACGTGCAAAATTCGCTCCGTCAACCGGAGTAAAAAGGCAGAAATCCCAGCTGAAATGCTCAATTGTGATATACTACCAATATTTTTGTGCAAAATGCTATGGGGTAATTATTTGCAATTTGTGTCGGTTTGGTGTATAATAGAATAGATTATTATGCGGACAAGTTCCGCTTCCGGGAGATAGAATATATGATCAATTTACTGATGATATCAGCAACGGCTGAGGCGGCTGCGGCGGAGGAAAACGCATTCCTTGCCGGAGTGAGAACTGTCAACAATGCAATAAGCAGCGTTGTCTGGGGCTGGCCGGCGCTGATACTCCTGCTCTTTGTGGGAGTTCTGATGACGGTACTGACCAAGTTTTTCCAGGTGTCCCATATCGGGCGCTGGTTCAGATGCACCATCGGCGCCGTATTCAAGGACAGGAGCGTTACAAAGCACACCAAGGACAAGCAGATTTCCCAGTTCCAGAGTATTTGTGCGGCGCTTGCGTCCACGGTCGGCACGGGTAATATCGCCGGCGTTGCCTCCGCGATAGTCACGGGCGGACCTGGCGCAGTGTTCTGGATGTGGGTGATGGCATTCTTCGGAATGATGACGAATTTCGCCGAGAACGTCCTGGGTATCCTCTATCGCGTCAAGAACAAGGAAGGCGAGTGGAGCGGCGGCGCGATGTATTACCTCAGGCACGGGCTTGGCTCCAAAAAGCACTGTAAGGTGCTAGGCTCCGTCCTGGCTGTTATGTTCTGCGTATTCTGCCTGTTTGCATCGTTCGGCATAGGCAATATGACCCAGATCAACACGATATCCACCAACATGAACAGCACTTTCGGAATCCCCAACTGGGTGACGGGAATTGTGCTGATGATAGTTGCGGCACTGGTAGTTATCGGCGGAATCAAGCGTATTGCGCTGGTAACCGAAAAGATCGTACCGGTGATGGTAGTCATTTATCTCCTGGGTACTGTGGCGGTATGCATAAAGAACATCTCTCAGCTGGGCGCGGTTTTCGCGGCGATATTCGAGAGCGCATTCGGCATTGAGGCTGTCGTCGGCGGACTTGTCGGTCAGGGCGTCAAGATGGCGGTCGAGATGGGCATGAAGCGCGGTGTGTTCTCCAACGAAGCCGGACTTGGCTCCTCGGTAATGGTGCACTGCAACTCCAACGTTAAGGAGCCTGTGAGCCAGGGTATGTGGGGAATCTTCAGCGTATTCACGGACACCATCGTGGTATGCTCTCTGACTGCGTTCACGATACTTTCCTCCGGGCTTTTCGACCTCTCCACCGGCAGACTTGCGGCGGAATACTCGGATCTTGCGAAAAACACCGGCTCCATCGTGGGCGTTGCGTTCCAGACGAATTTCGGCGATATCGGGCGTTATTTCGTGGCGATTGCGCTGCTGCTGTTCGCGTTTTCCACGGCGCTTGGCTGGAGCCATTACGGAACCAAGGCGTTTGAATACATGTTCGGCACAAAGGCGACTATTTACTACAAGGTCGTGTTCGTTGCTGCTGTAATGGGCGGCGCCACCATGGGCGAGAACCTCGCATGGGAACTTTCCGACACGTTCAACGGAATGATGATGATACCGAACCTTATCGGAGTGCTGGTGCTTTCACCGATGGTGTACAAGTGCACGAAGAACTACATAGACCGCCATGTGCGGCACCTTGACGTGGAGCCTATGCTGTCAGTGCATGAGGATATCCAGCGTGAGCAGGCGATGGCTCTGGAGGCGGAGCAGAAAGCGCTCGCCAAGGTGGGAATCGACAGCGATTATGCGGAGTGATCACAGCTGAATAAAAAAGACCCCCGGGACCGCATTGCGGTTCCGGGGGAGTTCTGTTATTGCTTCTTTGATGCGTCCGTGATTTTCTCTACCGTGTAGTCAAGCCCCATAATGGTGCTGCGTATCTGCAGCTCCGAAAGGGGATTCTCGGAGAGGATATCAGCGGAGCCGTCCTTCCAGCTCACCTTCGCGAATACTCCGTCCTGGCGGTTGAATGCGAGCGCTATACGGCTTGCGCACTTGTCGCAGTGCATTCCGCCGATCTTCACGGAGTAGCTGTGGGAGTACCCGGAGGTATCCTTGACGATATTTTCGGCGATATCACCGCCGCCGGCTCCGCAGCAGCCCTGTTTTCCTCGCTTTATAATGCTGCGGACTGCGATAACGCAGATCAGCACGAGCACCGCAATAATGGCTACTGTGATCAGTGTTTCAGGCATGTGCTGTATCTCCTAATGCGTATTTAACAAGTTTATCTACCGTGTCCTCGGATACCTGCGTTACAATTTTTACAGCGTCCGAGTCGGCATTGTTCTCATCGATACCGACCTTGTTACGGAGAAAATCGCATAGGATCAGACTGCTTGTGAACAGTGAGGAGGCGGCCTTGGCACCCTCGTCAGTCAGCACTATCTTACCATAGGGCTCCTTCAGAATATAGCCTTCGTCCGTGAGCCGCTGCGTCATCTTGACAGTGCTGGCTTTTGTCACTCCCACAAGCCTGGAAATGTCCGAGGAGCTTATCACTCCGCCCTTGTTTCCGAGTCTGTAGATCGCAAAGAGGTATTTTTTCTGTGCGTAGGTCAACATCGTGTTCCTCCTGTTTAGGCAATCCGCTTCACGATGGTGCGGCTGCCTTAGTTTATTTTCTTCCTCCGGAGTCAGTATGCGCCTGGGAGCATGCGCTGCAGCCGCTGCAATGCCCTTTGCAGGCGCCGCAGGATCCGCAGTTGCCGCCGCAGGTGAATTTGCCTGCTTTTCTGTCGCGCACCAGCTTTATTACGATAAGCACGACGACGGCAAGAATAATGGCGCCGACCAGCAGGCTGCCCCAGTTGTTCTGTAGGAATTCCAGCATAATAAGCATCTCCCGAAAAATATCGGGCGGCAGAGTTGCCCCAGCCGCCCGCAAATATCAGCGATTAAACCTTAATCTTCTTTGTGAGCTTGGTAGACTCCTTGTAGGGTCTGAAGAGCATGTAGACAAGACCTGCCAGCAGAGCCACTGCAAATATCAGGCTGATGATGTTGCAAACAGCGCCGCTGCCAGCGGTCATCAGTGTGCCGGTAAAGAGGTTGCCGAGCTGGTTTACGATGAGGGCGATCACATAAGCGAAGCCGCACTCGTAACCGATGGCGAACCAGAACCACTTTCTGTTGTTCATCTCACGCTTGATAGCGCCCATTGCTGCGAAGCAGGGTGCGCACAGCAGGTTGAATATCAGGAAGGACATACCGCTTACGCTGGTGAACGCTGCGCCCATTGCTGCGTATACGGACTGATCTCCGCCGCCGTAGAGTACGCCGAGGGTGCCGACGATGTTCTCTTTAGCAACAAGACCGGTGATAGCTGCAACGGTAGCCTGCCAGTCGCCCCAGCCAAGAGGAGCAAATATCCAGCAGATAGCTCTGCCAATGGCGGCGAGTATTGAGGAATCCATCTGGCTTTCGTCAAGCATCTGGAATGCGCCGTCAACAAATCCGAAATAAGAGGTGAACCAGACGAAGATGGTAGACAGTGTGATGATGGTACCAGCCTTCTTGATGAAGGACCAGCCGCGCTCCCACATGGAGCGGAGTACGTTGCCTACTGTAGGCCAGTGGTAAGCAGGCAGCTCCATAACGAACGGAGCAGGATCGCCGGCGAACATCTTTGTTTTCTTCAGAATGATACCGGAAATGATGATCGCTGCGATACCGATGAAGTAGGCGCCGGTGGATACCCACGGAGAGCCGCCGAAGATAGCGCCTGCGATCATTGCGATGAACGGTACTTTAGCGCCGCAGGGGATAAATGTCGTGGTCATTACGGTCATGCGGCGGTCGCGCTCGTTCTCAATTGTACGGGAAGCCATGATACCAGGGATACCGCAGCCGGTACCGATGAGGATCGGGATAAAGGACTTACCGGAAAGACCGAACTTTCTGAATACACGGTCGAGTACGAATGCAACACGCGCCATGTAACCACACGCCTCAAGGAATGCCAGGAAGATGAACAGTACGAGCATCTGGGGAACGAAGCCGAGTACCGCGCCAACGCCGGCTACGATACCGTCGAGGATAAGCCCCTTCAGCCAGTCAACGCAGTTGATCGCGTCCAGACCGTTCTCGACCAGAACCGGGATACCAGGTACCCACGGACCATAGGAAGCAGGATCAGGCTCGTCAAAGCCGTTCTCGGTGAAGTAAGCCACTGCGTCAGCGTAGGTTGTGCCGAGGGTCTCCTCCTCGTCTGCGTCAGCAGGGATCTCAGAAGCGTAAACGGTGATCTCGCTCACTGCAAGGGTCTCCTCGTCCTCTACCTCGTAGGGAACGGATTCCTCCGCAGGGGTGAACGCGGTGATGTCAGCGAGCGCCGCGTCAGCGTCGAATTCCTCGTCCTCAAGGTCGGGGGCAACGCCGAATGCGTCCAGAGCGCTCATTGCGTCGCCGTATTCCTCGGAAGCCTCGTCGTATGCGCCTCTGCCTATTCCGAGTGCGAACCAGCCGTCGCCGAACAGACCGTCGTTAGCCCATCCGGTAGCGTTTGCGCCGACTGTTACCATGGAAACGTAGTAAACCAGCCACATTACGACTGCGAAGATCGGCAGACCCAGCCAGCGGTTGGTTACGATCTTATCAATCTTATCGGATACTGTCAGACCGCCTTTGTTCTTCTTTGTCAGGCAGCCCTTGATGATGGTGGATATGTAAACGTAACGCTCGTTTGTGATGATGGATTCTGCATCGTCGTCAAGCTCTGTTTCAGCAGCTTTGATGTCCTTTTCGATGTGCTCCATCGTTTCCTTGGGGATCTTGATCATCTCCAGGACCTTTTCGTCACGCTCAAAGATCTTGATCGCATACCAGCGCTGCTGCGCCTCGGGCAGATCGTGGAGGGCTGCTTCCTCAATGTGGGCGATGGCATGCTCGACCACTCCGCTGAAGGTGTGCTGAGGTATCATCTTTTCCTTTGCCTCAGCCGCCCTGATAGCCTTCTGGGCTGCCTCGGTTATACCGGTGCCTTTCAGAGCGGAGATCTCGCAAACCTCGCAGCCGAGTTCCTTTGCCAGCTGTTCGGTGTTGATCCTGTCGCCGTTCTTTTTTACGACATCCATCATGTTCACGGCCGCAACTACCGGAATACCCAGCTCTACCAGCTGCGTGGTGAGGTAGAGGTTACGCTCCAGGTTGGTACCGTCGATGATGTTGAGTATTGCGTCAGGACGCTCGCCTACAAGGTAATTTCTTGCAACGACTTCCTCCAGTGTGTAGGGGGAAAGGGAGTAGATACCCGGCAGGTCGGTGATTATAACGTCCTTTCTGCCTTTCAGCTTACCCTCTTTCTTCTCAACAGTAACTCCCGGCCAGTTACCTACGAACTGGTTGGAGCCTGTCAGCGCATTGAAGAGCGTTGTCTTACCGCAGTTAGGGTTGCCTGCGAGCGCTATTCTGATGTCCATGTGACTTTCTCCTCTCAATTTTATGATGATTTGTTAGGTTTGGCTAACTTTGTACCGCGCCTTTATGTATCTGTGCAGCCGCAGTCAGATCTCGACCATTTCAGCGTCTGCCTTACGCAGCGACAGCTCATAGCCTCTTACTGTGACCTCGATGGGATCTCCCAGCGGAGCTACCTTGCGGATATAGACCTCGGTGCCCTTGGTAAGACCCATGTCCATGATCCTGCGCTTGATGGCGCCTTCACCGTTCAGTTTCCTGACGGTAACGGTTTCTCCTACCTTTGCTTCCTTCAGTGTTGCCATTGATCCTTCCTCCTTATAGTGTATAATATTCCATGACTTGTTTCGTCATATCATTATCTTGGCTGCCATTTCCTTTGATACGGCTACCCGGGCTTCCTTTACGTTCACGATGACGTTACCGGATATCTCGCTGATAACGGTCACCATGCTGCCTGCAACAAACCCCAGGCTCTCAAGGAACTTTCTGGTCTCGGGATTTCCGCCGACTTTTTTTATCATGTTTTCTTCACCTACTGACGCAAGTGTGAGCGGCATCATATTCGTCCCTCCAATATTGTAAATTTTATTAGCATTGTCTGATATGTTGGACTCAAGTGTGTTAGAACTTGCTAACCAGGTTATATAATACTACCTCGCTGCGATTTTGTCAATATCAAAATATAAGTTAGTTGTACGAAACTTGGTTTTTTGTAACTAACGCAGTTAGACGTGGCAAACCCGACCGCCGTTTTTGTAGGATTTGCACAATGCCCGTCCGGCATTTCCTTGCATTAATCCGCTGTTTGCGCTGTTCTCTGTTGACAATTCTGCGGTTTGGGGGTATAATAAAATCACCTGTGTAAAATTGCGATACGACCCGTTACATGCAGATGTATGAAAAGGTGAGAAAATGAATAAATACTATAAGAAGCTGGAACTTGACAAGATACTCGAGCTGCTGGCAGAGCAGACCAGCAGCGATTCCTGCCGCGACAAGGCGCTGAAATTGTCCCCGTCCTTTGACGAGGCGGAAATACGCCGGGAATTACAGAAAACCAACGACGCATTCACTCTTTCCGCAAAATTCGGCACTCCGAGGTTTCGCAGGATAAAGGATATCTCCTTTTCCCTGCGCCGCTGCAAGAGCGGTTCTGCGCTCTCTTTCCGGGAGCTGCTGGACGTTGCGGATATCCTGCGCGAAACGAATATGCTCTGCGACTGGTTCGGTCAGTGCGAGAGCATGGAGAATTCCCTGTCGGAGTACTTCAGGGAACTTTACCCGATCAAGGATCTTGAGCAGCGTATTTCCGAGAGCATAATCTCCGAGGAGGAGATGTCCGACGCCGCCAGCCCGGAACTTGCCTCCATCAGAAAGCGCATAGTCCGCCAGGGTATGAATATCCGCGAGCAGCTGGACAAGCTGATCAAAAGCCGCAGCACACAGAAATTTCTCCAGGAGGCAATCGTCACCATGCGTGACGGGCGGTACGTTGTCCCGGTGCGCAGCGAGTACAAGAACGAGGTTTCCGGACTTGTGCACGACACCTCCGCCACCGGTCAGACCTTCTTCATCGAGCCGATGAGCGTTGTTGAGGCGAACAACGAGATACGCGTGCTGAAGTCCCGGGAGCAGGCGGAGATAGAACGGATCACCCAGGAACTTTCCGCCCGGGTAGGTGAGAACGCGGACAGCATTGCGAACAACTTCCGCGTGGCTCAGATACTGGAGCTGTACTTCGCCAAGGCGAATCTCGGCGCGAAAATGCGCGGCGTGGCTGCAAATATCGTATCCGAGCCGAGGATTTCCCTGCACCAGGCGCGGCATCCGCTCATCGACCAGAATTCCGTCGTGCCGATAACCGTGGAACTTGGCGGAGCGTATTCCAGCCTGATGATAACTGGTCCGAACACCGGCGGTAAGACTGTGGCGATCAAGACTATAGGGCTTCTCACGCTGATGACGATGTGCGGTCTTATGATACCTGCCGGGGACGGCTCCGAGGTGGGAATATTCGGCGGTATCTACGTCGATATCGGCGACGAGCAGAGTATCGAGCAGAGTCTTTCCACGTTCTCATCGCATATGGTGAACGTGGTGAAGATACTCTCCCTGGCGGACGACCGCAGCCTGGTGCTCATAGACGAGCTGGGAAGCGGCACCGACCCCGTGGAGGGCGCGGCGCTTGCCGTGTCGATACTCAGCACCCTGCGTGAACAGGGCGCAAAGGTCGCCGCCACGACGCATTACCAGGAGGTCAAGATGTACGCCCTCCAGACCGAGGGAGTTGAGAACGCCTCCTGTGAATTCGACGTGAATACGCTCAAGCCGACCTACCGGCTTATTGTCGGGGTTCCCGGCAAATCCAACGCGTTCGCGATATCCCAGCGCCTGGGAATGCCGGACTATGTAATCGACCGCGCCAAGGAGCTTGTCAGCACCGAGAATAAGCGGTTCGAGCAGGTGGTGGACGCCCTTGAGAAGTCCCGGCAGGAACTGGAGGCGCTCAAGGAAAGCGCCGCAATATCCGAGCGCAACGCGAAGATGACCGAGAGCGAGTTGAAGCAGAAGCTGTCCGACCTGGAGCAGCAGAAGGAGAAGGAGCTTGAAAGCGCACGCCAGCGCGCCATGTCCATCGTGGAAGAGACCCGTTTCCGCTCCAATCAGCTGCTGAACGAACTTGAGGAACTGAAGAAAGTCAAGGACAAGGAAGCGCTCCGACAGGGACTCAGCGCCGCCAAGGGAAAGACCAACAGCGCCCTCAACAGAATGCAGGACGACGCGAATCCCGTAGTACAGCGGCATATTGACTCCTATGTGCTGCCGCGTCCGCTCAAGGCAGGGGACACCGTGATGCTTGCCGACACCCGGAAAGAGGGCGTGCTGATGACTGTGCCGAATATGTCCGGCACATGCTATGTCCAGGTGGGCATGATGAAGATAAAGACCAACCAGAAGAATCTGCGCCTGGTTGAGAACAAGAAAAAGCAGCAGCCGCAGAAATCCGTCGGCGGCAGCGTAAAGAAGCAGGTGACATCCAATATGAACCGCCGCGGCGGCATGGAACTGGATATTCGCGGAATGATGTCCGACGAGGGCGTGCTTGAGGTCGAGCGATTTATCGACGGCGCACAACTGAGCGGAATAAGCACCGTGGTGATAATCCACGGAAAGGGCACCGGAGCGCTCCGGGCAGCGGTGCAGCAGTCCCTCAAGACGAACCCGGCGGTCAAGAGCTACCGCCAGGGCGCCTATGGCGAGGGCGAGGCAGGAGTCACCGTGGTGGAGCTGAAGTAACATGATTTAGGATATAGTGGAGGGTACAATGAAACCGTACGATAGTTCCTTGGTATCACATCTGTTTCTGGCAAAGCGCGAGAATAATCCGAACCGGGCGCACATCATCGTGAACACCCGGCAGGCAAAGCATTTCCCCTCCGACCCGGTGAAGTCGCTGGAAAATTTCGAAACCCTGGCGCGGAAGGCAGCCCAGGACGGCAGGGCGGAGAAGCCCACAGTCGTCATTGCATTCGCCGAAACCGCCACCGCTATAGGCGCGGTAGTTGCCGGGGCATTCCACGATTGCTTCTTTGTAACCACCACCCGTGAGAAACTACCGGACTGGGCAACTGCGATAACATTCGAGGAAAGCCACAGCCATGCGAAGCAGCACTATCTCTGCGTGCGCGATGAGGATATTTTTCGCCGGGCGGCGCAGGTCGTGCTGGTGGACGATGAATACACCACCGGCAGCACGGCGCTGAAACTGATAAAGGCGCTGGACGGCTGCCTTGCGCCGGACTGCCGTATCTATGCAGCCTCCCTTGCCGCTTCGGCGGAGAGCCTGGAGCGCTTCCGGGACGCCGGAGTGACCCCGGTCACGCTGGCGGACACCGGGAATATTACCAACACTGCGGAGCCGGAGCGGATTTCGCCGGATATCTCCGCCGCGCCGCGCAAGCCGGATATGTCGCTGCGGAAGAATTGCGTGCTGGACCCCAGACTGGGCGTGAATGCGGACAGCTACCTTGCGGAGTGCCGCAGGGCGTGCGCGCAGCTTGCGGAGGAATTCCCCGGGGACGGCTCCGGGACTGTCGAGATAGTCGGCACAGAGGAATTCTGCTATCCGCCGCTGCTGCTTGGCAAGCTGCTTTCCGGGAAATACGCCAGGGTGGTTGTGCACTGCTCCACCAGAAGTCCCATGCTGCCTGACGGAAGCGCCCGGGACGGATTTTCTGTCCCCGGCGAGGGGGAATACCCCATCGTCAGCAGGACTTCGCTTCAGAGCGTTTACGATTCCGCACGCAGAGTGTACCTGTATAACACGTCGGAATGCGCCCTCAGCCTTATCATGACCGACGCGGAATTACCGGACGCAAACGCGCTTGAGCAGCTCTGCGGAGCGGTGCGTGGTGAGCGCTGCGGCGTGATATTCTGGCGCGGAAACACTGTCCCCACGAGTTATTCCCGGGAGGACGTGCAGCTTCTGCTGACGGATATCACCGGAAAGCTCCCGGCAATGCCGCCGGAGGAGCGCGAGCGGCTGATACAGTCCGGCAGGCACTACAGCGAACTCCTGCCGCAGGAATACCGTCCACTGCCGGAGTATTTCGCAGAATACGAAAGCGGACTCAAACTATGGGCGAAGGCGAATGCGGACGCAGTGCGCACCGTTGCCGAAGCGATATGGGCGGAAAAGGGACGGCGTGCCGTACTGGTTTCGCTTGCGCGCGCCGGGACTCCTGCCGGGGTGCTGATAAAGCGCTATATCCGCCGGAAGTACGGAGTTTCCCTGCCGCATTACTCTATTTCAATAATCGTCGGGAAGGGGATAGACCGCCGGGCGATGGAATATATCCTGGCGCGGCACTCTGCGGAGGGGATACAGTTCATCGACGGCTGGACCGGGAAGGGCACGATAGCCCGTACCCTGCGCCAGGCGCTGGAGGGATTCCCTCTGTATGAATACGGGATAGGCAGGGACAGACTGGACCGCATGTGCGAGATTGCCGTGCTTGCCGACCCGGCAGGAATATGCCGCCTGTGCGGTACCCACGAGGATATGTTCATTCCCTGCGCGTGCCTTAACAGCGTGGTTTCCGGGCTTTTCAGCAGGACCGTGCTGAATTCCCTCATACGCCCGGAGGATTTCCACGGGGCGGTGTATTTCGGGGAATTCCGGGATATCGACCTGACCAACGCCTATATCTCCGCCATAGAGCAGGAGATGACCTATGGCGCCGCAGAGCTTCCGGAGAGGGCGTCCGCCGGCGGGCTTGCCGAAACCCGGGAGATCGCCGCGCATTTCGGCGTCAGCGACATCAAACTGGTGAAGCCCGGAATAGGCGAAGCCACCCGGGTGCTGCTTCGCAGGATCCCACGGCTGATACTGCTGAGGGACGCCGGAAGTCCGCTGACGAAGCACCTGGTGGAGCTTGCCGCAGAAAAGGGCGTGGAGGTCAGGGAATACCCCCTGCGGAACTACCACGCCTGCGGAATAATACAGGTGATGAGCGATGTGTGAGCGCGCCTTGTTTTTTTCCGACCTTGACGGCACGCTGATATTCTCCGCCGCGAAAAGGCAGCCCGGTGATATCCTGTGCGAAACAAAGGACGGGCAGGAGATATCCTGCATTACCGCGCGGCAGGCGGAGCTGCTCCCGGGGCTGGATATAATCCCGGTCACGACAAGGAGCATTGAACAGTTCCGCCGGATAAGCATTCCGGGATTCCGCCCGGAATACGCCCTGGCGGACAACGGCGGAACGCTGTTGGTGAACGGCATTCCCGACCCGGACTGGACGGCGGATTCCATGAGGTTCGTCCGGGAATCCGCCCGGGAACTCGCGGACTGCCGCCGGGTGCTGGAATCCGACCCCTGCCGCTGCTTTGAGATACGCATGGTGGACGGAATGTTCCTGTTCACGAAATCCGGCGACCCGGAAAGCACCGTCGAGAAGCTTTCGGAAGCCGCCGGGGAGCGTGTGAGGTGCTATTCCACCGGCTCCAAGGTGTATGCGCTGCCTGCCGGACTTTGCAAGGGCGCGGCGGCAGCGCGGCTGGCGGAGCGTATCGCGCCCCATCGCAGGACAATCTGCGCCGGGGACAGCATGATGGACGTTCCGCTGCTGGATATCGCAGACGCGGCGGTATTCCCGGAGGACATGCGCGGCGCCGGAATTACCGCGCCGGAAGTTATCACAGCGCCACGGGAGCGCTTCCCGGAATTCGTGACAGAGTATATCGCAAGAATAAAGGACAGATAGTAATGACACTTATTTTCAGCAACCACAGATTTCAGTATGAGCTTGAGCGGCTTTTCAGAAACTTCTTTCCGCCGATGGAGCTTAAATTGTCCACGGACAGGGCGGACGCCCAGGGGGATTACTGCCTTACGGAGAAGCAGGAGATACCGGGCGGAGTCAGCCTTTCGGTGGAGCTTGTGTGCGGTGGGAAACGCTATTCCATGAGCCGCATCGTGCCCGGGGATACTCCGGACAAGGAGCAGGAGCGCGAGATGTCCGTGCTTTTGTACAAGGCGCTGAGGGAGTTCACCGGACGCGACCTGCCCTGGGGCATTCTCACCGGAGTGCGCCCGGTCAAGGTGCTGTCAAAGCTGTCAGACGCCCAGGCGCTGGAATCCCTGCTGGTGAGTCCGCGGAAGCTCGCCATCGCCCGGAAGATAGAGCAGGTGCAGAAGCCGCTGGAGGCTTCCATTCCGGCGAATTCCTTCAGCCTGTATGTATCTGTCCCCTTCTGCCCGACAAGGTGCAGCTATTGCAGCTTCGTGTCGCATTCCGTCAGTCAGGCGGCGGCGCGGCTCGATGAATACCTCCTGCGAATGATAGAGGAGATGAAGCAGCTGGCGACGATCTCTCGTCATCTGGGACTGATGCCGGATACTATTTATTTCGGCGGCGGAACTCCCACGGTGCTTTCTGCGGAGCAGCTGAAAATGCTGTTTGCGGCGCTGGAGTACTTCGACCTGTCACGGGTGAGGGAATTCACTGTCGAGGCAGGCAGACCGGATACCATCACCTATGAAAAGCTGACGGCGATAAAGGCGGCAGGCGTGGGACGGATAAGCGTCAATCCGCAGACGATGAACGACGAGGTGCTGAAGGTCATCGGCAGGGCGCACAGCAGCGAGCAGACCGAGCAGGCCTTCCTGATGGCGAGGGAGGTAGGGTTTGATGTAATAAACATGGACCTTATCGCCGGACTGCCGTCGGATAATTACGACAGCTTTGCGGCGAGCCTTGACGCAGTTTGCGGACTATCCCCGGAGAACATCACGGTGCACAGCCTGTCGCTGAAGCGTGCGGCGGCGCTGTTCCATAAGGAGAACGAGAGTTCTTCCGGAGAAACGGAGCGCATGGTGGACTACGCCCACAGAAAGCTTGCGGAATGCGGCTATATCCCGTATTATCTCTACCGCCAGAAGAACACGGCGGACAACCAGGAGAACACCGGCTACGCGAAGCCTGGAACGGAGAGCCTGTACAACACTTACATCATGGAGGAGCTTCAGACTATCCTCGCGGTGGGCGCCGGGGCTTCCACCAAGCTTGTTGACCGCAGCACGGGAAGAATACAGCGTATCATGAATCATAAATACCCATATGAGTATTTAGATAGATTCGACGATATTCTGGAAAATAAAAGGCAGATTTTCAGCTTTTTTGTATAAATTTCCTTGAAACCTCTGAAATAAGTTGACAAAAGTTAATTTTTGATATATTATTATATAAAGCGTAAGATGATACTGCGCACGGCGCGTGTCATAGATACATTCTGCGGTCGGTTTATGTGGCATTCCGGCGGCGGACTTACTACAGGAGGTAATATTTATGGATTCTACAGAAAAGGGACTGGGCGTGCTCAGTTATTTTGGACCGCTTTTCATCATTACACTTATTGCCGGAAACAGTTCTTTCACCAAGTTTCATGCAAACCAGGGCCTTGTCCTGTTTATAATTGAAGCTATTGTAGGCGCTGTTTGCGGAATTCTCGGCATTATCCCGTTCGTAGGCGCTATTCTCTCAGGAATAATCGGCGGCGTATTCGGACTGGTTTCCTTTGCAGCAATGCTGTATGGAATCATTACCGCTGCCCAGGGCGAGATGAAGCCTATCCCCGTTATCGGAAGCATTACTATCATCAAGTAATTCCGGAATAGAACAGTTCGCCCCGGGCAGTGTTGTCCGGGGCGATTTTTTGTGATAAAAATGGAAAGGCTCTGTAGTGCGATACCGCATTACAGAGCCTTTTTTGTGGAGCGGATAATGGGAGTCGAACCCACCACCTCAGCTTGGGAAGCTAATGTTTTACCGATAAACTATATCCGCATGCTCATTAATTAACCATGATTTATTATATCACGCCGGCAGGATTTTGTCAACCCCCGTACATTTATTTACTGCGAATAATGACGGAACGGGGAGTATCCGCCCGGCAGGTGAAAAAAATTGCCGATACCCCTTGTAAAACGCGCGATTATATGATAAAATAACTTTGTACGCACTGCGGAATTGCCGCAGCTTTCAGCTTTAAAGCGCAGTATCGCACTCGTGTCTTGCAGTACTGCGGGGAAGGAGTATTATTATGATAGTTAAACCCAAGGTAAGAGGATTCATCTGCACCACAGCTCACCCGGTGGGCTGCGAGGCAGTGGTGAAGTCTGAAATAGAGTATGTTAAGTCCAGGAAGGCGGAGGATAACGGTTTCAAACCGAAGAAGGTGCTGGTGCTCGGAAGCTCCATGGGATACGGACTTGCAAGCCGTATTGCGCTGGCGTATTCCTGCGGCGCGGCGACTCTGGGCGTGATGTTCGACCGCCCTGCCAGCGGCAGCAAGACCGGAACCTCCGGCTGGTACAACACAAAGGCGTTCGAGAAGTTCGCGCAGGCTGACGGACTGTATGCAAAGACCGTCAATGGCGACGCGTATTCCGACGAATGCAAGAAAGAGGTCATCGACATCATCAAGGCTGACCTCGGCAAGGTGGACGCCGTTGTATACAGCCTTGCCGCTCCGAGAAGGACTGTCGGCGACGTGACATATTCCTCCGTGCTCAAGACCACCGGAGAACCCTACACCAACAAGACTATCGACCTCAGGAACAACACCGTTTCCGAGGTCACCATCGAGCCTGCCACCGAGGAGGAGATCGCCGCTACCGTCAAGGTAATGGGCGGCGAGGACTGGGCGGCGTGGATCGACGCACTGAAAGCTGCCGACGCAATTGAAGACAACGCCGTTACCGTTGCCTATTCGTATATCGGACCGGAAATAACCCACCCGATGTACTTTGAGGGTTCTATAGGCAGAGCGAAGGCTCACCTGTTCCAGACCTCAAAGGAGATCACCGAGAAATACGCCGCAGACGGAATAAAAGCGTACATTTCCGTCAACAAGGCGCTGGTCACACAGTCCAGCGCGGCTATCCCGATCGTTCCGCTGTATATCTCCATTCTGTACAAGGTCATGAAGGAGAAAGGCGTGCACGAGGGCTGCATTGAGCAGATGTACCGCCTGTTTGCCGAAAAGCTCGGCGCGGACGGAAGGCCTGTTCCCGGCGCAGTTGACGGGGAGGGAAGAATACGTCTTGACGATCTCGAGATGAAGCCCGAGATCCAGGACGAGGTAACGAAGCTCTGGAACCTCCTCAACGCCGATAATTTCAAGGAATACACCGATATCGACGGCTATTGGAAGGACTTCTATGAGCTCTTTGGTTTCGGAATAGACGGGGTGGACTACGACGCAGACGTCGAAGTTTAATTAGGAATTGACTTCCCCCCCTCTCTGTTCCCGGAGAGTAATTATGCTATTTTACAGACAAAAAAAGAAGGAACAGACGGACGCGCTGCACCATGAGTACGGCGTTGTCCGGAACTGCGCCTACATCATCAGGGCGTTCCTGCGCTACCGCAAGAGCGTTGTGGCGTTCCTGGTGATAGGAGGTATCGCGGGAGCCTCCATGTCCTACATCTGGACGGTGATAGCGAAGCTGGTCATCGACATGATAACCCGGCAGTCCGGCGCGGAAAACGCGGATATAACGCCGCTTCTCTGGCTGGTCATCGGCACCACCGTTGTGGAGTTCGTGATGATGTGGCTGAACACCCTTTCCGCAAAGAAGCTGCGTATCGGCTTCATGGTCACGCGCAACGAACTTGTGCAGGAGCGCATCGCAAAGACCCTTTCCATGGAGTACGAACAGCTCGAGGACCCGGATATGCTCGACCGGCTCCAGAAAGCAAAGCGCGGCGCCGAGGGCGATTGGCAGGGGCTCGGCGCGCTGATGACGAATATGTGGTCGGCAGCCGTGCAGATAACCGCAGTCATCGCCGCCGTGGGAATAATCGCCACGCTGAACCTCTGGCTGGTGCTGATAATATTCGTGCTGTCGTTCATACAGTTCGAGTATTTCGACTATATCCGCATAAAGGATAAAGAGGTCATGTGGGACGCAATGGCTCCCCACTGGCGCAGGATGAACTATATGCAGACCGTTTCCACGGATTTCTCCTACGCAAAGGATATCCGGCTGTACGGAATGAAGCCGTGGCTGCTCGGAAAATACAGGGATATCAACAGAATCGAGCTGGAGCACTGGATACAGTCCCGGAAATACTGGGGCTGGAACAACTGGTTCGCCCAGGGAATAGCCCTTGTGCGCAACGTGATAATCTACGGCTGGCTGATCTACGATATGCTGGTGAACGGAATGTCCATCGGCGATTTCACGCTGTACACGGGCAGCGCGATGGCGCTTTCGATGTACGTCGGCCAGTTCCTCCAGTCGCTGGGGGGAATGCGGGAGCACTCTGCCAAGGTGGACGATTTCCGCAGCTACATGGACATAAAGAACGCGGACGAGCTCCAGGAGAAGCACACCCCGGTGCCCAGGGCAGACCGCTACACGTTCGAGTTCCGGAACGTTTCCTACAAGTACCGGGGTCAGGAAACTTACGCGCTGAAAAACCTGAACCTCACGTTCAGCGCGGGTCAGCGCCTTGCGGTGGTGGGACTGAACGGCGCGGGCAAGACTACGTTTATAAAGTTACTGCTCCGGCTATATGATGTGACGGAGGGTCAGATACTCTGCAACGGAACCGATATCCGGGAGTTCGACAGAACCGAGTACTTTAAATTGTTCTCTCCGGCTTTCCAGGAGGTGGAGGTGTTCGCGTTCCCGCTGTGCGAGAACGTTTCAATGCAGGTCACTGAGAACACCGACAGGGAAAAGGCAGAGAAGTTCCTGCGGGCGGCGGGCATGGGCGAGAAGCTCGACAAGCTGCCAAAGGGGATAGACACCGAAATGCTCAAAGTCCTCTACGACGACGGAGTTGACCTCTCCGGCGGCGAAAAGCAGAAAATGGCGCTGGCAAGAGCGCTTTACAAGGGAGCGCCGGTGGTGGTCCTTGACGAGCCTACGGCGGCTCTGGACGCCCTGGCGGAATACCGCCTGTATCAGAGCTTCGACGGCATGATAGGCGAAAAATCCGCGGTGTACATATCCCACCGGCTGTCGTCAACGCGGTTCTGCGACACCATCGCAATGTTCAAGGGCGGCGAGATGGTGGAATACGGCACCCACGAGGAGCTGCTGAACAAAAACGGCGCCTATGCGGAGATGTTCCGCGTGCAGGCGCAGTATTACGTTGAGGACGGGGCGGAGCCCGCTCCCGCAGAGGAAGGGGGCGTTGTCCGTGAGTAAAAGAGAAAGAAAGCCCGGAGCGGTTTTCCGGACGCTGAAATTCTACCTGCCCGTGGCATGGAAGCTGAACAAGCGGTACTTTATAGTTTCGGTGCTGAACGTTATCGTGCAGTCCGTCCTGCCGTTCATCGACCTGATTTTCCTGCCGATGCTGGTGGACGCCCTCTGCCAGCCGGAGCGTGACGTTCCGCAGATAATCCTGTATGCGGCGCTGATGGTGGGACTTGATATCGCCGTGGGCACCCTCGGAATGCAGCTCACGATTTACCTGGAGCGCTTTGAGGACGTGTTCCTGAATTACTCCCGGGAAATGGTCGCGGAGCGCTGCATGGAGATAGATTTCGCGCTGACCGAAAATAAGGAGGCGCTCGACCAGATACGCAAGGCAAACGACGGTATCGACTGGTCGGGAGGATTACACGGTATCTGCGTGAACTTCTTCAACATCATCGCAAACGCGGTGAAGATAGTCGGAGTGGTGACGATACTCGTGATATCCGCGCCGTGGCTGCTGCTGATAATCGGCGTTATGCTGGGAATTTCCACCCTTATAAACGCAAAGAAGAACAAAATCGAGGTGAAGTGGTTCAGCGAGCTTTCCAGGACGGAGCGCGTCTGGGGATACGTCACCTATGAGATGGAGGATTTCCGCTTCGGCAAGGACGTAAGACTTTACGGCGCGGCGGGAACTCTCGCTGCAAAGGCGGCGGAGCAGATAAGGCGGCTTATTCAGTTCGACGTGAGCAAGGAGGACGAGCTGTTCCCGCTGAACGTCCTGGACGTCGTGGTGACTGCACTCCGGGATTTCGGAACCTATCTGTATCTTGGAATCCTGGCTATCCTGGGCAGCATAACCATCGGTCAGTTCTCGCAGCTGACCACCGCAGGCGGAACCTTCAACACCGCCGTGCAGGGCATGATATTCAACCTCCAGGACATCGTCAAGCGATGCAACTACGCCTGCGAAACAGTGAAGCTGATGGAATATCCGCCCTACCTCCAGAAAGGCACACGCAGGGTCGGGAATCTTGACAGACCGCACGAGATAGAGTTCCGCAATGTCAGCTTCTCCTACCCCAACACGGGAGTGCAGGTGCTGAAAAACGTGTCGATAAAGATAAAGGCAGGCGAGCGGCTTTCCGTCGTCGGACTCAACGGCGCAGGAAAGACCACGTTCATCAAACTGCTGTGCCGGCTGTACGACGCGGACGAGGGCGAGATACTGCTGGACGGCGTGAATATCCGGGATTATGACTACGACGAGTACATGAAGCTGTTCTCGGTGGTGTTCCAGGATTTCCGGCTGCTGGCTTTCTCGGTGCAGGACAATATCCTGCTCGGTAATGAGGATTCGCCGGAGAACGTGGACGCAGTGCTTGAGAAGGTCGGACTGCTCGACAAGGTGAATACGCTGCCGCACGGCAGGGACACGATGATGTTCCGGCAGTTCGAAAAGGACGGCGTGCAGCTTTCCGGTGGCGAACAGCAGAAGCTTGCCATCGCCCGGGCGCTGTACAAGGACGCTCCGGTGGTGATCCTTGACGAACCCACCGCGGCACTCGACCCGGTGGCGGAATACGAGATATACTGCCGGTTCAACGAGCTTGTCGGCGGAAAGACCGCAGTGTATATATCGCACCGGCTTTCAAGCTGTAAGTTCTGCGACCGTATCGCGGTATTCTCGGATTTCACCATAAAGGAACTCGGCACCCATGACGAGCTTGTCCACAAGCCCGGAGGAATTTACGCCGAGATGTTCGCGGCACAGGCGCAGTATTACGTTTGATATCACAAGTGCAGGGTGGAAGTTATCTTCCGCCCTCAGCTTGTCGAAAAAATAGATTTTGCCCACGAAGTGGGCTTTTTAAATCAGTTTTTTGCCACGGGTTAATGGGGGCATCTAAGGGATATGGTCGCAAACCCGCATTACAAAAGGAAACGTAGTGCCGCATAAAAACGCAGACCATACCTAAACAACGAATAAAGGACGCTTTTCAACGAAGGGCGTCCTTTTTCTTACAATAGAATAGTTTGGAATGCCTATGGCAATGTCTATGCTGCACTACCATATTAGAATAAGTACATCGGAGAGTTTGAAACAGCTCTCCGATTTTTTTGTATCCAAATCCAACCCCGCAGGAAATTTCCGAAATTCAACAGTGTTTTCTGCGTTTTAGCTGAAGATTTCTATGCGGGATTGTTAATTTCAGAAGAAATATTGGACTATTGCACAAGAAATCTTATAAAGATTGGTTCATTTCACCAATACAGAAAACTTGTTTTTCTCGAAAATCAAGAATTTCAAAAAAGAAGGAGATATTACCTTGAACTATGAAATAAATCCTACCGCACCTCGATGTAATGCGGTTCGGTGTTTCGCATATTGGGACGGGAAATGCTCTGCCCTGACCGACAGCCATTTTAAGGTAGGCTGCCCGTTCTTCAAAGATAAAGAGCAAAAGGAACTTGAAGATTTGCGGTGTGAGGTTAGGGTTCGGCAATGGAAAGCCAAACAGGATAAGAAACGTTAGAGCTTCCTGCCTTAATATACAATTTGTGGTTTTTAAATTTGTAGAAGCATACGAAGTTTTGCCGAAAACCTTGTTTATTTTCACAAACATATAGACTTTAGTGCTTTAATGTGTTATAATATACTTGCAAAGGAAAATTAGTACACGCAATCATTTTGAAAGGAGTATTTCAATGGCACAGTTTAAGAACAGCGAACACGAGGAAAGGTACTACACGGTTCTCTCCAAGATGAAGTCCACCGACAGCTATCACAGAGCGGTTGCGTATCTGTTCACGCTCGACAAGGACTGCTCACGGCACATTGACGATGTATTTGATTTCAGAGGTGACGCAATCAAGCCCGAAGGTCTGAACTGCGGCTGGCAGACAAGCACCTTAATAAGAACCACACGCCTTGCGTTCAACCTCTGGAACACATACATTGAAAAGGGTGAGGAAAAGCAGCGTTTTCCGCGGAGCGGATAATGCGTTTACTTCCCGACGATATTTTCACCTCAACCTACGCTAAATACTACTTTGAGGCAATCAAGCTGCGTTATCCCGAACACGATTATTAAGGCAGCATCGCACAATTATTGTCGAGTGATTGCACCGCAGATTTTTCGTAAGATTGTGCAGCTTGAGCGCAGGCAGGCTGACGCCTGTCAAGCGAAAGATGTGCAAGATTACGGAAAAGATGCAAGCAAGCACCGACAAAGCCCGCAGGGCGTTAATTGTGCGAAGATGACTTTAGGTTAAACTCCTCCAAAGGATTTAACAGTACGGCAAAGGTAGCTCCTTTCGGGTGGGGTTTCCTCTTTCCCCACCTTCGCCGTACATATATAAAAAAAGAGGTAAATTCAGAAAAGAGGTTTACTATGAAATCAATAGCGTTTTATAACAACAAGGGCGGGGTCGGCAAAACCACCTCGGTAATCAACATTGCGTATGAATTTTCGGGCGAAAACAGGGTTCTTGTGATTGATGTAGACGGACAGGCTAACTGCTCCCGTTTCTTCACCGACAAGCAGAAAGAGGGTCTTGACAAGGCTCTCGTAAACATCGGCGTATCTCCCGAACAGGCACTCTGCCGCACTCGTTACAAGAATATCGACATCATCACGGCAACCCCAAAGCTAAACGGCATTACTCCGAAATTCGACCGATTGACGGACGATGAGCAGACGGCGATTGCACGGGAGATTATTTCTTTCGGTTCTGATTACGATTATGTTCTTCTCGACTTACCCCCTGCGCTCACCAAAGTAACCGAACGGCTCATCGGGGCTTGCGATACTGTGTTCATTCCGATTGAACTCAGCTCTTTCGCAATTCAAGGTATTCCCACAATTACGAGGATTGTGCAGAAATGCGGTGCAAAACTGGGGGCAGCTCCTGCCTTTGGCGGTTGTATCATCAATAAGTTCGATAAGAAAAACTCCGCAGACGGACAGCTCATTGACTTGCTTAATGAAACGCTTGGAAATAAAACTTTGAACAGCAAAATCCCCTTCAGCAGGGTAATCAAGAACTCTATCAGCGGCGGTCTGACCGCAGGCGAATATATGGGTTGGACGAGCGCGGCAAAAAGCTACAAGGATTTAGCCGCCGAGATTAAGGAAAGGGTGTGAGCGAATGGCTAAACTTAACCTTTCGGGCGCAATAGCGGAAGATTTGAAAACTGCCGCCTCCGACAGTTTCATCGACAGCCTGAAAATGATTGAAGTCGAAGATATACAGCCGAACGAGGACAATTTCTACACTATGTCGGAGATTGAGGAACTCGCCGAGGATATTGAGCGACAGGGGTTGATGAGCGTCCTTGTTGCGGAGATTGCAGAGGACGGAAAGTATCGGCTGATAAGCGGTCACAGGCGGCTCGCCGCAGTCAAGCTGCTTATTGACGAGGGTCGGCGAAAATCCACAACAGTCCCCTGTTACGTCAAGAGCGCAAAATCCCACGAGGAAACGCAGTTGGATTTGATTATGCTGAACGCCACACAGCGCACCTACACAAGCGCAGACACAATGCGTGAGTATGAGGAATTGGAGCGTATTTTCAAGGCTCTTGACGAGGCTGGGAAGCACATTAAGGGCAAGACAAGGGATAAAATCGCAAAGGTCCTGAACGTTTCTCCTGCCCAAATTGAAAAAATCAGCAACATCAAACGCAACGCTATTCCCGACGTTGAACAGGCGGTAAAATCCGGCGAAATGTCGATTTCGGTAGCAAATGAAATTGCTAAACTTGAACCCTGTCAGCAGAGGGATATAATCGAAACTATGCCCGATATTTCTCACAAAGAGGTAAAGGAAATTCAGAAGAAATCTTCTTCAAAGCCGAAAAAAGAAAAGTCTGCGCCGCCTGTTTCAAAGGTTGAGGAAGTTTCGGAAGAAATCGAGGATACGGAGGACAACGGCGACAGTGTTCCCGATAATTCGGTCATTGAGATTGTGTCTGACAGATACAAGCCTTGTCTGCTCTCGGAGAGCGAAATCGCCGCCCTTTCACGATACATCACGCAGCTGCTTGAACTCGCAAGCGACACCGATTATGAGGTCATCAGTGCACTTGCGGACAAGCTGCGAAGATAATTGCATACGCAAGCCGATTGCAGAAATGTAGTCGGCTTTTTCTTTGCAGTTTTTTGCAGTTGGATTTGTGATATTTTCTTGATATAAGCAAAAGCGCAAAAGAGGAAAAGAGGATTACTATGTCAACGATATTCAGAGTTGAGAAAACCGCAAATTACACGGTTATGTCAAACACGCACCTTAAAGACAGGCGGCTGTCCTACAAATCAAAGGGGCTGCTGTCGGTTATTTTAAGTCTGCCGCCCGAATGGGACTACACTATAACGGGGCTTTCGATAATTGCCGCAGACGGCGTGGACAGCGTTAAAACCGCAATCAGGGAGCTGGAGAAGTATGGCTATGTCACTCGCAGACAGCTCCGTGACGAGCGTGGGAGAATGGCTCAGAACGAGTACCTTGTCTACGAAAACCCGACCGACAATCCCGATTTTGTTCCCGAAGAAACAGCCGAAACTGCCGAAGAAAATCAGCCGCGCCGTTCCGTTAAAACACACCGCACGGCGCATTTTTCTGTTTCACCGTCAGCGGAAAATCCGCAGGCGGTAACTTCGCAAACGGAAGAACCCGAAACGGACACATTTATAAAATTAAATAAAAAAATATTAAATACAAATACATCAATTCACTCATTCTCTCCTGCTCCGCAGTCAGAGGATAGGAGCGAACCGAGGGAGAAGCATAGCAAGGATAATATTCCTCTTTCGTCTGTTGGCGAACGGGAACTTTACACCGAAATCATCTGCGACAACATCAACTTTTATGAGGCTTTTGCGCCGTATTTTGACAAGCGTGACGATGTTATGGAACTCGTTTCGATTATGACTGACGTGGTGTGTTCAAGCTCGCCGACTATCCGTGTGAACGGCGAAAACGTAATGCAGGAAGTGGTCAAGAGCCGCTTTCTGAAGCTCACCGAGGAGGAAATCGAATATGTTCTGTACGCCCTGAAACACAATTCCGGGCGTATCGGAAATATGCGCTCCTACCTCATCACAACGCTGTATAACTCCAAGTCCACAATGAACAATTACTATGCGAATATGGCGTACAACGATTTGCGGGTTGGGGTTATGTGAAATTGGTGCTGGTTTTGGGTTGAAATTACTTGTGTTGTGTGGTATAATGGGGTTGTAAATCAGAATTTGGGAGGGCAAAAATATGTGTTTTATTTGCAATAGAATAAATATGATAAAAAACGGGACAAACCCTTATTTTGTCAAAGAATTAGAAACAGGATATGTTGTTCTTGGGGATAATCAGCACTTTAAGGGTTATTCATTATTCTTATGCAAAGAACACAAAACAGAATTATTTGAGTTGGATTATTCAACTAAAATGAAATTTCTGGAGGAAATGTCCGTAGTTGCAGAGGCAGTATCAAAAGCCTTTGGGGCTGAAAAAATGAATTATGAATTGTTGGGAAATGGAGATACACATCTTCATTGGCATCTGTTTCCAAGAGTAAATGGAGATATCGAAAATTACGGGAATAACGGAAAAGGTCCTGTTTGGTGGTATCCTATGGAGAAAATGTATTCGGACGATAACAGACCTTCCAGCCTTGAGTTGGAAGAAATGAAATCAAAATTATTGAATGAATTAGATAAACTGCTGTAATACACACTTTGGCTTGCAAATCAATCTTTGCCCACAAAATGCGGCAGAAAGGAGTTCCTTATGAACAACAAAAATCCTAGCTTCTACAAGCTGTCCGAAAAGGTAAACTTCGCCGATACTCTCCCCGACAGGCGGCTTGGGTTAAGTCAGATTGGCTTGCTTGCCGTGCTGCTCTCCGTTGCTCCCGAAACAAAGTTCAGAGCCGAGAATTTCGGGAAGTTCACATACGAAGATGTGAGCGTTTCCGCCGCTAATCTGTCGGATTTGGAAAGGTTCGGGTATGTGCGGAGGGTTTCCTGAGGGGGATATATGTATCACCGAATTTTGGGGTTGAAATATCCTTGTATATGTGGTATAATAAGAATATAAATCGGAAGTTATTTATATTTGTAACGGAGGTATTGAAATGGAAATGAATAATGACAGCAATATTGTTTTCGAAATTTTTGGCGTTAAGCATAGCAGTTCCGAGAATACTTTTGAGTTTGGAAATAACGCAGTATGCGAAATTAACGAAGACCAATATATAAAGCAAATAGTAGTATCAGCAGATATAAGCAGGGCAACGTTTTATCTACAAGATTCACTTGAATTT
>ENA-UERG01000135-UERG01000135.1-human-gut-metagenome-genome-assembly--contig:-NODE-135-length-68335-cov-22.100018_pt1 | contig 68335 bp, 51 predicted proteins | sample MGYA00242954_ERZ507954 | MGnify/ENA primary metagenome ERZ507954 (study PRJEB26167, sample SAMN06115478) | human gut metagenome | host: Homo sapiens | place: China:Sichuan | collected 2015-01-21...
AAGCTAACATCACTAGAAAAACAGCAATAATTCAAAAAAACGATGGTTCAACTCAAACCTTAACAGCAACTTTTTGGGATACTGATTCTAAAGATATAACAATAAGCGGATGGTATATTATTAAAAATGCATAACCCATACGAATAGTTTAGAACCAACATCTATACTAAAAGGGCGAGGATGAGCCGATTTTCGGCTCATCCTCGCTTTTTTTCGTCCCTTTTCAACCCCACATGCCCTACAACGTGTCAAGCAATCGCGCGCATATCTGAAATTTTTATCTTATATTTTTATACAACGGGCCGTAGGCGGCGCAGGCGCGGTAGTCCTGTCCTTCTTTGTCCATTCCGAACGCATTCCACGCGGCGGGGCGGTAAATATCCTTTTCGTCTACGTTGTGCATGCACACGGGAATTCTCAGCATCGAACACATAGTAATCAGATCCGCGCCGATATGCCCATAGGATATCGCGCCGTGGTTCGCGCCCCAGTTATTCATTACGTCGTAAGCCGATTTAACCGCGCCCTTGCCCGTTACGCGCGGCGTAAACCAAGTACAAGGCCACGTGTAGTCAGTCCGTTTCCAAAGCTTATCCGTTACTTCGTCCGGCAATTTCACCGTCCAGCCTTCTACAATCTGCAATACAGGTCCTAAGCCTTTGATAAGGTTGAGCCTTATCATTGTAGCGGGCATTTCCGCGCGCGTTACGAATCGGCTCGAATATCCGCCGCCGCGGAAGTATCCTAAATCCGCATACGGCCACGTGGTGGCGTTCATCATCGTATCGATATCTTTATCCGTTACTTCCCACCACTTCTTCATTACGGCGTTGCCGCGTTCGTCCTTGACTTCGCCGCAAGCGTCTACACAGCACGCGCCCGAATTGATAAGGTGTATAAACCCGTCCGCCTCTTTCGCTTTGCCCTCGATTTGATACCCCGTTACGCGCTTTACCGTTTCGCCCGACCAATACGTTCTTACGTCCGCGAACATCTGCGCTCTGCCCGTAAGAAGTTTCATAAACAACATACTCGTGGCGTTTAAGGTATCGTTTTCCGTGCCTAAAATATACGGTTCTCTTGCGCCGTTCCAGTCGAACGACGAGTTAAGAATACTTTCGGGGAAATCGCAGTTCGGGTAAAAATCCGTCCATTGTCTTTGACCTTGGAAACCGCCGACGATAGCGTTATGACCGACCATTTCTTCTTCTCTGCCCTTGGGAAGTTTCTTGTTGCCGTTGAACAAATCCTTGATTATGCACGCCATTTTCGCCGTGAATTCCCAGTCTTTTTCCTTCTGAGCGGGAGTTTTCTGCATTTCGACGGGATTCTTGTCGAAGTCGGGGCGGCATTTTTCTTTAACCCACGCGAGAGCCTTTTTATATTCTGCTCTGTCGTAAATACCTTCGGTCATTCTGCGGATAATTTCCACTTCGTCAACCGATTCAACTCTCATTCCGAGATATTCTTCAAAGAATTCGGGGCTGATGATAGAACCGCCGATACCCATGGTAACCGAACCGATCTGCAAATACGATTTACCGCGCATAGTCGCAACCGCTACAGCCGCTCTCGCAAAACGGAGCATTTTTTCCTGCACGTCGGAGGAAATGGACGTGTCGTCAGCTTCCTGAACTTCGTGTCCGTAAATGCCGAACGCAGGCAAGCCTTTTTGCGCGTGCGTGGCAAGTACCGAGGCGAGATACACAGCGCCCGGGCGTTCCGTGCCGTTGAAACCCCACACCGCTTTGATTGTGAGCGGGTTCATATCCATCGTTTCCGCACCGTAACACCAGCACGGCGTTACCGTGAGCGTGATGTCTACGCCCGCTTTTTTGAATTTATCTTCGCACGCCGCCGCTTCGGCGACTCTGCCGATAGTGGTGTCCGCGATTATAACCTTAACGTGTTCGCCGTTAGAATAGAAAACGTTTTCTTCGATGAGTTTTGCCGCGGATTTCGCCATATTCATCGTCTGATCTTCCAGCGATTCTCGTACTTTGATTTTACCCCGTCTGCCGTCGATTGTAGGGCGGATTCCGATCACGGGATAGCTTCCGATAAGTCTGCTTTCTGCCATTTTTATTTCTCCTTTGCGTTACTTGATAACGCCTTTTTTCAGAATGATATTCGCGTATACCGCTTCTTCACCCGTGGCGATTACCGCAAACGCGGTTTTCGCACGCTCGTAAAACGAAAACCGGTCAATATTCCCGATTTTTACGTTTTTATCGTGCTTTGCGGCTATCTTTTCGTATTCTTTCCAGATTACGGGATTGATTTTGCCTTCGTCGCATTCCATAAACTGCATTAAAATCATATTCGGATTCGAATACGTATCGAGCGGAATCAACGAAAGTACCGCGTCGAGCATTGCCGCCCCGCCGATTCCGTCCGCGCGGATCACGCGCTTGCCGAACGTTTCCGCAGGGAAATTTCCGTCGGCAATCACGATTTCGTCGCCGTGTCCCATTTCGCATAGCGTTTTTAAAAGTTCCGGCGATACGATTTTAGGTATGTTTTTTAACATGCTTTCACTCCTTTACCCATCTGATTTCCATAGGTGCAAGCGAAAGAATCGTTTTCTTGCCGTTGATATCGTAAAAATCGGTTGTCTGCGGTTGATCCGAATTGTTTACTACCGCATACTTCTTCGCCGCGGGATAATAATTGCATTCCGTGGCGGCGTTCGTCGCATAGCACACGTTTAAATCTTTCTTCGCCACGTAACACATCGCCTTGTACAGCAGACGCGAATTTTCAAAGCTGTACGGAAGCCCCGTGATATAAAAGCTCCTGCCTCTGCCGTATTCGTTCACCGCCATCTTCACTTCGCCTGCGTTCACGTTTCTCTTAAATCTGTCGCTGAACGCAATATCCAGCACTTTCGTCTTTTCCAGCGCGTAGATATTCTTCTTGTCCTCTCCGTAATCCACACTTTCAAGCCCCGCTGTCAATTCGTGCGGCACCTTTGTTATGTTATATTTATCCACAGAAAGCGTATAACCGATTTCTTCGTCCACACCAAGCACGTCCGCCAGTTGGAAGTATCTTCCGTTCCCTTCGCACGCCGTCGGCTCGCCTACGCCGATGAATCCGCCTCCGTTATACACGAATCTGCGTATCGACGCCTGCAATCTTTCGTCCAGCCATTCTTTTCCGCCCGAATACGACGTATACGCGTCTCCCGCGTTTATGATGACGTCTATATCCTGCGGCACTCCGTCTTTCACTTCGTCAAACGACAAAAATTCGATATCTACGGGCAATCCGCTTATCGCTTCCAGTATCCCCTGATACGAATATATCTGCTGATACCAGAGTTCGTGCGCCACCATATGGCTCATCCAGCTTCTCTTTTTCCCCCAAGCGTTAAGCAGACCTACTTTTAATCTGCACCACGGTTTTTTGTTATCCACCGCCGCGTATATCGTCCGGAATTCGTCCGCCACTTCCGCCACACGGTCTACAAACGCCGGAAATTTCGCCGCCAGCGAAAGATACCCGCCGAATCCCATGCGGTCTATCGGTTTCCGCATGATTGCACGCCTTGCCGTCCGCCAGTTGCGGTTCAATTCTTCCACCGCGTTTTTTTCGTTCCCCTCAAAAAACGTATCGGGAAAGAAATACGGCAGAAATCTCCCTTCGTGGTATTTTACGTGCGGAATTTCCGATAACATTCTCACCGTTACTCCGCCGCCTACCGAGCCAACCACGGCGTCCAGCCCCATATCTTTGAAATGTTCTCCGTACGGCTCGCTGCCTATCCAGTCGTCTCCCAAGAACATCATCGCTTCTTTTCCGTATCCGTGGCAGATTTCCACAAGCTCTTTAATCGTTTTGCTTACGAACCTTTCCACATAGTCCATATACTTTTTAAACTTTTCCGTGGGCGTTCTAAAACAGTTGTTATAATACCCGCTGTCCACAAAATCTTCCGCTACCAGTTTTATTCCGCTTTCTTTTTCAAAATCCGCCATCAGCACGGGGTTCGCCGTCTGCGCATACCCAAACCACTCCACCTGCTTCTCTTTTCCGAACTCGTTGAAAATCAGCGTGAACTGATACAAAAACGTCGTGAATCGCACCACGTTCGTTTCCGGATTCTCTTCGCACCACTTCTTCATATGCTCCACGATATACTTCTTCGTCGCCGGAAACGCGGGATCGTACGTCAGCTGCTTTTCGCACGTCCATTCGTTCGTTATGTAATTGTATATCTGCACCGGATGCCACGTTACGCGAGCAAGAAACGTTACCGTGTATTCGTGAAATTCTTTGCAATTTTTTATCGTTACGACTCCGCTTTTCTCGTCTGACCGCCAGTCGCTGCGCGATACTTCCTCTCCCGTGGTGCGATCGTATACCTGCCATAATCCGATATACGTATAGTCCGGCGAGAATTCGTCCGCGAGAAATCCCTTCATGATTTCTATTTCCGTTGCCTTGCCTACGGCAAGTTTCCGCTCCGAAAGCAGGAAGATCCGTTGCGCTTCTTCAGGGTGTTTCCGCGCCCACTCGTTATCCCCGCGCACCACGAAATACGTGTTGTACACCTTCCCGAATTGTCCCGCGTTCTTCGGCAGACGCGTTCCGTCGCAATCCCGCACCGCGTCCGCTCCCCATTTCTCCGCGATCGCTTTCGTCCCTTCCACAAAACTTTCGTCCGTCGGTATTGTAAATCTTCCTTTCTTCATTTTATTTCTGTCCTTCTTTTATCGTTTTTGTTTTTTTCCGGATCTATCAGCTTCATTTCTCCTGAAGCCATTCGTTTTCAAGTCCCTCAAAATTGACCGTTACTATACGGTCTTCCGTAACGCCGTTATTCGCAAATAGTTCTTATATAATTCTAACAAGGTAGATTTGCCGCAACGCCGTATCCCCGTAACAACTTTTATAACTTGTTCGTCTTTCCACACTATGAGTTTTTTTAATATTCCTTGCGCTCAACCATATCAAGTCTCCTTATTGATTTTGTTTCTATTATAACAACCATTTTTTGATTTGTCAATAAATTTTCCGAAACAGGAAACCTTTTATCGTTTTTGTTTTTTTCGGCAGATTGCCGCATGCGCTGTTTTCATGCGCCCTGTTAAATCAGCTTATTTTTCCCTTTGTTCAAAGAATACGTTACGCCGTTTATGCCGATTTCGCATTGTTTCGGAGCCGATACAAAAAGCTCCGTAATCGCGCCGTTTTTCATTTTCGCCGAAACGATCAACCCGCCGCGCGAGCGCAGATTTTTAAACGATACTTCGCGATACGTCCACTCTTCGGGCAATGCCGCAAACAATTCGATTTTTCCCGTATGGTCCTGCAGCAGCATTTCGTGCAACGCGTCGCAAAAACCGAATAACGCTTCCAGCGTAAACGGACGATAATGAAACTGCGTATAGCCGAACCTTCTGAAATCGCCGTTTAAATGAAACCCGTTTTCGCCCACGAATCCGCGGCAGAATTGTTTCAGTCTTTCAAACGCCGCGTTCCCGTTTTTCGCCATGGCATAAATCTGCGCGGACATCGCAAACGAAAACCCTACCCAAAGCCCCGTGCCGAGCTTTTCCATGTCGTCGAGCGTCCGTTCGTAAATGTTTTTATGTTCTTCGGTATCGTAATCGATTAAATGCAGCGGATACAGACACATCAGATGCGAAAAATGTCTGTGCGTTTCGGGCAGTTTCCGCGTTTTATCCAGCATGACTACGCCGTCCCGCGAAACGGCTATATCGTCCAGTTTTTCAAGAATTTCACCGTATTCCGCGGTGTTCTCTTTGAGTATTCCGGCATATACTTTCAGCGTTTTATACAAATACCGCATCAACGCGAGGTCGAAATTCGAATTCGGCTGTAAATACGCTTCTGCCGTATCGTCGAAAATTTCCGGCGATGAGGAAAGCGGCAGATATAATTTCCCGTCTTTTTCTTCCAGCAGCGCACGAATCGCCTTGCCCACGCCGCGCAGAAACGGATACGCGCGGCTTTTTAAAAATTCTTCGTCGCCCGTGTACAAATAATATTCGTCGAAACTCTGCGCCGCCCAGATCGTCATCGTCGGCGACAAGGAATACTGCGCCCAGCCGCCCATCGGTTTTCCGTCAAGCGTACTGCATGAGGGCAGTAAAATTCCCTCCACGCCGAAAAAATCTTTCGCGAATTTCTCATATGCCGGCTTCAGTTTCCATAAATATTCCACGAAAACTTCGCCCTCTTCCAGGCGATTCGCCTTTAAATAAGACTGATACGATAATTCCGTGTTCGTATCGTGGTGATAATCGCCTTTCCATGGCGGCAGGCAATCGTTATCCGCCGTCCACACCCCCTGAAGAGGCATCGGATAAAAACCTTTCCGTGAACAGCTTCCGAACAGATACCAGCTTTTCCGATACGTTTCGTCGATAAGTTTATCGCCTGTTTTAACGGCGGATTTCCTGTTGTAAGCGCGCCAGTGCTTCCGATGCGCCTCGTGCAATTTTTCAAAGCCTGATTCCGCCGCCCGTTTTAAACGATTTTTTGCACCTTGTACGTAATTCTCATCGTCGTTCGAAGAAGCAAGCGTGTAATAAATTACGTTCCCTTTGCGGTAGGTTACGATTCCGTAACAATATTCCGTATGCGTTTTCTGTTCGTACCACCCGTACGCGCCGTCGGCTTTGATTTCCGCAGGCGGATAGCCGAACGATCTTTCCTCTTCCGGATTGCCGATGCCCGAAGCATTTTTCGTTTTTTCCGACAAATATTTCGGGATGTGAAAGCCGTACGAACAATCGCGATACACCCGGATAACGCCGGTAAGCGATATGTAATCCGTAAACACATCCGCGATTTTTTCCGCGCCGTCGTAAACGCTTACCGTCGCGGTATCTATATCCAACGTATACGAAATATCTTCCGCCGCCGGGGAAAAATTCAGTTCGATTCTTCCGGCGGTAATTTTCGAAGGGTAAGGCTTGCCCATAAAAATTTCGTCGAACAGGCGGCAGTATTCTTTCCAATCCTCCGCCTTGCCGCTTTTTGCCAGCCGTTTCAGATTTTCGAAATTGAAACCGCTTTCCAGCGTGGTTTCGTTCGGACGAAGATCCCACAAATCCGTTCTGTCTACCGTAATTTTCAACGGCGAACCGCCGTAAACGATGCTGCCGATAAACCCGTTTCCGAGCGGCAGTCCCTCGTCCCACTGCATTGTTCTCGCTTTTATTTTCTGCATCTGTTTATCGCCGCGCAACCGCGCGCCCCGTTATTTTTCCCGACGTATGCACACTGCTTTCCCTTTACCGAACGGCAAAGAAGAAGGATACAACTTGCCGAATTCCACGATTTTTACGTCTTTCTCCAGATCGTCGGCTATCTGCCCGTTAATACGTACGTCTTTGTATCGGATATTTTCCGCCGCGCAACTTACGTACGGATCGAACAATTCGAGACGTTTCTCTTCGATGTACTGCGATTTCGGCCCCACAGTCATGAAATAAGAATTCGGATATTTTTCTTTATTCAGCCGCACGGCTACGTCCGAAAAACGGATATTCTTTACGTTGGAACCGATTTCAAACGTTGCGAAGTTTCCCGTTACCGGATTGCCGCTCAGATAATTCGGCTGCTTATCCACGGGAGAGGTCGTATCCGCGGAAATTTGTTCAAACGTAACGTTTTCTATTCTGCCTACCCCGATTTTCTTTTCGGGAACATCCGTGTATGCCGGCGTCTGTAGATACATTTTAAACGTGGTTACGCCCGATACGTTCTTCACCGTAAGATTTGTAATGCGGCAGTCCTCTTTTTCGCCGTTTTTATACGGATATATGCCCGGTTGAATCCGAAACGATTTGTGCACGTTCCGCCCGTCGCCGCAGTTTACGCCCTCTACGGTAAGGTTTTCTATCGCGCCGAAATTGATGGACGAATTATCCCAGTCGTAAGCGTTCAGCGCAATCAGATCGTCCTCCGTATGCCCGGAAAGATTTTTCACCGTACCGTTTTTCACGCCGCCGTTTACATGCAAGCCGTCGGCGAAACAGTTTTCGAAACGTATGTTTTCTATCGTAAACCCGTCCGTTCTGCCTAACTGGCAGGCAAAGCCCGCGGCGGCACGAAATACAAGATTTTTCAGCGTTAATCCGCGTACGCCGCTGAATAAAAAGCACGTGGAAACGCCGTGATACGTATCGTTTTCGTCAAAACGCCCCGAAACGCCGTAGCCGAGCCGTTCTTCGTTTTCTTCGCTCCATATGCCGCCGCAGACGGAAATATTTTCGTCGCACGGCGCGTTTTCGGGGATTTTATAATCGGAGCCGTCTATCACGCTTTCGTTTCGTAAAAGCAGCGTTTTCACGCCTTTGATTAAAATGATTTCGGCGTGTTCGTCGGCGTAAATTTTCGTATCCGACGGCACGATCAACGAACGATCTACGTAATACCTGCCCGCGGGAATAAAAATTTCCCGATAAGTTTTAAACGCGCGGTTCAATTCGTCGGACCAGATTTTTCCGTCTTTGTAAGGCTTGAAATCGCCGTCCGCAATACAGGATAAATCGATTTTTCCGTGTTTGATGTTTGTAAGCATAATGTATATGAAAAAATGCAGGATAGAATCTACGCTTTCCGCCGAAAATCATAAAATTTTGAGGCGGAAAGCGTACAAGGTTTGCCTTATGGTATCGCAACCGCTAAGCCGCGATGAATTTTTTCTGTTTACGCCCAGATAGCCACGTTGCCGTTATCATCGTAATACCAGCAACCGGTTTTCTGCGTTTCGCTGTAGTAGTAAACTTTGCCGGAAAGCAAATTATCGTCCTGCATCTGCGGAGCGCCGCTTTCGCCTTTCACGTAAAAATCGAGCGCAGGCGTTTCCGGTGCCGTACCGGCGCCGAATTGTCCTACATTAGACGAAAAACTTGTACTTGTGATAACCACTTTCAAAGCAGTACACTCACGGAAATTGTTATTCCCGTATCTCTTGCCATAAGGTCTTTGGGTTTCCCCGTAATTAAGAGTTTTAACGCCTGTCATAGAAATAAATTCAAGGTTAGAACATCCCCAGAAAGCATTTCCGTCCAAATCGGTTATACTTTCGGGCAACACAACTCGCCGAATAACGACATTATCTTTAAAAGCCTCAAATTTAATATAAGTTACACTTTTTTCGCCGTGAATACCGTCGTTGTATTTTTCAAGAATTTCTACAACAGACACATTCAACGTAGTATTCAAGCCAACATAATATACGCCTTTCCCATTGTTTCCGGTGGAATCGTAGTTGTAAACCACGCCTTGGGTTTTCTCTTCGCTATACTTTCCGCAAACGGTGCAAATGCCGTCTTTGTAGTTGTGAGCAGCAGGACCGTGAGCAATGTTACCGTCGGTATCATAATTCCATTGCAAGCACTTCGTAGCGTCGCCTTTATAGTAAACGATACCGATAAGCACATTGTTGGCGCTTGCGTAACCTACTGTGCAACTATACGTGCTTTCATCTGCCGTGCCGTTTACATAAACAATTCCTTTCGCATCTTTATGATCATAACCTTCGGTACGATTCTTAAACTGTTGATCATTCAACAGAAAATCTTTGTTTACAATAACCGTTGTAAGCTTCGTGCAATCAAGGAAGTTATTGCTAGTTGTAAGAGTTTTTACACCGGTCATCGAGATGTATTCAAGTTTGGTTGCACTCTTGAAAGATAACCCGCCAAATGCCGTAACGCTCTCGGGCAGCACGATTTTTGTAGTGTTGCCATTCCAAGCACACTCATTTTTAACGGAAGTTACGTTATAAGTTTTTCCGTCTTCGGTGGTATACACAGCCAAGGGGTATACTTCGGTGGAATGATTTCCGTCGTAGCTCGCAATGCATGCCTCATTATCGTTAATGATTTCGTAGTTAATGCCGTTTTGCGTGTGCGCCGTGCCGCCGAGCGAACATACGCCGTCAACAAATTTATGTTCGAATCTGAACGCTTTCACTTCGGATTCCGCGCCGGCATAATTGTCGGTTTCTTTCACCACGGCTTTCACATAGTAAGTGAAGTTTCCGACACCGGGATATTGCGCGTTTTTAAACGAAGAAACAAAGCCATCGCTCGCAGATTTCGAATATTGATATTCAACGTTTCCGTAAGTTGCCGTTGCCGAAGGCGCGGGGGTATCATTGCAATGAATTATACTTGCCATGGTGAAGTTGGCAATTTTATTATTCGTCGCTTTCTTCACTTCAAACGATTTCGTTTCTTCCGCCGCGGAATAACCGGAAGTCTCCGCCACGCTCGCTTTCACGTAATAAGTACCTACGTTGTGATTTTCAAGCTTATCCCACGCCTTGTATTCGCCGTCTTTTTCTTTTGCAAACGTAATTCCGGCTTCGCCGTATTTCGCCGTTGCCGTAAACACAGGCGTTTCGCCGTACACGATATCCGCGGTATCAAACGCCGTAATCGCATTGGCAAACACTCTTCTGAATTTCGCGTATACCACGGCGTCGCGCGAAATCGCGCTTAAATCCGCTTCGGCGTCGCCTCCGTTTTCCGTTACCCATTTTTCAAACACAAGTTTGTCGGCGCCGTCGATGCGATCGGCAGGCGTTTCGAACGTCGCCGCACTGCCGTTTTTCACCATCACCGATCCCAACTCTTTTTCGCCGTCTTTAAACGTAACAAGACTCAGCTTGTAATATTTTTCGGGCAGCTGTTTTCCCTCGTTCAAAGCCGTACCGTTTGTTACGTCCACATTGCTTCTGACGGCAACGTACTTCTTCGAAAAATCGGCGCCCTCGTTGATTTTCGTAACCAGCCCGTTGTATAAATCCAGACTGTCGATATACAGCGGGAACGTTTCGTCCGCACCCAGCCACGAATAATTTTCAAGGCTTAAAATCTGTTGCGTGTATTCCTGTTTAGTATCCAGCAAAGCCGCCGTAGCCACGTCGTAAAAATTCCCGCGCGCGTTTTTGTTGTAATCGGAAACCTTCTCTTCCGTCTTGCCGCTGTAAATATACGCCTGCGCGGTATAATCCAGCTTGCGGTTCTGTTCCAGCACGTTGGTAAGGCACACGTTGGCATACCAAGCTTCGTCGCCGTCCACCCGATACAGCTTCTCTTCGTCCACCTCGCAGTTCAGCCACTTTTCGCCGAAATATTTCACCGCGCCCACGCGTACCACCAGTTTCACTTCGCCGTTCGCGTCGTTGTCCTTTATGTAATTTTTCGCGGCGGCATTCATTTTCACGATGAACCGCAACCCGCCCCCGGCATTGAGTTTCAGCGACGTACCGTCAAGCACTTGTATCGTTCCGTCGTCGGGGAAAGCGCTTTCCGCGCTTGCAATGTAGCCGTGATTCATCAGCGCAACGCCGCCCGCCAGCATGCCGAGCGATACGGCGGAAGCCGCCAGCACCAGTTTCTTGTTTTTTTTGCATAATTTTTTCATGTTTCGTTTCCCCTTTAAAGCGTCGTTTTCCGGTTGAAATTATCCCAGTCTACGTCCTCGATTACGTTATCGTACCCCCCCCCCGACATTGTTAAACAGTCTACAGACGAGAGTACATACAGCACTTCGGGCGATGCATACTTTTTCTTTTTCATTTTTTTCCTCCCCGATTTTTTTTATGACTTCGGCGGATACACGTTTGTGTATTCTTCCGCAAGTTCCCAGTTTGCCGTAAGCGTAATGTCGCCGTCAACAACGTCCGCATCAAACACCCACAATCTGCCTTCGTAGTACCAGCCCGTAAAAGCGTAGCGGGCGGAAAACGTCGCCTTTACGGGCGCTTCCGGCGCTTTCAGCGTGGCGCCCTCTTGTACGGTAACGCTTTGCACCGCCGTTCCTCCCGCGGAATCGAACTTAACGGTGTATTCTTTCGTTTCCGCCGTTCCTCCGGGCGTTACACCGGAATTTCCGCCGGTGCCGCCCGAACACCCCGCAAGCGCGCCGACCGATACGGCGCACAAAGCTACGGCAAGCACAAACGCAAACCTCTTTTCCCTCATAGCATTTATCTCCTTATATAATTTTTCAAATCCGTTTTATCGGTTCCACGGCACGGCGGATTCATCCGCATAATGCCAGCAACCCGCTTTTTCCGTTTCGCTGTAATAATACACGTTTCCGGTAAGCATATTGTCCGCCTGAATCTGCGTTGCGCCGTCGGCGCCCTTTACATACAAATCCAGCACGGGCACGGCGGGCGCGTCCGCGGCGCCGAACTGCGATACGTTGGACGTAAACCCTTCGCCGACAATGACGACTTTCAGCTTAACGCAGTTCCTGAAATTATGATCTCTCCCCGTGCTGCCGTAAGGGCTTGACGCATAGTCGAGATTTTTTACGCCCTCCGCCGATACGTATTCGAGATTCGCGCATCCCGCAAACGCCCAGCCTTCCAGACTGTCCACACAGGCGGGAAGAATTACTTTTTTCAGAGTCGTCTTGTTTTCAAACGCTCTCGCGCCCACGTATTTCACCGCGTGTTCGCCGTTCTTGCCGTCGTTGTACGTTGCAAACACTTTCACCGTTTCCGCCTCGCCCGTATACCCGGCAACATAATATTGCGTGCCGTCGAAGGCATACGTTACGCCCTGCGTTTCTCTGTCCCCGCAAACCGTGCACACGCCGTTTTCGTCGTAACTGTGATTTCTCGCCGAAGATTCGATTTCTCCGTCCTCGTCCTGCCGCCATCTTCTGCACGTGCTTAAATCGCCTTTGTAGTAGATAACGCCCGTAAGCAGATTGTTTTTATCGCTCGGCACGGCTTTTACGTTGCTTTTCTCAAACGTGCCCAAAGAATAAATATCCACGCACGGCGCGGGCGTAATCCGTTGCCCGTCGCTATCGAACCGCCAGTCGATAAACTGCTGCTGCGCCTCGCCCTGATCGTCGTACAAACTGAAATCCGCATTCACCACAAGCGTTTTCAATTTAATGCAGTTGATAAAATTATTGCCGGTAACAACGTCCGCCCCGTCGGTATAAATGCCCGTGTTTTTCAGATTGACCGCAGGCAGCTTCTTAACGCCCGGCATCGATACGTAAACCAGCGAGGAACAGCCGTTGAATACGTCGCCGTCCAGCGCCGTTACGCTTTCGGGAAACGTTATTTTTTCAATCACGGAATTGCCTTTGAACGCGCCGTTTTTCACAAACGTTACGGGGTGCGTTCCGTGAATTCCGTCCGTATATTCGGCAAGAATATTTACTTCTTTTTCGTTCAACGTCTGATTATCCGATACGTAATATTCCGACGCGCTTTCGGAATATTCGTATTTCACGCCGTAACCGTTTCTCGCGCCGCATTTTCTGCACTTGCCTTTCGCGTTGAAATCGTGTTTGCCATCGGTGATGATCGTTTCGCCGTCATCGGCAAAACGCCACTTATAGCAGCCGTCAACCGCCGATTTATAAAACACGTCGCCCGTAAGCAAACTGTTGTTGCCGAGCCCCACGTCGAAGCCGACGGGATAGCTTTGCGGATCGCTGATCGCCGTAACCTTTTCGCCGTAAACGTAAATATCCGTACGATTTTCCGCACTTTTCGGCGTATTATCCCAGCGCATAAACGTTGCGCCCGTATTGTAGAAGCCGTTGCCCACAATCACCTGTTTCAGATTGTAGCAATCCCTGAAATTCCAGTGAGCGTAGTACGACTGCGCAATATCGCGCAGCTCCGTGATGCCCTTCATGGAAACGTATTCGAGGTTCGAACAATCGTCGAAGCATTGTCCGCGCAACGGGCTGCTCACCTTTTTTCCGTCTTTCAGAATTTTATTCGTATTAAAACGAGCGTCCGCGTCGACAAATTCCGTCATGCTTTCGGGCAGAATCACCCGCCGGATCGTTTTGTTCGATTTAAACGCGCCGTAACCGATATATTTCACCGCATGGCTGCCGTTCGCACCGTCGTCGTATTCGGCGCGGATATATAAATCTTCGGAATCGTACCCCGCGTCCGCGCCCACAACGTAGTAACAATCGTTGTCTTTATCGTAAGAATAAGATACCTTTTTCGTGCGGGAAGTATGGCATGCTTCGCAGGCGCCGTCTTTCCACCGATGTTCCGCAAGATATCCCTCTTCCGTGTACGTCCTGCCGCAAACCGTGCATGCGAAGTCCGCTTTCCCCGCTTTTACGCAGGTGTATTCCGGAGTGCCCGCCGCCTGATAATCGTGAAAGAACACTTCGGCGGAAGGCATGCTGTCAATCGTATCGTAATCGTTTTCTCCCGACGTCGCTTTCACTGCAAAAACGGCGATTTCGCCCGGTTTCAATGCGTCCGTTACGCTCTGCGCGTCGAAAAACGTATCCGCTGTTTTCGTCCAGTCGCCGCCGTTCACGCTGTATTCATAGCAGTCCGCGTTTTCCACGGCGTTCCAGCAAACCGTTTTGCAATCTTCCACGGTTATATCGGGCATAGCAAGTTCCTCGGCGGATTCGTTCACCGATTTCACGGTGCACTGCGCCGTCATCGTGCCGTAAGAAACGCCGAAAAGATAGCTTCCCGTTTCGTGCAGAGAAACGGTCAGTCGGTTATATCCGCTCAGTTCCGCAGTGAAACTTTCCGTAAACTCATAGGAAAATTTCACTTTCCCGTCCGAAAGCTTTCCGCCGAGAATAACTTCCGCTGTCAGCGTAACGTCGCTGCCCGCCGCCGCGGTAAGCTGCCCGGCGTTCAGGCGTATGTAATTATCGCGGCGGATAACGTTCACGCGGCATGTGGTTGCGGCTTCGCCCGAAGATACGTCGATAAACGCAGTGCCGTCGGAAATCCCCGTAAGCACGCCGTTTTTGTTGATTCTCGCCACCGATTCGTCGGAAGTCGTATAGGCGTAAGAATCCGCTCCGGACGGCGTAAACTTATACGTTTCGCCTACGTACACGGTAATTTCCTTGTCCGTAAGAGAAACGATCTCCGCGTTTTTCGTTTCGCCGCCGTTTCCGCCCGCGCACGAAGCGATTGCGGCGCCGCATACGAGAGATAATACAAATACCAGAAATTTTTTCATCCCTCTCACCCCTTATCCGGCAATATTTTCCGTAACTTTCACCGTGATCTTCGCCGAAGCGTTTTTATATGTTGCCGTAATTACATATTCGCCCGCCGCAGAAAACGTAATTCTTGCCGCTCGGCCTTCGGTTTTCAGCACGCAGCCTTCGGGCGTAACTTCGTACGTCGCCGAAAGGTAGGATTTTTCGCCGTTTTTATACACCGTCGCGGTGAAATCCAGCGTAACCTGCCCGCCGCCGAGTACGGCGTTCACTTCTCCCCCGCGATCGAACGTAACGGCATAATTGTTTTCGATAACGGAAATTTTGCAGATTTTCTCCGCGCCGGAAACGCCCTCCGCCTTCGCGGTGATATACGCTTCTCCCACCGCAACCGCCGTAACCGTTCCGTTCTGATCCACAAGCGCTACCTGCGTATCGGAGCTTGTAAACACGATTTGTTTATCGCCGTAACGGCATTCCAGCTTTTCGCTTTGTCCTTTTTCCAGCGATAACGCCGTGGAACTGATGAAAAAGTTATAACTCACCGTTTGCGGAGCGTCTTTCGTTCCCCCGTTTTTCGAACAAGCCGAAAACAGGCACAAGCCGAGCGATACGATAACAGCCAAGATAAAACCGATAAATTTCTTCGTTTTAACCATTGTTCGTTTTCTCCGAGCTAAGATAAGCGTTGTATTTTTCTCTGCCGTACATCACAAGCGCTTCCAGTCTGTCGTACTCCTCCCGATTGAGATAGCCGGAATACATCATATATTCGTCGTCTTTCATCAGGAAGTATTCTCTGAAAATCCTTTCCTTGTACACGTCTTTATACGCCGAATTTCCGAGGTCCACCGCGTAGTAGGCTTTTTCAAGGCAGCTTTCCAGTTCAAGCAGCAACGGACGCGTCCAGTATTCGCTTCTCGTCAGCGTGTAATAAATCGTCTGGTCTTCGGTTTCCGTAATCGCATAAATTCTTTCGTAAGCTTCCATCACCGTCGAAAAATACTGTTTTACGCCCTCGGCGCCGTCGCCGTAATAATGTTCGATGAATTCGTTTATCAAATCCTGCGTGTCATACGAAGCGTTCCATGCAAGGCGACTTCTTACATACGCCCGCATCGAGGACATCGGCGATACGCCGTTCTGCGTGCAAGCCTGTTCGAAATAGTACTTCAAGCCGCATTTTTCATAGAATCTGATGGAATCTCCGATATGCGACCAGTTGTTGAAATGATATTTGTACGCCTGAAAGTTCGTGCCGTAGGAATACATCATCAGATTGTTCGTAATCGAAGCCCATGCCTTCATTTCCTCGGCAATGCGCGCGTTTTTATCGCACGTTTCGCCGTCATCGGTGATGGGATGGGTGTAGCACGCTTCGATAGGCGCGTACAGCACGCCCACCTGCACCTGCCCGTCGCTTTTCGGAATCGCGTCTTTATGCACGGCAACGTATTTGCCGTTTTCCGTTTTTACGGGAGGTTCGCGGTAGGTATAGTAAGCGAATTCCACAAGAACGATGTTCTTTTTGATATTGTTCTTTTCCATATACGCTTCAACGCCTTTCGCCACTTCGTTCATAAAGCGCGTCTGAACGCCGGCGGGACCGCCGTAAATCTCTTCCGCCGCTTTGCAGTCTTCGCAATCGCATGAACCGCTGCCGTCGGTAACGCCCAGCATCAGATAGGGACCGTTCGCAACGTTAATGTATTTGTTCGTAAGCGTTTCCACTGCAAGATTCACCGCTTCCTGCTTCGAATAGCACGTTTGATTGTTGTTCCACAGTCTGATTTTCTTTACGTTTTTCTGCCATTCGCCGCCCGCATGGTACGCGCCTTTTTCATACGCCGCGTTTCTGCCCGCAATGTAATTATCGTACCCTTTCACGTCGGAATACGGCTTGCCGTTTTCGTCCGTTTCCAGAACCGGCTTTCCCTCTTCGTCCGTTTCGTATACGTAGTTGCCGTTTTTAAGTTTCGGCTGTCTGATAACGTTTCCGTTCTCGTCTTTCTTCACGTTGCCGTCCTTGTCTTTCACTTCTTCCGTTACTTTCACGTAGCGGGGAACTATCCGATCGTCAAGGTCCAGAATATAGCCGTACAGGTTCAGCACTTCGTCCGGAATATCGTCTTTGTAATTCTTCATCGAAGAAAACAACGTCTCGCACGCTCTTTCGAATCCTCTCACGAAATTCGCGTATCCGAGATACCCTTCTTCGTTCAGGCTATCTTCCGGAATCAACTGCGTATAAAAGCGATAATTCTTATAGGAATCTTTATCCTCCGCTTTCGCGTCCGGATTCAGCATTTTATAAAAACCGGCATAGGCGTCGAAATCGTTTGCTTCCGCCTCGTCGTTATAAGCTTCGTTGATTTTCAAACCGTAACTTTTAAGAAGTTCTTCTTTGATTTCGTTGAATTTCGCCTGTTTTTCGGCTTTTTCGGCTGCTTCCACGCGCGGCTGATCCAGCGTTTGCGTAACGATGTAATTCATCGTATGGCACCACAGCCCGTTGAACAGATTGCCGTTCATATCGTAGCCGCCGTTTTTCGACGCGTACGCATACATTCTGAACGCTTCTTTCACCTTCGTTTCGCCCGAAAGTTCGGCGTCCTCCGCGGTAAGAAGCCCGAGAGAGGGCACGTATTTATACGTAAAATCTTTCAGTTTGCACGATTGACGGTAGTCCACTTCCACGCAATCGTACGCGTAAGCGTTATACCCCACCTGATAGTGCAGAAATCTGTACACGGAAAACAACGTGCCCGTTTCGGTAGCGCCCGCCATGTACACGCAGTTGCCTTTCGTGTTCACCGTAACGCCGTTTTCTCCCAGCTCGTCGTAATCTATCGTAACGTCGGTTTGCGCGGCGAGCAATTTATTTTCGCCCACCGAAAGATATTTCGCCAGGTTATCGTGCGTAAGCGAATCGTCGGTAACGATGGGCAGCTTCACCGCCGTGGATTTTTCAATGAAATACTGCAGTTCTTCCGCCGCGTATTTTTCCGTTTTCGAAGCTTCGGAACTCACCGCGATTTTATAATCCGATTTTCCGTTTTTCACAAGGTATTCTTTCGTATCGTCAAACGCAAGCGGTTCGCCGCCGATTTCCGTCCTCTCCTGTTTTGTCGCGCCGCCGTCGCGTTTACATCCCGCCGATGCAAATACGGTTACGGCGCACAATAAAACGGCTATTACTTTTTTCATCTCATCCGCCTCCTTATTTGCAATTTATCGTAAACTCTGCCACGGTATAATTCTGATAGGAATCGTACGCCACGTATCTGATTATATACTCGCCGGCTTCCGTGAATTTATAAGTTTTCCCCGCCAGTTGTTTGCGGTTGTTGCCCTTGATAACGTAAATATAGCTCGCTATTTCTTCCGCAGGCGTCGCGTTATCCGTGATTTCCGCCGTCGGCAACGTAATTTCTTCGCCCGCCTTCACGGCGGCTTTTATTCCGGATACCCTGATTTGCGGCGCTTCCGTATCGGCTACGTATACGGTGGATTGCTGCAATTTACGGTTGCCGTTCGAATCGTACACCGTGTAGTCGGCGGTGTATTCCCCCGCCTTCCCGATATGCAGCGTATAGGCGTCCGTGCCTTCGTAAATCACGGTTCCTTCGTCGTCGTACACTTTCAGCGTTACCGTTACGTTTTTATCCAGCAAATCGAACGCTTCCATTTTCGGAAACGTTACGGAATGCCCCGCATAAGAAACATAAATCGCTTTATATTCCGGATTTTCCAAAAATACGGGCGAAGCGTAATCGTTTGAATCGGTGGTAATCACGTTGGACGCTGCTTTTTTCAGCGTAAATACGATATCTTTCTTCACGCCTTTCGCTTCGAACGAAATATAGGCTTTTCCGCTTCCGAACCCTTCGAACGCTCTGCCGTCGTCGTAGCTCCTTATTTGTGCAATCGTCGCGCCCGTATCCGCGTTGATCAGCGACTTGCTCTCTTCGTTGTATGAAATCCACAGATGACCGTAAGAAGACAACCGTCTGATTTTTACTTTGATGCAGTCCGCCGCCCGCTTCGAATCGGTCATCACGCAATACAGCTCGTCGTATTCCGCCGCGCCGGATAATGTGGATAAATCGAAATTCAGGTAATTTACGGGAATTTCCCGCGAAAACGCAAACTTCGCCGCAGCCGTGCCCGCGTTTACTTTTACTTTATACTCTTTTCCCGCGCCTGCAAACGGTTCGCAATTTTCGAAATCGAAATAATTGTCAAACAGCCGGGCGCCCGCTTTTTTCTGCTCGTCCGTCAGTGGGCTCTTTACGGTAAGCGCAAACGAATATTCCGCTTTCTGCATCCGGTCGGCGGGGTTTACGCACTCGTACGTAATCGTATGGTTGCCCGCCGCAAGATTTTCCGCGCGCATCGTTTCGCTCACGTCCGCGCCGTCGAAAGTCGTTTTTACGGGCAGATAATATTTCGCTCCGTCCCTGTACAGCACGCCGTCGCACAAAGGCAGATCCAGCGTTTCGCCCGCAATAGCCGAAGCGGGAAGAGAAGCTTTCGTCAGCACGGGTACGGCGGAATCTTTCACCACCACGGTTTTTTCCACGCGTTTTTCGTCGCCGATAAAATCTTTCGCCGAATAGGTAAGCACGTATTCCCCCTGCTTTTCGGGAAGAAAATACATACCCTTTTCCGTCTGTTCCAACGCAAGCTCGGTTGTACCGAATTTCAGCGTAGTGCTTTCGATAAGGTCGCCCACGCCGCCGGCATACTTCCCGAACAGCGCAAAAACGGCGTACCCCGTAACGCCCGTTCCGGGCACAAGTTCGCCTTCCGCGTTATATTGCAGACTGTCGGTATATTTTTCCACGCTGATCGTAACCGTTTTCACGGCGCTTGCAAATCCGCTCACCGCCGCATATTCGATGACGTAATCTCCCGTTTCCGCCGTTTCGAATCTGCCGCCTTTCTGCGGCACGATTTTTCCGGAGGGAGATTTCACCGTAATCCGCACGTCGTTCACGCTGTTGCCGTTTTCGTCGGAAGCGACGCAGCCGAACACAGGATACGATTTTCCCGCCTGACCTTTCGGCAGTTCCCGCACGTCGCAATCGCCGTAATCGATTTCTATCGTAACGGAAGCGCCGGACTGTTCCGCAACGGATTCGTTCGCCGCGGCGGCGCCGCACAAAAGCAACGCCGTGCCGCAAAGCCCTCCTATCCACACCGCTCCGATTCTTTTTCTGTTCTTCATACCCTTTCCTCCGTTATCCCTTGATGCCGCCCATCGTAACGTTGCTCATGATTTTATCTTTGAACGCCACGAAAACAGCCAGAATGGGCAGACAGGCAAGCAGACACGCCGATAACTGCACGGGAACGCTGGCTTTGTTATCCGTCTGGAACAGGAACAACCCGTAAGACATCGTAGGATTTTCCGGCAAAAACACCATCGGCGTATAATAATCGTTCCAGTATTCGATGAACAAAAGAATGAACACCGCGAAAATCGTACTTTTAATCAGGGGCAGCATAATTTCGACGAAAATCTTGAAATGCCCCGCGCCGTCTATCTGCGCCGCTTCGGCGTACGTCCAGGAAAGTCCCTTGAACGTAGCGTAAAATACCAGAAAATACAAGCCCGGATATTTACACTTCATTATACATACGCCGATCAGATTGTTTCTGAAATGAAACGCGTCCGCCATTTGCACTTCCGCCGCCAGCGAACCGATGATCGGCAGCAGCATCACCACAACGGCAACCCCGTAAAGCAGCGATTTGAATCTGAAATCGTACTTCGCGATGGCGTAAGCGGTGATAATCTGCGTCGCCATGCAAAACAGCGACATAAACACCGCGTACATCAGCGAATTGAAAAACATCTCCAGCAGATGCACTTCTTTTCCGCCCAGCGTAAACACGTTGAAATCGTCCAGCACTTTCACGTAATTTTCGAAATGCCAGCCGAATTCTTTCGAAGGAAACGCAAACGGATTGTTCCATTCGTAGTCGGTTGCGTCTTTCAGCGAATTGATACATCCGAAGAAAAGCACGTAAAGCATCGAAAGGCAATACAACGCGACGATGACATACAAACCAATCTGAAACGCGTCCATTTTATGCGACTTTTTCACTTTTTCTTTCCGGTTTTCCATAACGAAATCACTCCTCGCTCGGTCCGTATTTTTCAAGCAGATGCTTAGTAAGCAAGGTTACGGGCGCCACAATCGCGGTAAACAAAATTCCCGCAGCCGAAACAAACGGATAATCGCCCGCATACGGAATGGTATTTTTTCCGCCCGCCACTTTCACGAAGAAATAGAACCCCAGCGTGGAAAAAGGCTGCATCGCCCCGTCCTCGCCGCCGTAGAACGAATAGAAATGCCCGTAATTCGTGAAGAACGCGGCAATCGCCACGATAATGTACGTAACCACCGTCGGAAAAATAGACGGCAGAACCACGTGCCACAATTCCTGCAACGACGACATGTTTTCCAGCTCTCCGTATTCCAGAACGTCTTTCGAAATGCTGCACATCGCCGAAAGGTAAATAATCAGCCCGTTCGCGAAATTCATCCACATGCCGAAAATCAATACGGTGTAAAAGCTGGAAGATTTCGCGCGGTTCAAAAGCAACAGATCCGGATTGTTGAATAACACAGGAAGTCCTTTCTGTATCAGCGTGCGCGCGCACATGACAAATACAAGGCTGGAAATAATATTCGGCAGAAACAAAATCACTTTGAACGCGCCGGAACCGGGTACTTCCTTGAATACCACGTACGCCACCATAATCTGCAAAGGCATTCCTATCAGCAATCCGCACAAAAACTGAATCGCCGAATTTTTAATAAGCAACGACATTTCGCCGCTTACGAAAAACGCCCTGAACACCTCGGCAAACGTCTGCATCGAAAAGTAATACGCGCCGTTTTCGCCGTCGTATTTCTGAAACGCAAGCTTCATGGTATTCGCCGCAACGCCCACGTAAAAAATCAGAAACTGTGCCACGGGGAAAAGAAGGAAGAAGAACAAAAACAGGTTCTGTCCCAGTTTTTTATTGTAAATTTTTTGCTTTTTCTTTTTCCTCGTCGGCCCGGCGAGTTTTACTTTTACGTCGTACAACAGCCATTTCGGCCCTTTTAAAGACGAAGGTTTTTCTTTCATAAATTTATTCCCGCTTACAGCCGGCGCGCGATTCTCAGGAAATCGCGCCCGCGCTCTTCAAAATATCCGTAATCGTCGTTTTCATATCGGCGAAAGCGTCGTCCACCGTTTTATCCGGCTGATTGAAGAAGTAAGTGAACGGCTCTTTCGCCGTCGCGTTCCCTACCTTCGCCACAAACGCGAAACCGTTGTTGCTTTCGTTGAAGCCGGTTTCGCCCGTATACAGGCGCCGCTTCGTGGCAATCGCCAGATTCGGCGCAACTTTCGCGCCCTCTTCGATAAACGTAAGAATACTCTGCGTATACGGCGTGCAGGTTGCTTTTTCTTCCGCCGTTACCGTGTAATTGTACGGACGGATGCAACCGGTGTTCGCCGTGTACTTCACCAGCTGCGATCTCTGCTGCATGAATTTAATGAACAGTTTCGCAACCTTCGTCTGCACTTCCGCGTTCTTGTTGGTATTCTGCGCGCTGAGGCAGATATAGCTTTCCGCATACGCCGCGGGCAACACGCGCTGCGTGTTCGTCTGATCTTTGATTCCGTCCACGTTTTCGAATCTCGGAATCGGCAGATAACGGAAGTTTCTCTTGCCGTACCCGTTCACGTTCTGCGGCGTTTCTTTATTGAAAACGTCCTCGCGAGCTTCCTGTTCCCAGTAGCTGTTTTCCGCAAACATCGCGATTCTCTTTCCGAAGCGTTTGCTCTGTATGTATTCGCGCTGTGCGCCCGTATGCGTGTTGCCGCCGCCCGGTCTTGCTTTCGCCGAATAGTTCTCCTGATTTTTCGTAATGTCGTAAAACGCCTTGATGGCGGCTTTCCGCCCTTCCTGATTCAGAAGTTTCGTAAAATTGTTTTCGTTGATGGAGCCGAGGTTGCCGTCCGTGCCTTTGAACGAATAATTCAGCATGAAGTTATCATATCCCTCGTAGTTCGCCCAGATGGCGTTGAACACTCTCGAAATCTGATACGTGCTCGGCGATTCCGCCCACGTAAACGGCGTATAATTCATTCTCAGCCGTTCCAGCAGGGTAAGAAAATCGTTCCAGGTATCGGGCAAACCGTCGTCGGAAGTTCCCCGTTTCCCGTCGGGCCCCGCCGAGCAATCCCCTGCGGCAACCGCCGCGGCGTTTGCGCCGATCGAACCGTCTTTTCTGAAATACAGCGCGCTCTCGTCAAACAGATCCGCGTCGTAAATAATACCGGGAATCGAAAGCATATACGGCACGGCGTAATATTTGCCCTCTTTTTTGAATACGTCGGAATACCCTTCCAGCATCGTATCTTCCACCGACTGCGTGGCTTCCTTGTTCGTGTCGGCGGCAATGTTGCCGTCCTCGTCAAGATATTTTTCTTTCATCACGTCGGTAACGTCGGCAAACAGTTTGTTCTCGGTGAATTCCTCATAGCTGCCCTGATCCAGAATATACAGCACCTGATCGAGATTTTTCATCGAATTTTTCAGATTCTGCGGACTGAATTCGGTATTTTTCTTTAAAGGACGCACCACAACGCCCGTTTTTCCCTCTTCGAAATGCGCGTCGGCATAATACGCTTCGAAATCTTTCTTCAGTTCGTCGAAATAAGCGGTGCCGAGTCCCGCGTTGAAAACGCCTACGTCAAGATACGTTTTCGTGGGGTCCTCTTTTTCCGAACCGCCTCCGCAGGCGGCCGTTCCCAGCAGCGTGGCGGAAGCGAGCAGTATCGCGCCGATGTTCTTTGTTTTCTTCATCATTTCAGTATGAATCCTCCTGATTCCGTTTGTTTTTTTTCAGCGTACGTTTCGGGCACTCCGAAGCGTCGCGGAACAACCGTTTTTCTACGGTTCTCCATTCTTGTTTTTATTTTATCATCATCTCCCTGCCATTTCAAGCAGTAGTTTATTGTAATTCGCTATTTTTTTATTATTTTCCCAAATGTTTTCCTGCCGTTTTTTTCTCCGCTTTTATGTGAATTTGAATCTTTTTATGAATATTTCCTTAAATAATGTTGACAAAAACGCCTGTTATTGTTAAAATATGGCTATGAAAAACATTGCCGTAAAAAAAGTCATTCAGAAATTGCAACCGGAAGAAATCACCACTTTTTTGTGGGATGATAACAGCGTTCTGCACCGCCACAGCGACTGGGAATTCACTTCCACCGTGGACGGCACGGGCTGCAACGTCGTTAACGGCACGCCTTACGATTTGATGCCCGGCGATTTCGTTCTGCTCGGCCCGCAGCACGTGCATCAATATGTTTCCGATAAACCCATTCAACGGCGGGACGTCTGCATCGCAACGGAAAAAATGCAGCAGCTGTGTTTCATTCTTTCGCCCGATCTGTACGAAAAACTCTGCAAATCCGAAAAGCCGATCATCATTCATTTAAGTCTGGAAACGTTCGGCGAGCTGCACCAGCGATTGAACAAACTCAGCGCGCTCGAATCGGCGAATCTTTACAGCAGCGCCACGCTCGTTTCCATCGTCGTCTATCTTCTTGGCGTGTATGTAGAGCATAAATCCGAAAAAAACATGCCGGAAAGCATTCTTTCGTTTCTGCAGCAGATTTCCAACCCGGACGTTTTTTCGATGCGGATTAACGACATTATCTCGTTAAGTTCGTATTCCCATTCGCATTTCATCAAAATTTTTAAAAAATACGTGGGCAAAACCATCATCGAATACATCACCGATTTAAGAATTTCCTATGCCGCAACGCTGCTTACTTCCACCGATCTCAGCGTAATCACCATCGCTTCGAAAGTCGGGTACGACAATCAGTCGTTTTTCGCGCAGAAATTCAAAAACAAATACAACGTATCCCCTATGGAATACAGAAATTCCGTGCATGAAAAAGATTCTCTGCCTCCCGTTTCTTAAGCGGCGTTTTTACAAATATATCGTCGCCACGGTATCGTTTCCGTTTTTTACCGCCGATTGCACCCCGTCCGGCACACAGATTTCGTAATTCACGCCTTCGTCCGCTTTCACTTCCAGAATCACAGCGTTATTCTCGCGCCGCCACTTCACAAAAATTTTTCCGCCTTTCACCCGCGTTCCGCCCCGTGCGAACGCGAGTTTTTTTCCGAACGAGGGGGAAATCACCACTTTTTCCCGCTCCGGAAATAGTTTGATGCCCAGCACGTACGAATACAGCCACTCCACGCACGAACCCAGGCTGTAATGGTTGAAAGAATTCATTTCCGGATCCTCGAATCCGTGTTCTTTCGTATACCCGTTCCAACGTTCCCATACGGTGGTGGCGCCGTTTTTCAGCATATACCCCCACGATGGATATTCCGTGCGGGATATAATTTCGTATGCTAATTCCGTTTCGCCGATATCGCAAAGCGCGGGCAGAATAAATCTGCTGCCGATGAATCCCGTCGTCAGCCCGCCGCCGTTTTCGCGGATGATTTCCGGAAGCCGCGCCAATGTTTCCTCTTTGCTCAGATATCCCGCGACGTAAGCAAAGGCGTACGCCGTCTGCGTATCGCAGGAAATCCGCCCGTCCTTATAGTAATTTTCGCGGAAAGCCCGGCGGCAATTTTCGTAAATTTCCGTATATGTATCGCGTTTTTCGTCTTTTTTTAAAATTTCGCACAACTTCGCCGTAAGCAACGCGGAATACCCGAAAAAGCACTGATTGATCACGTCAGGATCGGTATCGCCGTTCACCGACAGCCAGTCCCCGAAGTTATTCGTGATTTTCGTTAAATAATTTTCGCTTTTCGCCAGATAATAGCCTATCCATTTTTCCGCCGCCGGCAGATTATCCTCCGCCACAGACAGATCCCTGTAATGCAGAAAATGAAAATACGGTATCACGGTAATGCAGTCGCCCCAACCGGGCACGCCCGCCGTGTTATCCGAGATGCCCATATAAAACGGCACAATCGACGGAATTCTCCCGTCCGGCAGCGCGTCCTCCCGCACGAGGGAAAGATAATTCTTAAAGAATAAATCACAATCGGCATTGAACATCGCCGAATTGCAGAACACCTCCGCGTCGCCCGTCCAGCCGAGCCGTTCGTCCCGCTGAGGGCAATCGGTAGGGATAGAGATAAAATTGCTTTTTTGTCCGCGCAAAGCCATGCGGTAAATACCGTTCATCACCTCGTCGGAACATTCGAAACTGCCGTAATATTCTATATCCTGCGAAATCGCCAACCCTTCCGCGCTTACAATCTCCGTTCCGGCGGATTTCTTCAGTTCCGCATAGCGGAAGCCGTGATAAGTAAACTTCGGCTCGAACGTATCTTCTCCGCCGGAAAGAATAAATTCGTCGGTACATTTCGCGCGGCGCAGATTCGCGGTGTACACCTCACCGTTTTCGTCCGTCGTTTCGCCGTATTTCGCCACGATTTTCTCGCCGCGTTTTCCATGTGCGGTTACTCTTATAACGCCCGCGAAATTGCAGCCGAAATCGTACCGCACGGTATTTTCGTCGCTGAAAATCACCTGCGGCGGAATACTTTCAGTTACGCGCACCGGCTCGCGCGAATACACTTGAAAAGGAACGCCGAAATCGGTTATTACGGCGTTACCTACAATTTTTCCTGCCTGTCCGCGGCGCCGCGCGTCAATCGTTTCACCGTCGAAAAAATCGGCGGCAATTACGTCGGAACCCGCGATTTTCCAGCTTTCGTCCGAAACGATTGTATCGGTATGCCCGTCGTCGTACGTCAGCGTAAGCTCGGCAAACAATCTTTTTTCGTCGCCGAACACGTTCGTTTTGTTCCCGTAGCCGAGCTTGCCCGAATACCATCCGTTTGCAACGGTTATTCTCAGCGTGTTTTTGCCGCCGGGGATGATCCGTTCCGTAATATCGTAACGGCACAAATCGATATGCCTGAAGTAATTGCTCCACCCCGGCATAAAACGGTCGGGAATTTCGTACCCGTTGATATTCACGTCGAAAATTCCCGTAGCCGTAATTTTCAGACTGCAGTTTTTCAAGCCTTTTTCCGCATTGAAAGACTTCACGAACACGGGCAGTCCGTCGTTTTCAGTTAAGCTTTCCCTTTTTATCCACATATTATCGTTCCTGTCTGCTTCCGTACGTCTTTGCGCTTTCGCCAAAAACGCCCCTTTTTGTATTTTTTATTATACAATACACGGCGCGGCGAAATAAAGCACTTTTTTATTTTTTTATGCTATTCTTTTATTGCGGCGCGATAGAAACGTACTCAAAAAAATTAACCTCAACGTAAAACGAAAAAATTGCATTGAAAGAAGTAAGCGTTGTAATTTACACAATCAGTTCGACCATTTTAACAAAAGCAAAAAAAGCGGCCTTTTCTTCGGCGGATAATTTTCGCAATAGTTTCAAAATATCTTCCATTTGCCCTCCTTCTCATTCTGCAAAAAAAATCGTCCGGAACAGATTTATCCGGACGATTTTTTTGTTTTATCGCCGAAATCATACGCGGATTTCGGCTTTGCTGCCGCCGGACGGCATTTTTGTAACGACGATTTGTTTATCGATTTTTTCTTTCAGCTCGGATACGTGCGAAATGATACCAACCAGCCTTTCCCCTTCCGACAACGAAGAAAGCGCTTTCATCGCCTGCGCAAGCGATTCTTCGTCCAGCGAGCCGAAACCTTCGTCCACAAACATCGTATCCAGCCGGATGCCGCCCGCCGACGACTGAATTTCATCGGACAAACCCAGCGCAAGCGACAACGAAGCTTTGAACGCCTCGCCGCCCGAAAGCGTTTTAACGCTGCGCTCGCTGCCGTTGTAATGATCGACAACGTTTAAATCGAGTCCGCTCTGGCTTTTTTTGTCCTCCGCGGTTTCGCTGCGTTTCAGTTCGTACTGTCCGCCGGACATGACCATAAAACGCACGTTGGCGCGGTTTACGATTCTGTCGAAATAATGCGCCTGCACGTATGTTTCCAGCATTACTTTTTCTTTACCGCCGAGCGTGCCGTTTGCCGTATCGGAAAGGTTTCTTACAAAACGCCATTTCCGTTCGGTTTCCGCAACGACGCCGCTTTTTTCGCGGATGTTTTTCAGCGCGGTTTCGTTGGCGCCGAGGCGTATCGCCACCGCTTTTTTCCGTTCGTCGAGCTGTATTTTTTCCGCCGAAAGCGCAGCGCGCCGCGCTATTTCCGCTTCTTCGTCCGTTTCCGTTTTATCCGCAAGATTTTTCTGCGCCGTTTCGATAGCCGCTTTATACCCGGCGATTTTCGTATCGCTTTCCCGCCGGGCTTTTTCCGCCGCTTCGACGGCGGCTTCGATTTCCTTTTTTTTCTTTTCCGCCGCTTCCGTCGCCGCGCGCGCTTCCTCCTCCGAAGCGAATTGCAGCACGCCGTTCAATTCGTCCACGCGCTTTTGATTCTCTGCGAGAGAAGCGTTGTTTCCCGCCACCCGTACGTTGATTTTAGCGATTTCGTCCTGATAACTGCGTAAATTTTTTTCGGCGGTTTCGATTTGCGTTTCAACGGCGTTTTTTTGTTTGATTTTAGCTTCCGCGGCGGAAATTTGCGCCGAAAGCGTTTGCAGCGTTTCTACGTTTTCACGCAAGGCACGTTGCAGCGCGGGCGCGATTTCATCGAAGTTTTGCGCGCCGAACGTCTGCTTCGCCTTTATTTCCGCCGCCGCTTTTTTCTCTATTAAAACGGCGTTTTTCTTGCCCGCTTCTTCGCTGGCGACGTTTGCCGCTTTTTCGGCGTTTTTGCACGCCGTATCCATAAAATCGAGCGTTTCTTTGGTAGGCGCTGCTTCGGGCTTACACGCTTTTTTCGGGTGATTTACCGCGCCGCACACGGGGCACGGTTCGCCTTCTTTCAGCGTTTCCGCCAAAATCCCCGCCTGCGCGCTTAAATACGCCGCGTTGCCCGCTTCGAACTTCTTTCTTCTCTCTTCGGCGGCGGACAATTTTGCCTTGAAATCTTCCTGCGCGCGCGTTAATTTTACCTCTGCCTCTGCGATTTCCAGCAGAGCGGTACGTAAATCGTTTAACGTCTTGTTTTTTTCTTCCGCGACATTGCGCGCCGAATCGAGCTCCGCTTTTTCCGCCGCGGCGTTCTGCAACGATTTCAGCTCTTCCTTTTTATTCAGCAAATCGGCTTCGAGATTTTGCACGTATTTTTCGCCCTTTTCCAGCCTCTCTTTGCCCTTTTGAATTTCCGCGGAAAGCTTCGCGCAATTTGCCGCCGCCTGCGCGCGCTCGCGGTAGCGCGGCAGTTCCGCGTTCAGTTTCGCCGCGGTTTTTCCGTATTCCTCCGCTTCGCCCGCGCGCTTTTTCGCCTCCTCTTCCGCCTTGGAAAGCGACTGATTTTCCGCGCTTTCCGCCGCGAGATTTTCGCTTGCTTCTTTTAAGGCGAATTCCGATTTCCGCCGCTCATCCGCCCGCGCAAGCCGTTTTTCGATTTCGATGAGTTCCTTTTCCGCGGCGGCGATTTTTCCGGCAAGCGATTTTTCCGTTTCCTCGTCCTCCGCATTCAGCCGTTCCAGCAGCGGGATGATTTCCGAAACGGGCATGCCGCTTGTTTTAGCCTGCTCCAGCGTGCCCGCAACCGCGCTTTCTCCGCCGCAGACAATCCCCCCGACGTACTGCCGTATGCTGTCCTCCGCCGCCTTGCACGCGCCGCCGAGTTCGTCCGCCGCCGTTTTCAGCGACTTTTGCAGGCGGGAAAAACTCTGCGTGTTGAAAAGCTTCTGAAAAATTTTTTTCCGCTCGTCGGTGGAAGCAAGCAGCAGTTTTAAAAAATCGCCCTGCGCAATCATCGCAATCTGCGAAAACTGGTTGCGGTCTATGCCCATAATCTCCGCAATCGCCCTGTCCACTTCTTTTACTTTGGTAATCACTCGCCCGTCCGGGTAAACAAGCTCCGCGTCCGCTTTTTCGGTAGTTGTGCCCTCGCCGCGCGTTTTCAGCCGATCGTATTCCGGGTTGCGGCGGACGGTATACGTTTCGCCGCGATAAGCGAACACCAGTTCCGCAAACGTAGGCGTTGCCGCGTCGGCGTACTGCGAGCGGAACATGCCCGTTTCGCGGTTATCGCCGCTCGGCTGCCCGTACAACGCGAACGCAATCGCGTCGAAAATCGTGGTTTTACCCGCGCCCGTATCGCCCGTAATCAGATACAAGCCGCTTGCGCCGAGTTTATCGAGTTCCAGCACCGTTTTCCCCGCGTACGGACCGAACGCGGACATCGTTAATTTTATCGGTCGCATACATTCTCCTCCCCGTCCCGTTCGATGAGTTTTTGCACGAACGCGGTTTGTTCTTCGTTCATCGGCGCGCCGTTCTGTTTTTCGTAAAATTCCGCAAACAATTCCAGCGGCGTTTTCTTTTCCGCTTCCGTCGCGGCGCCCAGATTTGTGCGGCTGCGCGTGCGCGCGTTATCGTAGGAAATCGTCATTAAATTGCGGTAAATAATCCTGAGCTTCGCCATTGCTTCCGGAACGTCCGTTTCGTCGGTAAGCGTGATGTGCAGATAATCGGCGGGATACGACGTGTTTTCGTAAAAGCTGCGGGCGGCGATTTCTTCGTACGTGCCCCTGACTTCGCGCATTTCGTGCAGCGGAACGAGCGGCACCGTACGAACGGTAAGCAAGCCTTTTTCTTTCAGTTCCGCCACGGTAACGGATTTTTGCTGATTTGCTTCCGAAAACGAGTATTTGAGCGGCGTGCCGCAATATCTTACCCGCTGCGACGATACGTTCTGCGCGCCGTGAATATGCCCCAGCGCCACGTAATCGAAGCCGTCGAAAACGGACGAATCCACGTTATCCGTGCCGCCGACGGAGATTTCTTCGGAATCGCACCGCGCGGCGCCCGTAACGAACTGGTGCGTGATGAGCACGTTGCGCTCCGCAAAATTCACGTGCATGCCGTCGATCGCCGTGCGCAACGCGTCGGTATACGATTCGATCGGCTCCTCCGGGAAGAAACGACGCACGTTGGCAGGCTTGACGAAAGGCAGCATATAAAGGTTGATCTTTCCGTATTCGTCTGAAAGGGCGAGCGGCTGCACGGCGCCCGTGTAGGCGGGAGAAATGTGAATGCCGCTTGCGTCGATCAGACGGTTGCAGAACGCCAGACGTTCCGGCGAATCGTGATTGCCGCCGATGACGAACGCGGGAATTTTTCTTTCCGCCAGTTTCACAAGAAAATCGTCGAACAGCTCTACCGCCTCTACGGGAGGCACCGATTTATCGTATACGTCGCCCGCAATCAGAACGCCGTCCGGGCGCTCGCCGTCGATGATTTGCAGAATCTGCGCAAGAATAAACCTCTGATCGGCAAGCATCGGAAATTCGTTTACGCGTTTGCCGAGATGCAGATCGGATAAATGGATCAACTTCATTTTTCTTCCCTCACGTTGTTATTTCCGCGCGGCTCAGCGCACGATAAGCAGCTTTTCTTTCGCGCGGGTTACCGCCGTATACAGCCAGCGCCGCCGCTCTTCGCCGAACACGTAAGATTCGTCGAACACGATGACGTAATCGAATTCGGAACCCTGCGCTTTGTGGCAGGTAACGGCGTAGGCGAATTCGAAGCGGCACACGGGTTCGTCCCGCACGATTTTCTTTTTGGCAAGCGCGCGGAAATCCGCTTCGTGCGCAAACGTGCCGTCGGAAAACTCCATCGCTCGATCGCCGTAAAAATAACGGTAGTCGCCGCTTCTGAAAATGCCCGTATCGAACGGCACGCGCACGCTGCCCGCAAGAAAGTCCGGATAAAAATCCATGGAAGCAAGCCCTTTCCCCTCGCGCCGCACGTTTTCGGCAAAGCCGATAACGCCGTTCACAAGGAAAAATTTGTTGCTTTTATCCAGAGGCTTTTCCCAGTCGTTCAGCGTGCACACCAGCTTTTCGCCGTCCTGAGGCAGCAAACCGTCGTATTCCTTATAGCCGCGGATTTCCTCGTTCAAAGCGTTTCTCGTGGTGTTTTTGCCGCAGATGACCTGATCGGCGGCGAGAAGAAATTTTTCGCGCTTTTCGCCCGTGAACTGCGCGCGCGGCACAATCAGCACTTTTCCGCCGTAATTGCCGTACGGAAGATACCTGCCTTCCCGCGCGGCGTGCGCCACCGCCAGAATCGGGTTATCCGCCGCCTGCCGCACGATTTCCGTCAGCGCGTAATCCACGTGCGATAACACGATATTTTCGCCGCGCACGGGCGGAAGCTGCGCTTTATCGCCGCAGAACAGGCATTTCACGCCGAACGCCAGAACGTCGTTCAGAAGCGTTTCGTCCACCATCGAAGCTTCGTCGATGATAATCAGTTTTATTTTTTCGTCGATTTTTTCGCGCCGCACGAAACGCGGGCGATCGGGGCGGATGATTTCACCGTTTTCGTCTACGTCGAAATCGTTCTCGTCGATGGTATAAATCAACGAATGTACCGTGCCCGCGGGCGTGCCGTTTCTCACCAGTACCGCCGCGGCTTTGCCCGTGGGCGCCACAAACACCGCCTCTTCGCCCGGCTGCAGATGCAACGCGTATTTCACCGCGTGGGTGATGAGAAACGTTTTGCCCGTGCCCGCGTATCCGGAAAGCACGAAAATCTGCCGCGCTTCGTTGAAAAACCACTGCGAAATCGCATCCTCCGCGGCGCGCTGCCCTTCGGTGAGCAACCGCGCGCACGTTTCTTCTTTCGCTTTCGCCGCAGGCGCCGCCTCGGTTATCAAAGGCGCGGAACGGGGTGCCGACGGGGTTTTTTCTGCAATTTTTCTTTGCTTTTGTTCTTTGGACATCGCCGCGCCTCCGATTTTTGATACGAACGATATCATTATATCATACGCTTGCGGAAAAATCAAGAAAATACGAACGTTTGTTTTGTAAAAACGGAAAAAGTAAACCCCTTGCGGCAGGGCAAAGGGTTTTTGAAAACGGTTAAATGTTTTTCAGCATGGAAACGGCGTCGGAAATCGTCTTTTCGTACGCCTGCTTACCGTATTTATCCACTTCGGCTTTATTTTTTTCGCCGTGCGTCAGACACCCGGCGCCGCCGATACAGCCGCCCACACACGCCATGCCTTCGATGAAGTTGGCGTCCAGCAGGTTTTTGCTCTTTTTCAGCAACGCGATTTTGCAAGCTTCGATGCCGTCGCAGGAGCAAGCTTTCAGCGCGAAATCCGTAAGCCCCTGCTCTTTCAGCCCTTCCGCAACGGCGTCGGAAAGTCCGCCGCAACGCGCGAAAATTCTGCCGAAATACGAAGCGTTATCCAGCACGCCTTCGGAAAGAGCCGTGATATCGATATCGCGGCTGTCGAACAGCGCCTGCAGCTCTTCGAACGTCATCGCCGCGTCCACGTATTCCTTTACGCCCTCTTTCTGCACTTCGGCTTTCTTTGCCGTGCAGGGACCGATGAACACCACTTTGCAGGGAGCTTCGTGTTCTTTGATATATTTGGAAATGGCGCCCATAGGCGAAAGATTGTGCGATACGTAAGGCTGCAGCTGCGGGAAATTCTTCTGAATATACGATACGAACGCCGGGCAGCAGCTGCTGGTTAAGAAGCCTTTTTCGGCAAGCTCTTTCGATTCCGCCTGCGCCACCATATCCGCGCCGAGCGCCGCTTCGATCACGGTGTAGAAGCCGAGTTGTTTCAAGCCCGTAATCACCTGACCGAGCTTCGCGTACGTGAACTGGCTGGAAATAGACGGAGCCACCACGGCGTACACCTTGTACTTCGTGTTGTTTTCGCTGCCCTTGATCATATCGATCACGTCCAGAATAAACGACTTATCGGTAATGGCGCCGAAGGGGCACTGATAAACGCACGCGCCGCACGCGATACATTTATCGTTATTGATGCACGCCTGTTTTTCATCGCCCATCGAAATGGCTTTCACTTTGCACGCCGTTTCGCACGGGCGCTTGTAATCGTGAATCGCGCTGTAAGGGCACACTTTCGCGCAGGCGCCGCATTCCTTGCACTTCGTTTTATCGATGTGCGCCACGTGGTTTTCGTCGAACGTAATCGCGCCGAAACGGCATACGTCCTCGCAGCGGTGCGCAAGGCAACCGCGGCAGGAGTTGGTTACTTCGTAACCGCCCATCGGGCATTCGTCGCACGCGATATCGATAACTTCGATGACGTTCGGCTTATCGTTATCCAGCCCCATGGCGATGCGCACGCGCTCCGCCAGAATCGCGCGTTCCTTATAAACGCAGCAACGCATCGTGGGAACTTTGCCGGGAACGATGGTTTTGGGGATGTCGATCGCGGTTTGCGCAAGTCTGCCCGCCCACGCTTCGCGCGCAACTTCGCGCAGAACTTTGTACTTTAAATGTTGCACTTTGGTATCGAATTTTCTCATAACGGTTTCTTCCTTTATGTTAGTTGTCTTTGGCTTTAAAAATAACTCACCTTGATCCGCTTGCCCATTTTTTTCAGGCACTCCGAAAGTTCGGATACAAGATTCATTTTAATATTGAAATTGATCGGCAGATCGGGGTTCTGATGCGCGGGGTTCACCGCCCTGCCCACATAGAAATTGATGTCCGTCGCTTCTTCGAACAGAAGCCTTGCTATCAGCGAAGCGCCGTCGCGCGAGAAGCTCCACTTTTCGTACAGCTCGTTATCTTTCAATGCGTCTTTGGCGTATTCCACCACTTTGTTCACGGTGATTACCCCCTCGGTAACGAGGTCTACCCCTTCGATGGAGGCAATGGGCGGCACGTCGCTTTTTTCAAAGTTTAAACTTGCCACCACGGGCTTGCCGAGATACTTCGCCGCGATGGACGCCGTAGTGCCGCCGCATACGATATGCTTGCCCTCTTTCGAAAAGAACAGCGACATCATTCTGTCGGCGTCGTCGGGATTTCTCGGCGGACCGAACAGAAGGTTCATCGGCTCGCGCTTTCTTACGCGGATGACGCACGCCGTGGCGTCGTCGCCGGGTTGTCCGCCGTACAGACGGTTGCATTCGTCCACCAGAATGGTGGAAAGCGTTTTCGCCGTATACCCCACGGTAACGAGAGGCACCATAAAATCGGCGATGTCCTCGCGCTTCCAGCCGAAATTGTACCGTTCGCCGAGCCCCGCGTGCGGGCAGCCGTCGCTCATCGCGATGAACACGTCGCCGTCGCGCAGAGAAACCGACGACTGATAGATGGTTTTGCCGCCCACGCTGGTTTCGCGACGGGGATAATCGTACAAGGCGCCGTCGCGGATCATAATCACCTGCGGATTATCGAATTCGATGATCTGCGCCGTTTCGTCGTTGACGATATGCACGATGGTGAACGTGGAATACGCCACGCCGCGCACCGAACATACGGGCAACGTTGCCGCAATGGTGGAAACGCAATCTTCCACGGAAAGTCCCTCCGCCATCATCGTGGAGATGATTTTGGCGGTGAGCGTGGATAAAATGCTGGCTTTCACGCCGCTGCCCAGCCCGTCCGCAAGCACCACCACCGAGGAATTTTCGCCCTCTTCCACCACGTCTACGTGGTCGCCGCAAAGCTGCTCGCCGAAGTGATTCACGCTTTTATATCCCACGTCTACGCATAAATCATTCATCGCTGATAGACTCCTTCAGCTTGGTGAGCGCGATTTTCGTTTCCGCCGCCGTTTCGCCGAGAAGCGAAGCGATTTCCTGCACGATGCGCATCTGTTTATCCACCACTTTATCGGCAACTTCCACCGTCTGGCGGGAGATGCTTTCTTTTTTCTGCCGCTCGGTTTCCTCATCGGTGATATCGCGCATGATGCACACAAGCAGGTGGTACGTGGGATCGTACACCACCGTTTGTTCCACGTACTTTTTGTATTCGGCAAGGTACGTCCTTTCGTTGCGCACGCTGCGCTTCGATTTCAGCACCCGATCGAAAATGTTCGTATCGAGAATACGCACCACGCCCTCGCCCAGAACGTCGGACGCGGAACGGATGTTCATGATGCGCCGCGCCGCCGCGTTGATCTGCTGCACTTCGAGATTTTCGTTAAGCACAATCAAGCCGTTCGGCGTGTTGTTCACCATGCAATCGGAAAAACTTTCCGCCTTTTCTTTCAGATACGGCAGGCACATGGAAATTTCCGCCTTGCCGTGGAAAATGGCGATTGCCTTTTCGCGGCAGGTATCGTACCCGCACGAACCGCAGTTCAATTCGTCCTCCGGGCGCGTTTTGCCCATGCGCTTCAGAATTTCCTTGATTTCGTATTCCGCAGGCGGCACCAGCTTTCGTTCGATTGCCGTAAAACTCTTTTCCAGCGTCTTTTCCGCGGGCTGTTCCACGGGGAAATCTTCTTCGCCCGCGTATCTCGCCACGGCAAGATAATCTTTGACGGGCGCGCGGTGGTATTTTTCCATGACAGGCCCGCCGATACAGCTGCCCGCGCAGGCGGACATTTCGATGAAGCATTTATGCACTTTGCCGTTTTCGATATCCCGGAGCGCCGCCATGCAGTTTTCCACGCCGTCCAGCGACAGATAGGTATATTCGGGATCTTTCTTCATCGTTTTTAAAATACCGCCCGTGGTGGGGAAGAAGCGCGCGCGGCTCTCCTTCGTTTCGTCCGGTTCGGCAACGATTTCCACGTTTTCCGCCTGCAACCAGTTGGCAAGATCTTCGTAGGTGAGCACCGCGTCCACAATTCCCTCGTAATACGCCGCCTCGTCCTTTTTGGCTACGCACGGACCGATAAACACCACTTTCGCGCCGGGATTTCTGCTCTTTATGTCTTTGGCGTGCGCCTGCATGGGCGAAAGAACGTTTGCGAGATACGGCAGCTCTTTCGGGAAATATTTCTGAATGAGCAGGTTTACGGAATGGCAGCAGGAAGAAATCACTATGTCCCGCGTTTTTTCGGCGAGCATGTTTTCGTATTCCGTTTTAACGATAGTGGCGCCGATCGCCGTTTCTTCCGCGTCGTAAAAGCCGAGCTTTTTCAGCGCCGTGCGCATGCCGCCGATGCCCGCGCCCTCGTAATTTGCGATAAACGACGGCGCCAGCGAAGCGATGACTTTTTCGCCCGACGATAAAAGCACTTTCACCTTTTCGGTTTCGCTGGAAATTTCTTTCGCGTTCTGCGGGCACACCACGAAACACTGTCCGCAAAGAATACACTCGTTGCCGATGATATGCGCCTGATTGCCCGAAAAACGGATAGACTTCACGGGGCAGTGGCGGATACATTTATAGCAATTTTTGCAGTTGGATTTTTTCAGCGTAAGAAAGTCCATGTTATATTCCTCCGTCCGCTTTCAGCGCGGGTTCGAGTTTTTCGGAAAGAAACGTTGCAAAATTTTCTTCCGTTACGCCCGTTATCGCCTCGTCGTTTACGATTACCGTAACGCCCTGACGGTTACACCTGCCCGTGCAGAAACTGCCCGTCAACAACAACTTGTCCTCTATTCCGCGTTCCGCCGCATATTTCTGCAACAATTCCACCACGCGTTCGGAACCTTTCAGATGGCACGAGCTGCCCACGCAGATTTGCACTTTCACCATGATTACAGCCCCGCAAGCACCTTCGTTTCGAAAAACTCCCGTGCCGTTTCGGGCGAAACCGAATAGAATTCGTCGTTCAGAGAAACGCACACGCCCTCGCGGCATTTGCCCATGCAGAACGTGCCGTTGAGTTCGATTTTGTCTTTCGCGCCGTGCTTTTCTATCTGGTCCTGAAAAATTTCCACTACCTGACGAGAACCTTTCAGATGGCACGAACTGCCGATGCAAACCGTTAATTTTGTCATATCTTTTTCCTCCGTTCCGGGCGCCGTATTTTTTTAACGAACGATACTTCCGCGCCCTCTCGTCCGTTTTAAATTTTTCCGTTTTACGACGTTCCCGCAAACCCCGCAAAACGTGATTTTACTTTTTTACAGCCTCTGCGTTACCGCCCGTTTACGCCGTTTCCGCCGCGTTTTTCAAAAACGGCAGCAGCTTTTCTTTTTCCTCTTCGTTGGCGCGGAGCAGCCACACCGCCGCCGCAAGCGGCAGTCGCTTTTTGGCTTCCGCTTCGCCCGCGCCGCTTTCCGCAAGAAAAATTCCGAGATATTCTTCCGCCGCCCGCTCGCCTTCGCGCAGATAAAAGTAAAGATACGTAATCGCCGCGTCCGTAAGCGGATCGCCCGCCGCCGCGTGCGAAAAATCAAGCAGATATTCCTCTCCCTCTTCCGTAAACACCGCGTTGGTGGGATTGAAATCGCCGTGGCAGAAACAATTTTTTTCCGGCAACGTACTTACAAGCGCGTTGAGCGCTGCCCCGTCCGCCCCGTAACTTTTTGCAAGCGCAATTCCCCGCCCGATTTTATCCGTAAGCCGAGGCAAAAGCCCGCACGCTTTTTCATGCACGGAAATCTGCAGGCGGACAAGCATTCCGAGGTATTCTTTCCGCTTTTCCGGGTGCGCTTTCATCAGAGCGTCCGCCGTCTGCCCGTCAACGTATTCCGTTACGATCGCCCATCTGCCGTCCGTCTTTTCCGCCGCACGCACTTCGGGCACGCGGATTCCCGCTTCCGCCGCGCGCGCAAGACAGAGCGCCTCGCTTAAAACGTCCGCCGCGGAATACTCCCCTCCGAATACTTTCACGCTTTCTTCGCCGTCTTTATACACCGTTTTCTGCGTGCGCACGGCAATCACTCTGTCAAGATTCATCCGGGGGAGACCTCCTTTCAAATTTATTATATCACAGCTGAATAAAAAATGCAAATATCCGTTTTTTATATCGCCATATCGTTTATGATATGGCTTTTTACGCCGCGGGCGCAAAGAATCAGCGGAACAGCTTGCGTTTTTCTTCGCAGAGGCAGGTTACAAACGCCTTATCCTGCGCGGTAAGCGCGTAGTTTTTCGGATAGACGAGAACGTCGCGATAGATTTTCTTCGGACTTTTGCATACGCGTTGCACCAGATCGTAACGGGATAGCGTGGCTTCCGAAAGCGGCGAAGCGAACATATACGCTTCCTCGTTTTCGGCAACCAGCCGCAAAGCGCCCGCGCGCTCGAAAACGAAAATTCTGCGTTCCGCGCCCTCCGGCAGCTCCTCTTTTTTGATTTCGGTTAAAGATACCGAAGGCACGTACGGATCGCCGTATGCAACCTCCGTATAGTTGGCGAGATCGGACTCTTTGATTTCGTCGGACAAAGCGAGCGGAGAAGTTTTGCTTATCGTAATCCGCGCGCGGAATTCCGCAATCAGTTCGCACGTAAGATTTTTGCTTTCCAGCATTTCTTTCGCCTCTTTATCGTACGAAGCGGCATAGCGGATAATGCCCAGCCGATACTCCTTTTCCAGCACGTTGGAAAGCGTGCGCAGCGCGTTGGTTTCTTTATAATACGCTTCGCAGCGCGCCGCCCTCGTAAGCGAGCGGGAAAACCGCGCGAATGCTTCGGCAATATAATCGGCGCGGGCGGCGGAAAGGGAAAACACGGCTTTTTCGCCGCCTTTGTTTTTAAATTCCGTTTCCAGCTTTTCGATGTCCCGGATAATCAGTCTGCCGCGGCTTAACAATCGTTCGCCGTCCGGCGTTAAAACAATGCCTTTGGGCTTGCGGTCGAAAATGGTGATGTCCAGCTCTTTTTCCAGTTCTTTTATGGCGCGCGACAGGTTAGGCTGCGCCACGGCAAGTTCTTCCGCCGCCTTGGAAAGCGACCCCGCTTTTGCCACAGCCGCCGCATATTTCAAATACACGATGTTCATCTTCCGTATCTCCTCGCCGTTGCTTTTCCGCCGTTTGTATACATTCATGTATTATTTTACAGCATTTTCGGCGATTTGTCAAGAATCGGCGCGCAGACTTTTCAGGGGTTTGTGTAAAAAGCAGAAAAAAAAGGGAGATTCTCCCTTTTTTTCATGACTTCTAATTTTTCGCCGCTTCGCCGTTCTGCCGCCTGTTCGCCGCGGTTATGCCGCCCGCCGCACGTTTGCAGCGGCGTTGTTTTTAATCTTTCGCCGGCGGTTTTACGAATTTTTCAGAACCGCCGTTTCCGCCGCGTCCGCCAGCGCTTCCGCCGCGTTGAAGCAGCGTTCGAATTTTTTGTAAATATCCCGCCACTCGATCACTTCGCGCGTGGAACGGCTTTCCACGGACAGCGCGCGCACCGCCCGTTCGTACAGCACGTCGCCGCGCTTTTCTATTTCGTTCACTTCCGCAATCAGTTCGTTCAGCCGTGCAGGTTTGTTCAGGTTTTTCAACTCGTTCAGCATCTCCGCCGCTTTTTCGCACGCTTCCGAAATCAGATCGGTAAAATCCGCCGCGTCGGCGCGCAGCGATTTGATGTCCGCCATATATAAAAACGCCGCCACGCCGTCCACGTCGTCCGCCAGATCGTCCGCCGCGCGGGCGAGCGTAAGCAAATCTTCCCGATCGACGGGCGGCAGAAATTCGCGCAGCAGCGCCGCGGAAAACGCGTGTTTTTCCTCGTCGCACCGCCGTTCCGTCGCATGCGTGGCGGCGCGCAATTCCGCCGTTTTTTCGTACGCGAAATTTTTCGCGAACCTTCCCAGAAGCCGCGCTTCTTCGGCGGCAAATTCCGCCATGCGCCACAGCGAAGCGAAATAATCGAACTTTTTCTTTGATTTCATTGTTTTCCCCTTTTTTGTCCTTCCTTATCGTATGCTTTTTCTCCGCAGATTGTTAAAAACGCGTGCGAGCGGCTAAAACACGCGCACGAACAGTTTGGTTACGAGGTACCCTATCGCGCCGCAGCCCGGAAAAGTAAGCACCCAGGTAAGCAGCATTTCTTTCGCCACGGAAAAATTCACCGATTTTCTGCGCTTCGCCGCGCCCGCGCCCATAATCGCCGTGGTTTTCGCGTGCGTGGTGGATACCGGCATGCCCAGCAGCGAACACGCAAGCAGCCCCGCCGTCGCCGAAATATCCGCGGCGAATCCCTGATATTTTTCTATTTTCACCATGTCCATGCCCACCGCTTTGATGATTTTCATTCCGCCGATCGACGTGCCCAGCCCCATCACCGCCGAACATAAAATCATAAGCCACAGCGGAATTTCCGTCGCCGCCGCCCGCGTATCTCCGCCGCACAGCGCGATGCCGAGGAGGAATACGCCCATAAACTTCTGCCCGTCCTGCGCGCCGTGCATAAACGCCGTGCCCGCCGCGGCGGCTACCTGTCCCTTATCGAAGAACGCGTTGGCGCGGCGATAATCCGCGTTTTTACAAATTTTCTGCAACGCTTTCGTAAAGAAAAAGCCCAGCGCGAAACCGAGTATCACCGAGAACGCAAGCCCGTAAAGGACTTTTGCCCATTCCGCGCCGTTTACGCCGCCGAGGTTGCCGTGCATGGCGATCGCCGAACCGGTAAGCCCCGCAATCAGCGCGTGCGATTCGCTGGTGGGGATGCCGAACGCCCACGCGAACACCGCCCACGCCACGATGGAAAGCATCGCCGCCGAAAGCGCGATCTGCGCCGCACGCGCGTCCGAGCCGAAATCCACCATATGAAAAATCGTTTCGGCTACGCGCGGAGATATCATCGTCATTAACAGCACGCCCGCAAAATTGCAAAGCGCCGCCATCAGTATGGCGGAACGGGGGCGCATGGCGCGCGTTACCACGCAGGTGGCGATGGCGTTCGGCGCGTCCGTCCAGCCGTTCACAAAAATCACGCCGAGCGTTAATACCGAAGTTACCCACAGCGCGGGAGTATGCGAAAGCTGCGTGAAAAATTGAGATAGCGACATTTTTTACTTTTCCCTCCCGTGCCTTGCTTGTCTTTTATATAAGTATGCCGCTTTTTCCGCAAAAAAAACTCCGGCTTGCGCAAAATTTCGCAAAAGCCGGAAGATTATCGTTTTTCGTTTTTCACTCGCCTACGATCGTAGCCGTGCATTTATCGCCGCAGATGACGAGATACGCGTACGTGCCGCCCGCGTACAGCGGAAATTTCATCGTGCCGGGGCATACAAGCGTAACGCCTCCGATTTCTTCGATTGCCGCGTTGTGCGTGTGCCCGTAAAGCGCCACGGCGGCGCCGCGCTTTTTCGCTTCTTCCGCCAACGTGAACGGCTCGCTTTTTACGCGGTACATATCGCCGTGGCAGGCAAAAATTTTTACGCCCTCTATTTCGATATCCGCTTCGCGCAAGCCCCCGCACAAATCGCAGTTGCCTTTGAAAGAATACGTCTTTTCCGAGTATTTTTCTTCCGCCTCGCGCATATCGTATCTGCCGTCGCCGAGGTGAAAAATATAATCCGCCTCGTCGAGTACGCGCGCAATCGCCGCGAGATTTTCTTTATGCCCGTGCGTATCGGAAATCACCACCGCCGTTTTCATTGCTTTTTATCCCCGTTTTCAAGCCTTTCTTTCAACGCCGTCAACGCGCGGAAGCGGTGCGAAACCGCGTTTTTCTCCTCCGCGCTCGCTACGCCGAAGCTCTTGCATAAATCGTCGCTGTAAAACAGACAATCGTAACCGAACCCGTTTTCGCCCTCTTCGCGCGTTAAAATTCTGCCGTGCGTATCGCCCGTTGCCGTAACCGTTTTTCCGCCCATGCTTTGCGGAAAACACAGCGCCGCCGCCGAACGGAAATACGCCGCGCGATTCTCTATGCCTCGAAGCTCATGCAAAAGCTTTTCGCGGTTTTTCTTATCGTCGCCGTGCCCGCCCGCGTACCTTGCGCTGTAAATGCCGGGCGCGCCTCCGAGCGCCGCCACGCACAGTCCGCTATCGTCGGCGAGAGCGGGCAGGTTCAGCGCCTCCGCCGCCGCCCGCGCCTTGATGATCGCATTTTCTTCAAACGTGGCGCCCGTTTCTTCGGGGTCGCCCAAGTAGCCCGCTTCGCGTGCGGAAACCACGCGCACGTCCTTGAAAATCGCCTGTATTTCCTGCAATTTATGCTTGTTGCCCGTGGCAACCACCAAAGTTTCTACTTTCATGTTATGCCTTTTCTCCGCTCTTTTCCGCTTTCTTCTTCAGCCCCTCGCGCGACATTCTCAGCGCGTTGAGTACCGCCAGCATCATCACGCCTACGTCCGCAAACACCGCAAGCCACAACGGGATAATGCCCGCAATCGAACCGATCAGGAACGCCACCTTGCAGAAAATAGAAAACGCGATGTTCTGTTTAACGATTTTCTGCGTCTTTCTCGCCGTTTTTCTGCCCTCGGCAAGCGCGGACAAATCATCGGATATCAGTACGAGGTCGCTGGCTTCCACGGCTGCCGCCGCGCCCAGTTTACCCATGGATACGGCGCAGTCCGCGCACGCCATCACGGGCGCGTCGTTGATGCCGTCGCCCACGTAGACAAGCGTACCCTCTTTTTTAAGTTCTTCCGCCGCCGTCAGTTTATCGTCGGGCAGAAGCCCAGCGCGCCACTCGTCCAGCCCGGCTTCTTTCGCCACGCTTTCGGCGCGCCCCGCGGAGTCGCCCGTAAGCATCACCGCTTTTTTCACGCCCGTTTCTTTCAGTTCCCGAATCGCGCTCTTCGCGGTGGGGCGCAGCGAATCGCCGATTTCCGCGCAGCCCGCGAATTTTCCGTTGACGGAAACGTACACCACCGTGCACACGCTTTGCGTTTCGGTTATGTCGACGCCCTCGCTTTTTAAGAACGCCGCTTTGCCGCAAAGCACTTCGTACGTGTTGCCCGCTTTATCTTTCAGCGCGGCTTTGATGCCGTTGCCCGCGATTTCTTCCGCGGAAAGCGCCGCGTACGCTTTGGCGTCCTCTTCCGCCGAACCTGCGGCGGCAAACGCTTTGGCGAGGGGGTGCGTGGAATTCTTTTCCGCCGCGGCGGCGAACGCCAGCACTTCGCGCGCCGTGAACGGCGCGTTTTCATGCACTTTCGTTACGGAAAAATCGCCTTTCGTAAGCGTGCCCGTCTTATCCAGCGCAATGATTTCCGCTTTGGCAAGCGCGTCGAGATACGTGGAACCTTTCACCAGCACGCCCTCTCTCGCACAGGCGCCGAGCCCGCAGAAATAGGTAAGCGGCACGGAAATAATCAGCGCGCACGGGCAGGAAATGACAAGGAAATTGAGCGCCGCGCTCGTCCAGCGGGCAAAATTCGTAAAATAGCTTGCGCCCTTGAACACGTCTATCAGCGGCAACAGGAATGCCACGGCAAGCGCGGAAATACAAACGATCGGCGTATAGTATCGAGAAAATTTCGTGATGAATTTTTCGCTTTGCGCCTTTTGCGCCGTCGAATTTTCCATCAGATCGAGGATGCGCTTCACGGCGCTGTCTTTATATTCTTTGGTGATGCGCATACGGAACACGCCGCCCGCGTTGATGCAGCCCGAAAGCGCCTCTTCGCCCGTTTTCAGCGTTCTGATTTCCGCTTCGCCCGTTAAAGATTTCGTATCGAGCGCGGCTTTTTCGCTGACGACAACGCCGTCGCAGGGAATTTTTTCGCCCGCGCGCACCAGCACCACGTCGCCGACTTTCAATTTTTCGGGCGCTACGATTTCTGTTTCTTCTTCGCCGTTTTCCCCGGTTTTCACAAGATTCGCGCTTTCGCTTTTAAGCGCCATCAGATCGGTTACGGAACGGCGGGACGAACCCACCGCCACCGCCTGCAGCCATTCGCCCAGCTGATACAAAAGCATAACGGCAACGCCCTCGGCATAATCGCCTAAAAGCACCGCGCCGACGGAAGCGATCGTCATTAAAAAGTTTTCGTCGAAAATTCTGCCTTTCGCGATGTTTTTCGCCGTTGAAACAAGCACGCTACGCCCCACGGAAAAGTAAGCTACGGCATAGCACGCGTACGAAATCACGCGGGTAGCGGTGAAATCGAACAGTTTTGCAAGCAGCACGCCCGCCAGAAAGAACACCGCCGAAAACACAATGGGAATCAGCTGTTTTTTATTTTCGGCAAACGCGCTTTTTTTGACGTTCTTCTTCGTATCTTCCGCGTTACGCCCTTCGCCGAGCGCCTCTTCCGCGTTAAGAACGTGTACTTTTTCAAATTTATCCGCCGTTTCGATCGCCTTTTTCACGGCGGCTTTATCCTTTGCGGTAAACGCGATTTTTTGCCCCACGAAATCCACGGAAACCCCGGATAACCCTTCGTGTTTTTTCAGAATTTCTTCCAGTTCCGCCGCGCAGCCCGCGCAATGCAGGTTTTCGATTTTCAGAACGATTCTTTCTCCCGCGGCGCCGCTATCTTTTTCGTCGTTCTTCGCGTAAACGTTTCCTCTGCCGTCGGCAAGCACCTTAACCTCTTCGAAGTTGTTCGCCGCGGCGATCGCCTTAGCAAGCGCCTCTTCGCCGGCGTATTCCAAAGCGATTTTCTGCATGACGAACGATACGGAAACGGAAGAAATCCCTTTGATTTTCGAAAGTTCCTCTTCCAGCTCCGCCGCGCATGCCGCGCAGTCGAGTCCTTCGATCGTCAGCGAGGTTTTCCCGCCCGCGGGCGTAGCCGCTTGGTTTTCATCGGGCAAAACTTTCACTTCTTCGAAGCGATTCGCCGCGTCCGCCGCTTTTGCAAGCGCTTCTTCGCTTTCGTATTCCAGAAAAATTTTCTGTGCCACGAACGATACCGACGCGGAAGAAATCCCCTTGATTTTCGAAAGTTCCTCTTCCAGCTCCGCCGCGCATGCCGCGCAGTCGAGTCCTTCGATACACAACGTTTTTTTCATATTTTTTCTCCTGCCCCTCCGGGCTGCCTTTACGGCTTTGACTTTTTAACTTTTTTGTTTTTCGGCTTAATTTTCCGCCGCGCACCGCGCGTGTTCGATGCCTATCGCCACCATCTGCGCGATGTGTTCGTCCGCAATGGAATACACCACGTTCTGCCCGTCGCGCCGCGCTTTGATTACTCTGCCGTCCTTTAAAATACGCAACTGATGCGATACCGCGCTCTGCTTTCCGCCCACCGCGTTCACGATGTGATACACGCACATTTCCCCCTCTAACAGCGCCAGCACGATTTTCAGCCGCGACGGCTCCGCCAGCATCTTGAAAATGTTGCTCGTTTCTTCCAGCATGTCGCTTTCCGGCATCACCTTTTTCGCATGCTCCGCGCGCAGCCCGTGCGCCGCCTCTTCCCTTACCGTATCGTGCGTTTTTCTCTTTTCCATCGCCGTTTCTCCTTGCTTCGTTTTCTTTTCGCTTTTAATATTATCTTATGAATATCTATTCATATTTTAATACTATGAAACGATAAAGTCAAGCAAATTCGCGGAAAAAAACAAAAAAAGTCAAAAAAAATTATCCTCCGTGGGAAAATTTTCCGCACAAAGGATAAAAACAAACGTAAAAATCAGAGTCCCCGCAAGCCGCCGCGCTTTTTCACAAGTTTTTGAAAAATCTTCGCCGTGGTAAGCGCGTCGTCGAACGCGCGGTGGTGATTGAAATGTATATCGTAATAATCCGCCAGCGTGTTCAGCTTGAAGTTGGAAACTTCGCCGCGCAGCACTTCCTGCCCGATCGTCATCGTATCGTACGTTTTCGCGTCGAAGAAGTAGCGGTACTCTTCGCCGTAATACTTCACGAAACGATAATCGAACATAACGTTGTGTCCCACCAGCGCGCACCCGTCGGTAAATTTGTAAAAATCCGCCAGCACGTCCTCTATATCGGGCGCGCCCACAAGATCTTCGTCGTGAATGCCCGTCAGTTCCACGATATTCGGCGGCAGCTTTTCCGGACAGGCGATAAACGAAGAAAATTTCTCCGTCATGTTCCCGCCCTGCATCTTCACCGCGCCGATTTCGATAATCCTGTCCACCTTTCCCGACGCGGGCGAGCTGTTCAACCCCGTGGTTTCTATGTCGAACACCACAAACGTTTGCGCCTTTAAATCTGCCGGCAATTCGAGGTCGTCGAAAAAACCGGACTGCGTATAATCTTCGTACGGCTCCGGAAACACGTGATGATACCCCTTGGGCACCTTTCTTCCCGGCAGCTTTTCGGGCACGAACCCTTCCGGCTGCGCGCCGTAATCGATTTTTTTTATCGAGTAGGAAATATTGCCGTTGAACAGTTCGAAATCGCCCGTGCACACAATCGAAGCGCCCGGCGCAAGCTGCGCGATTTTTTCAGCCGTGCTCTTTTTGGGAAAGTACACGCCGCGCACGTTGCCCGTATCGTCGGTAAGCGTTATCGAATAATATTCCTTGCCTTTCTTCGATTCGCGACGGTTGATATTTAAAATTCTGCCGCAAATACATACGTTTTCCGCCTGAGAATTGCAGTCCGCAATATACGTGGCGTATTTCGGCTCCGGTTCCGAGCCGTCCAGTTTTTTGAAATTCATTACGGGGAACACGCGGATATTCGGCGCGGCGGCGTCCTCTATAATCTCCTCGTCCAAAGCTTCGCGCTGTTTTTCGGCGATTTTCACGTTACCGAAATACGTGCCGCAAAAGGTGCTTTGCAGGTGCTTCGCCACCTCGTCCAGAATGTTATCCGCCGTAAACAGCGCCTGCTCGCCCGCCGCCAGCTCAAAACAGAACAACGCCCCGCTTTCGCGCTTTTCCACTTCGATATATTTCTCTTCCAGAAACGCCGAAGCCGCGGGAAAACGACTCTTCATAAACCGCATGATTTCCTGCCTGAGCAGCGCTTCGTCCGGCGTGCGTTTTTCCGCATGCACCACCGCGGCAAACCCCGCCGGCATGTACGCTTCCGCAATCTCTTCCGCTTCGGGCAGCACGCTTTCGGAATACGCAAGATCGGTTACCAGATAAAAGCACACCACTTTTTTGCGCGTGAAAACGTCGATATTCGTGATAATCGCGTTATTAAACCCGTCCAGCTGCCGGATTTTATGTAAAAATTCTTCCGTTACGTTCATAGTTCCCGTCCGATTTATCTCTTATTTTTCGCCCGCAAACGCGGCAAGTTCGGCTAAAAATTCTTTTTCCGCCGCCTCCGCGCTCACTTTTTTATACGGTTCGCCGTTTTTGAAAATAAGGCAGAACCCGTCGCCGCCCGCAATGCCGAGGTCCGCGTCCTTCGCCTCTCCGGGCCCGTTCACCACGCACCCCATCACCGCCACTTTGCCGCGCTTTTTATACGGCGCCACAAATTCTTTCACCTTTTCGGCAAGCGCCATGCTGTTCCAGCGGCACCGCCCGCACGTGGGGCACGAAACCACTTCGATATAGTCTTTATCCAGCCCGCAGGCGCGCAGAATCCGTTTCGCCGCGTACACCTCTTCTATGGAATCGTCGGTTAAAGAAACGCGAATCGTATCGCCGATGCCGCGCAGCAGCAGCGAACCGATGCCCACCGCGCTTTTAATTACGCCGTCCGCCTTGCTGCCCGCCTCGGTAACGCCCACGTGCAGCGGATAATCGCAAAGCGAAGGCAACATGGAATACGCCTCCACCGTAAGCGGCACGTCCGAAGCCTTTACGGAAAGCACGATATCAGAAACGCCGTGTTTTTCGAGAATCGCCGCGTTGTACAGCGCGCTTTCTGCAAGCGCCTGCGCGCTTCTGCCGTAACGGGCGAAAAATTGTTTTTCGATGCTGCCCGTATTCGCACCCACCCGCACGGGAATATGATGCGCCTTTATGCAGTCCGCCACCAGCGCGATTTCCTTTTCGCCGCCGATGTTCCCGGGATTGATACGCAGCTTATCCGCGCCGTTTTCCACCGCCAGCACGGCAAGGCGCGGCGAGAAATGAATGTCCGCCACGATAGGAATCGAAACTTTGGTTTTTAAAGTTTTAATCGCGTAAGCGTCAGCCTCGTCCAGCACGGCATAGCGGATAATTTCACAGCCCGCCGCGGCAAGCGCGTTCGTCTGTGCCGCACATTTTTCTATATCGGAAGTTTTGCACGTGGTCATCGACTGAATCTTTACTTTTTCTCCGCCGCCCACGGCAACGGAACCGATCATAACTTTTTTGGTCATAGTTTTTTATTTCCTTTTTGCTTGACTTCCCCCCGGGGGGAAGGCTATAATATTGCCTTATTTCAAGGCTTCCCCTTGGGGGGAGGCTCCGACTGAAAGTCGGTGGTGAGGGGCGCAACTTGTTTTCTATATCTATCAGTCTAAGCGATAATGTACCCGCCCCTTGTTTTTCAGAAATTTCTTCCGAAATATTCAGAAAATCAAAAATGTGCTACGCCCCTCATTCGCTTCGCTTTCGCTCGGCACCTTCCCCCCAAGGGGAAGGCTGAATTATTGCCTTATTTCAGAGGCTTCCCCCCGGGGGGAAGCTGTCTGCGGAGCGGACTGATGAGGGGCAGTTACTTGTTTTCTTTCATTCGTCAATATCGTTATTGCAACTACCCCTCATTCGCTTCGCTTTCGCTCGGCACCTTCCCCCCAAGGGGAAGGCTATAATATTGCCTACTTATTCCCCATCATATTCTGCAATTCCGCCATAAACGACGAAATATCCTTAAACGAACGGTACACCGAAGCATAGCGCACGTACGCCACCTCGTCCGTTGTTTTCAGGCGGTCCATCACCATTTCGCCGATTTTTTTCGAAGTGATTTCGCTTTCCATGCTGTTGTACACCTGCTTCGAAATATCCGCCACAATATCGTCTATCGTCGCCATTGCCACAGGCCGCTTTTCGCACGATTTTATAATGCCGTTGCGTATCTTTTCCGCATTGAACGCCTGCCGCGTGCCGTTGTTTTTCACCACCAAAACGGGCGTAACTTCAATCGTTTCGTACGTGGTAAACCGCCTGCCGCACCCTACGCACTCTCTGCGGCGACGTATCGTGCGCGCGTCGTCCGAAGATCTCGAATCCACCACTTTGCTTTCCGTACAGCTGCAATATAAGCACTTCATTTTTATCGCCTCTTTGCGTTATTTTTTTTCGCCGTTATTTATTGTAATACCCGTCGATTTCCACCGAGATTTTCCCGCCGGTCGGGTTTTCGAAAATCAGCTTAATATAGTGCTCGCCGTTGTTAATGCCTGCGGCACCTGCGCCCGAATTGCCGAACAAGTCAAGCGAAAAATCGTTCTCCTTGCCGCCGTTATACGCGCCGATTTTCTTCGCATACGCGTGCAAATCTATCAAAAGCAACTCGCCGTCTTTAGAAGCGGTAACCTGTACCGCTTTGCCGCCAATCTCGCATTTCACGCTTACGTTGCTTGCGCCTTTGATTTTTATCGCGAGCTTCGTTGCGGAAATTTCCGTTTTCGGCATCAACACAATCGATTCGTACGCTTGCGCCTCGTTCGCAAACGCGTTCAAATTTTCGGAACTTTTCACCGCATATCGATTCATCGCGGGGTAGATTTTCTGCGTAGTATTTTCAAACGTATTGCCGATTGCCTGACTTACAATCGCGGGCAACACCATGCTATACCCCTTGTACAATCTCGGAGAATCATTGCACGTGTCATCAACAAAAACGATATTCTTATTTATCGAATTTATGCACGCCGAATCGATAATTCCGTTATATTTTGTTTTAAATTCGGAAGCGTATTCGTCGTCTTTCTCCACTAACGAATCGCCGATGACGTTTGATTTGATAAAGTTCACTAATTTTTCGCTATCGAAATTTTCATAGCCGAGCGCGTTAATCTTAGCAAGCGTGGTTTGATACGTCGCAAAATTTCCGTTCACCGTTTCTCCCGCAAGCGTTTGAGCAATCGCCATTTTCATTTTGTCGATATTATTTTTCGTGGCAAATTCGGAATACGTTGAATTTGCATCAGAATACCAATTCCATTTCATACTTTCGTCGGCAGTAGACACCAACGTAGCGGCAGAGAAACCTTCTTCTAATTGTAAATATCTTCCTTCTATAGCACCGGATAAATTTAAAGCATCATTCCTCAATAAAAAATTCATGCCCGAAGTCAAATCGATTGATTTTTGAAAATCGGCAATATCGTCAATATTAACAACCCTTAATTTCGTTACCGATTCTTGCTGAGCCGCTAATAATGTATTGCTGTTTACAACGGCATTGTTTCCTTGATACGAAAAATCTTTTTCGCCGTTTTTTAAGGTGTATTTCGCGTTTTGCGTGCGGTTATGCGTGGTTTGATTGTACCCGTAAACGTAGGTGAGCCGATACAAAATATCCTGCGCCAGAAGGTCGATTTGCCTATCTAAAATTTCGTTAAAAGATTTTTCCGTGCCGTCCGCGTCGGTAATCTTTTCTCTCGCATAGCTTACTTTCATTCCGCCGAAAACGTCCGCCGTGTTTTGTTTTTGCGCGGGCTTTTTCGCCTCGTTTTCGTAGCCGCATACGGTGCAGGTGTAGCCGTCTGCGCCGTAAATATGCTCGCCGCGTTCTTCTTCGTCGTACACCGTGCGCTCTCTCCAATGTTCTGTATCGTTAAATTGCCAGTCCCCGTATGTCGGCTCTGTATTTTCCCCGTTGCCGCTGTTATTGCCGCCGTTATCGCACGAGACAAAGCCCGCCGCGCACGGCGCAAGCATCAGGCACGCAAGCATCGCGCTTAAAAATTTTTTCTTGAAATTTTTCATAAAAACATCTCCTTTTGTTTATTATTTTTTATTTTAAAATTTATCGCCTTGTTTCAAGGCTTCCCCTTGGCTGAAAAAAAATTCAGTAAACTTCATTTTTTTCGGCAAAAATGCTCAGCCACTTCGTGGCTTCCCCTTGCCTGCTGAAAATTTTGCTTACAAAATTTTCTTCGGCAAAAATTGTCAGCCACTTCGTGGCTTCCCCTCGGGGGGAAGCTCTGCCACGCAGTGGCGGTGATGAAGAAAAGCTTGCTTTTCTTTTTTGTTTGAAAATTTGCCTTTTAAGAAATTTTCAAACAAAGGGGCAGTTACATTTTCGAAAGCTTGAAAATATAAGAAAACAAGCTGCGCCCCTTGATTTTCAGAAATTTCTTCCGAAATATTCAGAAAATCAAAAATGTGCTGCGCCCCTTGATTGAAAATTTCGATATGAAATTTCAATCAAAAATGTGCTGCGCCCCTCATTCGCTTCGCTTTCGCTCGGCACCTTCCCCCCAAGGGGAAGGCTTTTCTGGGGCGCTATATTTATTGCCTTATTTATCCCCTTTGCGTTCCGCCTGCCGCGCGGCAATCTCTTTCTCGTACCCGCGCCCTTTCGGCGTATAATACACGTGGTCTTTCACGGAATCCGGCAGATACTGCTGCTTTACATACCCCCCGTAGTTGTGCGGATATTTATACTGTTTGCTCGCCGCCTTATCCGCCGCGCTGCCGTAAGAATTATCCCTTAAATACGCGGGCACGCCCTCGTCGTCGCGCGCGTTTCTCACGTCCTCTTTCGCCGCGTTCATCGCCTCGATGACGGAATTGCTCTTTTCGGCTTCGCACACGTAAATAATCGCTTCCGAAAGCGGAATCATCGCTTCGGGATACCCTATTTTTTTCAGCGCGTACATCGCCGCCGTGGTAATCTGCAGCGCGCGCGGATCGGCAAGCCCCACGTCCTCCGCCGAATGTACCACCAACCGCCTTGCCACCAGCATCGGGTCGCCGCCGCCCTCGATAATCCGGTGCGCATAATAAAGCGCCGCGTTCGAATCGCTGCCGCGGAGCGATTTGCAGAACGCCGAAAGATAATCGTAGTACTGATCTTCGCCGAACGATAGCGATTTCTGTTGTATCGATTGTTCCGCGTCGGCAAGCCGCACGCGAATTACGCCGTCCTTATCTTTCGGGGTGGTGTTTACGGCAAGTTCCAGCGCGTTGTACGCCGTGCGCAAATCTCCCCCCGCCACGCGCGCGATATGCGCTATCGCGTCGTCGTCCGCCTCCGCGCCCGTCTTGCCCAAGCCTTTCAGGCGGTTTTTCAACGCGGCGCGCAGCGCGTTTGCAATTTCGTCCTCCGTCAGCCTCTTAAACTCGAACACGCGGCAGCGGGAAACGATGGCGGGCGTCATCGAAGCGTACGGATTTTCGGTAGTGGAACCGATAAAAATAATCGTGCCCTTTTCTATGGCGGGCAACAGCGAATCGCTCTGCGTTTTGCTGAAACGGTGGCATTCGTCCAGCATCAGATAGGTGCGCTTGCCGTACATACGCAGGTTTTCGCGCGCGGTATCCACGGCTTTTTTCACGTCCGCCACGCCCGAATTTACGGCGTTCAGCTTGATAAATTCGCCGTTCGTCGTCATCGCGATAATGTTCGCGAGGGTGGTTTTGCCGCACCCCGGCGGCCCCCAGAAAATGCAGCTGCCCAGCCTGTCCGAAGCGATGGCGCGGCGAAGAAGCGAGCCTTCCGCCACAAGATGCTTCTGCCCGATAAATTCGTTCAGCGTGTTGGCGCGCATGCGCTCGGAAAGCGGCTTCGCCGTTTCTTCATAGTTGTTGAAATCGAAAAGATCCATAATCAACCTTTGCCGGATTGTTTTCCGGCGTAAAATTTCACAAGCAAATCTTTCGCCTCTTCCGCCACGTATCCGTCTACGCTTTTGCCGAATTTTAAAAGCGCGCGCACCGCCGTAGAAGAAACGTGCAGCAAATCCTGCGGGCAGGGCACGTACATGGCGATAAATTCGCCGTAAAGTTTTTCGCTTAAATAGTAGCTTGCCGTTTCGTAATCGAAATCGGTGCCGTTGCGAATCCCGCGAAGGTAACAGTTTGCGCCCGTTTCTTTCATCAGCGCGGCAACCGTGCCCGAAGAAGAAATAATTTTCACGCGCGGCGACGAAAACGTTTTTTCAAGCAGTTTTTCCCGCTCCGCCACGGTGAACGTCGGCTGTTTTTCGGGGTTTATCATAATCGCCACAATCACCTCGTCAAACACTTTCAGCGCCCGTTCCACAACGGCTTTGTGCCCCACCGTAGGCGGATCGAACGTTCCCGCAAACAAGCATTTTTTCATAATAGTTTCCTCAAAAACGATACGTACGTTTTTCCGTACTTTCTCACGTCGGCAACGTGCAAGCCGGAATTTTCGGCTGCGCTTTCTTCAAACGGCTTGTCCCGTTCGTACACAATCACGCCGTCCTCGGCTAAAAGCCCCCGCCGCGCGATTTCTTCCGCCGCCTTCACGCCGTAATCGAACCGGTACGGCGGATCGAGAAACACGATATCGAATTTTCCCTGCAACGCGCTAAGACAGGCAAGATAATCCAGCGCGCGCACCGTGCATACTTCGCCCTCGCCCAGCTTTTTTATGTTTGCCGTAAGCACCGCCACGCTGTCTTTCGAACAATCGTTGAACACCGCCTCTTTCGCCCCGCGGGAAATACATTCCAGCCCCAGCGCGCCGCTGCCGCAGAACAAATCCAGCACCCGCGCCCCCGCGATTTCGCGCGAAAGAATATTGAACACGGATTCTTTCACCCTGTCCGCCGTGGGGCGTATCGCCTCGCCTTTAAATTCCGTCAGCACTCTGCCCCTGTGCTTTCCGCCGATGATACGCATACGCCGTTATCTCTTTTTGTTGGGCTTCGTGCCGGGCAAGCCGCCGTAATTGATTTTTTTCGGCTTCGCCGTCTGCTCCGCGCTCTTTCTGTCCGCCAGCGCCTGTTGTTTCGCCACTTTCGCCCGTTTCGAATACGCGCCCACGATATAAAACACGCCCGAAACAACGAAAGGAATCAGCGCAACCAGAATCGACATATAAAAATTCGGCGCATGCAGGTACTGGAACGGCATCACCGCCCACCCCGCGAAAAATTCGAAAATCAGAAGCGCGACCGCCGCGCCTTTCCCCGTCGTGCCCGATTCGATAACCGGCTGAAATTTGCCGAACAGCAAGCCCGCAACCACCACGGGAAGGCACACGAAAAATCCCATCAGAAATCCCTTCCAGGGGCGGTACTCTTTATGTTCTTTATAGCCCGTAATCGTCAGATCGCTGCCGAGCTCCGCCGCCGAACGGCGCTTCATATTGCCCGAAATCAGCTGTTCGAAATGCGTTCCGCCGCACCCCCAGGACATCAGCGCGTTGTACGCCACCGCAATGACGCCGCAGATAATCGACGCCGTAAGCACTGTAGAGCGGGCAACGTTTCCGGCTTTATCCGCATGTTTTCCAAGCACCACAAGCAGGATGCCGCTCATGGCAAGATACATAAAAATCGGCACCAGCGCATGCAACAGACATTCGCGTACCGTGCGCCACACTTTTCCCGCTTCTTTTTTGAAATTCGACATTTCTTTCATATTCTCCTGTGTAAAAATTTTTATCCGATCCGCGCCCCGACGCGCGTGCTCGTTCTCTGTTGTTTTTCCGAAACCCGCCCGGCAGGCGAGCCTGCGTTTTTCCGCCGCAAACGGTAGTTTCCGCCGCCCCTTTCCGCTTAAATATACACGCGTTCGGCATGCGAGCCAACCGCGCAAAGCACTTCGTACGCTATCGTTCCCGCTTCCCGCGCCGTTTCCACGGCGTTTTTCATCACGCAGATTTCCCTGCCGCGCGGCTTTTCGCCGCGGCGGATCGTGCAGTCCATACACGGCAGCGCCGCATTTTTTCCGCCGCTCATGCCGTTGCGTTCTCTTCTGAAAAACCCGCCGCCGTAGCCCGCGTTCACCGCGTGCAGTTTCTCTCCCGGCACGCCCGTCCGCTCGCCGTACCCGATTTCTCCGCTTGCATACGTGCGGCTTTCTATACACCGCGCATACGCTTTCATCGCGGGGCGCACCGGCGAAAACGGTCTGCCTCCCCGCCCGGGTTTTTGCGCTACGAGCGGCAGACAGCCGTCCGGAAGATAGCCGTACAACCCCAGCCCCACGCGCACCATATCGAAATAATAATCTTCGGATAAACACGCGCCCGCCGTGGCGGATAAATGCCGCGTAAGCCGCCCGAAATATTTTTCGGCGACCGCGCAATGTTTCACAAACAAATCGCGCTGCGCCGCCGCATTTTTTATATTGCTCACGCCCGACAGATGAGAAAAAATCCCCTCTACGCGCACGCCCGCGCTATGCTTTAAAATCTCCGCCGTCCTCGTAAGCGCCGCGCCGTCGCAACCGAAACGGTTCATGCCCGTATTCGTTTTGATATGCACGCGCACTGCCCTTTCCGCCGCGTCGCCGCCCGCGGAAACGCTTTTCAAAAACGCCGCCGCGCTTGCCGCCGCGCAAGCCGTAAACGCGCCGTCCACCGCCATGATACAGCCGCGCAGCGCGATTTCTTTCGCCTCCGCTTCGGTTGCCGGCGGAGTAAGAATCAGAACGTCTTTATCCGTAACGCAACCGAGCGCGACGGCTTCGTCGATATTCGAAACGGCGAAACAGTCGGCGATATTTTCAAGCGCCGCCGCAACTTCCGCCGCGCCGTGCCCGTATGCGTCGTCTTTCACCACCGCGCAAAGCCTCGCGCCCGTGCGTTTTTTCCAGTATAAAGCGTTTTTCTCTACGGTAAGCAATGAAATTTTTGCCACGGTTTTCTGCATTTTATAATCTATGCACCGCCGCGCGCGGATATGCTTCCCGAAGTCTTTTCAATCTTCCGTTAAAAATCGCCGCTTCCGGCGCGCGTTACTGCGGCTGATACAAAATCCTGCGGCAGCTTTCGCATTCGATGACGCCCTCTTTCAGCTTGCTCATCGCCGCCAGCGGCACTTCCATGCCGCAGCAGGGGCATCGGCCGTCCGTCAACGGAAATACCACGGGGAACACCTTTTCTTTGCGCTTTGCAAGGTATTTGTTCATCGCCTCTTCGGGAATATCTTTCGCAATGCCCGCAAGTTCCTTTTCCAGCGCTTTCCGCTCGTCGTCGCGACTCGCTTTCACCGCCTTGTATTTCTCGTTCGCCTCGGCGTACTTTTTCTGCATCGCAATCACTTGCTTTTTCAGTTCTTTGTACTCCTGATCGGTTTCCTTTACGCTCTTTACAAGCGCCGCCAGTTCGCTCTTCGTCTTACGGAGCGCGTCCAGCTGCTTCTGCGCGGCTTTTTTGTAATACGATACGTCGCCGCCGCTTTTAATCAGTTCGTCGATGCCCGCAAAATCCGCAAGATCCTTTTCCGCCGCGGTACAGCCTTCTTCCACCGCAGCGGCTTTCTCTTTCAGCCCGCGAGCTTTCGATTCCAGCGAATCCAGCTTTTCCGCCGCGCTTTCAAGGAATTTTTTCACTTTCACGAATTCCTTTCTCTCGTCGCACGACGCCAGCTCCCGCTCCAGAGCGAAAAGCTTCTTATCCGTTTCCTGATACTTTAAAATTGCCGTCAATTCAGACATATTTTTTACCTGCCTTTCCGTCAGAGCAGCGCGGAGTTTTCGAAATATTCGCAAACTACCCCCGCCGTTCCGGCGATTTTTTGTACTTTTAAATAAAATTGATAAAACCCGTAATTTTCCGAAGCATAATGCGTGGGCGCAATCACCGCCATTCCCCGCGAAACCGCTTCTTTTAAAATATGGTGCTTGAAATCGGAAGAAATCAACGCGTCCGCCCCGTTTTTCGCGGCAAACGCAATCGCTTCTTCGTCGGCGCCCGCGCCGCAGAACGAAGCCGCGCGTTTCACCGTTTTTCTCTCGTTTGCAAACAGCAGCGTATGTCTGCCGCCAAGCGTGCCGTCCAACGCTTCTTTCAAAGCTTCCGCGCTCACCGCGGCGCCGTCCGCCACGTCGTACGCGCGCCCGTACGCGCCGTTGCCGCAAGAAAACGTAAACATCCTATCTTCCGTAGGTTCGCCGCAACGCTCCGCCGCCTTTCCGGCAGCCTTTCCGCCCGCCGCGCGCACCGCCCGAGCAAGACTTTCGTCGATTCCGCCTTCCGCCGCGTCCAGATTCAGATGCATGGAAATCACGGAAATGCCCGCCCGCGCCGCCGCAAGAACGGCGCCGCTCGTTTCGTCGTCCGCGGAAAGCGAAGCCAGTTTCGAATAGATGGCGGGGTGATGCGTAACAATCGCGCCCGCGCCCGATTTTTCCGCCGCTTTCACCGCGTCTTTCGATAAATCCAGCGCGAATACCGCCGCCTTCACCTCGTTTTTGCAGTCCAGCAGCAGCCCGCTGTTATCGTATGCGCCGTAGCGGGAACAGAATTCTTTGCTGTACGCCATCGGCGCCGCCGGTTCGATCAACGCAAAAAAATCAATCGATTTCACCTGTAATCACCCCCCGCAGAAAATCCCGCCGCGCGCAAAGCTCGCCGCGCGAAACGTCGCTTAAATTTTCGCCTCCGAGGTACTTTTCCGCACGCGCCAGTTTTTCTTTCAGGCGCCCGAGAAACGCCGCCGATTTTTCGCGCATGTTTTCGTACCCGAACGCATATTCTCCGCGCGTATAATCCTGCGCTTTTTCGTTTTCTCCTCGCCGCCGCCCCACAATGCAATCGTAGGGTTTCCCGTCGCTTTCAAACGTGTAATCGCGCTCTAAATACGCGCCGCGCGCTATTAAGTACCGCCTGAGCTTCTCGCCGTCCAGCATCGGCTGAAATACAAAACGCCGGGGCAGAAACCCGTACTTTTCGTGAGATAGAATATCCACGATTTCGCTTCCGCCCATGCCGGCAATCAGCACTTCTTCCGTATCGTCCGGAATCCCGTAAAATCCGTCTCCCAACACGCCTACGGCTTTTCCTTCCGCCACGTACGTCGCAAGCCGCTTTTTCGCTTTTTCCAGACTACCCTTGCTCACGTCCGAAAAATACAGCTTTCCGCACAGCCCGTTTTTCAGCATGTACTCGCTCATATATCCGTGGTCGCAGCCCACGTCCGCAAACGTTTCCGCGGGGCGCAGGTGCGCGCACAAAATCTTAATCCGCTCCGTATTCGCCATACTCTCGAAAGCCTTTACGGATTAAAATCGCGCAACCGCTTACTTCTCGAAGGATGGCGCAATTTTCTAAGCGCTTTCGCCTCTATCTGACGAATGCGCTCCCGCGTTACGTTGAATTCTTTGCCCACTTCTTCCAGAGTGCGCGGTCTGCCGTCGTCGATGCCGTAACGAAGCCGCAGAACCTTCTCTTCGCGCGGCGTCAGCGTATCCAGAACGCGCGCGATCTGCTCTTTCAGCATCGTGGAAGCCACGGAATCGCTTGCCGTGGGCGTTTTGTCGTCCTCGATAAAATCGCCGAGATGGCTGTCCTCCTCCTCGCCGATCGGGGTTTCCAGCGATACGGGGTCCTGCGCGATTTTCTGAATCTCGCTCACCCGCTCAATCGAAACACCCATGCGCTCCGCCAGTTCTTCCAGCGTCGGTTCGCGCCCCAGTTCCTGCAGCAGAATTCTCTGCTCGCGCACAAGACGGTTAATCGTTTCCACCATGTGCACGGGGATACGAATCGTTCTCGCCTGATCGGCAATCGCCCTCGTAATCGACTGACGAATCCACCACGTGGCATACGTGGAAAATTTGAATCCTTTCTGATAATCGAATTTTTCCACCGCTTTCATCAATCCGAGGTTTCCCTCCTGAATCAGATCGAGGAACAGCATGCCCCGTCCCACGTACCGTTTCGCAATGGAAACCACAAGACGGAGGTTCGCTTCGGAAAGCCGCTTTTTCGCCGCTTCCTGTCCCTCGCTCATCTTCTGCGCAAGTTCCAGTTCTTCGTCCGTCGTTAAAAGCGGCACCTGTCCTATGTCTTTCAGGTACATTTTCACGGGGTCGTCCAGCCCCACGTCGGAAAGCGCCTGCTCAAACAGTTCCCTGTCGCGTTCGCTCTCGTCCACTACCTGAATCGACGCGTCTTTCAGTGCCTTGTACACAAAGTCCAGTTGTTCGGGCGTAATATCCACCTTTTCCACAATCTCGCAAAGCGCCGTGGTGGAAATACTTCCCTTCATCTTGTACTCGCCGATAATCGCACTAACGAGCTCCTGCAATTTTTGCTCGGAAATTTGCTCCATTTTCTTTTCTGCCTCCTGTGAGTGCCTGTTTATCTTACGTTGATAACCCGTTTTTTTATTTAGTCTGTCTGCTCCGCCTCGGCACTATTTTTTCAGCCGCCTCGTCAGAGCGTCGATTTCCGCGGCGATTTGCTGCCGTTCTTTCAGCTCGGTCGCCGCCGAAAACTTTTCGGAAAGCGCCTTGATTTTCGCCTGCACCGCTTCTTTTTCCAACGTCGCCACCGAATCCGCGAAAAACTTTTCCGATACGCGGCTTTCCAGCTCGTCCTCGTAATTCAGATCGAGAATCGCGCAGAATTCCGGCGAATCCGCTTCCAGCACGTCGAACAAATCGCTCGGACGGATTTTTTCTCCGTTCTCTTCGCATGTCAGTACGTACTTCGCTATCGTATTCCGCGTTTCGTCCGTAAACGAAATGCGATTCAGATCGAAATCTTTCGCATACGGCGCCGAAAACAGCTTCGCCGCCAGAATAAACCGCTCGGCGCGCTGAAATTTATCGCCGCCCTCTTCCGCCTCTTTCGTCGCCGCCGTTTCGCTTTGCGCCTGCGCCGCCGGCAAATCGCTCAGATCCCGCTCCAACGACTGTAACGTGATGCCCGTCTTATCCCGCAGCTGTTTCAGAAGTTCTTCCCGCTCGCTTGCCGTTTCCGCTTCCCGCACGATTTTCAGCGCCTCCGCCACAAACGCGCGCTTTTCGTCCGATTTTTTCAAATCGTACTTCCGCCCCGCGGCAAGCAGCTTGTAATCGATGAGCGGCACCGCCGCGTCCAGACATTTTTGGTACGCCGCCGCGCCCTCTTTCGCCACGTCGTCCGGGTCCTGCCCGTCGGGCAGCGGCACCACGCGCACCGTCAGATTTTCCGCTTTCAGAATTTCCAGCCCGCGCAAATCCGCGCTCTGCCCGGCAAAATCTCCGTCGTAACTGATGTACACCTTGTCGGTATAACGGCGGATCAGCCGCGCCTGCTCGGTCGTAAGCGACGTGCCCATGGAAGCCACTACGTTTTTAAACCCCGCCTGATAGAGGGAAATGGTATCCATATACCCCTCCACCATGATCACTTCGTTCACCGCCTGTTCGCGCTTGAGTTTTTTTAAAAGATTGATGTTGTATAAATTTTTCCGCTTGTTGAAAACGATGGTTTCGCGCGTGTTTTTATACTTCGCGAAATCGGTTTTCTCCATCACCCTGCCGCCGAACGCCACAACTTCGTCCAGCGAATTGATAATCGGAAAAATCAGCCGTCCCGCCAGAGAATCCACCGGGCGCCCCCGCTTATCCAAAGACGCCACGCCGCTTTCCAGCATATCTTCCGCCGAAAAGCCGAGCGAACTAAGATATTCGGGCAGTTCTCGATAGCCGAGCGACGCGCCGAGCCCGAATTTTTTCGCCACCGAGGGAGAAATCTTCCGCCGCTGAATATATTCGAGGTGCTTGTCCGCACGGGAATCGCCGCCGTAAAGATTGCTTAAATAGAAGCGCGCCGTTTCCAGAAGTATTTTCAGCGCCACGTCCTTTTTCCGCTTGAATTCCTGCGCTTTTTTCTCGTCGAAATCGCTTGAAGCGGGCACTTCCATTTTCGCGCGGTCGGCAAGAATCCGCACCGCCGTCATAAAATCGGTCGATTCTATGTTCTGCACAAACTTCACCACGTCGCCGGAAACGCCGCAGCCGAAGCAATGGTAAAACCCGTCCTCTTCTTTCACCGCAAACGAGGGCGTTTTCTCGTGATGGAAAGGGCAGCACGCCCAGTATTGCCCCGCCCGCTTCGTGAGCGGAATATACGAGCCGATCACTTCCACGATATTATTTTTAGCTTTCAATTCTTCCCAGAATTTCGGATCGAACCGCATAATTTTTTCCGCCTCCTTTCCGCCGATCGCGATGTTTTTCCGTAAATTCTTCCGTATTTCCGGGTATTTTCGCCCGTTTTACAGATACGACTATAATTATAATACGTAATTATACGTCCGAAACCCTTTTTTTTACGAAAATTTTTTAAAAAATCCGTAAAAAACCCGTAATCCATGTAAAAATACGCAAAAATAAAGCTCCCCGCCGGAGAGCTTTAAATTATACCGCCCGAATTTTTAATTTCCGCCCCATTTCAAAGCCTTCCCCTTGCCTGCATAAAATTGTCAGCCGCTACGTGACTTCCCCTTGCCTAAAAAAAATTCAGTAACCTTCATTTTCTTCGGCAAAAATTGTCAGCCGCTACGCGGCTTCCCCTTGTCTCATCGTGCTTGCGCACAATGAGGCAAAAATTGTCAGCCTTGTTCCAAGGCTTCCCCTCGGGGGGAAGGCTATATTATTGCCTTATTTCATGCCTTCCCCTTGGGGGGAAGGTGCTGAGCGTAAGCGAAGCGGATGAGGGGCGCAGCCCATTTTTGATTTTCTGAATATTTCGAAAGAAATTTCTGAAAATCAAGGGGCGTAGCCCATTTTTGATTTTCTGAACATTTCGAAAGAAATTTCTGAAAATCAAGGGGCGTAGCCCATTTTTGATTGAAATTTTTCACCGAAAATTTTCAATCAAGGGGCGCAACTTGTTTTCTTTCACTTTCTTTCTTTTATTTGTTTTTTTTACTTATCCGATTTTCTTCTGTTATGCTCCCTGCAAAGCATCTGACAATTTTCCGCGCAGGTTTTGCCGCCCTCGCACCACGGCGTAATATGGTCGGCTTCCATTTCCTCTATTTCGTAATGCGTTTTCTCACGGCGCTCCGCCGCGCACATGGGGCAGATTCCCCCTTGCCTCTCGTACGCCTGCCTCTTTTCGTTTTCCGTAAACGCGCGGATGTTCAGAAATTTTTCGTTTCCGGAAAGCAGATACTCGTACACGCCCGAACGTTTCGTTACGTCGTCGTCCTGCATCAGCGCGCAAATCCGCTTTTCCAGCTCCTGCGGGTTATACGGCTTTTCCCCGTACGCATTATATAATACGCCCCACGCAAGCCCTTTCATCTCCTTGCGGTACTTCGGAAAAATCGTCTGCACCCACGAAATCACGCATTGAAAATATTGCCACAGCGGCGCGGCGTGCGTATCGTGCTGCCGGCGCGACATGTATTCTTCGATTTTTATCCCCTCTTTCGCCGCTATCCACGAAAGCGCGGTTTCCAGATAATCCTGCCGGTTGACTTCGCCGCTTAAATACTTATTCGCAAGCAGATACGCCACGCACCCGTTTTTCGAAAAATACCGCTTCGCGTCCGTCAGCCATTCGCCCGTATACACCGCGTTCCGAAGTTCCTGTTCTTTCAGCTGCACCCCCGCGATATTGATAATTTTAAACCAGTCCAGCTTTTCTTTATCGTTGCCGCGGCACACGTACACCATCAGCGGATAATCGAGAATTTCGTTCTTTTCCGTTTCCGTCAGGTTGTGAAACGCCCTGCTATCTATCGAAAAATCTCCGTTTACGTACCCACAGATACTCACCGTGCGTTGCTGACCGTCCAACAGTTCGTAATTGCCGCGTTCGTCCTCCGCCCAGTACATCACGTTCAACGGAAACCCTTTCACAATCGTTTCGATCACGGCGTTGCGCTGTTTTTCTTTGTAGACAAACTCGCGCTGAAACGCGGGGCGGATATTCAGCCTGCCGCCGTAGCCTACAACGCCGTTTTCGTTGCTGTCCTCGTAGCCGTTCACCACTTCCCGCACCGTTACTCTGTGTAATTCAATCTGCATTTATTTTTTCCTCCTGATTAAAATTCTACTATATGGTACAACAGGCATATCGCCTTTCATATAATACAAATCGCCGGCGGCAGAATGTCCTTTCATTTTCGCCTTATGCTCTTTGTGTATGCCTTTTATACCTATGCTTTGTCCTAAATATCCGCTTCCAAGTCCGATTATTTCAAACTGTTCGGGATTATATTTATCTAAAAAAGTTATCGGCACACCCATTACGCCGTCATAATCATAAGGAATATCGGTAGCTTTATTAACATTTATCGCATCATAATTGCAGAATTTAGGATATTCTTCGGACGTGTACTTCTTATATAAAGGCATTATTTCGTGCCGCTTATTAGTATCCAAATTCGTAAGCCAACAGATATTTCCGAATTTTGCATATTTTTTGCCGTTTTCGATATATGTATTGTTTCTTTCGAAATTCGACGGCACTAAAAAGCTTTGTGCGCCCGAATTATTTCCAAGCCATATCTTATTATCTCGAATCAAAGGAAAAATTTCCTTGTAAGCAATCGCATTCTGATTTCCTATAATCACAAATTGTTTTTTATATTCAATTAACTGCGCCATGTATTCGCGGAACAACGAAAACGGCGGATTCGTTACCACAATGTCGGCTTTTTTTAACAACTCGATACATTCTTCGCTTCTGAAATCGCCGCTTTTCAGTTTTGCCCGCGTATTGTGTTTGTTTTTCAGCAAATATTCCACGTCTGCAAGGTCTGTCGCACCGTCGCCGTTTTCGTCCGTTACTTCCGTTATCTCTATTTTATACGGGCGTTTATCGGGGAACAAAGAAAGCTGTTCTCCCGCCACGGGCGAAGAATCGTAACACGTGGCAATCAGCTTTTTCAAACCCAGAAAATTGAAATTCATTGCGAAATATTTGAAAAAATTGCTTTCGTACGGGTCGTCGCAGTTACAAAACACGGTTTTACCCTTAAAATACGCTTTATAATGCGAAAGCTCTTTTTCTATATCTTCAAGGCGTGTATAAAACTCGTCGTTTTTTTCGTTTTTAGCTGTGTGCAGATTTGCATTCGACCCCATATAACGGTGCTCCTTTGTAAAAAAACAGACGCACCCGTTTTTAATATAAAAAAAGTGCGCCAACCGAAGTCAACGCACATAAAACGCAAACCCCGCTTGTCGCCAAACAAAACTGAAAGAAATGAGCAATTACTCCCACTTCGGAATTTGCATTTTTAACAAATTACTACAGTGGAAGTATCGCTCAAAACGGGGTAAAATAACCCCTTTGCGCTCATTTTTTACTATTCAGTTTTGTTTGGCACAGACAGTATAGCACACTTTAAAAAAATTTTCAATGATTTTTGCGTAAAAAAAAGAAAAACTCGGCAATTTTGCCGAGTGGGGAAATATATTATTGCCTTATATCAAGCCTTCCCCGCTCGGGGGAAGGTGCTGAGCGCAAGCGATGCGGATGAGGGGCAGTTTCAAATTCGATATATTTTTTTATAACAGAAAACAAGCTACGCCCCTCATTCGTCGCCGTTCGGCGACACCAAGCCGCCAAAACTACCTTTAAGCGGTAGTTTGGCGAGAAAAGCCCCCCGGGGGGAAGGCTATATTATTGCCTTATTTCAAGCCTTCCCCGCTCGGGGGAAGGTGCTGAGCGTAAGCGAAGCGGATGAGGGGCGCAGCCCATTTTTGATTTTCTGAATATTTCGGAAGAAATTTCTGAAAATCAAGGGGCGTAGCACATTTTTGATTGAAATTTTTCACCGAAAATTTTCAATCAAGGGGCGTATCCCATTTTTGGTTTTCTGAATATTTCGAAAGAAATTTCTGAAAATCAAGGGGCGCTACTTGTTTTCTTTCACCCTTCGATCTTGGCGTAAATTTCCTTCAGCGCGTCGCAGTCGTAGTCCTCAATCCGCCCCACATCCGCAAGTTCCGCGATTTTCGGGTCAATCGGCAGCTTCGCCACCGCGGGGATGCCGTATTCCGCCGCAATTTCGTCCGCCTTGCTGTGCCCGAACACTTCTATTTTTTTGCCGCATCCGGGGCAAGTAAGATAGCTCATGTTTTCCACAAGCCCCAACACGGGCACGTCCATCATTTCCGCCATTTTTACGGCTTTTTCCACCACCATTTTCACAAGGTCCTGCGGCGTTGTAACCACCACTACCCCCGCGATGGGAATGCTCTGAAACACCGTGAGCGGCACGTCGCCCGTTCCGGGGGGCATATCGATGAACAGCAAATCCACGTCCCGCCAGATCACGTCCGTCCAGAACTGCTGCACCGTGCCCGCAATCATCATACCGCGCCAGATCACCGGGTCGTTCTCGTTTTCCAGCAGCAGATTCATCGACATCATCTGTATGCCGGAGGGCGTAAGCACGGTGTTCAAGCCGTCCTCTTCCGCGCTCGCCCGCTCGGTAACGCCGAACATTTTCGGAATCGAAGGTCCCGTAATATCCGCGTCCATGATCCCTACGCTTTTTCCCGCTTTGTGCGCGTACGCCGCCAGCAGCGAAGTCGTCAAAGACTTCCCCACGCCGCCCTTGCCGCTCACCACGGCGATTACTTTTTTAATCGACGATTTCTTGTGCGGTTCTTTCAAAAAACTTTCTTTTTTCTGCTTGTCCGAACAGCTTTTGCCGCAAGACGAGCAATCGTGAGTGCATTCTTCCGCCATTTTATTCCGTCCTTTTTATCGGTTTTCGTAAACGCCGCGCGTTTGTTTCCTCTTCGCGGCGTCCGATAGTTATTATACCCCGTTTTCGCCGTAAAAGTCAAGTAAAAAGCGCAAAAAGCGTGAAAAACCGCGAAATTTCGCGAAAATACGGCAGCCGCCTGAGCCGCGGAAAGAAAAACCGCCGCGCGCCATACAAAAACGGTTGCGTTTTTTTTCAAAGTATGGTATACTTGTTATAATGCGCGTAGGCGGGGAAGCAGCGGCTCCCTGTACCGGCAATCCGCTATAGCCGGGCTGAAAGCCTTTCCCGACGGACGTTATGGAAGGTATGCGCGCCGTAAGGAACGTTGATATCAAGGTCTTATGCAACGTAAACCCGCGAACCGTGTCAGGTCGGGGACGAAGCAGCACTAAACGGTGCTTTGCGTGTGCCATAGGGAAGCTTTGAAGGAGTCGCCTGCGGCGTTACCTCTTCGGTAACTTCCGGCAAAAAAGGATCGCGCAGTTTTTTTGGGGAGAACGTTTGAATTTTTCAAACGTTCTCCCCAAAAAAAGTTTTCCGGCTTCTCTGCCGCGCAGAGGCAGCCGAGCCGGATTTTTTCATTTTTCTTCGCCCTGCGGCGTTTCGTCCGGGGCGTTTTTTACAGCGTTTTTTCCTCGGTAATTTCCGCCGAGAACGATTTTTCCACGCTGTTGAACGCCACGCCCGCCACAAAACAAACCATTAAAACGTACAGCCACAGCAAAAACACAAACGCCGCGCTGATTGCGCCGTACAGTCTGCCCGTATTGCCGAATTTCAGATACACGGCAAACCCCGCCAAAGCCGCCGCCCACGCCGCCACGGTAAACAGCGTGCCTTTCACAATCTCCCGCGGCTTCGTTTTATACGGGCACACGTACGCGTTAAGCATTAAAACAAGAAAGAACGAAAGAGATAATAAAAGCACGTAATTCGCCGCAAACAGCACTTTTCCGGAAAACAGTCGCGAAAGAAAAAACGCCCCGCCCGCATACACGGCAAGCAACAACGCGGAAGCCGCCATTACGGCAAACGAAAACAACAGCGCGGAAATCCGCACCCGCCAGCCGCTTTTTTTACGCGCGTAGCCGTATATAATCTCCCCGCCCCGCCGCAGATGATAAAAAAAGCTTGTAGCGGAATACAAAGAAGTAAAAAGCAGCACCGCCGAAGCGCCCTTTCTGGCAAGCAACGCTTCGCCGCGGATATAATTCAGAATCCCCTCAACCGAGGCGAACACGGGCATTTCCAGCACGCGTTCCACCGGCAGATTCATTCTTCCGAACAGCAGCGTCAGCCACACCGAAAACGGCATGACGGACATCACGAAAAAATACACGAACGTGCCCGCCAGCGTGGAATACCTTTTGCGGGCGAGCAAGTCGTATTTGTTTCTTATAAATTTCACGGCGGCTTTCACACCGCCGTTTTTGTTTTTCGACTGTTCTGCATTTCCCGCCGTTCCGGCGTCCGTCGGCTTCGCGGAGCGTTTTTCCGTATTTTTCATACGTTAATTATGCCCGCAACGAAGATAAAATATAACCGCCCGTCGGGAATCCTTGCCGAATTGCCGTTTTAAGGCAAGCTCGGCAAGTAAATCGGCGTGAAAACACTGCATTCTTGCTTTCCCCTTCGGGAGTCCTTGCCGAATTGCCGTTTTAAGGCAAGCTCGGCAAGTAAATCGGCGCGAAAACACTGCATTCTTGCTTTCCCCTTCGGGGAGAGTGGCGCGTAGCGCCGAGAGAGGATAAATTAAAATCAATGCCCCATTTCAAAGCCTTCCACTTGCCTGCATAAAATTGTCAGCCGCTTCGTGGCTTCCCCTTGCCTCATCGTGCTTGCGCACAATAAGGCAAAAATTGTCAGCCTTGTTCCAAGGCTTCCCCTTGCCTACATAAAATTTTGCTTGCAAAATTTTCTTCGGCAAAAAGGGTAATCCTTGCCTTCGTCAAGGCTTCCCCTCGGGGGGAGGCTCCTTGCGAAGCAAGGTGGTGAGGGGCAGTTTCAAATTCGATATAATTTTTTATAACAGAAAACAAGCTACACCCCTCATTCGTCGCCGTTCGGCGACACCTTCCCCCCGGGGGGAAGGCTATATGATTGCCTTATTTCATGCCTTCCCCTTGGGGGGAAGCTGTCAACGAAGTTGACTGATGAGGGGCAGTTTCAAATTCGATATAATTTTTTATAACAGAAAACAAGCTACGCCCCTCATTCGTCGCCGTTCGGCGACACCAAGCCGCCAAAACTACCTTTAA